>Ga0207875_100133_pt1 | contig 56477 bp, 38 predicted proteins | sample CeladaPassage60A_FD_187476 | JGI IMG/M metagenome (GOLD analysis project Ga0207875, IMG submission 187476) | Cellulose-adapted microbial communities from the Joint BioEnergy Institute, USA - Passage3 60A (SPAdes) (version 2) | ecosystem: Engineered > Bioreactor > Continuous culture > Unclassified... | reverse complement strand
GTGGCCAAGGATTTCGAGTCGCACTAAGTGCGACAACGTCATGTTCACCCGGGGGAGGGATTGGTGCCCAACATCAAGGCTGTCCGGCTGGGACGGACGTTGGCCCGTGCTCGGCACAGGGCCGGTCTCAATGTGCGGGAAGCTGCCCGGAAGCTCGGCATGAAGCATCACCAGCGGCTGCACAACATGGAGAAGGGGAGAGGACCGTACGACCCGGAGGAGATCGCCACCCTCCTGGGCATCTACGGAACCGACCCGACGGTGCGTGCTCAGATCCAGCTGCAGGTCCGCGCCCTGACACAGCCGGTGTGGTGGCAGCGGACCATGCCCGGGCTGCCCGATGACATCGGTCTTCTCGCCGAGTTCGAGGAACAGGCGACGGCGATCACCGAGTGGGGCGCCCTCATCCTGCCCGGCCTGACGCAGACCCGGGCGTATTCCCGGGCGTGGATGACGACGGCGGACGATCTCGCCGAGGATGCCGTCGAGGTGCGCTTGACGATGCGGGCTCGCCGGCAGCAGCGGTTGGACGACGGCATCCCCTACACCGCGTTCATCACCGAGCATGCTCTTCGAGCGTCCCCGGGGGATCCCGAGGTGCACGTCCAGCAGCTCAACAAGCTGCTGGACCTGTCCCAGCGGCCGAATGTGCGCATCCGTCTGATCCCCATGGGAACGCGGGTCTACCGTGGCCAAGTCGGTGGTTTCGTGTTGCTGGAGTTCGGCGACGACGCCGAGGCCCTGGTGCAACTCGAACAGGACTCCTCGGTGGTGTGGCTGACCGAAGACGAGGCGACCAAGCCGTACCTCAAGGCGCGAGCCCAGCTGGAGTCTGTCGCGGTGGATGCGACAGACTTGATCAAGCGGATTCGACAGGAGTTGGAAGAGGCGACATGAGCGACGTCGAGCGTCGGGATGCGGGGTTTGTCGATCACCCTGGCTGGTTCAAGTCGAGCTTCAGCGGCTCCGCCGGGAGCTGTGTCGAGGTGAACATGACCGCTGTGGAGGGCGCGGTGCTCGTGCGGCACAGCAAGAACCCCGAGGGTGGGGTGCTGCGCTTCACCGCCGATGAGTGGCGTGCGTTCGAGGCGGGTGTGCGCGCCGGGGAGTTCAGCCTTCCGGAAGCCTGATCAAGGCTGCGGGCTTCCGGGTCCGTAGCATGAGGACGGGCCGCCGGGTGCTTTCGATCCTGGGGGCTGGCGGTTTGCCGTTGCCTCGGTGGCTGTCGTCTGGGGCGGGTGTGGCAGCCCGTTTCATGCTTGCCTCGTCGCCGCTGGCCCGGCGCCCGGGTTAGGCGTCGTAGTCGACCGTGACGCGCTCGCTGACCGGGTAGGACTGGCAGGTCAGCACGAACCCGGCGTCGACCTCGTCGTCTTCCAGGGCGAAGTTGCGGCGCATGTCAACCTTGCCGTCGGTCACCCGGGCCCGGCACGTCCCGCACACTCCGCCCTTGCAGGCGAACGGCAGATCCGGGCGTGCGCGCTGGGCGCCGTCGAGGATCGACGAGTGGCGCGGGGTGACCACGGTGGTGGTGCGGCCGTCCAGCCGGATCACCACCTCGCTGCTGGCGCCCTCCACTTCCGGCTCCGGGTGCCGAACCGGCTCGGGCGGCAGGTCGCCCACGTAGAACAGCTCCTGGTGAATCCGCTCCCGCGGCACTCCCTCCGACCGCAGCATCTGCTGGATGTCGGTGACCATGCCGAACGGCCCGCACAGCCACCAGTGGTCGGCCTGGTCCGTGCCGCCGAGCAGCGGCATGATGGCACGCACCCGGTCGGCATCCAGCCGTCCGCTGAACAACTCCACGTCGCGCGGTTCACGGGACAGCACGTGGATCAAGGTGAACCGCTGCGGGTACCTGTCCTTCAGGTCGGCCAGCTCGTCGGCGAACATCACCGTGCTGGTGCGGCGGTTGCCGTAGAGCATGGTCACGGTCGTCTCCGGATGCTCCAGCACACTCGCTGCGATGGACAGCGCCGGTGTGATGCCCGAACCCGCCACGATCAGCACGTGGTGCGCGGGCACGTCCACGTCCGGCGTGAACGACCCGGTCGGCGTCGAGACGTCGATCCGATCGCCGGGCCGGACCTGGTGCACCAGCCAGGTGGAGAACAGCCCATCCGGGATCTGGCGCACCCCGATGCGCGGCTTGGCGCCCGCGGGCGCGCAAATCGAGTAGTTGCGCCGCTCCTCCACGCCGTCGATCACCCGGCGCACGATCAGCGACTGGCCCGGCAGGTACGCGTACTCCGCCGCCAGGTGCTCCGGCACGTCGAAGGTGATCGCGACCGCGTCCTCGCACAACCGCGTGACGTCGGCGACGGTCAGCGTGTGGAACCGCGTGCGGGCGGGGGCGGGGGCCGAAACGGTCACGTCACAGCTCCTTGAAGTGCTCGAACGGCTCGGCGCACGACCGGCAGCGGCGCATCGCCTTGCATGCCGTCGCCGAGAACCGGGCGATTTCCTCGGTGTCCGTCGAGCCGCACTTCGGGCACGCCGCCCGGCTCGACGGCGGGGTCAACGTCAACGGGATCGGGCCGGACCGGCGCGGCGCCGGGCCGGGTGGGGCGATGCCCGCTTCGGCGAGCTTGCGCCTGCCTTCCTCGGTGATCCAGTCGCTGCTCCACGGCGGCTGCAGCACCATGCGCACGTCGACCTCGCGGTACCCGGCCTCGTGCAGCGCGTGCACCAGGTCGTCACGCATGGTGTCCATGGCCGGGCAGCCGCTGTAGGTGGGGGTGATCGTCACGCGTACCACCCCGTCCTCCTCGGTCACGTCGCGGAGCACGCCCAGGTCGGCCAGCGTCAGCATGGGCAGCTCGGGGTCGGTCACCCGGGCCGCCACCTGGTAGGCGCGGCCGGTCCGCTCGGTCACCTCGGTGGTCACCATGTCGCCCCCGGATGCGCTCGCGCCACCGACTGCATCTCCGCCAGCAGGTAGCCCATGGCCTCGGTGTGCACGCCGTCCCGGCCCGCCTTGCCGCCGATCCTGGCCATCGGGGCCGCCTCCGGCTTGGTCAAGCCGGCCGTGGCCAGCACCTCGTCGATGACCTCGTCGAACTCGGCTCGCAGCTCGCGGACGTCCACCGCGACCCGGTCCAGCCGCAGCTCGACCGGATGCGGCTCGAACAGCTCGCCGACCAGCGGCCACACCGCGTCCAGCCCCGCCTGCATCCGCTCGTGCGACACCTCGGTGCCGTCGCCGAGACGGATGACCCACTGCGCGGCGTAGTCCCGGTGGTAGGTGACCTCCTTGACGCCCTTCGCCGCGATCGCCGACAGCACCGGGTCGATCGAGTCGACCAGCCGCTGGAACTGCACCAGCCGCCAGGTGGCGAACACCAGCAGCCGCGCCATGGAGAAGGCGAAATCGCCGTTGGGGGCCTCCACCAGGCGCACGTTGCGGAACTCGTGCTCAGGCCGGAAGAACGCCAGTTCGTCCTCGGTGCGGTCGCTGCCGTCGGCCTTGCCCGCCCTGGTCAGCAGCATGCGCGCCTGGCCGAGCAGGTCGAGCCCGATGTTGGCCAGCGCCATCTCGTCTTCCAGTTCCGGCGCACGGGTGCACCACTGCTGCATGCGCTGGGACAGGATCAGCGCGTCGTCCCCGAGCATCAGGCAGTAGGTGGCCAGGTCGCCGCCGTCCACGTCCGCGGGCACGGTGGTGTCCACACCGGCCAGCGGGTCGGTGAACCCGGTGCCGTAAGCCCACCGGGCGTCGTTCTCCTCGGTGATCGCCTCGTAGGCGTTGTCGAAAGCCACGTCGCTACCCCCGCTCACATGTGCGGGACGTTCTCGGGAATGTCGTAGAAGGTGGGGTGCCGGTAGACCTTGTCCGCCGACGGTGCGAAGAACGGGTCCTTCTCGTCCGGGCTGGACGCGGCGATGTGCTCCGCCTTCACCACCCAGATGCTCACGCCCTCGTTGCGCCGGGTGTAGAGGTCACGCGCGTGCCGCAACGCCATCTCATCGTCGGCGGCGTGCAGTGAGCCGACGTGCACGTGGTTGAGCCCGCGCTTGGACCGCACGAACACCTCGTACAGCGGCCACTCGTGGCGCACCTTCTCGGTGGTCGCCTGTTCGGAAGCCTTGCCGGCACTGCTCATGCTGCCGCCTCCTGACGTTGCTGCCGCTCCCGCTGCTTGCGGGCGTAGGCCGCGGCGGCCTCCCGCACCCACGCGCCTTCTTCGTGGGCGCGCTTGCGGGCGGCGATGCGCTGCGCGTTGCACGGCCCGTTGCCGCTGATGACCCGCTGGAACTCGTCCCAGTCGATCTGACCGAAGTCGTAGTGGCCGCGCTCGGGATTCCACTTCAGCTCCGGGTCGGGCAGGGTGACGCCGAGCGCCTCGGCCTGCGGCACGGTCATGTCCACGAACTTCTGCCGCAGCTCGTCGTTGGTGTGCCGCTTGATCTTCCACGCCATCGACTGCGCGGTGTGCTTCGACTGGTCGTCCGGCGGGCCGAACATCATCAGCGACGGCCACCACCAGCGGTTCACCGCGTCCTGCACCATCCGGCGCTGTTCCTCGGTGCCCCGCATCATCGTCATCAGCAGCTCGTAGCCCTGCCGCTGGTGGAACGATTCCTCCTTGCAGATGCGGATCATCGCCCGCGCGTACGGGCCGTAGGAGCTTCGGCACAGCGGGACCTGGTTGCAGATCGCCGCGCCGTCCACCAGCCACCCGATCACGCCGACGTCGGCGAACGTCAGCGTGGGGTAGTTGAAGATCGACGAGTACTTCTGCTTGCCCGCCAGGAGCCGCTCGGTGAGCTCGCCCCGGTCCGCGCCGAGCGTCTCGGCGGCCGAGTACAGGTACAGCCCGTGGCCCGCCTCGTCCTGCACCTTGGCCAGCAGGATCGCCTTGCGGCGCAGCGACGGGGCGCGGGTGATCCAGTTGCCCTCCGGCTGCATGCCGATGATCTCCGAGTGCGCGTGCTGCGCGATCTGCCGGATCAGCGTCTTGCGGTAGCCCTCGGGCATCCAGTCGCGCGGCTCGATGCGCTGATCGCGCTGGATGGTCCGGTTGAAGTGCTCTTCCAGCTCGGTGACCGGCTCGGCGGCCGGTGCGGTGTTCGTCGTCGTCATCGCTTCCCTCCCGCGTCCTCGGCGGGGTACTCCTTGGCGACCAGCGTCAGAACGTCGTACTTGGCGACCGACTCGCCTGCGGCGTTGGTGACGTCGGCGTCCCAGCGGACTTCGCCGTGGTCGGCGTTCTCCCGCGGGGTGATCTGCTTGCAGGTCAGCGTCACGGTCAGCTCGTCGCCCGGCTTGACCGGCGTCAGGAAGCGCAGGTTCTCCAGGCCGTAGTTGGCCAGCACCGGTCCCGGTGCCGGGTCGACGAACAAGCCGGCCGCGAACGACACGACCAGGTAGCCGTGCGCAACGATGCCGCCGAACAACGGGTTCTTCGCCGCCGCTGCCTCGTCGGTGTGCGCGTAGAAGGTGTCGCCGGTGAACTCGGCGAAGTGCTCGATGTCCTCCGGTGTGACCTTGCGCGGGCCCGCCACCACACAGTCCCCGACCCGCAGCTCGGCCAGCGACTTGCGGAACGGGTGCACGTCCTCGTTGCGCGGCGCGCCGGGCACCCAGGTACCGGTGACGGCGCTGAGCATCTTCGGGCTGCCCTGCACCGCGGTGCGCTGCATGTAGTGCAGGATGCCGCGCACCCCGCCCATTTCCTCGCCACCGCCTGCCCGGCCCGGGCCGCCGTGCACCAGGGCGGGCAGCGGCGAACCGTGGCCGGTGGACTCCTTGGCGTCGTCGGCGTCGAGCACCAGCAGCCTGCCGTGCCACGGCGCCACACCGAGCACTACTTCCCGGGCGAAGTCCTCGTCGGCGGTGACCACCGAGCCGGCCAGGCTGCCTTCGCCGAGCGCGCCCAGCCGGACGACCTGCTCGGCCGACGTGTAGGGGATGAGCGTGGAGACCGGGCCGAACGCCTCCACCTGGTGCGGCTCGCGCAGCTCGGGATCGGTCACCTTGAGCAGCACCGGGGACATGAAAGCGCCGCGCTCGGCGTCGGCGTCGACCACGTCGACACGCTGCGGGTCACCGAAGACGATGTCGGCCACCGAGGTCAGCGCCTTCAGCGAGCGCCGCACCTCCTCGCGCTGCTCCAGGCTGGCCAGCGCGCCCATGCGCACGTTCTCCGACGCCGGGTTGCCGACCGTCACCTTGCCCAGTCGCTCGGCTGCCGCTTCCGCCACGGCGTCCATCAGCTCGGCGGGCACGAAGGCGCGGCGGATCGCCGTGCACTTCTGGCCCGCCTTGACGGTCATCTCGGTGACCAGCTGCTTGACGTAGAGATCGAACTCGGTGGTTCCCGGCTTGGCATCCGGGCCGAGGACGGACAGATTCAGCGAGTCGGCCTCGGCGTTGAACCGCACGCTGTTGCGCACGATCGCCGGGTGCGTGCGCAGGCGCTGCGCGGTGGACGCCGAGCCGGTGAACGCCACCACGTCCTGCTCGGTGACGTGGTCGAGCAGATCGCCGACCGGGCCGCACACCAGCTGGATCGACCCCTCGGGGAGGATGCCCGACTCGACGATCAGCTCCACCAGGCGATGGGTCAGGTACGCGGTCTGACTCGCCGGCTTGATCAGGCTCGGTACCCCGGCCACGAACGCGGGCGCGAACTTCTCCAGCGGTCCCCAGACCGGGAAGTTGAACGCGTTGATCTGCACCGCGACACCGCGCAGCGGGGTGGCGATGTGCTGGCCGTGGAAGGTCCCGCCCTTGCTCAGCGGCTCGAGCGCGCCGTCCAGGTAGACGTGCGAGTTCGGCATCTCGCGGCGGCCCTTGCTGCTGTAGGAGAACAGCACGCCGATGCCCCCGTCGATGTCGAACTTGGAGTCCGCGAGCGTGGCGCCGGTGCGGTAGGACAGCTGGTACAGCTCCTCGCGATGCTCGCGCAGGTGGGACGCCAGCACCTTGAGCAGTGCCGCCCGCTGGTGGAAGGTGAGCTCGCGCAGCGCCGGCCCGCCGACGGTGCGGCCGTACTCCAGTGCGGCGGCCATGTCGACGCCGGTGGTGGAGATCCTGGCGACCTCCTCGCCGGTCGCAGCGTCGCGCAGTGGCGCCCCTTCGTCGCTGGGGGTGAACCAGGTGCCGGCGACATAGCTGCGCAAGGGTGCCATCGCGAGACCTTCCCGTTTCCTCGGTGAATTACCTACCGATCGTTTAGTAATTAATGATAGCGTGTCCGCATGGGTTCGGAAAGTGCCGCGCGGCGCATGCTGGAGGCGGACGTGGCCTCCACGGCGCTGGGGATGGAATTGGTCGACTTGCGGGTAGGCCACGCGGTGGTACGCATGCGGCTGACCAGCCGGATGGTCAACGGCCACGGGATCGTGCACGGCGGGTACGTGTTCATGCTGGCCGACACCGCGTTCGCGTGTGCCTGCAACAGCCATGGCCCGACGACGGTCGCGTCCGGAGCCGACATCACTTTCGTGGCTCCGGTGCACGAGGGCGACGAGTTGTACGCCGTCGCGGAGGAGCGCACCCGTTACGGCCGCAACGGCATTTACGACGTCACCGTGCGGCGTGGCGGCGTCGACGGTGAAGTGGTCGCGGAGTTCCGCGGCCGCAGCCGAGTCGTGCAGGTGAACGGACGGTGACCGGCACGGCGCAGCGGAAGCCGGGCAGGCGCGGTCGCCCCGGCTACGACCTGGAGCAGGTTCTCGAAGTCGCCGCGCACCTGTTCTACGAGCGCGGTTACGACGGCACGTCGATGGAAGAGCTGAGCAAGCGGCTCGGACTGACCAAGGCGGCGATCTACCACCACGTCGCAGGGAAGGAGGAGTTGCTCCGGCTCATCGTCGACCGCGCTCTGGACGGGTTGTTCGCCGTCGCCGACGAGGTGCAGGCGGCCGACGGACCCGCCGTCGGCCGGCTCGAGCGGCTGGTCCGCGGCAGTGTGCACGTGCTGTCCGACCGCCTGCCGTACGTCACGGTGCTGCTCCGGGTGCGCGGGAACACCTCCGTCGAGCGAGCCGCGCTCGACCGGCGCCGCGAGTTCGACCGCCGCGTTGCGGACCTGGTACGGCAGGCGCAGGCAGACGGCGACATCCGGTCGGACCTCGACCCGGGCACGGCGGCGCGCCTGCTGTTCGGCTTGGTCAACTCGCTGATCGAGTGGTACCGGCCGGAGGGGGAGTGGGCCGCCGACGATCTGGCCGACATGGTGGTCCAGGTGGCGTTCGACGGCTTGCGGGCGGCCGCGGGCTGACCGCGGGAAGACCGCGGGAAGACCGCCCGCAGCGCGGGGGAACTCCGCGCACACCTGCCGGTCCGCCGGGGAAGACCCGACTTCCGGAGGTCGTGCCCGCACGCCAGGCGTTGTACCGTCAGCGCATTTCGACCGGGAGGAGTCGGAACGCGCGATGATCACGCGGGGATTGGCGGTACTGGTGGCGGCGACCGCCGCGCTGCTCGTCGCGCCCGCGCCCGCCGCGCTCGCCGACCCACCTCCCGCGCTGCCCGCCAACCACACCCCGGACGAAGGCAAGTGGCAGCCGGCATTCGACTACGACAAGGACGGCTGCTACCCGACGCCGGCGATCGGCCCGGACGGCACCCTCAACCCCGGCCTGAACAACTCCGGCGCGCTCAACGGCCAGTGCCGGGACAGCTGGGACCTGGACAACAGCAACGCCTACGCCCGCGCCCACTGCGACTCCAGTGGATGGTGCGCTTACCTGTACGACCTGTACTTCGAGAAGGACCAGGCCGTTCCCGGCTGGGACTGCTGCGGGCACCGGCACGACATCGAGCACGTCGTGATCTGGGTTTTCGACGACCAGGCCCGTTACGTGGCCACCTCGGAGCACGGCAAGTACGCCGTGCACCCGGCATCGGCGGTGGCGTGGGAGGGCACCCACGCCAAGATCGTCTACCACAAGGACGGGCTCAGCACCCATTGCTTCCGGCTGGCCAGGCACGACGAGGAGCCGGAGAACCACTCCGGCCGCTGGCACTACCCGGCCCTGGTCGGCTGGAACGGCTTCCCCGACGGCATCCGCGACAAGCTGGTCGCCGCCGACTTCGGCGCTGCCACGCTCGGCATCGCCGACGCCACGTTCCGGGACAACCTCGTCAAGGCGAAGCCCGCCGAGGTGCCCGATTCGGCACTCCCGGCGGGTGCATGACCAGCACGGCCCGCCGGGCTCCCTGCTCCCGGTGGGCCGTGCGTCCTGGCCGTGCCTGGCGTCGGCGGTGGGCTGGTCCCGTCGGTCGGGGCGCGCGGGGTTCAGTTCACCCGGCGGTGGTGGCCGTGCCGATAGGGCTCGCGCAGCTTGAGCTTCTGCACTTCGGCGGCCTGCCGGGTTCCCTGTTCCCGGTGGGCCGTGCGTCCTGGCCGTGCCTGGCGTCGGCGGTGGGCTGGTCCCGTCGGTCGGGGCGCGCGGGGTTCAGTTCACCCGGCGGTGGTGGCCGCGCCAGTACGGCTCGCGCAGCTTGAACTTCTGCACCTTGCCGGTTGCGGTGCGCGGGATGCTTTCCCGGAACTCCACCGACGTCGGCGCCTTGTACCCAGCCAGCCGCTGCTTGCAGTGCGCGATCAGCTCGGCCTCGGTGACCTCGGCGTCCTTCTCCTTGACCACCAGCGCCTTGATCGTCTCGCCCCACTTGTCGTCGGGCACGCCGATCACCGCCACCTCGGCCACCGCCGGGTGGCTGAACAGCACGTCCTCCACCTCGATCGACGACACGTTCTCCCCGCCGGTGATGATCACGTCCTTCTTCCGGTCGGAGATGACCAGGTGGTTCTCCTTGTCGAACGATCCGCCGTCGCCGGTGTGGAACCAGCCGTCGGCCAGTGCCTCCTCGGTGGCCTGCGGGTTGTTCCAGTACGACTTGAGCACCACGTTGGCGCGGGCCAGCACCTCGCCGGAGTCGGACACCTTCAGCCGGACGCCCAGCGCGGGCAGGCCGGCCCGGGACAGCTTGTGCGCCTTCTCCTCCGCGGACAGGTCGTCGTCGTCCGGGCGGGTGCGGTTGAACGTCAACAGCGGTGCCGTCTCGGTCAGGCCGTAGATCTGCAGGAACTCCCAGCCCAGCTCCTCCTGCAGCCGTTGAATGGTCCGCGACGGCGGAGGCGCGCCCGCGCATACGATGCGCACCCGGTCGCGGCCGGGGATCTCGCCCTCCCAGTCCCGCGCGGCGTCCAGCACCATGTTCCACACCGCCGGGGCGCCGCACATCAACGTCACCCCGTGCTCCTGGACGCGGCGCAAGATCTCCGTCCCGTCGACCTTGCGCAGCACGACCTGCTTGACCCCGAGGCCGGCCAGCGCGAACGGCATGCCCCAGCCGTTGCAGTGGAACATCGGCAGTGTGTGCATGTACACGTCGCGCTCCCACGCGCGCACGTGCATGGCGAAGGTCACCGCGTTGATCCAGATGTTCCGGTGGGTCAGCTCGACGCCCTTGGGGCTGGCCGTCGTCCCCGAGGTGTAGTTGATCGTCGCCGTGGCGTCCTCGTCCGGCTCCGACCACGGGCGCGGCTCGGTGTCGAACCGCATCAGCTCCTGCTCGGTCTGCGCGCCGAGCACGAACCGATGCTTCGGACCGATGCCGTCCAGCGTCTCGGCCAGATCGGGATCGAGCAGCAGCACCGAGGCACCGGAGTGCTGCAGGATGAAGTCGACTTCGTCGCGCTTGAGCCGGAAGTTGACCGGTACGCAGATCCGGCCGCTGCCCGGCACCGCGAACAGCAGCTCGAGCAGGCGCGCGGAGTTGTGGCTGACCACCGCCACCCGTTCGCCTTCGCCGATGCCCAGCTGGTCGAAGCCGGCCTGCCAGGCCCGCACCCGCCGGGCGAACTCGGCGTAGGTGGTCTCGGGCACGGGGTCGGCCGGTTGCTGCGCTTCGTCCACTACGGCGGTCCGGTGGCCGAAACCGAACTCGCCGCGGTCGAGGAAGTCCGCGATGGTCAAGGGGACACGCACGTCGAACGCCTCCTCACAGCTCGCCGTCGGTGTGTCCCATGTCACCACAGCGGCGGGCCGGGCGCAGCAACGATTTTCGGCCAGTTTCACGGGTGCGCCGTCAAATACCCACCCATGCTGCGGAAGTACTCAGTGGCGGCCAGTTCGGTGCCGTCCTCGGTACGCACCCGTTCGATGCGCAGTCCGCGGTTACGGCCGTAGCGAGCGTCGGCTCCCGCGACGATCACCACGCCGTCGCCTTCCCGGATGAAGATGCGGCCGGGTGTCCCGCCGTACCGGCGCTGCGATACAGACGCCCGCACGATGCGCAGCCGCTTGCCGTTGTGGTAGGTGAACGCGTTCGGGTACGGGTCGGACTGCGCGCGCACCAGCCGCTCGATGTCCTCCGCCGGCCAGTTCCAGTCGATCCTGCTGTCCTCGATCGACCGCTTGTGGAAGAAGCTCGCCTTGGCCGGATCCTGCGGCGTGAAGTCGCGTTTGCCGGACGCGATCAGCTCGAGCGCTTCGCGGACCACCGGCTCGATCAGCTCGACGGTGCGGTGGAACAGGTCGGTCGCGGTGTCCCTGGGGCCGACGTCGATCGCCTTCTGCACCACGATGTCGCCGGCGTCCAGTTCCTCGTTCATCATGTGCGCGGTCACGCCGACCTGCTTCTCCCCGTTGATCAACGCCCACACGATGGGGGAGAAGCCGGCGTAGGCGGGCAGGAGGGAGTCGTGCACGTTCAGCGTGCCGAACCGGGGCAGCTCGAAGACGTGCGGCGGGATCCAGGTGCGCCAGTTGTTGGCCACGATCAGGTCCGGGTCGATCTCCTTGAGCTTGCCGAACAGCTCGTCGTCGTCCGGGCGGTTGCGGATCACCACCTCCACGCCGTGCTCGGCCGCCAGATCCGCCACCGAGTCCGACCAGATCCGCTCGTAGGCGTGCTCGGACGGCGGGTGGGTGACCGCCAGCGCCACCTCGTGCTCGGAGTCCAGCAGGGCCCGCAGCGTGCGGTGACCCCAGGTCTGGTACCCGAACATGACTATTCGCATCGGCTTCCTCCTTCGTGCTGGTCGGCGCGCGACCGCCGGTGGCGAGACGGCGAGATCAACGTCACCCCTGTGGCAGTAATGAAGGCAAGCCTAACTTAGGTTAGTCTAACCTCCGTTCCACGACCGGCTACGGAGCGGACGGGATATGTCACCTGCTGTGGAAGACCCAACGCCTGTGTACGACGTCGTCGGGGTGGGCTTCGGCCCGTCCAACCTCGCGCTGGCCATCGCGCTGGCCGAGTACGAGGAGCAACGCGGGCCGGGCGACCCGGTGGTGACCGCCCGTTTCCTGGAGCGGCAGGAATCGTTCGCCTGGCACAGCGGGATGCTGATCGACGACGCCACCATGCAGGTGTCGTTTCTGAAGGACCTGGTGACGCTGCGCAATCCGGCCAGCCGGTTCAGTTTCCTGTCGTACCTGCACGCCAGGGACCGGCTGGTCGACTTCATCAACCACAAGACCCTGTTCCCGCTGCGCGCCGAATTCGACGACTACTTCCGCTGGTGCGCCGAAGCGTTCCGGGACCAGGTCAGCTACGGCTGCGAGGTCACCGGCGTGCGCCCGGTGGAACACGACGGCGAGGTCGTCTCCCTGGACGTGATCACCAGCGCGGGCGAGGTGTACCGGGCGCGCAACCTGGTGCTGGCCACCGGGCTGATCCCGAGCATGCCGCCGGGGGTTCCGGAAGCGGAACGCATCTGGCACAGCAGCAGCCTGCTGCACCGCATCGACGCGGTCGACCCCGCCGGAGCCAAGCGGTTCGTCGTGGTCGGCGCCGGGCAGAGCGCCGCGGAGGTCGTCGCCTTCCTGCACGACAAGTTCCCGGGCGCCGAGGTGTGCGCGGTGTTCTCCCGGTTCGGGCTGAGCCCCGCCGACGACAGCCCGCTGGCCAACCGGATCTTCGACCCGGCCACGGTGGACGAGTTCTACCACGCGCCGGAGCCGATGAAGCGCAAGCTGATGGACTACCACGCCAACACCAACTACTCGGTGGTCGATCTGGACCTGATCGAGGAGCTGTACCGGCGGACCTACCGGGAGAAGGTCCTCGGCACCCAGCGGCTGCGATGGTTCAACGTCAGCCGCACGGTCGACGTGGTGGACACCGGGCGGGGCGCGCTGGTCACCGTGGAGTCGATGACCACCGGCGAGCGGACGGTGCTCGACGCCGATGCGGCGGTGTTCGCCACCGGCTACCGTTGCGACGACTCCCTGCCACTGCTCGGTGAGCTGGCCCGTTGCTGTCACCGCGACGACTGCGGCAGGCTGCGCGTCACCCGCGATTACCGCGTGGTGACCGACGACCGCGTGCGGCCGGCGGTGTATCTCCAGGGCGGAAGCACCGAGCACACGCACGGCATCACTTCGTCGTTGCTCTCCAACTGCGCGGTGCGGGCTGGTGAAATCGTGGAGTCGTTGGTGCGGCGAGTGGCCTCGCGGCCGGGTGAACTCAGCGTCGCGGGCGTCCGCTGACCCGTACCCGTCACCCGAGGGGACGACCCCACGGTGCATGCTGCCCGCAGCGCGCGGGCGCACCGGACGTGTCGAGAAGGCAGGAGACCACCGATGTGCGATGTTCGGCCGGGTCAGGGCGGCGTGCCTCTCACCGGGGCGCAGACCGGGATCTGGCTGGCTCAGCAGCTCGAGCCGGACAACCCGATGTACAACATCGCCTTCCGGCTCGACCTGCGCGGCCGGGTGGACGTCGGCAGGCTGCGCCAGGTGGCCGAGCAGGCCGTCACGGAGACCGACTGCCTGCACTACCGCGTCACCGGGACGGTCGGCGAGCCGAGGCTGGTGCCCGCTCGGCTGCCGGTCCAGGTCGATCTGGTCGACGTGCGGGATGCGGACGATCCGGCGGCGGTGGCCGACGAGCTGATGCGGCAGGACCGCACACAGCCGGTGGACCTGGCTCGGCCGCCGTTGTTCCGGCACGTCCTGCTGCGCCTGGCCGACGACTGGGTGGTCTGGTATCAGCGCTACCACCACATTCTCATCGACGCCTACGGCGTGGGCCTGCTCACCATGCGTGCCGGCGCCCTCTACACCGATCCGGAGGCGGCGGGTCCAGCCCCGGCGTGGGAGGCGGTCCGGCTGTACGAGGACGACGCCCGTTATCGGTCGTCCGAGGACTTCGTCGCCGATCAGCGCTTCTGGCATCAGTACTTGTCGGGTGCCGGCGAACCCGCGCGGCTGGTGCCGCGTGGTGAGCGGGCGGTGCGGGACGGCATCCGCGCCTCCGTCGTGCTCGACGAACGGCGATCGGCTTCCGTGCGGTCGGCCGCCGAGCGGGCAGGTGTCCGCCCCTCGCGGGTGATGATCGCCGCGGTCGCCGCGTACCTGCATCGCCGTACCGGCGCCGTCGACGTCACGATCGGCCTGCCGGTCACCGCGCGGCTGACCGAGGTGCAGCGGGCCGTCCCGGGCATGGCGTCGAACGTGGTGCCACTGCGACTGACCGTTCGGCCCGAGATGACCGGTGCGGAGCTGATCGAAGCCACGGACGCCGCCGTGCGCGCGGTGCGACCGCACGTGCGTTATCGAGGTGAAGAGCTCGGCAAGGAACTGGGCAGCGCGGACGGGGTGGCCGACCTGGTGGGGCCGACGGTCAACGTGCTGCCGTTCGTCGAACCCGTCTTCGGTGATCTGCGGCTGGCCTGGGACCCGCTGTGGCTCGGTCCGCTCAACGACGTGACGATCACGGTCACCGACCGGCACGAAGCCGGGTTGCGCATCGACCTGGACGCCGACGCCGCGGTCACCGGCGAAGCCGACATGGCCGAGCACCGCACCCGGCTGCTGGCCACACTCGACGCGTTGACCGCCGCGCCGGACCAGCAGCTCGCCCGGCTGAAGCTGGTCACCGACGCCGAACGCAGGCACCTGATCGACACGCTGGGGGTCGCCGACCATCCGGCCGAGGATGTCACCTGGCCTGCCGCGTTCGAAGCGCAAGCCGCCCGCACCCCCGACGCCGAAGCGCTGGTGTGCGAGGACCAGCGGCTGACCTACCGGGAGCTGAACACCGCCGCCAACCGGCTCGCCGGTTTGCTGATCGCCCGCGGCATCGGCAGCGAGGACGTCATCGGCGTGGCGTTGCCGCGCTCGACGGACTTGGTGGTCGCGCTGCTCGCGGTGCTGAAGGCGGGTGCGGCGTACCTGCCGCTGGACACCGACCATCCCGCCGAGCGGCTGGCCTACGTGCTGGAGGACGCCGGTGCGCGGACCGTGCTGACGAACCGGGATCTGGTGGAGTACGTGCCGGACGTCAGCGGGGTGGCATGCCTGGTCATCGACGACGAACAGGTCGCCGATGCCTTGGCGGCCTTCGACGGCAAGAACCCCAACGTGCCGGTACGGCTGCAGGATCCGGCGTACGTCATCTACACGTCCGGATCCACCGGGCGCCCGAAGGGTGTCGTGGTCACGCACGACGGTGTCGGCAGCCTGATCGTCACGGCCACCGAACGGCTCGGCGTCACCGCCGAATCGCGCGTGGTGCAGTTCGCGTCCATCGGATTCGACGTGGCCGTGTGGGACCTGATCATGTCCCTCTGCGTCGGCGGCACGGCGATCATCGTGCCCGCCGAGCGGCGGGTGGCCGGGCGGGCGCTCACCGACTACCTGCACCAGCACCGGGCGACCCACATGATCCTGCCGCCGTCGCTGGTCGCCGCCCTGCCCGAGGACGCCCAGCTGCCCGCGGGCGCGGTGCTGGTGGTGGGCACCGAAGCGGTGCCCGCCGAGCTGGTGGCGCGGTGGGCGGACCGGTTGCGGGTGGTGGTCGCCTACGGGCTGACCGAGGCGAGCGTGAACTCGACCCTGTGGCTCGCCGATCCCAGCCGCCCCGGAACGCCGCCGATCGGGATCCCGGACCCCAACACCCGCTGCTACGTGCTCGACGCGGCGCTGCAGCCGGTGCCGCCCGGCGTGGAAGGCGAGCTGTACGTCGGCGGCCGCGGGCTGGCACGCGGCTACTTGAACCGGCCGGGGATGACCGCGGAACGGTTCGTCGCCGACCCGTACGGTCCGCCGGGTTCGCGGATGTATCGGACCGGTGACCGGGTCCGCTGGGCCGCCGACGGCACGCTGGAGTTCCTGGGCCGCACCGACGCGCAGGTGAAGATCCGCGGTCACCGGATCGAGCCGGGCGAGGTGGAGAGTGCCTTGCTGGCCTGCCCGGGGGTGGCGCAGGCGGCGGTCGGCGTGCGCACCGACCATCGCGGGGTCAAGCGCCTGGTGGCGCACCTGTCCGGGCAGCGGATCGACGTCGCCGACGTGCGGGAGAGGCTGTCCGAGAAGCTGCCGGACTACCTGGTGCCGTCGGCGTTCGTGGTGCTCGACGGGCCGCTGCCGCTGACCCCGAACGGCAAACTCGACACCAAGGCGCTGCCCGACCCGGACTGGACCGCGGTGACCGGGTCGGACGCCCCCGGCACCCCGCTGGAGTCGCTGCTGGCCGAGTTGTTCGCCGACGTGCTCGGGCTGCCGTCGGTCGGGGTGCAGGACAGCTTCTTCGAGCTGGGCGGCGACAGCATCGTGGCGATCACCCTGGTCAACCGGGCCCGCGAACGCGGCGTGCGGTTCACCCCGCGCGACGTGTTCCAGCATCGGACGGTGGCCGCGCTGGCCGCGGTCGCCGAGGTGACCGGGCAGCTGCCGGAGCGCGGTGCGGACGACCACGGATGGGGACAGGTCCCGGCGACGGCGATCGTTCGCTGGCTGGCGCGCACCGTGGGCGACGCCACTGTGGACGCGTTCTTCCAGTCGATGTCGCTGCGGCTTCCGCCTCAGCTGGGCTTCGACGACACCGTAAGACTGGTGCAGGCCCTGCTCGACCGGCACGACATGCTGCGTGCCCGCCTGGTGCGCGGAAAGACCTGGACGTTGCAGGTGCCGGAGCCGGGTGCGATCTCGGCGGCGGACGTCCTCGAACACGACGAAACCGGGGAATGGGACCCGGCGGCGCTCGCTGCCCGGCTCCGCCCCGAGGACGGCGTCATGCTGCGCGGGCGGTGGCGGCCCGGCGAACTGTTGCTGGTGATCAACCACCTGGTCGTCGACGGGGTGTCGTGGCGGATCATGTGCGACGACCTCGCCCGGGGCTGGCAGCAGCTGAGCGCGGGCGAGCCGATCGACCTGCCACCGGTGCCGACGTCGTTCCGGACCTGGGCGAGGCTGCTCAGCTCGTCGGCGACGGCGGAGCCGGACGCGAGCGCGCCGCCGCTGCTGGACGGCAGGACGCTGGACGCTCGACGGGATGTGGCGGAGACCGAACGATCGACGACGGTGCGCCTGCCGCGTGAGGTCACCGATGCGGTGGTGACCCGCCTGCCTGCTGCCGTCGGCGGGACGGTGGACGACGTCCTGCTGGCCGCGGTGGCCACTGCGGTGAACCGGTGGCGGGGTGTGGCAGGCCCGGTGCACATCGACCGCGAAGGGCATGGGCGGCGTGAGGACGTGGCGCACCAGTTCTGGGGGAAGCGGGTCGACCTGACCCGGACCGTCGGCTGGTTCACCAGCATGCACACGGTGTGCCTGGATCCGGGTGGCGACGTGGTCGGCGCGGTCAAGCGAGCCAAGGAGGCACGCCGCGCGGTCCAGCACGACGGAGTGCTGGACATCCCCGGCCGCGGGCAGGTGCTGGTCAACTACCTGGGGCGATTCGACGCCGATACCCGGGAGTTCGGCCCGATGTCCGGCCAGCCGCTCGGTTACGGCCGTGACCCGCGCATGCCGCTGACCCACCTGCTGGAGATCAACGCGCTGGTGCGCGACGGCCGGCTGGAAGCACGGGTGTCCTGGCCGGGACGGCTGCTCGGTGAGGACGAAGCCGGGGAGTTCGCGCGGCTGTGGCAGGAAGTACTGACCGAGCTGGCTGCCCTCGACAGCGGTGCCGTCGGGGGCCCCACCCCGTCCGACTTCCCGCTGGTCGATCTCGAGCAGCACGAGGTCGACCAGCTCACCGCCGACGGGCCGGTGCAGGATCTGCTGCCGCTGACGCCCCTGCAGGAGGGCCTGTACTTCCACGCGCACGCCGACGCCCACGACACCTACGTGGTGCAGCAGATCGTGCAGCTGCGCGGCGAAGTCGACGCGGACGCGCTGCGGCGTGCCGTGCAGGCGATGGTGGACCGGCATGCACCGCTTCGCGCCGCGTTCCGCCAACTCGACAGCGGCCGCCCGGTGCAGGTGATCGCCGAGTCGGTCACCGTGCCGTGGACAGTGAGCGACGGCCCTGTCGACGACGTCGCGGAAGTCGAACGCGGGCGCGGGTTCGACGTGGGCCAGGCGCCGTTGCTGCGTGCGGCTTACGTGCCGGGCCACGGCGGCGGGCACTTGATCCTGACGGTGCATCACATCGTGGCCGACGGCTGGTCCGTGCCGCTGATGCTGTCCGACCTGCTCGCCGCGTATGCCCCCGATGGCGCGGCGCGCACGCTGCCACCGGCCCCGTCGTACCGCGATTACCACGCCTGGCTGCATGACCGTGACGACGAGACCGCGCGCCAAGCCTGGCGGAAAGCGCTCGACGGGCTTGCCGGGCCGACGTTCCTGGTGCCGCCGGGCGGCGAAGCCTCCACCGAAGGCGCGACCGGGCGCCTGGTGATCGACCTGCCCGCGGACGTCACGCAGCAGCTGACGGCTCGTGCTCGCGAGCGCGGGCTCACCCTCAGCTCGGTCGCGCAAGCCGCTTGGGGCGTGGTGCTGAGCAGGCTCACCGGCCGTGCCGACGTGGTGTTCGGCACCACGGTGTCCGGCCGCGCCGCCGACGTGCCCGGCATCGAGTCGATGGTCGGGCTGTTCGTCAACACCGTCCCGGTGCGGGTGCAGGCGGATCACCACGTGGGCCTGGCCCGGCTGGCCGGGCAGGTGCAGTCCGCCCACGTCGAGCTGCTGGGGCACCAGCACCTGGGACTCGGGGAGCTGCAGCGCCTGGCCGGCGCCGACGGCGACTTGTTCGACACGCTCGTGGTGGTGGAGAACTATCCGATGCCGGACCAGGTCCGCGACCCGGCGGGCACGGTCCGCATCACCGACGTGCGGTTCGTCGAGTCGGGCCACTACCCGTTCACCGTGACCGTGCTTCCGGGTCGGACCCTGCGCCTGGAGATCAACCACGACCCGCACCGCATCGGCCGACAGCGGGCACAAGCCGTCGCCACCGCGCTGGAGCAGGTGCTGCACCAGTTCGCGGTGGCGCCCGATCGCCCGGTGGGCAGGCTCGACCTGGTCGACGAGCCCGGCAGGCGAGCGCTGGCCACGGGCATGCGCGGGCAGCCGCGCGACCACGGCGATGCCACCGTCGTGCAGCTGTTCCTGGCGCAGGCCGAGCGCCGGCCGCACGCGACCGCGGTGCAGGCCGACGATGCCGTGCTGACCTATGCGGAACTGGCGGATCGGGCCGCCCGAGTAGCCGGATCACTGCGTTCCCGCGGGGTCGGTCCGGAGAGCGTGGTCGCGGTGTCCGTTCCGCGCTCGGCCGAGTCCGTGGTGGCGATGCTGGGCGTGCTGATGGCCGGGGGCGTGTACCTGCCGGTGGACCCGGACTACCCGGCGGAACGCCGCCAGTTCATGCTCGCCGACTCGGGAGCCGAGGTCACGTTGACGCCCGAGGACGTGCGCACGGTGGCGGTCGACCCCGTTGCGCCCACTGCACCGCGTGGCCACGACGCGGCCTACGTGATGTACACCTCGGGGTCGACCGGCCGCCCGAAGGGCGTGGTGATCGACCACGCCGCGCTGGTCAGCCAGCTGTCCTGGGTGGTGGAGCACTTCGACCTGGGGCCGGACGACGCCGTGCTGCACCAGTGCTCGGCCAGCTTCGACCCGTCGATCGAGGAAGTGCTGGCCACGCTGATCGCCGGGGCGACCGTGGTGGTGGCACGACCCGGCGGCCAAACCGACCTGGACTACCTCACCGCGCTGATCCGCCGGGCCGGGGTCACCGTCATGGACCTGGTCCCGTCGCTGTACCGGGCGCTCGTCGAGCACCCCGCCGACGAACCCTGGTGGGATTCGCTGCGCGTGGCGTTGTCGGGTGGGGAAGAGCTCACCGCCCAGCTGGCCGCCCGCTGGCAGGCACTGACCGGGGTCGAGCTGCACAACACCTACGGCCCGACCGAGGCCACCGTCCAGGTGTCGGCCTGGCGGGTCCCGCAGCTCGACGACGGCACCGACCGCGACGGCATCCCCATTGGGACCCCTGTGCACAACACCGCCTTCCGGGTGCTCGACGCCGCGCTGCGCCCCGTCCCGGCCGGCCAGCCCGGTGAGCTCTACGTCGCCGGAGTGCAGCTGGCGCGCGGCTACCACCGGCAGCCCGGGCTGACGGCGGAACGGTTCGTGGCCGACCCGTACGGTCCGCCCGGCTCCCGGATGTACCGCACGGGAGACCTGGTGCGCTGGGACCGGCAGGACGGCACCGTCGTGCTGACCTACCTGGGCCGCGTCGACCACCAGGTCAAAGTCCGCGGCAACCGGGTCGAGCTCGGCGAGATCGAAGCCGTGCTGCGCACCGCCGAAGGGGTGTCGGACGCGGTGGTCGTGGCCCGGCCGGACAACCGGGGCGTGGTGCAACTCGTCGCTTACGTCGTCGGTGCCGACCTGCAGCCCGCCGAGCTGCGCGCCCACGTGGCGCGGTCCCTTCCCGCGGCCGTGGTCCCGCACCACGTGCTGGTGCTGGACAAGCTCCCGCTCACCCCGGCGGGCAAGGTCGACCGGAAGGCGCTGCCCGCGCCGGAGCTGTCCAGGGAAGCCGTCGTCGAAGCCGCTGACCCGCGCGTGCAGGCCATCTGCGAGATCTACGCCGACGTGCTCGGGCTGGCCAAGGTCGGCCCCGACGAGGACTTCTTCGCGCTCGGCGGAGACAGCATCCAGTCGATCACCGTGGCGCGGCGTGCGCGCGAGCGCGACCTCATCTTCACCCCGCGCGACGTGTTCCAGCACCGCACGGCGGCCGCACTGGCCGCCATCGCCCGGAGCGAAGCCCCGGAAACCGCCCGCTGTGACGACGGGACCGGGGAAGTGCCGGCCACACCGATCATCCGGTGGCTGGCCCGCGTGGCAGGCGACGCCCCGATCGACGGCTTCTTCCAATCCGTCACCCTGCGGATTCCCCGGGAGCTGGAGTGGACCGATGCCGAGACGCTGGTGCAGGCGCTGCTCGACCGGCACGATCTGCTCCGCGCACGGCTCGTCCGCGGTGACGAGTGGACGTTGCAGGTGCCCGGACCCGGCACGGTCCGCGCCGGGGATGTCCTCGAGCGTGGTGACGACGCGGAGTGGGACCCGGTGGTGGTGGCCCGTCGGCTCCGGCCGGAAGAAGGCGTCATGCTGCGCGCCGTGTGGCGGCCGGGGCGGCTGATGCTCGTCGCCCACCACCTGGCGGTCGACGCCGTTTCGTGGCGCATCCTCTGCGACGACCTTGCCGCTGGTTGGCGCCAGCTGCGTGCCGGCCGACCGGTCGATCTTCCCCCGGTTCCCACGTCGTTCCGGCGATGGGCCGAGGTGCTGGCCGACCTGCCGGGGGAGCGGCACGCCGCCGAGCTTCCGGTGGCAGGACCGCTGGGCAGGCTGGATCCGGCGAGGGACGTCGCGGCCACTGTCCGCACGACCAGCCTGGTGCTGCCTGCGGAGCTCACCGAACCGTTGCTCGGCGACGTGCCGGCCGCGTACCACGGAACCGCCGACGACGTGCTGCTCACCGCGCTGGCGATCGCCCTGCAGCGGTGGCGCTGGGCCGACGAACCGGTGCTGATCGATCTCGAAGGGCACGGCCGCGCGGAGGACCTGGCGCGCCTGGCAGGGACCACCGTCGACCTCACCCGCACCGTCGGGTGGTTCACCAGCCTGCACACCGTCCGGATCGAGCCGGGGGCGGACGATCTGCCGAGCGCGGTGAAGCGGGTCAAGGAGGCCGTCCGCGCGGCCACCCGTGACCGGGCAGGCGGCACCGGCGGCGCGCAGGTCCTGTTCAACTTCATGGGCCGCTTCTCGCTGGACGGCGAGACGGGCGGCGACTTCTCCCCGGTCTCCGACGGCGCACCGCTCGGCCACGGCAATGATCCGCGCACTCCGTTGGGCCACGCACTGGAGATCAACGCCGCGGTGCGCGACGGCCGGCTGGAGGCGCTGCTGTCCTGGCCCGGTGGGCTGCTGACCGACGACGACATCGCGGAGTTCGCCCGCGCCTGGCAGGAGGCCCTGACGGACCTGGCCACCCACCAGCCGCCGGAGCCGGGGCGCGGGTTCACGCCGTCGGACTTTCCGTTGGTCCAGCTGGACCAGGCCGAGATCGACCGCATCACGGCCGACCGGCCGGTGTCGGACGTCCTGCCGCTCGCCCCGTTGCAGGAAGGCCTGTTCTTCCTGGCCAGCTACGACACCACCGAGCTGGACGTCTACACCTCGCAGTCGGTCTTCGACCTCGCCTGGCGGGTCGACATCGACCGCCTGCGCACCGCCTTCGCGGCGGTGATGCAGCGCAACCCGGCTCTCCGCGCCGGATTCACCAGCCACGGCATCTCCCGGCCGGTGCAATTCGTCGCCGAGGATCCGGCCATCCCGCTGACCCTGCTGGACCTCGGCGATCTGGACGAGGCCGAGCAGCGGCGGCGTGTCGAGGAGTTCCTGGCCGAAGGCCGGACCCGCCGGTTCGCTCTGGACCAGCCGCCGCTGTGCCGGCTGACCGTGCTCAGGCTGGGGCCGGAGCGCGACAAGCTGGTGCTGTCCGGGCACATGATCGCCTGGGACGGACCGTCCACGCTGCTGTTCATGCGCCAGCTGTTCGCCCTCTACCAGGCGGACGGCGACTCCTCGGTGCTCACCGACACCCCCGGCAGCTACCGGGACTACCTGGAGTGGCTGGACCGCCAGGACGTCGACGCCGCGCTGGCGGCATGGCGGGACGCCCTGGCCGGGTTGGCCGAGCCGACCCTGGTGGCGGGCGACAAGACCGGCACGTCGTGCCTGCCGGAGAACATCGACGTCCGGCTGGATGCGGAGCTGACCGCACGCGTGCACGCCGCGGCGCGAGCCGTCGGGGTCACCGCCAACGCCCTCTACGCCACCGCCTGGGGACATGTGCTGTCGACCATGACCGGCTCCCCCGACGTGGTGTTCGGGATGGCCACGGCCGGGCGCCCGGCGGCGATCCCGAACGTCGAGTCCACCATCGGCATGTACGTCAACACGGTGCCCGCCCGCGTGCGCTTGCACCCCGGGGAGACCGTGGCCGCCGTGCTCCGGCGGTACCAGCGGGAGCGCACGGCCGTCATGCCGCACGAATACCTCGGGCTCGGCACCATCCAGGCGGAATCCGGTCACCGGGTGCTGTTCGACACCGTGTTCGTGCACCGGCCCGGCGGCGGTGAGCAGGAGCTACGCGAACTGCGCGACGCCTACGGCATCGACGGGTTCTCGGCCATCGACGCCACGCACTATCCGCTGACCATGATCATCACGCCGGACGAGCGGACGCTGGTCACGCTGTCCTACCGCCCGGACGTGTTCACCCAGGACGAAGCAGAGCGGATCGTCCAGCGCTACCTGGCCGTCCTGGAACGCATGGCGGACAGCACCGACGCGCCGGTTGCCCAGCTGCCGGTGGCGGCGCCAGGCGAGGACGAGGAGATTCGCGAGCACTGGACCTCGACGACCCGGAAGCTCCCGGATGCGACGATCGCAGACCTGCTCGCCGCCCAGGCCGAGCGCACACCGGACGAGATCGCGCTGGTCTTCGGCGAGCAGCGACTGACCTACCGCGAGCTGGACGCGCGCATCAACCAGCTGGCTCGGCTGCTGCTGGCGCGGGGTGCCGGGCCCGAGCGCATCGTCGGCCTGGCCCTCGGCCGCTCGCTCGACATGGTCGTGGCGTTGTTCGCCGTGCTGCGGACCGGCGCGGCCTACCTGCCGCTGGACCTCGACCACCCTGCCGATCGGCTGCGGGCGATGCTGGCCGACGCGCAGCCGCTGTGCGTGTTGTCGACGTCGGACGTCGGACTGGTCGAAGACGCGATCTGCCTCGACGAACCCGGCCTGCTGGACTCCTATCCGGCGTCACCGCTCACCAGGGACGAAAATCCCGCGTTCGCACCGGGCGTGCCGAACAGGCTCGAGTACCCGGCGTACGTCATCTACACCTCGGGATCCACCGGCCGCCCGAAGGGCGTGGTCACGCCGTACCGGGGCCTGACCAACATGCAGCTCAACCACCAGGTGGAGATCTTCGAGCCGGCCATCGCCGCGGCGGGCGGCCGCCGGATGCGGATCGCCCACACCGTCTCGTTCGCCTTCGACATGTCGTGGGAAGAACTGCTGTGGCTGGTCGAGGGGCACGAGGTGCACATCTGCGACGAACAGCTTCGCCGCGACGCCCACGCGCTGGTGGCCTACTGCAACGAGCACCGCATCGACGTGGTGAACGTGACGCCCACCTACGCCCAGCTGCTGATCGAGGAGGGCCTGCTGGAAGCCGGGCCGCGGGCGCACCGCCCGCCGCTGGTGCTGCTGGGCGGCGAAGCGGTGCCGGACGCGGTGTGGTCGGCGCTGCGGGAGACCGAGCACACCTACGGCTACAACCTCTACGGGCCGACCGAGTACACCATCAACACTCTCGGCGCATCCACCGCCGACAGCCCGGCCCCCACGGTCGGCAGGCCGATCTTCAACACGCGCGCGTACGTGCTCGACGCGGCGCTGCGGCCCGTCCCGCCGGGGTGCCCGGGCGAGCTCTACATTGCCGGGGTGGGCCTGGCGCGCGGCTACCTGAACCGCCCGGGGCTGACCGCGGAACGATTCGTCGCCGACCCGTTCGGACAGCCGGGTTCGCGCATGTATCGCACCGGCGACCTGGTGCGGGTGCGCCCGGACGGGGGGATCGACTTCCTCGGCCGGACCGACGACCAGGTCAAGGTGCGCGGGTACCGGGTCGAGCCCGGCGAGATCGCCAGCGTGCTCGCGGAACACCCGCAGGTCGGGCAAGCGGTCGTCGTGCCGCGGGGGAGCGGCCACGCCAAGCGGCTCATCGGATACGTGGTGCTCGCCGACGACAGCGCCGACCTCGGCACGCTGCGGGAGTACCTGAAGCAGCGGCTGCCGGACTACATGGTCCCGGCGGCGCTGGTCCCGGTGGAGGCCATCCCGCTCACGGTCAACGGCAAGCTCGACGTCGCCGCACTGCCCGAGCCCGCCGCCCGCACGTCCGCCGAGCGGCGCGAGCCTCGCACCGAGCAGGAGCGCACACTGTGCGGGCTGTTCGAGCAGACGCTCGACCTGCCCGCAGGCAGCGTCGGACTGGACGACAGCTTCTTCGACTTGGGCGGCCACTCGCTGCTGGCCACCCGGCTGATCGCCCGTGCCCGCAGGGTGCTCGGAGCTCAGCTGGCCATCCGCGACCTGTTCGAGGCTCCGACGGTGGCCGAGCTGGTGCGGCGGCTCGGCCGGGGCGGTGACGAGCGGCCGCCGTTGACACCACGGCAGCGCCCGGCCGAGCTGCCCGCCTCGGCGGCGCAGCAACGGCTCTGGCTGATCCAGAACCTGGAGCAGTCCTCCGCTGCCTACAACTTCCCGCTGCTGAGCAGGCTGCACGGCCCGCTCGACGTGGCGGCGCTACGCGAGGCGTTGGCCGACGTGGTGCGGCGGCACGAGTCGCTGCGCACCGTCTTCGTCGAGCGGGAGGGCGTGCTTCATCAGCGCGTCCTGCCCGCCGACCAGGCGCGGCCCGACCTGCGCGTGGTCGAGGGCGCTTCCCAGGAGGCGATCGCCGACGAGCTGCACCGGCCGTTCGACCTGGCCAGGGATGTGCCGCTGCGCGCCACCGTCTTCGCCGTGTCCAGCACCGAGCACGTGCTGGCCCTGGTGCTGCACCACATCACCACCGACGAGTGGTCCGACCGGCCGTTCCTGACCGACCTGGCCACCGCCTACGCCGCGCGCAGCGCGGGCCGGGAGCCGCAGTGGGAGCCGCTGGCGGTGCAGTACGGCGACTACACGCTCTGGCACCGGGAACTGCTCGGCGACCCCACCGACCCGGACAGCCTGGCCGCCCGCCAGCTGGACTTCTGGCAGCGCACACTCGACGGCGCCCCCGATGAACTGAACCTGCCTGCCGACCGGCCACGCCCGGCCCGGCCTTCGTTTGCCGGCGCCGAGCACACGGTGGAGGTCGATGCGCAGGTCTACCAGGGGCTGAAACGGCTGGCCGGGGAAACCGGCACCAGCATGTTCATGCTTGCCCACACGGCCGTGGCGGCGCTGCTGACCAGGCTGGGTGCGGGCCATGACCTCCCGCTCGGCGCGCCGATCGCTGGGCGAACGGACGACGCGCTGGAGGATCTGGTCGGCTTCTTCGTCAACACCCTGGTGCTGCGTACCGACACCTCCGGCAGGCCGACGTTCCGCGAACTGCTCGCCCGGGTCAAGGACACCGACCTGGCCGCCTTCTCGCACGCCGACGTGCCGTTCGAATGGGTGGTGGAACGCCTCAACCCGCCGCGCAGCCCGGGACGGAACCCGCTGTTCCAGGTGATGGTCGGCTACCACGCCCGCGAGACCGGTCAGGCGTTCGGCCTGCCCGGGCTGACCGCCGAGCCGGTCGAGGTGCAAGCGCGCACCGCCAAGTTCGACCTGGTGTTCAGCTTCGCCGAAGTGATCGGCAGCGGGCTGAGCTGCACGCTGGAGTTCGCCACCGAACTGTTCGACGCCGACACCGTCGCGCTGCTCGGCCGCAGACTGCAGGCCGTGCTGACCGCGTTGGCCGCCGACCCCGACCAGCCGATCGACGCGGTGGACGTGCTGGTCGACGACGAGGCCGAGCGGGTGCTGGAGACATTCAACGACACCGCACGGGACGTCGACGAGGCGCCCTTGCCGGAGCTGTTCGCGCGGCTGGTCGCCGAGCAACCGGACGCGGTCGCGGTGGTGGACTCCGGGCACGAGTACACCTACGCCGAGCTGGACGCCCGCGCCAACCGGATCGCCCGGCTGCTGCAGGCGCGGTCCGTCGGCGCGGAGAGCATCGTCGGCATCGCGGTGCCGCGCTCGCTGGACCAGGTCGCGGCGATCCTGGGCACCCTCAAGCTCGGCGCCGCCTACCTCCCGCTCGACCTGGCGCACCCGGCCGACCGCTTGGCGTACATGCTCGGCGACGCGTCCGCCGCGGTGGTGCTGACCACCGAGCAAGCGGAAGGCAAACTGCCCGCGGTGCCCGGCGTGCAGCGGGTGGTGCTCGACGAACCGCGCATCGCCGCCGAGCTGGCCGTCCTCGACGACGATCCGATCCAGCTGCCGGTGCATCCGCACCAGGCCGCCTACGTCATCTACACGTCCGGCTCCACCGGCAAGCCCAAGGGCGTCGTCGTCTCGCACGAAGGGATCGGCAGCCTGATCGCCACCGCGCTCGACCGGATGGGCTTGCGACGCGACTCGCACGTGCTGCAGTTCGCGTCGATCGGGTTCGACGTCGCGGTGTTCGAGCTGTGCATGGCGCTCGGCTACGGCGGCCGCCTGGTGCTGATCACCGATCAGGCGCGGGTCGCGGGGCCGCAGCTGACCGAGTTCCTGGCCGAGCACGCGATCACGCACATGATCCTGCCGCCGTCGCTGGTGTCGGCACTGCCGCCGGAGTGCGAGCTGCCCGCGGGGGCCACCTGCCTGGTCGGCACCGAGACCGTTCCCCCGGAACTGTTCGCCCGGCACCCGCGGACGACCCTGATCGCCGCCTACGGCCTGACCGAGGCCACGGTGAACTCCACGCTGTGGCATCCCGAACCGGGGTTCACCGGGCCGGTGCCGATCGGCGTGCCCGACCCCAACACCCGCTGCTACGTCCTGGACGCCGCGTTGCGGCCGGTCCCGCCGGGTGTGGCGGGGGAGCTGTACGTCGGCGGGCGCGGGCTGGCCCGCGGCTACCTCGGCAGGCCGGGCCTGACCGCCGAACGGTTCGTCGCCGACCCGTTCGGGCCACCCGGCGCGCGGATGTATCGCACCGGGGACCTGGCCCGCTGGCGGCGGGACGGCACACTGGAATTCCTCGGCCGGGTCGACACGCAGATCAAGGTGCGCGGCTTCCGGGTCGAGCTCGGCGAGATCGAGGCCGTGCTGACCGGCCACCCCGAGGTGCGGCAGGCCGCCGTCGTGGCCGACCGCACCGGCGACCTGGTGCGCCTGGTGGCCTACGTGCACGGGCCGGTCGACCCCGCCCAGCTGCAGGCGCACGTCGCCGCGCAGCTGCCGGAGTACATGGTGCCGGCGCTCGTCGTGCCGCTGGACGGTCCGTTGCCGCTGACCCCCAACGGCAAGCTCGACCGGCGCGCCCTGCCCGCCCCGGACTGGTCGGCGATGACCGGCTCGGTCGCGCCCGTGACTCCCGAGCAACGCGCGCTCGCCGCGCTGTTCGCCGAAGTCCTCGGGCTGGACGAGGTCGGCATCACCGACAACTTCTTCCTGCTCGGCGGCCACTCCATGGCGGCCATGCGGCTGCTCGGCCGGATCCGCAGCGAGTTGTCGGCGGAGCTGACCATCCGCGACGTGTTCGACGCGCCGACGGTGGAACGGCTGGCGGAAAGGCTGGCCGACCGCGCAGCGCCTGCCGAGCCCGAGCTGCACCGGTACGGCCCCGGCTCGGCAGGCGTCACGACCGGTGGCACGGCCGACGGCTCCGGCGAGGCACTGCCGGTGGCCCCGGCGCAGCGGTGGCCGCTGCGGTCGCACCAGCGGCACCAGCGGTTCGATCACGCCCTGGTGCTGCGGTCGGCGTGGCCGCTGGACACCGACGCCCTGGCCGATGCGCTGGCGGACGTGGTGCAGCGGCACGAGCCGTTGCGCACCCGGTTCACCGAGGACGGGACCGCCAGGGTGGCGACCGAACCCCCGGAGCTGGCCGAGGAGTTCTGCGCCGACATCGACGCCCGGGTGCGCGAGCTGGCCGCGGAGCCGGTCGACCTCACCAGGGAACCGCCTTTGCGGGCGACCCTGCTGACCGGCCCGGACAATGCGCAGGCGCTGCTGCTGTGCCTGCACTACACCGGCGCCGACGAATGGTCGGTGGTGCCGCTGCTGCGCGATCTGAACATCGCCTATCGGGCCAGGACGGCGGGCGTCGAGCCGGGCTGGGCGCCCCTGTCCACCACCTACAGCGACTACGCGCGATGGCGGCTCGACCGGCTCGGCGACCCCGAGGACATGGACAGCCGGGCCGCCGAACTGGTGGAGTACTGGCTCGAGGAGCTGTTCGGCATGCCGGCCCGCCTCCGGCTGCCCGCCGACCGGATCCGCAGGCCGGGAACGCACGGGGAAGCCGCTGTCGTAGCGTTCGAGCTGGACGAGCAGTTGCGGGCGGACATCGAGCGGCTGGCGGCCGACACCGGCGCCAGCATGTACATGGTGCTGCACGCCGCGCTGGCCGCCCTGTTGTCGGCGCACGGCGCGGGCACGGACCTGCCGATCGGTTCGCTGGTCGCCGGGCGGACGGACGACCGGCTGGCGGACCTGGTGGGCTGCTTCGCCGACGTCGTGCTGCTGCGCACCGACACCAGCGGGGACCCCAGCTTCGCGGAGCTGGTCGGCAGGGTCAGGCAGGTCACGCTCAGCGCGCTGGACGCCGCCGAGATCGCATTCGGCGACGTGGCCGACGCGGTGGGGCTGACCGCCCTGCAGGTGCTGGTGGTCCAGCACGAGCAGCCGGACATGACGACGCTGGAAGGCGCCATTGGCACGCTCGAGGCGGTGCCGACCGGCGCCCTGCCTGCCGACCTGACGCTGAGCTTCTACCAGCCGCAGGGCGACGGACCGGTGGACTGTCACCTGGCCTACGCCGACGACCTGTTCCGGCCGGCCACCGTACGGCGGCTGATCGACCAGCTGCTGGGAATTCTCCGCCGTGCGGCCACGCAGCCGGAGCTGCCGCTGTCCGCGCTGGCCGACGAGATCGTGTTCGGCGACCAAGCGACCGAGGAAGGGACACGACAGTGAGCACGAACCCGTTCGACGACCCCGACGGCCGGTTCCACGTGCTGGTCAACGACGAGAACCAGCACTCGCTGTGGCCGTCGTTCGCCGACATCCCAGCGGGCTGGCGATCGGTCTTCGGGCCCGACACCAAGGACGCGTGCCTGGCGTACGTGGAGAAGAACTGGACCGACATGCGCCCGGCCAGCCTGATCGCGGCCGACGACTGACCGGGCGCGGATCGCGGCCGTACCGCGGTAGGGGACGGCTGCGCGACACCGGCCGCGGTGTCGCTGGGCGCGGCATCGGCCGCGCTGTGTGCGGCATCGGCTGCGGTGTTGCTGTGTGCGGCATCGGCTGCGGTGTTGCTGTGTGCGGCATCGGCCGCGGTATCAGTGTTCCCGGCTGCGCGACCACGCCCGCCACAGTTCGGCGTAACGCCCGCCCCGGGCGATCAGCTCCCGGTGCGTGCCCACCTCCACGATCCGGCCGCCGTCGAGCACGACCACCCGGTCGGCCGCCTCGGCCTGGGTGAGCCGGTGCGCGACGATCAGCCCGGTGCGGCCGCGCAGCGCCGCGTCGGCCGCCTTCTCCAGCATCCGCGCGCCCGCGCTGCCCGCATCGGCGGTGGCCTCGTCGAGGATGGCGATCGCCGGGTCGGCCAGCACCAGCCGGGCCAGCGCCACCTGCTGCGCCTGGGCGGTGCTCAACCGATGGCCGCCGTTGCCCACCACCGTCTGCAGCCCGTCCGGCAGCCGCTCCACCCACTCCCACGCGCCGACCGTGGCCAGCGCCGCCCGCAGATCCTCGTCGGTGGCGTCCGGCCGAGCCAGCCGCAGGTCGTCGGCCAGCGGCCCGGCGAACACGTGCACTTCCTGGCTGACCAGAGCGACCAGCCCGCTCGCCGTCGGCGAACCCAGTTCGGCGACGTCCAGGCTGCCCACGGTGAGCGATCCGCCGGTCGGCCGGTGGATGCCTGCGACCAGCTTGGCCAGCGTGGACTTGCCCGCCCCGCTGGCACCCACCAGGGCCACGCGTTCTCCTTCGGCGATGTGCAGCTCGACGTCGTGCAGCACCTCGTGCCCGCGCTGGTACTGGTGGGAGACGCCGGCCAGTTTCACGGAGCTGTCGCGACCTTGCCCGAGCCGTGCCTGTGGTGCAGCGGCGGGCAGGTCGGCGACGCCGACGATGCGGTTCAGGCTCGCCCCCGCCGACAGTGCGTCGTCGGCCAGGAACAGCACGACGCCGATCGGATTGAACAGCCCGTGGAAGTACAGTGCCGCTGCGGTCGCCTCGCCGATGGTCACCGCGTCGATCGACACCAGCCAGAACCCCATGGCCAGCACCGCGGCCAGACCGACGAACTCGGCCAGGTTCAGCCGTCCGAAGAACTGTGTCAGCAGCCGCACCCCGCGCAGTGCGAGGCCGACGGTGGTACGGGACGACTCGTCCACCTTGGCGGTGTGCGCTGGCTGCAGCCGGAAAGCCCGTACCGTTCTCGCGCCCCCGACGGTGTCCAGCAGCCGATGCTGCAGCGCGCCCTGCGATGTGCGGTGCGCGGTGTAGACGGGCCGTGCCCTGCGCAGGTACCAGCGGACGGCGAAGGCCTGGATCGGGGCGGCCGCCAGCGCGGCCAGCAGGAAGCGCCAGTCCAGCACCACGAGGCCGGCCATGGTCAGCACGATGGTCAAGACGGCGTGCGCCAGCTGGGGAAGCGCCTCCCGCACCACGGTCGTCACCTGCGTGACGTCGCTGCTGATGCGCGAGGTGAGGTCGCCGGATCCAGCTCGCTCGATCTCCTCCAGCGGCAGGTGCAACGCCCGCTCCACGAACCGCTCGCGCAGCGCGGCCACGACGTGCTCGCCCAGCCGCCCGGCGAGTGCGATACCGGCCGCGGTCAGCACGCCGTACCCGACCGCGACCAGCACGAGCACCACGACGGGCCAGGTCAACGCATCGGCGCCCTGCCGCTGCGCGACGACGTCGACGATGTGGCCGAGCAGCGGCGCAGGCAGCAGCCCGGCCGCCGCGGCACCGAACAACGTCACGGTCGCGGTCGCCGCGAGCTTCCACCGCTGGCGGAGCAGGTCGCCGATCACCGCGACGGTGCGGGACGGCGGTGCGACCGGGAGCAGTTCACGGGTCACGCGAACACCACCGCCCGGTAGGCCGGATCGGCAGCCAGCTCGTCATGCGTGCCGCTGCCCGCCACGGCGCCGTCCCGCAGGAAGACCACCCGGTCGGCCGCGGCCAGCAGGGCAGGGCTGGTGGTGACCAGGATCGTGGTGCGCGACGCGCGCAGGCGGGCGATCCCGGAGGCGATGGCGGCCTCGGTCACCGGGTCGACCGCGGTCGTGGGGTCGTGCAGGACCAGCACCGGCGGATCGGCCGCGAGGGCACGTGCCAAGGCGACCCGCTGGCGTTGCCCACCGGACAGCGACGAGCCGCGTTCGGCCAGGACGGTCTGCAACCCGTCCGGAAGCGTCTCGGCGACCAGGTCCACGGCCGCCGCCGTGATGGCCCGTTGCGCGTCGTCGCGGCTGCCGTGCACCGCGACGTTGTCCAGGACGCTTTCCTCGAACAGATCGGCGTCGTGATCGGCCACCAGGATCGCGCGACGCAATTCGTCGAGCTCCAAGTCGGCGAGTGGAATGCCGTCCAGCGTGACGGCACCTTCCTCCGGATCGCTGTCCCGGCCCACCAGTTCGAGAAGGGCACTCGCCGCCGCCGGGTCCTCACAGGCGATTCCGACCATCTCTCCGGAGGCCACGTGCAGGTCCAGCGCGCGCAGCGGCCCGTGGCGCACCCCGGCCAAGCGCAGCTCACCGGCGGGTTCGGCGGGCAGCTTCGCCGTGCCAGGGTGTACCTGTGGCCCGGCGTCGAGCACGCGCGCCACCCGCTCGGCCGAGGCGCGCGCCCTGGCTCGTTCGCTGCTGACGTAGGTCAGCAGGTGGAACGGCGTGGGCAGGAACTGGGCGATCCCGACCGCGGCCACCAGCTCGCCGACGGTGATGCTGCCCGCCAGTGCCAGGTGGGCCCCGAGCAGCGCGATGAGCGCCAGGAAGATCCCGGTCGCGGCCAGCACCGCGCCGTTGTGCATGCCGTGTGCCCGGGCGGCCCGGACGGCGGCGGCCAGCGACCGTTGGCTGGTCCGCCGGTAGCGCTGCACCGCAGCCTGTTCCGCGCCGATGCCCTTCAGCACGCGCAGGCCGGCCACCAGGTCGGCGGCCAGGCCCGATGCCTCGGCCGCCCGCTCCTGCTCGTGGTGGCTGCGCCGCTCCAGCGGCCGCCCGGCCAGCTGGGACAGCCACAGCACCGGCGGGGTGCCGAGCAGGATGACCAGCCCGAGCGTGACCGAGCTGGTCAGCAGCACCGCCGAGCTGACGATCAGGGCAGCGAGCCCGGCGACACCGTAGGGGATTGCGGCGACCAGCTGCCCGACCCGTTTGACGTCGCCGGTGGCGATGGAGACCAGCGTCCCGGGCAGGCCGTCGGCCCCGCCGTGCGGGTCCAACACCCGCCGGGTGAGCCGCAGCCGCAGGTCGTGGGCGGCCTGCTCGCCGGCTCGCTGCGCCTTGCGCTCGGCGAACCGGTACGACGTCGACAGCACGGCGAACACGGCGGCCAGCACGCCCAGCCACAGCAGCAAGCGGGGGAGCGAGCCAGTGGCGACCGCGGTGTCGATGGCCGCTCCGATGACGACCGGCACCAGCACCTCGCCCGCTTGATGCCCGGCGGCGAGCACGGCGGCGCCTGCCACGTGGCGTCGCTGGCCGCGTATCGCGGACCGCAGGACGGACCGCCCCGTCACCCGCACGTGGTACCTCCGCTACCGAATGCCGCCCGCGAAATTAGGTAAGGCTACTCTAACCAATGGGCCGGGAAACGCGATGCTCGTTTGACCAACGGCGTGATCCCGGCCATGGTTGCGCGCGCTGGCCGCGCACGCCCTCGGAGTCGGCAACGGCGTCGTCGTGCGGCTCGCCGAGAGGCGGTTGCCGGGCTGGGAGGCACGGGGGATGCGCCGTGCCGCGGGGCCAGTCGCTTTCCCTTGTGCGGGCGTGCCTGTCGGCGTCAGCCAGCGGTGGCGGGTCGCGCACCGGTCGCCTTATTTATGCCGGCGTGCCTGTCAGCGTCGGCCAGTGGCGGTGGGTCGCGCACCGGTCGCCCTCCCTGCGCGGGCGTGGCGGAAGTCGGTGTGCTGTTCGGGGCGCGGGCGTGCCGGTGCTCACGGCGTCGTCGGCGGACGTCACTCCGCAAGCAGGCCCTGCCGCCGGAGCCACTTCCGCATGCGATGCCGCCCCTTCAGCCCCTCGCGTGGCCCGAGGCGGCTGACGACGCGACCCGCCCAGCTGTGGCCCTCGACGCCGAAGCGCCGGTAATACCGGGTAAGACGCGGCTCGTACTCGTCGACGCTGTCCGCGGCGATGTCTGCCCGATACCGTTCGCGGTGCACGACGGCCTTCGGTGCCAGTCGCGGTTTGATGCCTGCCGCCTCGCTCGGGTCGGGAACGCCGAGCGCCATCCCCAGCGCGGGGAACGACAGGGCAGGAAGCCCGAGCTCGTCGACGAGCGCAGGCGGGTTGTTCCGCAAAGCCCCGATGAACACCCCGCCGAAGCCGAGCGACTCCGCGGCCAGCAGGGCGTTCTGCGCGGCGATGCCGATGTCGACGAACGGGACGAGCGTTCCCTCGAGATACCTGGCCGTCTCCATGTCCTGCGCCCGCCGCCGGAGCAGCACCTCGGCCCTGGTGAGATCGACCACCCAGACGAGCAGCACCGACGCCTGGTTGATGAAGTCCATGCCGCCGATCGCCTCGCAGACGCGACGCCTGCGGTCCGCGTCCTCGACGACCACCACCGACCACGCCTGGAGGTTCGAGGAGTGCGATGCCGCCTGGGCGGCCATGAGAACGAGGTCGAGGGCGTCCTGCGGAATCTTCTCCGGCAGGAACGCGCGAACGGACCGATGGCGCAGCTGCACCCGGATCGTCTCGCTCGCCGGATACTGGGGCAGGTCGATGTCGCCGAAGCGCTGACGCAGCTCGTCGGCCAGCGTCCCGGGAGCGTCCTGTCGTTGCGCAGGCCGGCTTGCCGAGGTCGCGCTCATGCCGCCTCCAGCAGGAGGCTCACGCCCTGACCGACGCCGACGCACATCGTCACGACCCCCCGGCGGGCCTCCTGCTCCCGCATCGCCCTGGCGAGCGTGAGAGCCAGGCGCGTTCCCGAAGCGCCCAGCGGGTGGCCGATCGCGATCGCGCCGCCGTTCGGGTTGACCCGCTCGGAGTCGTCCGGCAACCCCAGCTGCCGGACGACGGCGAGCACCTGCGCGGCGAAGGCCTCGTTCACCTCGAACAGATCGACGTCGTCGAGCGTGAGGCCGGTCCTTGCCAAGAGCTTCCGCGTCGCAGGTACCGGCCCGATCCCCATGACGCGCGGCTCCACTCCGGCGGTGGCGTAGCCCCTGATCCTGGCGAGCGGGCGCAAACCGTGCTTCGCCACCGCTTCACCCGAGGCGACCAGGACGGCGGCGGCCCCGTCGTTGATCCCCGACGAGTTGCCCGCGGTGATGTTCCCGCCATCCACCACGGCCGGGAGCTTCGCCAGGCGTTCCAGCGACGTGTCACGTGGGTGCTCGTCGCGCTCGACGGTGCCGGACTCGACCTCGACAGGGACGATTTCGTCAGCGAAGTGTCCGCGGGCGGCCGCGGCGGCATACCGCTGCTGGGAACGCAGCGCGAACGCGTCCTGATCGCTGCGGCCGATCCCGTACTCGACCGCAACGTTCTGGGCGGTCTCCGCCATCGAGTCCGTGCCGTACAGCCGCTCCATGCGTTCGTTGACCAGGCGCCAGCCGAGTGTGGAGTCGGCGGCCTGGACGGTCCGGTCCCACGGCCTTGCCGATTTCGGAAGGATGTACGGGGCGCGGGTCATCGACTCGACGCCGCCCGCCAGTACGAGGTCGGCCTCGCCGGACAGCGTCAGCCTTGCCGCGCAGGCCACCGCCTCGAGGCCGGAGCCGCACAGGCGGTTCACCGTCATCGCCGGAACGTGCGCGGGGAGCCCGGCGAGCAGTGTGGCCATCCGCGCGACGTTGCGGTTGTCTTCGCCGGCCTGGTTCGCGCAGCCGGCCACCACCTCGTCGATCGCGTCGTCGCCGAGCGAAGGATGCCGGGCCATGAGCGAGCGCAGGCTGTGCGCCAGCATGTCGTCGGGGCGCACTTCGGCGAGCGCGCCGCCGTAACGTCCGAAAGGCGTTCGCACGCCACCAACCAGAAAGGCCTCGCCCACCTGCTCTTTCCTCTCGCCGCACGGGTGCTGGTGCTCATCGGCCGCCGAGGCTGTCGGTCACCGGTCCGCGCACACCGACTCGACCGGCTGGTCGGTCGGGTGCGATTATTGCGGCGCCGCCAGGCATCGTCAAGGTGCGTGGACGACGCCGGGCGAGGAAGCGCAGGACGCTAAGCCGGGCCGATGTCAGCGGCCCGGCGCAGGGCGTACGCGCAGCGAGCCGCATCCGAGAACGCCAGCACCCCGAGCCCGGCGAGCCTGCGGACCGCGTCGGGTGAGCCTCCCGCCCACACCACCACGACGAGCTTGCCCACCTCGGAGGCGATCGCCGAGATCTCGGCAAAGACGTGCTCGTCGAGGTGCGGCATGTTCCCGAGGGTGAGGATCACGGCGTCGGTGCCGTCGTGGCGCACGCACACCTCGAGGACGCTTCGCAGGGTGTGCCGTCGCGAGAAGATCGCCCCGGTGGCGTCGATCGGGTTGTCCAGGACGGCCTGCTCCGGCAGCAGGCGGCGCAGCTCGGCTTTGTCGCTGTCCTGCCATCGGGCAAGGCCGAAGCCCTCTTGGGCCAGGGCGTCGACCATGAGCACGGTCGCACCGCCCGATGCCGCGACGACCGAGAACCGGGCGTCCTTGCGGCACCGCCTGCTTGCCGCTGCTCGCGCGATGTCGAGCATTTCCTCGATGGAGCGTGCCGTGAGCGCCCCTGCGCCGTCGACGGCGGCACGCCAGCTCTCGTCGTCGAACGGCTCGAGTCCGCTGTGTCGGCGGGCTGCGCTCCGGCCTGCGCCCGTCACGCCGCCGCGCAGGAGCACCACGACGACATCCCGCTGTCTCGCGTACTGCAGTGCGGAAGAGAACGCCGCGAGGTCCTGCGTCCCCTCCAGATAACCGAGCACAAGTCTCGGCGCGTACTCGTCCACGGTCTTGGTCAGCAGCTCCGCGAAGGTGAGATCCACCTCGCGGCCGGTGCTGATGTACCCCCCGATCTCCAGCCCGGACGCGTGCGCGGCGCTCAGCACGTAGCCGCCGACGCCGCCGCTTTGGCTCAGGATGAACACGTCGGACGGGACGAAGTCGAACTCGCCTTCCGTTGCCGTACCGAAGTTGCCGGCGAACCGCGCATGCCCGCCGTGAACGCCCAGGCTGCTGGCGCCGAGGATCCGCGTGCCCGGGTATCGCTCGCGCACCCGAGCGAGTGCGTCGTGATGGTCGTCCGAGCCGGGCGGGTCCGCGCTGATGAGGACGACGGCACGAACGCCGCGGCGCGCGCACTCCTCGGTCACTGCGACGGCGCCCGCGATGGGGATCGCGACGATCGCGACGTCGGGCGTCCGCGGCAGCGCGGTCACCGACGTGTACGCGGGAAGCCCTTGAACGATGTCCGAGCCTTGGCTGACCGGGAACACCTCGCCCTCGTACCCGTGGGTGACGATGTTCCTGAGCACGCGTGCACCCGGCTTACGCAGGTCGTTCGACGCGCCGACGACGGCGACGGAGCGAGGCTCGAGCAGGGTGCGGACGACGGGCTCGTGCGCAGCACGACCTAGGTCCGCATCGGACGCGGCGCGATGCGGCGCGGGAGTCGAGCATGTGTCACCGGAAGTCATCTGGGTGCATGTCGTTGCGCTGGGGACCGGCGGTGCCGAAGACGAAGAGCCGCCACAGCTGAGTCGCGAGGTCTTCGACCTCCTCGACCCTCAGGCGCGGGTGCGCGCGCGACGCCCAGTTGCACACGCCGAACAGCGAGAAGGCGACGGTCCGGGTGTCGCACGGGGCGATCACGCCGAGCTTGATGTCACGCTCGAAGGACGCCTCGACCAGCCGCCGGTAGGTGCGGCGGTTCTCCTTCATCTGCCTGCGACGCGCGTCGCTGAGCTCACGCTGGTGGTCGATGAAGGCCTGCAGCGTCCCGGGGCTGTCGGCGATGACCTGCAGATGCTCGAGGATCACCTCGTACACGACCCTGGTGGAGGAGACGCCCTTCTCCACGCGCGCCCGCTGCGACTCGATCAGCGGCATGATGTACTGCAAGTGGATGTTGAACAGGATCTCCTCTTTGCTGCGGAAGTAGTGGTAGAGCGTGGGCTTCGCGATGCCCGCCACTTCCGCGATCTTGTCCATCGTCGCGCTGTGGTAGCCCATGTCGCGGAACAGCAGACTTGCCAGCCGCACGATCTCGTCCCGCCGGGACTGTCCCTGAGCTGCCGTGTGCGACGCCGACGACGTCGGCGTCGACCTTATTGGCGTCATCTGTCGACCTGCTTCCTTGTCGGTCGGGCTCATACCGTCCTCAGCCAAGAACTCCCGTTGTCCGGTCACGCATGACCCTAGAGCTCGCAGGCGCGAGCCCGCCTCTCGTCGAGGCTTTCGCCTGCTTGACGTCGGTCGAGCCCGTGGGGCAATATTACCGCGCCAACCGACCAATCGGTCGGGATGGTCCTTCTCGGCAAGGAATGTCGTAGCACCCGGCGGACACGGTGTGTGGATTCGACCCGCTCGACGTCCCGCGTCGACGTCGAAAGTGGCGGCCGCACGGCCGCCGTGGACCGGCCGGAGACGAGGAACGCGCTCGATGACGGAGCTCGCGGGATCTCCGGGAAGACCACCCCGGCCGCCATGGGCGGGCACGCGCTCGGCGGTGGCCTCGCTGGGGCATGCGACATCCGCATCGCCGTCGAGGACGCCGAGCCGGATCCGCTTGGAGCTGGTCTGGGCAACCTGCCCGATGCGGTCGGGCAGTAGTGGTTGTCGCGCTTGGAGGTGCCGTGGAGGTCAACCTCGGCGGGCGCCCTCCTCGCCTCCGGCGGGGCCCGGTGCGCCGGTCCGCTTGCCGAGGTGACCGTGCCCGAGCAGCTGCTGCTGGGCACAACCGGGCTGTTGGGAACGAGCCCGTCCGGGCACGGCTTGCACGGCCGCCTCGCCCAGTTCGTCGCCCGGGTCGCGTTCGACGTGGACGAGACCGCGGGCCTGCTCGCCGAGCGACCGTGCCAGGCGTTGCCGTATTCGGCCGACGGCCAGCTCGAAGGCAGTCAGGTGCACTTCGGGTGCCGACGGCCCCGGTTCAACGGAAGGTGGAGCGACGCTCATGAATCACACGGCAGTCATCGGAGCCGGCACCATGGGGGTCCAGATCGCGCTGCTGCTCGCACTGCACGAGCATGACGTCACCCTCATCGAGCGCGACGAGTCCACCCGGCGTAGCGCCCTCGAGCGAGCCGACGCCGGCCTCGCGCGCCACGCGTCGCGCGGGCGCATCTCCCATGACGCAGCCGAGGCTGCTCGTGCGCGGATCGAGGTGCACGCGGACCTCGACGCGGTCGCCGGAGCCGGCCTCGTCATCGAGGCGATCACCGAGGTGCGCGACCTCAAGCGCGACCTTCTGGCCGGCCTCGATCGTCTCCTCGAGCCGGATGCGCTGCTTGCGTCGAACTCCTCGAGCTTCGTTCCCTCCTCCCTGGCCACGGGGATCGTGCACAAGGAGCGCTTCCTCAACATCCACTTCTTCAACCCCGTGCTCACCATGCGGGCCGTGGAGATCATCGGCGGGCCGGACACCGCCGTCGCGGCGGTGACCCGCGCAACCGCGCTTGTCGAGGGCCTGGGCAAGGTGCCCGTCGTGCTGAAGAAGGAGATTCCCGGGTTCATCGCGAACCGCATCCTGAACGCCGTGCGCGACGAGGCGCTCCGCCTCTGCGAGGGCGGCTACGCGGGCATCGAGACGATCGACCAGGCCTGCCGCCTCGCCCTGGGGTACCCGATGGGTCCGTTCGAGCTGATGGACCTGACCGGCATCGACATCGGCTACGCCACGAAGAAGGCCCGCTTCGCCGAAACCGGGGACCCGGCCGACGCGCCGTCGCGAACCGTGACGCGCCTCGTCCAGCAAGGCACCCTCGGGCGCAAGACGCGGCGGGGCTTCTACCACTACGACGAGAACCTGCGCCGCGGCGAGCCGGCGATCTGAGCGTCTGGGACGGAGGCGAGACAGCATGCCCAGCACCCAGGAGCGGGTCGGCGCAGCGGGCACCGAACCCCGGATCCTGACCGAGGACCGCCAGAGCGTCCGCCTGATCACCCTCAACCGGCCCGAGCGCCGCAACGTGCTCGACCTGCCCGCCAGGGCGGATCTGCTGGCAGCGCTTCGCGCCGCCGAACACGAGGCACGAGCTGTCGTCCTCACTGGTGCGGGCGGATTCTTCTGCGCGGGAGGCGACATACGGGCCATGACCGCCGATCCGTCGGAAGCGGCCAGGCGGCTCGACGTTCTCGCTGCGCTCGCCGGCCAGCTGGTGCACAGCTCCGTCCCCGTGGTCGCTGCCGTCGAGGGCGGCGCCTACGGTGCCGGGCTGTCGCTGGTCAGTGCGGCGACATATGTGGTGAGCGGAGCGACGGCACGCTTCGAGGCGTCGTTCGGGCGGATCGGCCTCGCCCCGGACACGGGCTTGACCTGGACGCTCCCTCGCCGCATAGGCCACGCCCGCGCACGCCGGATGTTGCTGCTCCTCGATGCCTACGACGCCGACCAGGCGCACGCTGCCGGACTTGTCGACGAGGTCGTCGACGGCGGCCAGGCCCTGCCCCGTGCGATTCAGGTGGCCAAGCGGCTGGCCGAGCTGTCCGCGCCGATGGTCGCGGCGACCTCGGCGCTGCTCGCGCAGGGCCACAGCACGGTCGCCGAGGCCGCTGCCGCCGAAGGACGGGCACAGATCACGCTGCTGCAAAGCAGCGAGTCGCAGGCGCTGCGCGCGCGGTTCCTCGACCGCTCTGCGCGCAGGCGCTGATCAAGCGCCACGGACGCGCCCGCCTCACGCCGCGCTCGGGTACCCTGCCGCACCCCATGCCTCGGCGAGCGCATCGGGGCGGATCATCCGCCAGGTGAGCGGGATGCTCTCGGCGTCCATGTCCACGGCGCCGACGTCGTGCAGGAAGTGCAGGTGCGACAGCACTTCGCCCAGCGCGGCCCGCTGCTGCAGGCCCTTGATCTCGTCCCACCTTCGCGACCACGTCAGCTCACGCGCCAGCTCCAGGGTCGTGTGCGGCGAGCGGTCGGCAAGGACGACCAGGATCTCGTCGAGACGACGGCGGTGGTGGACGAACAGTGCATCGACCCGCGCGGCGATGTCGGTGAAGTGGCGTTCGTGGCCAGGCAGGACCCGCGACACCGCCAGCCGCGCCACCTTGCCAAGTGATTCCAGATAGTCGGTGAGCGCGCTCGCGCGGTGCCCCACCATCGTCGAGACGTTCGGAGAGATCCGCGGGAGCACGTGGTCCCCGGTGAACAGCAGGCCGCGCCCGGCATCCTCGAAGCAGACGTGGCCCGGCGTGTGCCCTGGCGTCCAGTGCACGACCAGCTCACCGCCGGGGACGGACACGACGTCACCGTCGTGGACGAAGCCCGGTGCGCTCACCTGGTCGGGAAACGGCGGCAGCGCCGGCAGCAGCGAGGCCGCAGCCAGGCTGTCGGTGTTGTCCACTCCCGCCAGGGCGAGCCAGTGCCGTACCCGTTCACCGTGCGCCGCGCCCTTGGGCACGAGCATCTCGCGGTCCTCGCGATGCAGCCGGACGCGTGCTCCCGACACCTTCGCGAGCCTGCCCGCCAGCCCGCTGTGGTCGCGATGGCCGTGGGTGAGCAGGATCTGGTCGACCCGTGCGGGGTCGGCGCCGATCGCCCGCAGCCCGTCCACGAGGGCTGTCCACGACTCCTCGGTGGGCCAGCCGGGGTCGATGACCGTCGCGGTGCCGTCCTCGGCGACGTACGCGTAGCACAGCGAAGCGCGCAGCGGATGCCGTGGCATCGGAACCCTGATCGACCAGACGCCTGAGTCGATATTCTCGACCGCTGATTCCGGCGCCGTCGGGTCGTTCATCCGCCATCTCACCTTGGGTTTTCCACTCCCGACCGATTGGTCGGTCGTGTACACTCTCGCGCATGGACAGCGCTGCGTCAAGCCGGATCCGGCCAAGGAGATTCCCTCCTCCGACCCTCTCGCCGAAGCGTCGCAGCAGCCGTCCCGGATCGTGCGAGCCCGCCGATGTCCACGCCCGGCGGTGACCGGCTCTGGCGGAGCGTCGTCCTCTCGGCGCTGCTGCCCCTGGTGCTGTACTCGACGGGCGTCGGCGCGCTCATGCCCGCCATTCCGCTGATCGTCGCCCGCATCAGCGAGCCGCTGTTCGACGACCGCTCGACGATCCTGGCGGTCTCCGGCGTCGTGGCGGCCATGCTGATGGTCGGAGAGCTCATCGGGTATCTGCCGAGCGGGCGGATCGTGACGCTGCTCGGCGAGCGCAACGCCATGCTGGCCGCAGCAGGCCTGTCGCTGGCCGGCATCGGTGTCTGCATGCTCCTGCCGGGGCCGTGGGCGGTCGGCGTCGGAGTGTTCCTCGTCGGCCTCGCCACCGCGCTGTTCTCACTGGCCCGGCATGCCTTCATCACCACCTACGTCCCCCTGGTCTACCGCTCTCGGGTGCTCGCCGCCGTCGGCGGCCTCTTCCGGCTCGGGCATTTCGTCGGTCCTTTCCTCACGGCCTACGTCCTCAGCACTTTCGGCAGCCTGGAGTCCGCGTACTGGATCCATGTCGCGACGTGCACCGCGGCCGCCGTCGTGCTGCTGTTCACGCGCGATCCCGAGACCGCGGCCATGAAGAAGACGACGGCACGCGCGGTGGCAGCCGCACCCCGCTCGGCAGGGATCGCCCGTACGCTGGTGAACCGCCGCGACGTGCTGCTGCGGCTGGGGACCGGCGCGGCGGTGGTGATGGCGCTGCGCGCGGGCAGGACCGTCATCATGCCGCTGTGGGGAGTGAGCATCGGCATGGACGACTCCTCCGTCGCCCTCGTCGTCGGCATCGCCGGAGGCGTCGACTTCGCGCTCTGCTACCTCGGCGGCTGGTTGTGCGACCGGTTCGGACGGATGTGGAACGCTCTGCCGAGCACGCTGGGCCTGGCACTGTCCTTGCTGGTCCTCGCCTTCACCGCCGGCTTTGCGAACCCGGCCGTGTGGTTCGTCGTGTTGACGATGACCATGTCCGTCGCCAACGGGATGGGCACCGGCATCGTTCTCACGCTCGGTGCCGACCTGGCCGACCCGGAGGATCCGGCGCCGTTCCTCGGCGCGTGGCGGTTCATCGGAAGTCTCGGCAATGCCGGCGCTCCTCTCGCGGTTTCCGCCGCGACGACGGCGGTGTCACTGCCCTTCGCCGTCGGCGCGCTCGGAGTGATCGGGATCGCGGGCGCAGCGATCCTGGCCCACGGGATCGCGCGATACATCCCAGGCGAGTCGCTGCGTTTGCGGTCCAGGCGCGCTCAGCCGCGCTGACCGTTCGGCCGGAAGCGGAACAGCCGTCCGATCGTCGCGTAGCTGGGGCCTGCGATGCGCGCGAGCGGCCGGAGCTGGTCGGTCTCGATCTTGCCGTCGCGGTAGAGCTCGTCGTGGACGTGCGCGAGTACCACGCGCCCGACGACGAACTGGGAACCGGCGTTGCCGAACGTCATCACCTGCTCGAGCGCACACTCCAGGGCGACCGGCGCGGTCGACAGCCGCGGTGTCCGGACGAGGCGGGAGGGTTCGGTCCGCAGGCCGAGCTGCTCCACTTCGCTCACCGTCGGCGGGAAAGGTTCCGCCGACGCATGGACGAGCGCCGCTTCGGACTCGTGGGCCACCTGGAGCACGAACTCCCGCTCACGTTGGATGTTCGCCGCGGTGTCCTTGAGCGCGCCCGCGCGGCGGCCGATCGAGATTCCTACCAGGATCGGTTCGTAGGACACGAACGTATAACAGCTGAACGGCGCCAGGTTCACCCGGCCGTCCTCGTGCAGCGTGCTCACCCACGCGATCGGCCGCGGCACGACGACGCCGGTCATCAGCCGGTAGCAGGCCGCAGCGTCGAGCGTCGCCGGGTCGAGCTGCACCGTCATGGTCGGTCCCCGGCTCTCACGGCGCGATGAAGGAACCGCCGTTGATGTCGATCGTCGTGCCGGTGACATAGCCCGCTTCGTCGCTGCACAGGTATGAGACGAGGCCGGCGACATCCCACGGCGTCCCTTCGCGTCCGACCGGGATCCGGGCCCGGGAGGCCGCCTGCACTTCCGGCGCGCTGCGTGCCGACATCGGCGTCGCGATGCGTCCCGGCGCGACGGAGTTCACGGTGATCCCGTGCTTTCCCACCTCGAGAGCAAGCGTTCTGGTCAGCCCGTTGATGCCGGCCTTGGCGACACCGTAGGGCAGCCCGGCGACACGCGCCCCTTGCCTGCCCGCCGTCGACGAGATGTTCACGATGCGACCCCATCCCGCCTGGATCATCGAGGGCAGCACGGCACGGGTCACCAGGAACGGGCCGCGCAGATTGACGGCCATGACGGCGTCCCACTCCTGTGTGGTGGTCTCGATCGGCGGCACCCGGTAGCCGTCCGGGCGCTTCGGCGAGATCGCAGCGTTGTTGACCAGGCACGCGACGCCGCCGCGCTCCGCGACGATCGACTCGACGGCCGTCGTCACCTGCTCTTCCGACGACACGTCGACGGCCATCGCATCGACACTCTGGGTGTCGCCGATCCAGGCTGCGTCCTGCGAGCCGAGGACGTCCTGCAGATCCCACGCGACGACGCTGAACCCGTCCCGGGCCAGCAGCTGCGCGATCGCGGCGCCGATCCCGCGGCCGCCGCCCGTGACGATCGCAACCCGCTCCATCGCTGTCCTCCCTTGCTCCCGGTCCGGATCAATACCCGTGGTAGACACCCGGACGGCGCTCCTGGCGTGCACGCAGCGCCTCGAAGTGGTCCTGTGTCTTCATGGAGATCCGTTCCCACGCCAGCGAGGCGTCGAGGACGTGGCTGTTGACCAGGTGCACGAACCGGTTGATCGAGGCCTTGGTCGCGCGCACGGCGTACGGCGGCTGAGCGGCGATCTCCTGGGCGAACGCGAGCGTCTGCTCGCACAGCTGCGCGGCCGGGACGACGCGGTTGACCAGGCCGAGGTCGTAGGCCTCCTGTCCGCTGAGCATCCGTCCCGTCATCAGCAGCTCCTTGGCGCGGAGCGGGCCGACCAGCAGCGGCCAGACCACCGCGCCGCCGTCGCCCGCGACGAGCCCGACGTTGACGTGCCGGTCCCCGATCGAAGCCGCGTCCGACATGAACACGGCGTCGCAGAACAGCGCGATCGTGGCGCCGAGCCCGGCCGCCGGCCCGTTGACCATCGCGACAAGCGGCTTCTCGACGGAGAGCATGGTCGTGATGAGGTGGCGTCCGCGCGAGTACACGCGCAGCGGCTCCCCGCTGGCTTGGTGCCTGGCGGCCATCGTCTTGGTGTCGCCTCCGGAGCAGAAGCCGCGTCCCGCCCCGGTGATGACGACGACGCGGGTGTCGTCGTCGGAGTCGACCTGCCCGAACAGCTCCTGGAGCTCGTGGTGCATCTCCGGGCTGACCGCGTTCAGCCGCTCCGGACGGTTGAGCGTGACGACTGCGACCCCGTTCTCTTCGTAGTCGACCGCAAGGGTGGATGTCGACGTCAGCACGTGCGTTTCTCCTCTCGTGGTCTCTCGGCGTGCAGGGCGCTCAGACGTCCGCGAAAAGCGCCTCGGACCCGGCCTGCTCGTCGCGGATGGCCACGCCGAGAGTCCGGAGGTGGAACTGACGGGAGCCGTAGCTGTGCTCGAGCAGCTTTCCCCGCTTCAGCCAGAAGTGCAGCGGGTGCTCCCAGGTGAAGCCGATCCCGCCGTGGAGCTGGAGCGCGGAGTCCCCGACGAGGCGCGCCGCGTCGCTGGCGGACGCCATGGCGACGCTTGCCGCCACCGCCGCGTCCGGCAGACCCTCCTGGTGGGCATATGCCGCATACCAGCTGCACGGCCGTGAGCTCTCGACGGCGACCCACGCGTCGGCCGCCAGATGCTTGACCGCCTGGAAAGTTCCGATCGCCCGGCCGAATTGCTCACGCTGCTTGGTGTGCTCGACGGTCAGGTCGAGCATGCGTCGCGACACCCCGTTGAGAACCGCGGCGGTCGCCCACACCGCGCGGAGCCGCGCTTCGTCCAGCGCTCCCTCGCCGAGGCGGGCGTGCGGTGTGAACGCGTCCGGGCGTGGCTTGATGCGACCGAGACGACTGGTCGGATCGGGCGAGTGGACGGGTTCGACGGTGAATTGATCGCGCTCCAGCACGTACAGCCCGTCCTCGGCGGCCACGAGCGCAACGTCCGCGACGTCCGCGAACAGGGCGACGGTTCCGCCTGGCATGACCGCCGCGGTGCTCACCGACGCTCCACTGAGCAGCCCGGGGAGAAGGCGGTCGCGCATCTCGTCGTCGGCGAACCGGTGAATGGTCGGCACCACGACCGCGACCGTCTCCGTCAACGGAAGCGATGCACCGGAATAGCCGAACTCCTCGAGGCTGCGCACGACGTCCTCGGAGCGCACCCCGAGCCCGCCGTCGGCCTCCGGGATCAGGGCACCCCAGAACGACAGGGAGGAGACCTCGTCCCACAACGAACGGTCGAACTCACCCTCGGACCACACCCGCCGCACGTGGTCCAGATCGCACTTCGCCGAAAGGACGTCGCTCAGGCCGGCGGCGAGCTCGGTGGAGGTGGCGTCGGATCCGTACGAAAGGGTCATCGCTTCTCCTTCGGCATCCCGAGCACACGCTCGGCGATGATGTTCCGCTGGATCTGGTTCGACCCAGCGAAGATGCGCGTCGCGCGGGCATGCCAGTAGTCGGCCTCCCACAGCGGATACCGCTCCGAAAGGGCAGGCTCGGTGCCCGTCGCGGTGGCCAGCGCATGCAGCCTCATGCCGGTCTCGTAGATCGCCGCCTCCATCTCCGACCAGAACAGCTTGTTCAGGCTGGCCTCGGGGCCGAAGCGACCGTCGGAACTTTCCGCGATCGTGCGTCCGACGTGGTGCCGGTACCTGCAGACCTGCATGACGTGCCAGCCGAGTTCTTCCAGCGTCGCTGAGTCGTCGGCGCCGCCCGAGGCGATCGCCAGGTGGCGAAGCTCCTGCAACAAGGGGAGGTATTTCACGTACGAGCGCCGTCCGATGCCGCGCTCCAGCACCAGCGCGCTCATGGCGACGTTCCACCCGTCGCCCATCTCGCCGACGGTGTTCGCGACCGGGACTTCGACGTCGTCGAGGAACACCTCGGCGAAGGTGCGCCGTCCGTTGATCTGCCGGATCGGCCGGACCTCGATGCCGGGGCTGCGCATGTCGATGAGGACGGCCGTGATCCCCCGGTGCTTGGGCGCGTCGGGGTCGGTCCGCACGAGGGCGAACATCCAGTCGGCGTACGTCGCGCCCGACGTCCAGATCTTCTGGCCGTTGATGACGTACCGGTCCCCGACGACGCGGGCGCTGGTGCGCAGGGCGGCGAGGTCGCTTCCTGCCTCCGGCTCGCTGAAGCCCTGGCACCAGACCTCTTCGCACCGCAGGATCGGCTGCAGCCAGCGGCTTCGCTGCTCCGGGGTGCCGTGCTGCATGAGCGTCGGCCCGACCAGCATCAGGCCTTGGATGTTCAGGCGCGGCGGGGCCGATGCACGCTCGTACTCCTCCTGGAAGATCATCCGGTGGGCCGCACCCATGCCCTTGCCGCCATACTCGACCGGCCAGTGGATCGCCGCGTAGCCGTTGTCGTAGAGCACCCGCTCCCACGCGCGCCTGCGTTCGAGTACCTCCGGCGACGTGAGCGGGCGTGCGCCCACCAGGTCGCGTGGCACGTTGGCGCTCAGCCACTGACGGATCTCTGCGCGCCACGCGGCTAGATCCTTCGCGGCCGCCGTCTCCGTCGTCATGCGCCAGACTCCTTCCCTGTCACGAAAACCAGCGCGTCCACCGCGCACACCCCGTCACCGCGTCGTCCGACGATGACCGGGTTGATGTCGATCCCCTCGATGCAGTCGCCGACTTCCCCGACGAGGTCGACGACCCTCATCACGCAGTCGACGAGGGCATCGACGTCCGCGGGTTCCTCTCCGCGGTAGCCGTCCAGCAGCGCCGAGATCCGCAGCTTGGACAGTGCTGTTCTGATCCGCTCCGGGTCGGCGACCGGCAGCCGGATGACGACGTCGTCGAGCAGTTCGGTGAGCACGCCTCCCGAACCAAGCACGACGAGGAGGCCGAAGTCGGGGTCGCGCTTGACGCCGAGCAGGATCTCGCGACCGGGCGGTACCGCCTGCTGGACGGTGAACTCCACGGTGAGCGCGAGCTCTTCCTCGATCCGCTTCGCCATCGTGCGCGCGGCGGTGGCCACCTCGTCGGCCGACCGAAGGCCCAGCACCACGCCGCCGTGCTCCGACTTGTGCTGCAGCTGCGGGTGCAAGGCCTTGAGGACGACCGGGAAGCCGAGGGTTTCCGCGGCGGCTGCGGCGTCCTCGGGCGTCGCCGCCACCTTCTCCGCCACGGTCGGGATGCCGTAGAGACCAAGCAGCCGCTTGCCGGTGGCCTCGTCGAGGACACCGCCGGTGTTGCCGCGCGCGATGAGCTCGCGGGCCTGCTCGCGGCGGGCGGGATTCACCTCGACCGGCTTCGGCCTGCTTCCGGGCGGAACCGGCCGGCGTGCGGCGATCGCGCGGAGCGCGTCGAGCGGTTCGCGGTAGCACGGCACCCCACGCGCGCTCAGCTCGGTCTCCGGACGGCCGCTTCCGCCGACCCAGACCACCACGAGCGGCGTCTGCGATGCGGACGCCTTCTCCGCGATGATGTCGACGAGGGCGGCCTCGTTGTTCTCCAGGTTTCCGAGCATGAGCACGGCGACGTCGGTGTCCGGGTGCGTGAGCAGTGCGTCGAGCACCGGCGCGAGAACTTCCGGGCGGCCCCCGGCCCCCGTCATGTCGATCGGATTGCCCAGGGCCGAGTAGCTCGGCAGCGCCGCCGCGAGCTTGCTCCGCCATTCCGCGTCCCATTCGGCGAGCGTGAGCCCGAACCGCTCGCAGTAGTCCGCGGCCAGGATCCCGGCGCCTCCGGACGTCGTCGCGATGCTCAGGCGAGAGCCCCGGGTGACGTGCTCTACCGCCGCGAGCTCGACGTAGTCGGCCAGCTCGCGAATGGTGTCCAGCCGGTGCACGCCGTAGTGCTCGAAGACCGCGTCGTAGACCCGGTCGCTTCCGGCGAGCACCCCGGTGTGCGAGGCGATCGCGCGCTGACCCTTGTCGGAGCGCCCTGCCTTCATCATCGCGATGGGTTTGCCGGCGTCCTGCGCGCGCTCGAGCGTTTCGATGAAGCTCTTGCCGTCGCGGATGCCTTCGATGTACCCGACGATCGACGTGACCGCGGGGTCGTCGATGGACGCGTTGATCATGTCCGTCAGCGAGACGTCCATCTCGTTGCCGGTGCTGAGCATCGATCCGAGGCCGACGCCCTTCCCCTGGCACAGGTTGAAGATGAACGCACCCATCGCGCCGCTCTGCGAGATGAGGGCGACGCCGCTCTGCCGGAACCGGAACCGGTCCTGGTCGAGCCCGGTGTTGATGGTCGCGGCCAGGTTCACCCGCGTGGAGACGATCCCCACACAGTTGGGCCCGAGCACTCGCGTGCCGCTCCCCGCGACGCAGGCCCGCAGCTCGTCCTGCATGGCCCGCCCGGCTTCGCCCGTCTCCGCGAAGCCCGCCGAGACGATGATCACCGCGGGGATCTCGTGCTCCACGCAGTCCCGCAGGCCTTCCAGGACGTGGCGGGCGGGCGCCACGACGACGGCCAGGTCCACCCGTTCCGGCAGGTCCCGGACCGACGAGAACGACGGGAAACCCTGAACCTCCTGGTGAACCGGATTGACCGCGTACGCCCGCCCGTGGAACCCGTACTTGCGCAGGTACCTCAGCGTGCGGCCGGACGGCTTGCGCGGGTCGGTCGACGCGCCGATGACGGCGACCGACTCCGGCGCCATGAAAGCCGCGTACTCTCGCGCGTTCAGCATCTTGAGGCCATCTCCGCTCTCGTCGGGCTCAATAGACCGCCCGGCCACCGCTGAGGTCGAACACGGCGCCGGTGGAGAAGCTGCATCGGGACGAGACGAGGAACCCGATCATCTCCGCCGCTTCGTGCACCTCGCCGGGACGGCCGAGCGGGATCCGGGAGATGAGGAATTCGTGGTAGTCCGGGTTGACCTTCTTGTTGAGCGGTGTGGTGAACACCGTCGGGGCGACCGCGTTGACGAGTACCCCGGTGCGCGCGAGTTCCTTGCCGAGGCACTTCGTCATGCCGATGACGGCGGCCTTCGCCGACGAGTACGCGGACGAGCCGGCGTTGCCTTCCTTCCCGGCCATGCTCGCGATGTTGACGATGCGCCCGTACCCGTTCGAGGTCAGGTGAGGGATCACCGCCCGGCACATGAGGAAGGTGCCGTCGACGTTGATGCGATAGATCATCTTCCAGTAGTCGTACGACGTCTCCCACAGCGGCGCTTGCGGCCCGGTGGTGCCTGCGCTGTTGACGAGGATGCTCGGACTCCCGGCGGCGTCGACGATGCTCGACACCGTCCGCTCGACCTCGTCCTCGTTCGACACGTCGCAGCGCACCGCCTCGTAGCCGAACCCGTTTCCGGAGACGGGGACGACCTCGCCCGCGGGCGAGTCGTAGCTGAGGTCGACGCTGAACACCCGCCCACCGCGACGGGCGATGTGCTCGACGGTCGCGGCGCCGATGCCGCTCGCGCCGCCGGTCACGATCGCGGTCTGCCCACTGAAGATCTGCTCGGGCGTCATTACTGCTGCACTCTCCTCATTGCGTGGCACTGGCGACGGCTCGGCTCAGACGCGGTGGTCGGCGTGGTCCTTGAGGATCGTCCAGAGGCGTTCCTCCAGGTCGCGGAAGCCCGGCGAGGTGCGCAGCTCCGGATCGCGCGGGCGGGGGAAGGGGACGTCGACGGAGTCGACGATCCGTCCGGGACGTGCCGACATCACCAAGATCCGGTCGCCGAGGAGGATCGCCTCCTCCAAGCTGTGGGTCACGAACACGACCGTCCTGCCGGTGTTGCCGACGATCTCCAGCAGCTCCTCCTGCAGCCGGCGCCGCAGCTGGGCGTCGAGCGCAGCGAACGGCTCGTCCATGAGGAGGATCTCCGGCTCGGCGACGAGGGCGCGCGCGATGGCGACCCGCTGCAGCATGCCGCCGGACAGCTCCATCGGATAGGCCGACTCGAACTTGCCGAGATCCATCCGGTCGAGCCATTCCCGCACGCGCTCGGCCTTCTCCGCCTTGCTGAGCGTGCTGCGCGCGAGCCCGAGCGCGACGTTGTCGAAGACGCTCATCCACGGGTAGACGCTGTAGTCTTGGAACACCATGGACGTGAGCGGCCGATCGCTACTCGCCTTCGTGATCTCCACAGTGCCCTCGCTCGGCCGCTGGAGCCCGTCGAGCATCCGCAGCAGGGTGGACTTCCCGCAGCCGGAAGGCCCGACGATCGTCAGGAACTCACCCTCGTAGACGACGGCGTCGACGGTGTCGAGCGCGGGAACGTCGGTCCGTCCCCGGTAGACCTTGCTGACGTTGCGAATGACCGCCTTGACCGGCCTGGCTGCGTTCTCCACCACCTGGCTGTCCTCCGATCTCGGTGGGTTGGCTCGTCACTTGATCGCGATGGCGTTCGGGGGCGACCCGACACCGCCGACGATGCCGAGCGGGCTCGAGGTGACAAGGCAGTCGGCGAACCCGTCGGCCGAACACTCGGCGGCCAGGTCGTCCAGCCACCACAGCTCGCCCAGCGGCATCCCGAGGCGGGCCAGCAGACGGTGGTGGAGCGACCCCTCCCGCTTGCTGGGCAGCGCCTCGACGCCGGGAGCGTCCGAGGCGATCGCCAGGAATCCGTGGTCCCAGAGGTATTCGGCCACCGCCGCCGACGCTTCGAGCCCTGGCGCGACGCGCGCGTCGCGAACGGCCTGCCGCCGTTCGAGCGGTTGGCTGCGGTACCAGGAGATCCAGCCGGTACGCACCAGGAGGATGTCGCCGCGGCGGTACTCCACACCGGCTGCTTCGCGCGCCGCCTCCAGCGCGTCGATGCCGACGGCCGTCGACGCCGCGAATGCGTCCGTCCCGCCCGCTGCCCACAGGGCGTCGCTGATGTCCAGCACGACGCCGCGCCCCACGATGCCTCGAGCCGCCCAGTGATGCACCCCGTGCACTTCCCGACCCAGGCCGTTGTAGAAGCCGAGCTCGGGATCCGGCACGTGCAGGAACCCGTCCCACTGGGACGAGGACTGCGGATAGAAGTTGTCCAGCACGTCGTCGAGGTTTCCCCTCGGCGTGGTGAACACGTCGTGCCGCGGCAGCTGGCGCTGGAACAGCGGAGGGTTCGGCTCGGTCAGCGGCAGGTTGAGGGAGAACACCTTGCCGCTGCGCACGGACCGCACCGCCCCGAGGACGGTTTCGGCCGACTGCCGGTTCAGTGTCCCGAACACGTCGTCGGCGCCGAAGACCCCGTGCGCGCTCCCACCGGGGAGGTCGGCCCAGCGCTGCTCCCGCGTGCTCGGTGCACGGTCACGCGAAGACATGCGTGTCCTCCGACTTCCACAGGATCTGCGCGTAGTCGTGCAGGCGCCACGGCATGTTCACGTTCTGCCGACCGAACGAATTCACGTAGTAGTTGCGGTCCTTGGGCGCCTCACCTTCCCAGATGAGCCGCTCCATCTCGATGTCCATTAGCGCGTTGTACTTGTCGAACGCCTCGACGGTGACCTCGCACCGGCGGTGGCCGGACTCGATGGTCTGCACGATCAGGCCGGCTGCGAAGTCGATCCACAGCTCGAGCGCGGCCACGTAGCTGCCGCCGCGCGGCTGTCCGTTCGGCCCGTACATGATGAAGAAGTTGGGGAAGCCCGGCACCTCGACTCCGGCGTAGGCGCGCGGGCCGTCCTTGGCCCAGACGTCTTCCAGGGTCCGGCCGTCCGGCCCGTAGTACTTGGCAGGCAGCGTGTACTTCTCGACCTCGAATCCCGTGGCCAGCACGAGCGCGTCGCACTCGTAAGCGGTCCTGTCCGCCGCGATCACGCTGTTGCGTCCGAGCGCGGCCACTCCCCGGGGGATCAGGGTGACGTTCGGCTTGACGATCGCGTCGTACCAGCCGTTGTCGACCACCAGGCGCCGGGCCAGCGGCGCGTAGTCGGGCGTGCACGCCTCCCGCAGGTCCGGGCGGTCGGCGAGTTTCGTCGCGATGTAGGCCTTGAGGTTCTCCCGGAGGCCGTCGTTCCTGCGGCTCACCAGGCCCCCGGCCGCCTGCCATGCGCGGTCGTACTCCTGGGCGTCACCGAGCGACCCGCGGATGAGGCGGGCGTTGAAGCACGACCACTTCCAGTAGAAGGGCACGTTGTCGTGCAGCCACTGAATCTGTTCGGAGACCTTCTCCTTGTATTTCTCCAGCGGCGAGATCCACTGCGGCGTGCGCTGGAAGACGGTCACGTGGTCCGCCTTGTTCGCCAGCCACGGCAGGATCTGCACGCCGGTCGACCCGTTGCCGGCGATCGCCACCCGCTTCCCGGTCGGATCGAAGCCCGGGTCCCACTGCGCGCTGTGCACGATCGGTCCCTCGAACTCCTCCAGGCCGGGGAACGCGGGGATCTTCGGCGTGGAGAACAGACCGGAACCGCTGACGACGAAGTTCGCCGTCTCCTTCCACTCCGCACCGGTCTTGTCGCGCAGCACGAGCTCCCACATCGAGGTCTCGGCGTTGAACCGGCCTTCGACCAGCTCGGTCTCGAGGCGAATGTGCGGCGTCACGCCGTACGAGCTCGCCACGTACTCGAGGTACTGCCGCACCTCCTCCTGCGACGCGTAGTGCTCCTTCCACGGGTACTTTTCGACGAAGCTGAACTGGTAGACGTAGCTCGTCGTGTCCACGCGCGCCTCGGGGAACTGGTTCCGCTCCCATGTCCCGCCGATGCGCGGCTGCTTGTCGACGACCAAGTAGGGGATGCCGAGCTCTTGCAGCCGCACCGCCATCCCGATGCCGCTGAAGCCGGCCCCGACGACGAGGACACGCCAGCCGGACGGGTCGACGTCGGTGGACCACCTCGCTCGCGTCGACACGCCGCACGCCTCCTCGAGGCCGAGCTCGCGGATCGCCAGCCGGAACTCCGCCTCCCGCGGTCGGGTTCCCAGCAGGAACCCGACCGCGTCGCGGATGCGGTCCTGGTCGAAGTCCAGAGCCATGGCCGACTCCGGACGCTGATCGAGGTCGGGCGAGGTCAGCAGCTCGAACGCCAACTCCCGCACCCTTTGCGCGTCGCTCTCGCTGAGCGTCTGCTCGATGAAGGCGCCGCCACGACGCTCCACTTCGATCGTGCGCATCACCAGCAGCTCGGGGTTGCCCGTCATCAGATACGTCACCGCTCGCAGTACGTTCGGATGGGCGTGCTGGAGGCTTTCCTTGACCTCGTGCGGGTCCAAGCGTCGGGTGTCTCCGATCGAGGGCACGGTGCATCCCGCCTCGTTCTTCACTGGATTTCGGTCCTCTCGTGCGCTCTGGTCAGTCGCGGGCGAGAAGCTTGTTGGCGAAGTCCATGAACCGCTGGTCGATGACCTTGTCCTCGGGCAGCGGCTCGTCGTACTGGAGCAGGTCGTCCCAGCTGCGCCAGGTCTGGTCGAAGGTCCGCGCGTAGTTCTCCGGGAACTCCATCGGCAGGCTGTAGATCGGCGTCGTCATCTTCTTCAGCGCGTCGACCGGCTGCCCGAGCAGTTCGGCGAAGTACTCCTCGCGGCTGCGCAGCCACTCGCCTTGCAGCTCGTCGCGGTAGAGCTCGGCCAGCGCAGCGACGAACGCGTACCCGCGCTCGGGGTGGTCGCGGAGGATCGACTTGCCGAAGGCGACCGATCCGTTGGGGAAGCCGAACTCCATCTGGCGCGCGACGAAGACGGCGTGGCCCGCCTCCTCCACCGTGGCCGTGATCGGCTCCTGGATGAGGCCGCAGAACAGGCCACCCTTCTCCAAGGCGGCGACCTGGTCGGCGGTGCTCATCTGCACCACCTCGACGTCGGTGACCGGGATGTCGTTCTCCTTGAGGTTCTTGACGATCTGGATCATCGACACGCCGCGGTTGGCCTGCGAGGAGCCGATCTTCTTGCCGCGGATCATGTCCCAGGAGAACGGCTTGCCGCCCATGTCGTCGACCCGGCAGTACAGGCCGTCCTTGGCGTCCTCGGCCTGGATCTGGGTCGGCGCGACGACGGCGAGGTCGGCGCCGTTGTGGATCGCGTTGAACATGCCGACGTCGGGTGCGCTGTAGTTCCCGTCGAGCTGCCCGGTGGACATGAGCGGATAGGAGTCCGTGCCGGGCATGTTCTCGATCTTCACGGTGAGGTTCCGGCGCTTGAACGCGTCGTGCCCGGCCGCGGCCATGTACAGCGGGATCGTGAAGGCGGTGGGAGCAGCCGTGGCGATGGTGATCGTCGCGGGCTCGGCGAGCACCCCTTCTTCGTTCATGACCCCGTCGGCGATCAGCTGCTCCGCCGAGCCGGCGGCGGAAGTGTCGTCGCCGTCACCCATCCCCGCGCATCCGGTGGTCAGCAGGAGCGCGCCGACGACGAGTCCTGCACTGAGTCTCTTGGCGTACACTCGCAGGTTCCTTTCTCTCCATTGAGACAAGGGATTCGCACGCTTGCGGCCTGGCCCGCTCGGCGGGAGCGGACGGGCGGCTAACGGCGGCGCTTCATCGACTTCGGACCCCAGGGCACGGCCACTCGCGCCGCGATCGTGACGAGCTTGGTCAGGACGTAACCCAGCAAGCCGACGCAGACGATCCCGGCGTACATCCGCTCAGTGGCGAAGATCTGCCACGACCGCCAGATCAGGCTGCCGATTCCTTCGCTGCTCATGACGAACTCGACGCCGACGATGAGCAGCACGGCGTTGCCGACCGCGATGCGCAGGCCGACGAAGTACTCGGGGAGCACCGCGGGAACGAGCACGCGGCGCAACCGCTGGCCTCGGGTGAGCTCGAGCGACTCGGCCGTCTCCAGGTAGCCGTGCGCGACGCCCATGGTCGCCTCGAGCATCGTGATCCACGCGATGAAGAAGGACCCGATCGCGACGACCACGATGCGCGGGGGTTCACCGAGGCCGAGCAGCAGCATGAACAGCGGCAGCACGGCAAGCTTCGGAACGGTGTAGAGCCCGGACAGCAGCGGGTCGAAGGCTGCGCGCAGCGGGCGGACCAGCCCCATGGCCATGCCGACGACCGTCCCGACGACATTGCCGACTACCAGGCCGATCAGCAGCGTCCGGATGGTGACCAGCAGCGCGGTCGGCAGCATGCCGTTCTCCACGAGCTCCCAGCCGGTGACG
>Ga0207875_100119_pt1 | contig 62851 bp, 49 predicted proteins | sample CeladaPassage60A_FD_187476 | JGI IMG/M metagenome (GOLD analysis project Ga0207875, IMG submission 187476) | Cellulose-adapted microbial communities from the Joint BioEnergy Institute, USA - Passage3 60A (SPAdes) (version 2) | ecosystem: Engineered > Bioreactor > Continuous culture > Unclassified... | reverse complement strand
GCTCGCCCTCAAGCGGACCGAACAGCTCCGAACCGCCGAAGACCCCGAGGAAGGCCAGCCCGATCAGGCCCAGGGTGCGGCCCAGCGGGATGCGGCGGTCGAGCAGATAGCTGGCGCCCAGGCCCAGCAGGACCGCCAGGCCAGCGGCCAGCAGCCAGCCCGTCATGGTCATGTAGCGCACACCGTCCATGGAAGCCCCTCCTTGCGAGCTCGGGGAGGACCCACCTCCCACCGCGCTCATCTCTTGTACCCAGCGTAGCAGCGCCCAGGTGGCAGGCGCGTACGCCGCGGAGGAGATGATGTCGCAATCCCGCAACAGTCGTCAGCGCGCTGTCTGGCCATGACGTCACCCTTCTGTGCTACCATCCGGACACGTCGTGAGGGCACCGGGCGGTACGAGCGTTCAAGGGAGGATCATCGAATGGCGGCGCGTCAGTCGGAGCTGGCGGTTTCAAGGAGATGCCGGGCGCTCCCCGTTTCGCCGATCCGCCGGCTCGCCCCCCTTGCCGACGAGGCGAAGCGGCGTGGACACCGGGTCATCCATCTCAACATCGGCCAGCCCGACCTTCTCGCGCCTCCGAGTGTCGCCGAGGCGATTGCCAGCGCGGCGGATCGGCACCTGGCCTATGCGCCCTCCCGCGGGCTGCCCGAGGCCCTGGACGCCTGGGTGGCGTACTATCGTCACCACGGGATCGAGGTTGAGCCGGGAGACATCGTGATCACCAGCGGCGCCAGCGAGGCGCTCTCGCTCGCCATGCTCGCGACGTGCGACCCCGGCGACGAGATTCTGATCCCGGAGCCGTTCTACGCACCGTACCAGGGCACGACCGCCGTTGCCGGCCTCCGTTTGCGAACCGTCCCGCTGGGGCCGGGCTTCACGCCCCCGTCGCCGGAGGCCATCCGCGCGGCGATCACCCCGGAGACGCGCGCGCTCCTCATCTGTAGCCCCAACAACCCGACCGGGACGGTCTACCGTCGCGAGGCTCTCCTGGCGCTGGGCGAGATCGTGCGGGAAGCCGGGATCTTCCTGCTCTCCGACGAGACGTACCGCGAGATCGTGTTCGACGGCCCGCCCGCACCGAGCGCGCTCTCGATCCCCGGGCTCGATGACCACGTGGTCGTCATCGACAGCATCTCCAAGCGTTTCAACGCCTGCGGGATGCGCATCGGCACGATCGTCTCGCGCAACGCGGCGGTCATGACGGCTGTCGCGGATCTGGCGGAGTTGCGGCTCGCGGTGCCCGTGGTCGAACAAGTGGCGATCACACAGGCACTCCGCGCGCCGGAGCCGTACATCAGCACGGTCGTTGAGACCTACCGCCAGCGGGTTGACGCGCTCGTCGCCGCGCTGTCGCGCATCGAGGGGGTGACCTGCCACCGGCCCGGCGGGGGCTTCTACGTCATCGCGCAGCTCCCGGTCGACGACAGCGAGCGGTTCGCGGCGTGGCTCCTGCGCGACTTCCACGTCGACGGGGAAACGGTCATGGTGACGCCGATGAGCGATTTCTACGTCACCCCGGGGCGCGGCCAGGATGAGATCCGGCTCGCCTGCGTCTACGATCCGGAGACGCTGACCCGCGCGGCCAGCATCCTCGAGGCAGGGCTCGCCGCCTATCCCGGTCGCCGCGATGCCTGATCGCAGGTAGCCCGCTCCGGAGGTTCCAGCCCGTGCGGTATGTCCTTCGTCTGGCGCTCGCGCTTCTGGTCGTGCCGATCGCGATAGCCTGCAACGTCCCCTTTATCCCGGAGAAAGGATCGGGCAACATGGCCACCGAGTCGCGCGACGTGTCCGGCTTCGATCAGGTGTCTCTCGACGGAGTCGGCACGCTCACCATCGAGCAGGGCGATCATGAGGCGCTAACCATCGAGGCCGAGGACAACATCCTGCCGCTCATCCGGACCGAGGTCCGCAACGGGCGTCTGGAGATCGGTATTCGCCGTGGCACGTCGATCCAACCCACGCGGGAGATCCGCTATCACCTCACCATGCGGGACATCCATGCGATCGAGGTCGAGGGCAGCGCGGACGTCGAGTCGGCCGGCATCCAGACCGATGCCCTGACGCTGCGCCTCGCGGGGTCGACTGATGCCCGCATCGATCGCTTTGCCGGCGACCGGCTTACCGTCCGCATCAGCGGCTCGGGCACCTGCTCCATCGCCGGCGACGTGACGGACCAGCGAGTGGAGATTGAGGGATCGGGAGAGTACAGCGCCGCCCATCTGGCGAGTGAGACGGCGGCGGTCGACGTGGCCGGCTCTGGCGACGCGACCGTCCGCGTTGCCCAAACACTCACGGTCTCGATCGCCGGGAGCGGCGACGTGCAGTATTACGGCAACCCGTCGATCAACCAGCGCATCCTCGGCAGCGGGCGTGTCGAGCGGGCCGACGAGTAGCCCGGATCCGACCCACCGGGTGCGACTCGGGAACGCTTGCCGGGACGATCCCCGGCGCTGAGCACGTGGGGGGAGAGCGTGATGGGCGAGCCGCACCAGCAGCCGGTCGTGAACGTCGTCGGGGAGCGCGTCGCGCTCGGCCCGCTCCGGCGCGACCTGCTGGAGACCTACCAGCGCTGGTTCAACGAGTTCCAGACTCTCCGCACCCACGGCGACATGCCGCGACCCGTCACGCTGGAAGAGCAGGCGGCGCAGTACGATGCCATCGCCACCGGATCGGCGAACCAGGTCGGCTTCCAGATCTACGAGCGCGCTACCTGGCAGCCGATCGGCACCTGCGCGCTCATCGACATCGATCACCGCAACGGCACCGCCGAGTTCGTCATCACCATCGGCGAGGCGACCCACCGCGGACGGGGCTACGGCACTGAGGCCACTCGCCTCGCGCTCGACTACGCCTTCACGGCACTCGGGCTGCACGATGTCATGCTCAAGGTGTACGCGTTCAACCAGGCGGGCATCCGGGCCTACCAGAAGGCGGGCTTCAAGGAGATCGGGCGACGCCGCGGCGCGCGCCGCTTTGCCGGGCGGCGCTGGGACGTGATCTACATGGACTGCGTCGCCGATGAGTTCACCAGCCCGGTACTGAGCGAGATCTTCCAGCCGGACTCGACCTGTCCAGGATCATCGTAGTGCACAGCACGACGCACGCGCGTGACTCCCACCCGGTGCGACAGCCCGAACCGTCGCGACACGATTGTGCGCTCAGTGCCACCAGGTTGGTCACCGCCGCGCGCAGCCCCTGCTGATGCGGTGTTCGCCGCTCGGCGCGTGCCCGGGACGATAGCCGCCGGGCACGCGCCGACCCGTGGACTCCGTTCCGCCTGAGTGACGGCGTTCGTCTCAGCCCGCCTACGAACATTGACGAACGCATTTCCTCTCCCCGCCCCCACGCTCGCGCTGCGGTCATCCGTCGCTGCGCCGGGCGCGGTGAGTCGCCGCCTCCTGCTCCGCTCGGGATCACACGAAGGAGCTCGCTTTCAGCGCCGCTGTCGCGAGCCGGGTACTTGACAGCCCGGCATCGAACTCTCTATACTCCAGCCATAATTATAACCGTGTTATGCAGAATAAAACACACGGGGTCGTAGGTGCTGACAACCGCCACTAAGTACCGGATCGAGAGCGTGGCCAGGGCCGCGGATCTCCTCTGTGCCTTCCTCCAGCCGCCGCACCGCTTCGGGGTCACGGACTTGAGCGCGATGACGGGCCTGACCAAGAATCAGGTGTTCCGCATCCTGCAGACGCTCATGCCCTCCGGCTTCGTGGTCCAGGACCCGGAGACAAAGGCGTACCGGCTCGGACCACGCCTGATCGATCTCGCGGCAGTCGCTGTGCATGGCACAAGCCTGGTGCACATCGCGGCGCCGGTGCTGGATCAGTTGGCGGAGCGGACCAGGGAGACAGTCGTCCTGACCACACGGCTGGATCACCACTATGCGATCTGCATCGACAAGCGGGAGAGCGCGCAGCGGCTGCGCATCACCGCGCGGGCCGGGGCCCGGTTCGCGCTGCACGCCGGGTCGTCGCCCAAACTGCTCCTGGCGTACTCACCGCCCGAGAGTATTGAGGCTTACCTGCGCGACCACACCCCGCTCCCGCGGTACACCGAGCGGACCATCACAGACCCTGACGCCCTCCGCGCCGAGTTGGAGCGGATCCGGCGGCAGGGCTACGTCGTCAGCATCGAGGAGCTGGACCCCGGCGTCTGCTCCATCGCAGCGCCCGTCCACGATCACACCGGTCAGGTGATCGCCGGTATCAGCATTGCCGCCCCGACGTTTCGTCTCGGCCCCGAGCAGCAGGGGCCTACGATCGAGGCGGTCTTGTGGGCCGGCCGAGAGATCTCGCGGCGCCTCGCCGAGTACGCACTCGGTCAGTCCGGCGCCTCACAGAGTGTGCGTTCCCTTGGTTAGTTAGGAACAGGGGGAGATGATGGAGATCGAACGGGTGGTCGATGAGTTGCGGCGCGGGGGAACGCCGGTGTCGCGCCGGCGCGTGCTCCGCATGGCCGCGCTCGGCAGCCTGGGCATCGCGGGGGCCGGGATTCTGGCGGCCTGCGGCGGTGGCTCCGAGAGTCCGACGACCGCGCCGAGTGGCGGCAGTAGCGGGAGCGGCAGCAGCGGGAGCGGCGCCGGCAGCACGCCGTCGGCGGAAGGCACCCCCGGCAGCGGCGGTGGCGAGGCCAAGAAGGGTGGCGTCTGGCGGATGGCGATCACCGCAAACCCGACCGCCTACCCGATCACGGCTCCGGGTGCGCTGACCGACATTCTCGTCAATAAGACCATCTACAACAGCCTGGTCCAGTACCGGCTCGAGGATGACGCCATTGAGGTGGTTCCCGACCTGGCCGAGTCCTGGGAGGCGGCCTCGGACCTGTCCGAGTACACGTTCAAGCTCAAGTCGGGTGTGACCTGGCACGACGGCCAGCCGCTGACGGCCGAGGACGTCAAGTTCACCATGGATGCCGTCCTCGACCCGAACGTGAACGCCTCCGGTCGCGGGGTGGTCAGCTCGATCGACAGCACCGAGGTCGTCGACGATCAGACGGTGAAGTTCGTCCTCAAGTACCCATTCGCGTCACTCCCGATCATGCTCGGCTACAACAAGCCGATCGTGCCCAAGCACCTGCTGGAGGGCCAGGACCTTAACGAGCCTGCCGAGTTCCTGCGGAAGCCCATCGGGACCGGCCCATTCAAGTTCCAGGAGTTCGTCCAGGGCAGCCACCTGGCGGTCGAGGCGAACCCCGACTACTTCGAGGGCGCCCCGCTGCTGGACGGCATCATTTTCAAGATCATCCCTGATGGCAATGCGCGGGTGGCGCAGGTGCGTTCGGGCGAGATCGACTTCACCGTCATCGAGCCGGCGCAGATCGACGCGCTCAGCGGGGTCGACAACGTCGAGATCCGCTACGTGCCGCAGGTCAACTACTACTTCTTCGCCATCAACCATTCGAGCCCGAAGATGCAGGATGTCCGCGTGCGGCAGGCCCTGGTCTACGCCATCAACCGGCAGGCAATCGTCGACCAGGTGCTCAAGGGTCATGGCAAGGTGGCGACCGGGCCGATCAACCCGCTGCTTGGCCCGTACTACAACCCGGACGTCCCGACCTACGACTATGATCCGGAGCGGGCGGCCGCCCTGCTGGAGGAGGCCGGCTGGACGAAGGGCTCGGACGGCATCCTGACCAACGCTCAGGGGGAGAAGCTCACCATCCGGTTCAACGGCCCCAAGGGCTACCCGGCCATGGAGCAGGTGATCACCTACGCCCAGCAGGAGTACCAGAAGCTGGGTATCCAGGTCACTCTGGAAATCGTCGACTGGCCCGTGCACCTCGACATGTACCACAACCTCGAATACGACCTGCTCATGGAGTGGTGGATCACCCCGCCCGACGCGGATCTGTACGACCACTACCACAGCGAGTCGTCCTCGAACTGGTGGGCCTACAAGAACCCGGAGATCGACGACCTGATCGTCAAGGCCCGGAGCGAGCCAGACGAGCAGCGCCGTATCGAGCTGTACCACGAGCTGCAGCGGAAGCTCGCCGAGGATGTGCCCGTCGTCTATCTCTACTACCCGGAAGAGATCCAGGCGATGAGCACGCGCACCAAGGACCTCCCGGCGATGGGCTACCGCGACGCGCTGACCTGGATGGAGAAGGTCTGGGTCGAGTAGGGCGACACTTGCGGAGGGGCCTGGCCGGGTCGTTTCTGGCGCACGACCCGGCGTCCGTCCCCGGCGGCCGGGCCACTTGCCCGGCCGCCGCGCGGGCGGCAACTCGGTCCTCACCTCCCCGCCCCCGGATGACGGACTGACGGACGGCGAATCCCCCCCGGGACGCCACCGTCGGAGCCGGGTCCGGAGCGGGGTAGCGGAGGAAACCCGACGTTGACAGCCGTCGACCGACGCTGATTGAGGAGAATCGTGGGCGCCTATCTCATCCGCCGATTGTTTCAGGCGGTCGTGCTGCTATTCATCGTCAGTATCGTCACCTTCATGTTGATCCATTCGGCACCGGGTGGGCCGTCGCTGCTCTCCAACCCGGAGCTGAGCCGCGAGGACATCGAGCGGATGCGAGAGCAATTGGGCCTGAACGATCCGCTCCCAGTTCAGTACGGCCGCTGGCTGAAGAACGTCTTACAGGGGAACCTCGGTCGCAGCTACAACACCATCGAGCCGGTCGGTAGCTTGATCGCGGACCGGCTGCCCAACACCCTGCTGTTGACCGGTATCGCTCTGCTCCTCTCCATCGGGCTGGCAATTCCCCTGGGGGTGATCAGCGCCTTACGGCGCAACTCGGCGCTCGACCGGATCGTCGCCGGGGTTAGCTTTTTCGGGGTCTCGATCCCCGTCTTCTGGCTCGGCATCATCCTGATCATCGTCTTCTCGATCCAACTGAAGTGGCTGCCAGCCGGCGGGATGGCTACCCTGGGCGAGGACTTCTCCCTCATGGACCGGATCAAGCACCTGATCATGCCGACCATCGTGCTGGCCACGGCCAACCTGGCGGAGCTGACCCGCTACACCCGTTCCGGCATGATCAGCGTGCTCAGTGAGGACTACATCCGCACCGCCCGCGCAAAAGGGCTGCACAACAAGGTCGTCGTGATCCGTCACGCCCTGCGCAACGCGCTGATCCCGGTGGTCACGGTCATCGGCGTCCTCCTGCCGCGTGCGGTCGGCGGCGCGGCGATCACCGAGACGGTGTTCTCGTGGCCCGGCATGGGCCGGCTCGCGGTCGAGGCGGCGAGCACCCGCGACTACCCGGTCGTCCTGGGGGCGACCCTCACGGTGGCGATCGTCGTCGTGATCAGCAGCCTCCTCACGGATCTGGTGTACGGCTATCTCGACCCGCGCATCCGCGTGGGCTAGGGGACGGCGCGGATGGCACAAGCACAGACCCTGAGCCGAGAAGAGATCGAAACGAAGCGGGCACCTCGCTCGCTGGGGCGGATCGCCTGGCAGCGCTTCGTACGGAACCGCGTGGCGGTGCTGTCGGCCGTGTTCCTCATCGTGATGTACCTGGTCGCGCTGTTCGCCCCGGTCCTCGCGCCGTACGACCCGAACGAGGTCGACATCCTCAATACGCACGCCCGGCCGTCCCGCGAGCATCTGCTGGGGACCGACGAGAGCGGCCGCGACGTCCTCTCTCGCGTGATCGTCGGCTCGCGGGCATCGATGAGCGTCGGCGTCATCGCCATGGTGATCTCAATCGCCATCGGGTCGCTCGTCGGCGCGGCGAGCGGCTACCTGGGCCGCGCGGTGGACAGCGTGCTGATGCGGCTGACCGACGGGATGATGGCCATCCCGTACTTCTTCCTCGTTCTCATCGTCGTCGCCGTCTTCGGGTCGAGCTTCCGCAACATCGTTATCGTCATCGGCGTGACCAGTTGGATGGTGGTCGCCCGCATCGTGCGTAGCGAGGTGCTGCGCTACCGCAACCTCGAGTTCGTCCAGGCAGCGAGGGCCATCGGCGCCTCGAATGCCCGCATCCTGTTCCGGCACATCGTGCCCCATACCGTCCCGTCGATCATCGTGGCCGCGACGCTGGGCGTGGCCAACGCCATCCTGCTCGAATCAGCCCTCAGCTATCTCGGGCTCGGCATTCAGCCGCCGCAGGCCAGTTGGGGCAACATGCTGAGCAACTCCCAGGCATACCTCTGGGAGAACCCACTCCTGCCGATCTACCCCGGCCTGCTCATCCTCTTCACCGTGCTCGCCTACAACTTCCTCGGCGACGCGCTGCGCGACGCCCTGGACCCGCAGTACCGCGAAGGGAACCTGTAGGTCACCAGTGGTGAGTTTGGAGGGAAGGACAGCCATGCAGAGTCGACGCCCGACCACGGTCAGTCTGGTCGGAGACGTCATGATCCGAACGCCGTTCGCGCAGCAGCCGGCCGCTCAGGATCCCGCCTTTACCGCGGCCGTCGCCGAGATGCGCAGCGCCGACCTGGTCGTCGCCAACCTGGAGATGCCGCTGTCGACCCGCGGCTACCGCGTCCCCAAGCACTCCAATCTCCGCTCCGATCCGGCGATCATCGACGACGTCAAGGGCATGGGTGTCCACGCCGTGACGCTCGCCAACAACCACATGATGGACTACGGCCACCCGGCGCTCTTCGATACGCTGGAGGCCTGCCAGCGAGCCGGCATCCTGCACTGCGGCGCCGGGGCCGATCTGGACGCGGCCAGCCAGCCGGCCTGGTTGACCCACGACGGCGCCCGCATCGCGCTCCTGAGCGTGGCGTCCACCCTGCCGGTCGAGTCCGACGCCGGACCCGGCAAGCCGGGGATCGCGCCCATCCGCGTTGGATTTTCCTTTGAGATCGACGCGAACCTGCTGGTCGAGCAGCCCGGCACCATGCCGATCGTGCGCAGTTGGACCGACCCCGCGGACCAGGAGCGCGTCTGCGAGCAGATCGCCGCGCTGAAGAAGGAGGCCGACGCGGTCATCGTCGGCATCCACTGGGGCGTCCCGGCCTACTGGCTGTCGCCGTACCAGGGGCTGCTGGCGGAGTACCAGCAGCCGCTCGGGCACGCCCTGATCGACGCGGGCGCCGATGTCGTCTGTGGCCACCACTCGCACTCGCTGCACCCGATCGAGATCTACAAGGGTAAGCCGATCTTCTACAGCCTTGGGAACTTCATCTTCGAGCGACCGCGCGGCTTCATGGAGCCGGAGTCGGTCATCGCCCGAGTCACCTTCGGGTCGGAGCTTGCGATCGAGCTGGTGCCTTTGATTCTGGATGAGGCGGGCTTCCCGCAGCTCGTCAGCGGCGCCGGCGCCGAGCAGGTCTTTGCACTGCTCAACCGGCTCTCAGAGCCCTTCGGGACACAACTCGAGATCAGCGGCGACCGCGCCAAGGTCGTCGTCGGGTAGGGAGGATGGGGAGCCACACCGCTCCCCGAGGAAGGATTCAGCGGTATGGATCGTCTAGCCGCAATCACACAGTGGACCGATCCGGAGTTGGAGCGGGAAATCGTCGACGCCGTCTCGCTCGACGTGCCCTGGAAGCTGATCGAGGACTTCTCGACCCTCCACCGGCTCTCCGGCTCGGAGGACGAGCGGCGCGCCGTCGAGCTCATCATCGAGCAACTGAAGGCCGCGGGCGTCCCCTACACCCTCTACGAGCCCGAGTGCTTCATCTCCATCCCCCTCGAGGCCAGCGTCCGCACCCTCGGCCCCGACGGCCGCTCCTTCCGCGCCAAGACGGTGTCGATGTCGGTGTCGACCGACGGCAAGGAGATCGTGGGCGATCTCGTCCATGCGCGGGCACGTGCCAGCGACTACGAGCGCGGTGTGTTCGACTCCGGTATCGACCTCGGCGGGATCGACGCCCGGGGCAAGGTCGTCATCACGGAGGGCATCCCGGTCGAGGAGAAGTTGGACGCCGTCACCGCAGCGGGTGCGATCGCGGTGATCTTCATCAACCCTGGCGAGGCCATCCACGAGGGCATCTGCACCACCATCTGGGGCACCCCCGACCTCGACTCGATGCGCCGCCAGCCCACCATCCCGGTCGTGGCCGTCAACCACCCCGACGGCCAGGCCCTCATCGCCGCCGCCCAGGCCGGTGCCCAGGTGGCCCTTTCCACCCGCCTCGACACCCGCTGGCGCCCCATCCCCGTCCTCGTCGCCGAGATCCCCGGCGCCCGCGTCCCCGACGAGTTCGTCCTGCTCCACGGCCACCTCGACTCCTGGCACGTCGGCATCGGCGACAACGCCACCGGCGACGCCACCCTGCTCGAGCTGGCCCGCGTCTTCTGGGCCCATCGCGACCGCCTGGCCCGCTCGCTGCGCATCGCCTGGTGGAGCGGCCACTCCCACGGCCGCTATGCCGGCTCCACCTGGTATGCCGACACCTTCGCCCTGGAGCTGGCCCAGCACTGCGTGGCCCAGGTCAACTGCGACTCCCCCGGCTGCCGCTGGGCCACCACCTACAACGAGCTGACCGCCATGAGCGAGACCGAGCCCTTCGTCGATGCCGTCATCCGCGCCACCACCGGCATCACCCCCCAGCCCGAGCGCCCGCCGCGGGCCGGCGACTACTCCTTCAACTCCATCGGCCTGACCAGCTTCTACATGCTCAGCTCCACCATGGCCGAGGCGGACCGCCTCGCCAAGGGCTACTACGCCGTGGGCGGCTGCGGGGCCAACATCGAGTGGCACACCGAGGGCGACACGCTGGCGATCGCCGACCGCGACATCCTGCTGCGGGATATGCGCATGTATGCCGCCTCGGTGCTGCGGGTGCTCAATGCCCCCCTGCTGCCCTTCGACTGGACGCGCACCACGGCCGCGTTCCGCGCCACGCTGGCGACCTACCAGGAGGCGGCCGGCAGCGGCTTCGACTTCGGCCCGGCCCAGGCGGCGGTGGCGGATCTGGAGGCGGCCCTGACGCGCTTCTATGCGGCGGCGCCGGCGGTGAGCGACCCGGCGGATCCCGCGGCGCGGCGCTTCAATGCGGTGCAGGTGCGGCTGGGGCGGCTGCTGATCCCGGTGAACTACAGCCGGCAGGCGCCCTTCTGGCACGACCCGGCGCTGAACGTGCCGCCGCTGCCGGACCTGGCGCCGGCGGGGGCGCTGGCGCAGGCCAGTGACCCGCACCGGCGGGGGGTGCTGCGCGCGCATCTGACCCGCGGGCAGAACCGCCTGGTCTGGACCCTGCACCTGGCCCGCGAGACCGTCGAGGCCGCCACGGTCTGATCGCTCCCAGCCTGATCACGGCGCCGCCGGACACCCCGCGGCGCCGTTCCTTTGCCCGCTGGGACAGCGAGCGCGCATGATCGCACCTATGACGCGCTGTGGGATCATGCGAAACCGAAAGACTGGACTGCGCCCATGGCGCAGTGGAGACCAGTCGCGACGAGCGGAGGAATTGGAAGCCATGGTTGACGCGACATTGACGACGCTGGAGCAGGCGCTTCGGGACGAGGTCTCGGCCGAGAGGCTCAAAGGCCATCTCGAAGTATTCAGCCGCCTCTTCCGCGACAGCGGCTCCGAGGATGAGCGCCGCGCGGCGGAGTACATCGCCGAGCGCATGCGCGAGTACGGGGTGGCGACCGAGATCCTGGAGTTCGACGGCTATATCTCCTGGCCCCGTGAGGGCACGCTGACCGTCTTCGACGACAAGGGCGGTGCACAGCAGATCCCCGTCCGCACCCGTTCCTTCGGCGCCTCGACCCCGCCGGAGGGCATCGAAGCCGAGCTGGTCTTCATTCCGTTCAACAAGCCCGCCAAGGGTGAGATGATCTTCAGCCACCGGGCCGTCGCCGGGGACTACGCCGGGCGCGACGTGCGCGGCAAGATCGTCATCACCGCCGACGGTGGGCCGGACGGCGTCCGCCGCGCCCAGGAGCGCGGCGCCCTCGCTCACATCCACATCTGGCCGTCGGATGAGCCGGTCATCCACGAGATGATCGCCACCAGCATCTGGGGCACACCCACGCGGGACTCGGCGCCGCGCATCCCCCGCATCCCGGCCCTCGGTGTGACTCATGCCGACGGGGAGCGCCTGCGGGAAATGTGTGAGGCCGGTACGGTCCGGGTGCGCATCACCGCCGACGTCCACACTGCCTGGATGCGCCTCCCGCTGGTGGTCGCGGATATCCCCGGGAGCGAACCGAACACCTTCCTGCTCGTCGGGGCGCACATCGACTCCTGGTACGAGGGCATCACCGACAACGCGACCGGCGACGCCGCGCTGATCGAGATGGCCCGCGTGCTGAGCAAGCACCGGGAGCACCTGCGCCACGGCGTCCGCTTCGCCTGGTGGCCGGGCCATTCCACCGGCCGCTATGCCGGATCGACCTGGTACGCCGACACTCACTTCATGGAACTGCGCAAGTACTGCCTCGGCTACCTCAACATCGACTCCCCGGGCGTCCGGGAGACGGAGATCTGGGACTGCCGCTACACCTGCGGCGAGATCGAGCACCTGACCCGCGCTGCGGTCAAGGAGTTGACCGGGCAGGAGCCGAACGTGCGGAGGCCGCTCAAGGCAGGCGACCAGTCGTTCCTGGGCGTCGGACTCCCCTCGCTCGGCGCCTTCCGCATGCTGCCGATCGACCACCCCGACCGCAAGGCCGTGGGCGGCTGCGGTGGCGCCTGGTGGTGGCATTCGCCGGAGGACACCCTCGACAAGGCCGACCCGGAGATCCTCGCCGACGACACCCGGCTCTACGTCACGATGGCGGCCCGCATGTGCGTCCCGGCGCTGCATCCCTACGACTTCGTCCCGGTGGCCAACGACTTCATCAACCACCTGCGCGACTTCCAGGATGTGGGCGGCGCCCACCTCGACCTCACCCCCGTGCAGCAGCAAGCCGACCTCTTCCGGGAGGCGGCGCTGCGGCTGCGGGAGAAGGCAGCGCGCGTCGCGGCCGAGGGGAGCGACCCGACCCACCTGAACGCGGGCATGCGCGCCCTCTCCCGGATCCTGAACCCGGCGCTGTTCACCATTGCCGGCGCCTACGAGTTCGACCCGGCGCTGCAGTTGCCGGTTCTGCCCGGCCTTGCGCCGGTTCAGGAGCTGGCGACCCTCGACCCGGCGAGCGACGACTACCGGTTCCTGCGCACTCAGCTCCTGCGGCAGCGCAACCGCATCGAGGATGCGCTGATGCAGGCCACCGCGCTGGCCAACTCGCTTGCAGCAAATTGACGCGCCGACCCAGCCGACACGCACCGACCGGCCGCCCCCGAAAACGGGGGCGGCCGGTTGCGTCATCGTTCGTGTTATTGTTGACTTCCCCTCGCTTCCGGTTCGCCCGCGCGGCGAGCGAAACGGAGGCGGGCTGCGAAGCGGGACAAAGACGACGACGGGAGCGAGGACGTTTCAGTGGTTCAACCGAACAAGGTCGCGATCTTCACCAACGAGTACCCGCCGAATATCTACGGCGGCGCAGGCGTCCACGTTGAGTACCTCAGCCAGGCGCTCGCCCGGATCATCCCGGTCGAGGTGCGCTGCTTCGGCACGCAGGACGTTAATGAGGGCAATCTCCGCGTCAAGGGATACCTGGGATGGGATGAGGTCAAGCTGAACACCGACCCGCGCTTCACCGGCGCGCTCGACGCCCTCTCGCGCGACCTCCTGATGGCGAAGGACAACTTCGACGCCGACATCGTCCACGCCCACACCTGGTACACGCAACTGGCGGGTTTCTGGGCCAAACGGCTCTGGGGCGTGCCGCTCGTGGTGTCGATCCACTCACTGGAGCCGCTGCGGCCGTGGAAGGTTGAGCAGCTCGGCAACGCCTACCACCTCAGCAGTTGGATGGAGCGCACCGGGATCGAGCAGGCCGACGCGGTGATCGCCGTCTCCAAGGAGACGCGCAACGACGTGCTGGCGCACTTCAACGTGCCGCCCGAGCGCGTGCACGTCATCCACAACGGCATCGATCTGAACGAGTACCAGCCCACGCCCAACACCGACGCCATCCGCCGCTACGGCATCGACCCCGACCGCCCCTACGTCCTCTTCGTCGGCCGCATCACGCGCCAAAAGGGGATCATCCACCTCGTCAACGCCATCCCGGAGCTGGACCCGGAGTTGCAGGTCGTGCTCCTGGCCGGCGCACCCGACACGCCCGAGATCGGGCGGGAGATGCAAGAGCGCGTGGCGGCGGTCAGCGCATCGCGCGACGGGGTCTTCTGGATCCCTGAAATGCTGCCGCGACCGGACGTGATCCAGTTCTACTCTCACGCCAGCGTCTTCGTCTGCCCATCGGTCTACGAGCCGTTCGGCATCATCAACCTGGAGGCCATGGCCTGCGAGACGGCCGTCGTCGCCTCGGCCGTCGGCGGGATTCCGGAGGTCGTGGTCGACGGAGAGACCGGCGTGCTGGTGCCGCTTTCCCTCAAGCCGGGCACGTTCGAGCCGGTCGACCCGGCTGAGTTCTCGTCCGACCTCGCCGCGGCCGTCAACCGGGTCACCCGTGACCCGGACCTCCAGGCACGCATGGGCCGCGCCGGCCGACGCCGGGTCGAGGAACGCTTTAGCTGGGACGCCATCGCGCGGCAGACCTTGGACCTCTACGGCACGCTGCTGGAGGCGTCCGGCAGGTCGTGACGCCGGCCACGGCGGCTGCTACCATGCGACCGATGGCTGGTGAACACGAGGGGGAGGGGCGCATGGCAACCGAGCGCGAACGGCACTGGGGCGGCAACACCATGGCGGGGACGCTGCGGCGGGCGTTGGTCTTCCCGCCCGTCCCGCCCAGCCCGGACGTCTCCTGGGAGGCGTTCGGCTACCTGCGGCCGATCGACCACGACCTGGCGGTGCGCGAGCACGCCGCGCTACGCCAGATCCTGACCGACGCGGGCGTGGACCTCGTCGTCGGCGAGGTCGACGACCCAACGCTGCCGGACGCCATCTTCCCCTTCGACCCGGTCTTCATGACCGACGCCGGAGCCGTCCTGTGCCGCATGGGGAAGCCGCTGCGCGCTCCTGAGGTCGCGCTGGCCGAAGAGACGATGCGCGACCTGGGCATCCCCATCGCCGGGCGCATCGTCGAGCCGGGCACGCTCGAAGGGGGCGACTGCCTCTGGCTCGATGCCCACACGCTCGCCATCGGCCGCGGCTATCGAACCAACACCGAGGGCATCCGCCAGATGGCGGAGATCATGGCGGCGCAGGGGGTCGAGGTCATCACCGTGGACCTCCCCCACTGGCGCGGTCCCGCCGAGTGCCTGCACCTGCTCTCGCTCATCAGCATGCTCGACAAGGACCTGGCGGTCGTCTACCTGCCGTTACTCGCCGCGGAGTTCGTCCAGCGCCTCCAGGAGCGCGGCATCCGGTTTGTGGAGGTGCCCGACGAGGAAGTCCCAACCCAAGGTCCGAACGTCCTGGCGCTCGGTCCGCGCCGCTGCCTGCTGCTTGAGGAGAACCGCGAGACGGCCCGCCGTCTGGAGGCAGCCGGCTGCGAGGTGATCCTGTATCAGGGACAGGAGATCTCCCACAACCGGACGGGTGGCCCGACCTGCCTCACCCGTCCCCTCCTGCGCGACCCGCTCTAATGCCATCTCGGAGCGCCGGCATTTCGCGATATGCCGGCGCTCGCTCATACCCGCTTGACACCCCCCGCGTCCCCGGCTACCGTGCCGTCGTCACAGTCGCACCAAATAGCACCTGCCGTTGCCGGCAGAGAAGGGTGGGGGTGATCGCCATGCGCTACCCGGCCAAGCAGCATGCGATGGACTGGATCGACCAGCACGCCGCACGGCTCTCCGCGTTCAACGAGGAGATCTGGCGCTACGCCGAGCCTGCCTGGCGTGAGTACCGCTCGGCCCGTGCCTACGTCGACCTCCTGCGCTCCGAGGGATTCGAGGTCGAGCAAGGCTCCGGCGAGATGCCGACCGCCTTCGTCGCCACCTGGGGCGACGGCGGCCCGGTACTCGGCGCCTACGCCGAGTACGACGCGGTCCCCGGCAACTCCCAGCAGGTGGTGCCCTACCGCGCACCACGCGAGGGACTGAGCCCGTGGGCCGCGGGGCACACCGACCCGCACTCGATGCTCGGCACCGCCGCGCTCACCGGGGTGCTCGCCGCCAAGGCCGCCATGGAGCGTTACGGCATCAAGGGGACCTTGAAGTTCTTCGGTGAGCCGGCCGAGAAAGTCTGCGGCTCCAAGCCGGTCCACGCCGCCAAGGGCTACTACGACGGCTTCGACGCCTTCATCGCCTACCACCCGCACGCGACGAACACCGTTGCCTGGGAGACGCAGTGCGGCTCCTACTGGAGCGCGGTCTTCACCTTCGAGTGCCTTGAGCCGCAGACCTGGATCGACAAGACACTCCTGCCCCAACCGAGCAGCCCCCACGCCGTCGCCCGCTGCCCGGGCGCGATCGACGCGCTCTGCTTGATGTACACCATGACCAAGTACACCAAGGAGGCCATGTTCCCCCACACCGGGACCTGGACACTCAACGAGTTCATCCTGGTGGGGGGAGATGCGACGTCCGACAACCTCCCGCCGCGGCTGAGCCAGATCCAGTACTCCTGGCGCAGTCCCACGCTCAGCATCCAGCAGCAGATCTACAACGTCCTGGCCCAGAACGCCCGCCACGCCGCGGCGGTCACCGGCTGCGTCGTCTCCGTCCGCTGGGTCACCAAGACGCGCGTCGGGCTGCCGAACAACGCGCTGGCCGCGCTCACCTACCGCAACCTGGAGGCGGTCGGCGCGCCGACCTTGAGCGAGGAGGCGCGCGCATTCGGCCGCGAGATCCAGCGCAACCTCGGCATCACGCCGATGGAGAACCCGTTCGACCCGGCCTGTGAGCAACTGGTCTCGCCGGAGGAGTACGAGGCGCGCCTGCGCCGGGTCCTCCCCGACTGGCAGCGCAACTTCACCTCGGACGATTACGTCGAGTACACCTGGCACGCCCCGACGGTCCGCCTCTTCACCGGCCGGCCGCGCCTGCAACCGCACAACCCGTCATACGAGTACCCGGCGTGGGCCTACAACGCGCTGGGTGGGCTGCCGGCGGCGGTCGACCCCGGCATGTTCGTCGCCGGGAAAACGATCGCGGCGACGCTGTTGGACCTGCTCACCCAGCCGGACGAGCTGGCTCGCGCCAAGGCGGAGTTCGTCGAACGCACCGAGGGCGGCATCGGCGGCGACAAGTGGGTCGCGCCCCTGCTGCCGCGCGACTTCCCCCCGCCGGTCGACCTGCGCTGGCCCGAATACGTGCGGACCGAGCGCGGCGAGGAGTGGTGGGTCCCCACCCCCGGCCCCGCCGGCTTCGGCGAGCGGCTGTAGGGGCGGAGCCGTGACGGCGGCGGGTCGCCGCTTCCGGCTGGATGGGGCGACCCGCGGCTCATGCCGTTTGACGAATTCCGTGGGTGTACGCGCTCGGCCCGTGCCCGGGGCTAAAGCCGCCGGGCTGACAATGAAAAGCCGGCTGGGGACGCTGGGCGTAGCAGGAAGCTGTATTGGATACGCCTGCATGTCGTCATCACAGCCCCTTCAGTGGGCTTACCCCCTATTCAGCCCGGCGGCTTGACCCCCGGGCACGGGCCAGGGCGTCGGATCCTCGCGCCACCCATTCAGCGTCCCGACGGCGGTACGAATCCAACCCCGCGCGGCTGCGGCCGCGCGATACCACAGCGGCGGCTCAGGCCGCCGCACTCCACAGCCGGCTTGAGCCGGCTTTCGTTGTCAGCCCGGCGGCTCTAGCCCCGGGCACGCGCCACGGCGTGGGATCCTTCACACCACCCGTCCCAGACACAGGCGTTGTCCTGCGATCGTCCCACCTGCCGACCGGCGCTCTCTGACCGGCGGCGCCTTGTGGTGCCGCTCTCCGCGGCCCTACCGCGAGATCGTCGCCTGGCTCTCGCCGTAGTCGTTCTCGTCGATCCAGGGCTTGCCCTCAGCGAAGCGGGTGGAACGGAACGGCGTGAGATCAACGGTCTTGGGCTGGCCCTCGGTGATCCACTCGGCCAGACACTTCCCGATGGCCGGGGAGGTCTTGAACGAGGTGCCGCTGTCCCCGGTCATGCAGTAGAGCCCCTCGTACTGCGGCAGATGGTCGATGATCGGTCGGGAGTCGGCGCTGCGCATCAGGATGCCCGCCCAGTTGCCGCGCATGGTGCTGTGGCGCATGACCGGCCAGCGCGCGATCAGCCGCTCGCGGCAGTAGTCGACGAAGTCCTGAGACACCGCCTCGCTGAATGCCTCCGGGTCGGCCGCGGGACGGACGCCCTGCTCCCCGCCGATGAGCGTGCAGTTGCCGTCGACCGGCCGCGCCCAGGTGTGGTTGATCCGGTCGATGTAGGTCATGTGCTGCGGCGAGCGCTCCAGCGCCCAGCGGAAGACCGTCACCCGCGCGTAGCTCGGCACGAGCGGGAGGTCGATCCCCAGCGGCTCGAAGAGCTGGTTGGCCCACGCCCCAGCAGCCACCACAACCACCGGCGCCGAGATGGTGCCCGCGGTCGTCTCGACCCCGCTGACCCGATTGCCCTCGGTGAGCACCCGCGTGACCCGCGTGTCCAGCTTGAAGGTGACCCCGAGGTCCATGGCCGCGCGGGCGAAGCTGTACGTCGTCGCGTTCGGGTCCGCGAAGCCGGAGTCGGGCTCGTATGCCACGCGCACCACGTCGTCGAGCCGCAGCGATGGGTCGAGCTCCCGCGCCTCATCCGGCGTCAGCAGGAGAGCGTTCGCGCCCAGCTCGCGGTGCATGGCGACGTTCGCCTCCAGGTGGTGGTCGTACTCCGGCGGCACGAACACCATCAGCCCGACCTTCTGGAACCCGCACTCGCCGCCGACTATGTCGGACCAGTTGGCGAAGTACTTGAGGCTCTCGACCGCGAGCCGCGTCTCCGGCTCATTCGTGTAGTGGGTGCGCACCAGCGCCCCGCTCTTGCCGGTCGCCCCGGCCGCCAGGTGCCGCCGCTCGACCACCACCACGCGCTTCACTCCAGCACGTGCCAGGTGGTAGGCGATGCTCGTGCCGTTGGCACCCGCGCCCACCACGACGACGTCCGCAGTTTCCATCGGGGATGCTCCTCTCAGTCGTACGTCATGCGTCATGCGTCACACGTCCCCCTCACCCCCGGCCCCTCTCCCCTGGTGGGAGAGGGGAGAACATGCAATACGCAGCACGGTTGACGTATGATGCATGACGTATGACGCCTTACCGCCGCGCCGTCTTGGTACCGCAGCAGCGCGCCGTGGTCAAGACGGCATCCCAGGACCGACCGGCAACTTTGACACTCCTTGCAGTCTTTTTGTGAATGGTGCTAGGATCCACCTGGGACCCGCCGGACAACGTCGGGCCCGGCGGGGATGCGTCTCGTCGGTTGGGGGACACGTGCGTATCCTCTGCGCCGGGGATCTGCACCTCGGGCGTCGCTCCAGTCGTGTGCCGTGGGAGGGCGACGGCGCCGCCGGCTCGTGCGCCGAAGCCTGGATGAGGCTCGTCGAGTGCGCCATCCGCGAGCGGGTGGACCTCGTCGCGCTGAGCGGCGACCTCGTCGACCACGACAACCGCTGGTTCGAAGCATTCGGCCCGCTGGAGCGGGGCTTGAAGCACCTAGCGAACGCCGGGATCCCCGTCTACTCCGTCGCAGGCAACCACGACTACGATACCCTCCCCCACCTGGCCCGCACGATCGACGCCGGGAACTTCCACCTGCTCGGCGAAGGTGGCTCATGGGAGCGCGCCACCATTGTGCGGGACGGCCGGCCCGTGCTCCACATCGACGGCTGGTCCTTCCCGGCCGAGCGCGTGACCGCCAGTCCACTGCCCGACTATCCACGACGCCCGCACGACGGCGTCCGGGTGCTGGGCTTGCTGCACGCTGACCTCGACCAGCCGGGGAGCCGCTACTGCCCGGTGGCCCTGGCTGACTTGCACCAGACTCCAGTCGACATCTGGCTCCTCGGGCACATCCACGCGCCGGCGCTGCATGAGCGGCCAGGCTGCCCGTTGGTGCTCTACCCCGGCTCGGTCCAGGCGATGGACCCGGGAGAGACCGGAGTACGCGGCGCCTGGATCGTCACGCTTACCTCAGGCTCCCGACCCGAGCCGCGCTGCGTTCCGCTCTCCACCGTCCGCTACGAGTCGCTCGAAGTCGACCTGACGGGCGCGACGGACGAGGACGAGGCCAGGTCGCGCGTCGTCGCAGCCATCCGCGCCGCCCTTCAAGAGGCAGCGACCGACGCGGGACCACTCACGCATCTCTGCTGCCGGGTACGCCTGACGGGCCGGACGCCCCTTCACCGCACCCTGGGGGGCATCGCGCGCGGGTTCGAGGAGGAGTTCAGCCTCGCGGACACGAGTGGGCGCGTCACTGCGTTCGTCGAGCGGGTGACCATTGATACCCGTCCGGCGATCGACTTGCGGGCGCTGGCCACCGCGCCGCACCCGGCGGGAGAGGTGGCCCGGTTGCTGCTGGCGCTCGACGGGGAGGCCGACCCGCCACCCGAGTACCGGCCGTTGATCGAGCGGACCGTCTCCGCGCTGCGCACCGTCGCCGACCACCGGTGGTACCGGGACATCGCCGGTGATCCCGCCCCGGACGCGGCGCTCGCGCGCCGCTACCTCGTGCAGGAGGGCTGGCGCCTGCTCGACACCCTGCTCCAGGAGCGAGGTGAGGCGTGATGCGTGGCAGTGACGGCCGTGACGCACTGCGCGTCGCGGAGATCGAGGTCCGGCGCACGCCGGGAATCCCGAGCGGCTTCCGCATCACCGATCTCAGCCCCGGGCTGAACCTCGTCTACGGCCCGAACGCCTCCGGGAAGACCACGACCGCGCGGGTCATCCAGGGGCTTCTCTGGCCGGATGCCCTGCCGGATGGCTGGTCGCGCGCTGCGTTCGGCGGGGCGCTGCACCTCGGGAACGAGCAGTGGCGCATCGGCTTCGATGCGGGCCATGCGACCTACCAGCGCAACGGGGTCGACACCGACCCGCTCCGGGTCGCCGTACCGGATGATCACCGGGACCGCTACCTCCTCTCGCTCCACGACCTGCTCCGCGAGGAGGACGCGGGTGGCCCGCTAGCCGAGGTGATCCTCCGGGAATCGGCCGGAGGCTATGACGTGCCCAGGGCAATCGCGACGCTCGGCTACCGCGCCACCCCGCCCCGCGGTGGGCGTCCCCCGGACGTCGTCGAGCGCGTGCGAGCCGCGCAGCAGGCGGTGCGGGCCACCCGGGAGGGCTACGAGCGCCTGCGGCGTGAGGAGGCGCGGCTCGATGAGTTGCACGAGCAGCGACAGCAGGCGGTCGCGGCGGGAGAGCGTGCCGCCTTACTCGAGCAGGCGCTGGCGCATGCCGCGGCGCGCCGGGCACTCGATGAGGCGCGCGAGCGGCTGGCGGCGTTCCCGGAGGTGCTGGCTCGCCTGCATGGCGACGAGGCCGAGCGCCTGGAGCGGATCGACGCGAGCCTGACCGCGGCACGGCAGCGGCGGGTGACGGCAGCGCTCGCACTGGAGCGCGCCGAGGCGGACGCAAGGGAGACCGGGCTGACGGACCACGAGCTGCCCCCCGGCCTCGTCGAGCGTCTCCGCCGACACTATGCCGACCTGCAGGACCTCGCGGCGGAGGTACGCCAGGCCGAGCACGCGTACCAGAAAGCACTCGACCTGCGCGCCGAAGCGCGTCGCCGGATCGACCCGGCGCTCAGCGACGAGCAAGTCGCGGCGCTCGACCGGGACGGGCTTTCGGCGTATGTGCAGGCGACCGACGAGCTGGCGCGGTGGCTCGCGGCAGAACAAGCGCAGCGTGAGGTCCAGGCCTGGATCGGCTCCGCGAAGCCCGTGGAGGACTTGCAGCGGCTCCAACAGGGGATCGGGCTACTCGGCCAGTGGCTGAGGACGCCTGCATCGCACGACCGAGAGGATCAGGCGGGATCGATCCGCGCCGGGGTCGCGGCAGCTATCCTCGTCACCGCGGAGGGAGCGCTGCTCGGGCTCCTGGTACACCCGGCCCTGCTGGTGCTCGCCGTCGTGGGTGTCGCCCTGCTCGTCGTCATTCGCCGCCGTCCGGCCACCTCGGATGCGGCGGCGATCGCGGAGAACATTCAGCGCGAGTTCTTGCGTCTGGACCTCGGTCGCCCGGCAGCCTGGGAGACCGAGGAGGTCGAAAAGCTCTTCGATCAGTTGATCGTGCGTCTCCGGGACGCGGTGCTGGAGCACGAGCGCGCCCAGCGCTGGGCCGGTCTCGACCAGCGACGTGAGGAGCTTGCGGTCGCCCGGCGCCAGGCCGAAGCACGGCGCGAGGAGATCCGCCGGCGCTACGGCCTCACCGTTGACGGGGACATGGCTCGGCTGGCACTCCTCGCCAGCAGCGTTGCCGCATGGCAGCGTGCCAACGACGAGGTTGCCGCCCAGGAAAACGCGCGGAATCTCGCCAGCGCTCGGTTCCGGCAGTCGCTGGCACGCCTGAACGGAGAACTTGAGCGATTCGGCTACCCCGCGGCGGTCGACCTGCCGACCGCGGCCGGGTATCTGGAAGAACTCGCCACGCGCGTGGAGCGCCTGCGCGACGCGACCGATCAGGCGGAGCGTGCCCGCCAGGCGTTGGAGGATGCCACGCGGGAGATCGCGCGGCTGGAAGACGAGCGCCGCGCCTTGCTCGAGCCGCTCGGTCTCGCCGCAGCGGATCCTCGCCCCCTGTACGAGTGGCTCCGCATTTTGGACGACTACCGGGCCGCGGTCCGCGCCGTCGACGACGCCGAGGCGGTGCTGCGTGCGGCAGCGGGCGCGCTCGCCGATCATCCGGACCTGCTTGAGGCCGCCGAGGACGTGCTGCGACAGGAGCTATACCAGCAGCAGGTGCGCGCAGCCGAACTGGAGGCCATCACCCGGGAGATCGGCGACATCGAGGGGCGCATCCGTGACGCGCGGCGGCAGCAGAACCTGGAGCGCGCTCTCGCCGAGCAGGACGACGCGCTAGCTGCCCTGCGCGCCGCGCGCGAGCGGGAGTACGCCCTGGCCGCCGGCGCGGTCCTGGGTGAGTTCGTGCAGGAGCGCACCCGTGACGGCACTCGGCCCCGCGTCTTCCACCGCGCCCGCGAGATCTTTGCCAGCATCACCCGCGGCCGCTACCACCTCGAGTTCCAGGACGAGTCCCCGCCCGCGTTCCGCGCGACCGACACCGGGACGGGCATGGGCCAGAGCCTGGAGGAGCTTTCCAGCGCGACGCGGTTGCAACTGCTGATGGCGGTGCGCCTCGCCTTCATCGAGGAGGCCGAGCACGGTCCGCGCCTGCCGCTCCTGCTCGATGAAACGCTCGGTAACAGCGACGAGCAGCGCGCCCGGGCCATCATCGACGCGACGATCGAAATCTGCCGCGCGGGCCGCCAGGTGTTCTACTTCACCGCCCAGCACGACGAGGTCGGCAAGTGGCGGGCGATCCTGCGCGAGCACCCCGACCTGCCGCACGCCGTGCACGACCTGAGCGAGATCCGCGGTCTCGCCGACTTCGAGCGCCTGCCGCTGGCCGATCCGGTTCCGCTGCGCACGTCCGTGCCAGCTCCAGGGGATATGACGCGCGAGGAGTACGGCCGTGCCCTCCGCGTACCCGGCATCGACCCGCTCACCGCGCATATCGGCGGCGTCCACCTTTGGTACGTGGTGACCGACCTCCCCACCCTCCACCGGCTCCTCGAACACGGCATCGCCACCTGGGGTCAGGCCGAAAACCTCGCCGCCCGCGGTGTGCTCGACACCCTCCTGGGCGACCCCGCGGTCTACCAGCGTGCGGCCGCGCGCGCCCGCGTCCTCGCCACCGTACTCGACGCCGTGCGCGTCGGCCGCGGCAAGCCGGTCGACCGGGCGGTCCTGCTCGACTCCGGCGCCATCAGCGCGACGTTTATCGACCGGGTGACCGACCTCGCCCGGGATTTGGGTGGTGACGCCAAAGCGATCGTCGCCGCGCTGCGGGATCGGGTCATCCCAGGCTTCCAGCAGCGCAAGCTCGACGAGCTATACACGTACCTCGTTGAGCAGGGCTACCTGGACGAGCGCGAGCGCCTGTCGCCGGAGCAGATTCGCACGGAGGCCCTGGTCGCCGGGGGATCCGACCTTCAGGCGGGTCACCTCACCTCGGCCGACATCGACGACCTCCTGGGCCACGTGCTCGTCGGGGCGGACTAGTCGGGCGGGGGCGCGCTCGCCGAACCAGGGCTGGTTGGCGTTGAGCGTTGCCTCGTGGAACGACCCGACTCCCGGCGTCCGCCACCACCGGCAGCGGCTGCTGATTCGCTGCCCGGGCCTGCAACCGGTGGCGGGAGCGGCACCGGCGGCGTCTCATCGGGGAGGCGGGATCGACACTCGTCGCAGTGGTTCCGTTGGAGTTGCATATCCTCAAGGGCCTGGCCCAGATCGGCGAGGTCGTGGATCCCGGCGCTGGCGACCGGCGCACCGCACCCCGGGCACGAGCCCAGCACGACCAGGTCGAACGCGCCGGACTCGGGATCCCTCAGCGCGGCGAAGCAGACCCCATCGACCTCGATCCGGCCGGAAACGGGCTCCACCTGAATCCCGAGCCGCCTCGCGAGGAGTTGCCGTAGCGCGACCGCCGCGCGCAGACGCTCCCGGCGCTGTTCCTCGTCCCGGTGCAGGCTTTCGCGGAGTTGACGCGCCCGGAACGCATCCACGGCAATCTCGCGCAGCCGAAGTTCGGGTGGTGGGAGCCGTGCCGGCGCTTCAGGGGCATTGGCTCGGTGCCTGCCTTCCTTCACGGCTGACCGCTCCTCACGTGGCCGCGAGCGGAAGCCGCGCACGGGGCTGGACAGCGCTGGCAGCCGTGGCATGCGCGGCGAGACCGACGCGCTCCAGGACGAGAGCTCGTCGCCGAAGGATGTCGCCGCGACCCGCGCCGCGTTCCAGGCGCGGACGCTTGCCCGCCCCAGCGCCCAGACGACTTCATCGCTGCGCTCCGCCAGGCGGCGTAGCCACCCTCCGGCAGCTTGCCACGTCACGGCGACGCGGTCCGGCGAGTCACCGGGGTCGTCCCCATGTTCCGTCTCCTCGGGATACCGGCGGACGGCAAGGCGCTCCTGCGACGGTACGGGCTCCTCACGGCGCCCGTTGCCGCCACCCTCGACCCGCTGCCCGGTCAGGCTGTGAGTCAGGTCACGTGCGCCTTGAGTATCCTGCGTCGATCCCATCACAACTCCCTCTCCGAGGCATGGGTGCCGTCAGCAGCCGGGCCCGAACGCCGCACGATGCAGACCGCACCACCAGCACCCGATCCCCGCACATCACCTTCTGCCACCGACGTTCTCGGCGCATGATTCGCACCATCGTGGCGCGCGCGACGTGAGAAAACAGGTGATCCGGTGCTCGTACCGGCCCACGCCCGGCGGCAACACACCACGGCGGCGCCGTGGTTACGCAGGCCGAGGCACAGGCCGTTCACTGCCCCGCGGGGGCCGATTCTTCACTCATGGGGCAACCGGTCCTCACTGATTCGCCACATGTCACAAGCGTAAGTTCGATGTGATGCGCGGTTTACCGGCCCATGACTTGCGCATCCTATGCATTCGAGGAGAACCGTCATACAATCGCATCAACGACCAGCCTGGGCCAGCGAGTGCGACACGATGGCGTGTCCGCACGGACTCAGGCAACCCACCGGTGCATCTCGACGGCGAGAGGGGGTGCAGTGATGGCACAGATGACGGGTGGGCAGGCGCTGGCAGCCAGCCTGCTGGCGCAAGACGTGGCGGTGATCTTCGGGCTGCCCGGCGTGCAGCTCGACTGGGCCTTCGACGCCCTGTACGCCGTGCAGGACCGCATCCGGGTGATCCATACCCGCCACGAGCAGGCCACCTCCTACATGGCCGACGGCTACGCGCGCACCACCGGGCGGCCGGGGGTGTGCCTGGTGGTGCCGGGGCCGGGGCTGCTCAATGCGGCCAGTGGGCTGGCCACGGCCTATGCCTGCTCCAGTCCGGTGCTGTGCCTCGCGGGACAGATCGCCACAGACTTCATCGACCGGGGGCGGGGGGTGCTGCACGAGGTGCCGCGGCAGTTGGAGCTGGCGGGGTCGTTCACCAAGTGGGCGGCGCGGGCGCTGGCACCGGGAGAGGTGCCGGGGCTGGTAGCCGAGGCGTTCGCGCAGATGGCGAGCGGCCGACCGCGGCCGGTCCTGATCGAAGTGCCGCCCGATGTCTTGCAAGCGGTCGGAGACGTCGGCGCGATCGAGCCGGGGGCGGCTCCGTCTCGGCCCTCGGGTGACCCCGATCTGCTGGAAGCTGCGGCGAAAGCCCTCGGCGAGGCGAAGCAGCCGGTGATCTTCGTCGGCGGGGGCATCCTCCGGGCTGAGGCCTGGGAGGAGCTGCGGGAGCTGGCCGAGCTGCTGCAGGCGCCGGTGGTGATGTCGGCCAGCGGCAAGGGCGCGCTCTCGGCGCGTCACTACCTGGCGCAGAACATGGTCGCCGGACGGGAGCTGTTGCCCCAGGCCGATGTGATCCTCGTCGCCGGGACTCGCTTCGTCCAGCCCGCAACCTCCACCTGGGGGCCGCGACCGGACCAGACCGTGATTCAGATGGATATCGACCCGGAGGAGATCGGGCGGAATACGCCGGTCGCGATCGGCATCGAGGCCGATCTGAAGGCCGGGCTGGCCGAGCTGGTCAACCGCGTGCCGCGCCACAACCGGAAGCGCCCGTCGCGCGAGGAGGAGCTGACCGCGCTAAAGGAGCGGATCGACGACCTGCTCTTTGAGCTCCAGCCGCAGGCATCCTACGCCCAGGTGATCCGCGAGGAGCTGCCGGAAGACGGGATCCTGGTCAACGAGAGCACGCAGGTGGGCTACTGGTCGAACCTCGGCTTCCCCGTGTACGAGCCCAACACCTTCCTCACCTCGGGCTACCAGGGCACGCTCGGCTACGGCTTCGCCACGGCACTCGGCGCCCAGGTGGGGAACCCCGACAAGCGGGTGGTCTCGATCAACGGCGACGGCGGGTTCATGTACAACGTCCAGGAGCTGTCGACCGCGGTGCGTCACGGGATCAACCTGGTGACGATCGTGTTCAACGACAACGCCTACGGCAACGTCCGGCGCATCCAGAAGGAGAGCTTCGGCGGGCGGACGATCGCCTCCGACCTGCTGAATCCGGACTTCGTCAAGCTGGCCGAGTCGTTCGGGGTTGAGGGCCGGCGCGCCGAGGGGCCCGAGGGGCTGCGCGCCGCGCTGCGCGACGCCCTCGCGAGCGACCACCCCACGCTGATCGAGGTGCCCGTCGGCGAGATGCCCAGCATCTGGCCGATCGTCTTCGCCGGTCGGCGGAGCTAGCGGGTGTAGTCCCGATCCTCCGACCCTTCTCCTAACGTTGGGAGAGGGGCGAAATGAGAGCCCCCCTCTCCCTTGGTGGGAGAGGGGGGCAGGGGGTGAGGGGGCTCAGGCTCGTTACCACGCCTTAACCGGCGGGGAGGTCATGTTGGCCGGGAGGTAGGGGATGATCACCGGCAGGTAGGCGATCAGCAAGAGCGCGATCGACACGACGACCCAGAGGCCGACCCGGTCGAACGCCTTCCAGGTCTCCTTGGGGCCGTGGATCGGCTGGCTCAGGACCGGCTCCACCGTGGCCGGGTCAATCCGCTTCGGGTTGAAGAGCGTGCCGATCAGGACGATGAAGAAGAGCACCCCGCCGATCGCCATGAGCACGCCGCCGACGGCGGTGAACCAGTTCGAGACATCCCAGCCGGGCAGGGAGTAGGTCGCCGAGCCGATGGCGGTGCGCCGGGGCATGGCGTCCAGCCCGCCCTGGATCTGCCCGCGGGCGAAGATCAGCGCGCCGATGGCCCAGAACCAGGCCTGGGCGAGCGCCAGGCGGCGGCTGAAGAGCTGGCGGCCGGTCAGGTAGGGCACGAACCAGTAGGAGATGCCCATGAAGGTGAGGGCCACGGCGGTCCCGACGGTCAGGTGGAAGTGGCCGGGCACGAAGGCCGTGTTGTGAACCGTCAGGTTCATCGTGTAGCTGGCGTTGATCAGGCCGGTGGCGCCGCCCAGGAAGAAGGTGAGCATCGCCAGGAGCTGCGCCGCCACGCTCGGCTCACGCCAGGGTAGCCGCGGGATCCAGCCGAGCACGCCCTTGCCGCCCGCCTTGCGGCCGCCCATCTCCAGCGCCGCCATGACCGAGAAGGCGGTGATCATGCTCGGGACGAAGACCACGAAGGTCAGCACCGCGTGAATGGCCTTCATGGCCGGCGGGATGCCCGGGTCGGTGAACTGGTGGTGCAGGCCGACCGGGATGGAGAAGAGCAGGAAGAGCAGGAAGGTCAGCCGGGTCAACCCGTCGCTGTACAGCTTGCCGCCGACCTGCCCCGGGATCAGGGCGTACCAGGACATGTAGGCCGGGAGCAGCCAGAAGTAGACGATCGGGTGCCCGGTGAGCCAGAAGAGGATCCGGTTGAGCTGCGGGTCGGTGGTGCCCACCCAGCCGAGCGACCAGGGGAGCAGGAAGGCCAGCACCTCGATCGCGATCCCGACGGTGGCGATGGTCCACATGAGGTAGTTGAACAGCCCCATGTAGGCCATCAGCGGGATCCGCTCGCCGGGGTGGTCCCGCCGCCAGGCGCGGAGCGTCAGCAGCAGGTTGGCCAGCACGATCCAGGTCGAGATGACCAGGAAGACCGCGCCCAGGTAGAAGAGCGGGTGAGCCTTCAGCGGCGCATAGAAGGTGAAGAGCACCGTCGCCTGGTTGGTGAGGATCGCGTAGCCCGCCAGGACGACTCCTAGCGCCGCGGTGAGGAACGAGGCGTGCACCAGGGCGGTGCTGGCGAGCGGCCGCCCGTAGGCCCGGATCGTCATGTACTGTGTGAAGGCGTTGGCGAAGGTGAAGGTGAAGACCAGCGCCAGCAGCACGCCGTGCAGGGTGAGCCCCTGGTAGTAGGTCTTGATCTGGCTGATCTTGTAGAAGTCCACCCCGACTCGCTCGAGGGCCTGGAGCAGCCCCATGTAGCCGCCGATGAGGAGGCCGATGAAGCCGAGGAGGAGTTGCCAGCGAATCGGGCGAAGCTGCTCAGCCGGGTAGGCGGTCACCGCCTCCTCGGCAACGGCTTCGCGTTGGAAAGAGATCGCAGCGCCCGTCATTCGACCACCACCCGTCCATACATCGTGTGATGCCCGATCCCGCAGTACTCATGGCAGATGAAGAGATACTCGCCCGGCTTCTCAAAGGTCGTGGTCATGGTCGTCACCTGGCCGGGGATGAGCATCCCGTTGATCGGGGTGTTCTGCAGCTCGAAGCCGTGGACCACGTCGGCCGACGTGAGCCGGAAGGTGACGGTGGAGCCGGCCGGGACCCGGATCTCCTTCGGGTCGAAGTACCAGACACGCGCGAGGATGACCGCCTCGTACTGGCCCGGCGCGATCTCGCGCAGGCCCGGCTGATCGAACGGCGGCGTTTCCGCCACGGTGCGCGGGTCGACCCGCCCGGCGGGCGACGGCACGTGCACTCCGGCCACGACCACCGAGGCGCCGATGGTCACGAGTCCGACCGCCAGCACGATGACGGTCAGAACCACGAAGACTTTTTCGTAAAATTCGACCTTCATGCGTCGCTCCCCGGGCCTATGCGCGTTGGAGCAAGATCAAGTAGACCGAGCCCCAGAGACCGATGATCACCACCAGATAGATCAGGAGGATGATGAGCGTCCCGGTCGGGTGCCCACCTTCCTCGTGTTCGGCCTGTGGCTTGCCCTTGTTGGCCATGCAGGACCTCCCCTATCCAGCGATCGTCCGCCGCTAGCGCGGCTGCTCCAGGTGGCGGACGTAACGCGCCACCCCTCCGAGCAGCAAGATGACCGCGGCGGCCACGATGACCGCGGACACTCCACGCTGCCAGGTGAGATCGCCCTCGAGGAGCGCGCTCATCGCGCTCCAGACGTAGATCGCACCCAACCCGCCGACCGCCAGGCCGCCGAGCAGGACCGTCAACAACCGCGTCGCGTTCATACCGGATCGACTCCTCGCCTCTCCCACTGCGGGCGCGCCGTGCTCCGCGAACACAGCCCCATTCTTCCGAGAACTGTAGAGCGAGAGGCAGCGCGGACTTGTGAAAAAGTGCGCGAGGGGCGCTACAAAACCGCAACAGGGTGCATGGCGCAGATAAACGTCCCTCACGGGCTTGCGGTGAGTGCGTTCGCAGACAGGTTCCGCGAACGGGAATCAGGAGTGATGTGATGCATCAGATACGTCATCACAGGTCGGGGGGTCGCGCGAGGGGGGTGGCGTCGGGCCTGGCTCCGCGCAGGATGACCCGGCTCCTAGCGGCGGCGTGGAACGGGGATGAGCAGGCGGCGTGGTGGGCTTGCGATGGAGGATGGTGCTCTATGGGCGGCGTCCGCCGCGCTCGCTCAGTTCTGCTGGCTGCCGCTGCGGCGGGCCTGGCGGGCGCGCCAGGCAAGGAGACCCTTGCCGACCAGCCGCCCGGCGGCGCGGGCGCCCTGGACCGACAGGGTGTCGAGCGTGGCCACGCCGGTGCGACCGAGATGGCGGGTGATGCGGGTGATGTCCCGCAGGTCGGCCTCCACCTGCGCGCGGGTCAGGCCGACGGCCGCCAGGTGCTCGTCGGCGACCTCGGGCTGCACCTGATGCAGCACGACGTTGATCGTCTGCACGCTGCGCGTCAGTCGCTCGGCGTTGGCGAGGAGCGGGCCGAGGCCGGGGAGCAGGCCAAGGGGGAGGTTCCGCCCTGTCAGCCCGGACAGGGATGAGCGCTGGCTGGCGGCGAGGCGGGTATCGGCGGCGAGGCGCGTGGCGAGTTGCGCATAGAGCGGCAGCCGCCGGGCGATATCGGCCAGGACCTCGCGCATCGGCGGTTCCTGACCCTCGGTCTCCTCCTCGATCGGCTGGGTCGCCGGTTCGATCTCCGTCTCGTCGATCGGCTGGATGCTGCGTTCCTCCGTCATCGTCGATTCCCTCACCACGCCCACCATGTCGCTCTTCCGGATCGCGCGCCGGTTCCGATTGTACCGTCTACGGCAGAGTCAGGCGCCGGTAGACCTCGGCCAGCCGCAGGGCGAGCGCGGGGACATCCTCGACGACCACGTAGTGGCCGCCGCCGAACATGTGCGGCATGTAGTCGCGCGCCTCGGCGTCGATAGTGAGCGCGAAGGTGGCAACCCCTTGCTGGCGCGCCTCGATCAGTGCCTTGCGGGTGTCCTCAATCCCGTAGCGCCCGCCGTAGCCGTCGAAGTCGTTCGGCCGGCCGTCGGAGATCAGGAGCAGCAGCCGCACCCGCGCCGGCTGCTGGGTGAGCGCCCGGGTGGTGTAGCGCACCGCCGGGCCGATGCGGGTGTACGACCCCGGCGAGAGCCCGGCGATCCGCCCCTTGACCGTCTCCCCGTACCGCTCGTCAAACCCCTTCACGACGGTGATCTCGCACCGCTTGCGGGTGCCGCCGGTGAAGCCGTAGATGGCATAGCGGTCGTCGAGCACGCTCAGCGCCTCGCAGAGGAGGACCAGCGCCCGGCGCGTTACCTCGATCACCTGATCGTTGCGCGGGTCGTCGTCGATCCAGGCGCCGGTCGAGCCGCTGAGGTCCACCAGGCAGCCGAGGGCGATGTTGCGCTCGCGCTCCAGCACGCGGCTGTAGAGCTTGTCGCTGGGGGCGAACCCGGCGCGGCGGTCGGCGTGGTCGGCCACGATGGCGTCCAGGTCGAGCGCGTCGCCGTCGAACTGCCGCGTGAGCCGCAGGCGCTCCGGCCGCAGCGCCTCGAACTGCTGCTTGAGCCGGGTGATGAGCGCCCGGTTCTGGCGCAGGATGCGCTCGACCGGCTCCGAACTGCCCCCGCGCGGGCGCCGCTCGCGCACGGCGCACCACTCGGGGAGGTACATGCCGCGGATGTAGTCCCACTCGTCGAACAGGAGCGCGCCTACCTTGTCTTCCTCGGTGAGCGGCACCTGCTGGAAGGTGACCGGCGGCTCGCGGTCGCCGAGACTGAGCTGGATCGCCTGCCGCCCGCCGGAGGAAGCGCGCCGGTCCCGCGCCGCGAACTGCTCGGGCGTCCGCGCCTCGACGTGGATCGGCAGGCCGCGCGCCGTAGCCCGGGGCGGCGGCTTCCGCCGGTCGTCCCGCGCCTCGTCCTTCTCCTCGTCGCCCTCCTCGACCACCGCCGCCGGCCGGCGCATCAGGTCGGGCCGAAGCCGGCCCCGGTAGTGGATGGCCTCCGGGGCGGGCTCGTCCGGATCGAGCGGGACCACCCGTGATAGCTCGATCGCCAGGTACCGGCACGGCTCCGGCCCCGGCGCGACGAGCGCCTCCGGCACCGCCGCCAGTCGAGCGGCCGCCGCCGGGTCCAGCCCCGCCTGTTCGGCGGCTGCGACGAGTGCGACGGGGTCGGGCGGCGTCGCCAGCGGCGCGGCAACCAGCGCCCGCAGCAGCGCTTCGGGGAGCGTCCGGGGCGCGATGCCGTTCCGCCGTTCCAGCGCGTCGGCCCGCAGGAGCGCCAGATCGTCCGCCAGTCCCGGCCAGGTGGCCACCAGCCGCCGGTCGAGCCACTCCCCCGCCAGCGCCTCGTACAGCGCCAGCGCCGCGCCGAAGTGCTCCACCCCGCGGAGGTCGCCCGCCTCCAGGTAGCCGCTGGTCGCCTGCAAAACTTTCCAGGCGGTCATGACCCGGTAGAGGCGGCGGGCGTCGGTCGGGTCGGGGAAGAAGTCGATTCGTGGCGGCAGGAAGATCGTGCGCCCGTCGGTGTAGCTCCCGCGCGCCGCGCCGGTGTTCGACATCACCCGCAACCGCCCGCCGGAGAGCGCCGTGGCGTAGAGCGCCAGCGTCCCCTCGACCTCGGTGAAGTCGAGCCCGGCGGGTGCCGGCGCCGCGGGCGACGTGGCGGCCCGCGGTTCCTCCCTCCCCGGTCGCAGGCGGCGGAACCAGCGCTGCATGGCTCAGGCCGGGAAGACGGTAGCGACCAGGTCGCGCACGGCGGCCTGGACGGTCGGGTCGTCGGTGATGGGCGCGGCGATCGCCAGATCGCAGGCGCGGCGCGGGGCGACCCCGGAGCGGATCAGGTGGCCGGCGTAGACGAGCAGGCGGGTGCTGGCCGGCTCCTCCAGGCCGGAGTCGCTCAGGTTACGGATCAACCCTGCGAGCTTCACCAGCGCCTCGGCGGTCGGGCGATCGACGCCGCTCTCGTGGACCACGATCTCCGCCTCGACCTCCGGCGGCGGGAAGTGGAACTCGATCGCCACGAACCGCTGGCGGGTGCTCGGCTTGAGGTTCTTCATCAGGCTCTGGTAGCCGGGGTTGTAGGAGATGACGAGTAGGAACTCGGGCGGCGCGACGATCAGCTCGCCGGTCTTCTCCAGGCGCAGGCGGCGACGGTCGTCCGTGAGCGGGTGGATGACGACGGTGGTGTCCTTGCGTGCCTCGACGATCTCGTCCAGGTAGCAGATCGCGCCGATGCGCACTGCGTGGGTCAATGGGCCGTCGATCCAGACCGTCTCGTTGCCGCGGATGAGGTAGCGCCCGAGCAGGTCGCTGGCGGTCAGGTCGTCGTGGCAGGCGACGGTGACCAGCGGTCTCCCCAACCGGTAGGCCATGTAGCGCAGGAATCGGGTCTTGCCGACCCCGGTCGGCCCCTTGAGCATCACCGGCAACCGCCGCGCGTAGGCCGCCTCGAAGATCTCCACCTCGTCGTCTACCGGCAGGTAGTACGGCTCCTCAACCACCTCCGCGATGCCTGCGTCTGCCCAGTGTTGGTTTGCCGCCTGCTCCATGGATGTCCCATCCTCCCTGCGAAGCGCGTGGGCCTCGCCATCGCTCCCGCCACCCGTCGAGAGCTGTATGTCGCCTGGCGTATGGTGTCGTGCTGACACAATCCTACCGCCAACCGCGCGGTGGAGGCAGGAGCGGGCCGTGGTCTTAGGGATAGATCGAGAGGCCAGGGATTGGCTGGAAATGTCGCCGGTTGCGGGTGACGAGGATGAGCCCGCGCGTGAGTGCGGTCGCGGCGATGAGCAGATCGGGATCACTAATCAGGTTGCCCCGGCGGCGGAGATCACCACGGATGCGTGCGAAGCACTTCATGGTCGTGCGGTTGAGCGGTAGTACCTCAACGCCCCGGAGGAAGTTGCGGAAACCGTTTTCAGCACGTTCAGGATCACGGCTGTAATAGATACCCTCGTAGATCTCGCCGAATGTGATGATGCTGATGGCTGCACCAGCCTGGATCAGAGGTGGCAACAACTGGACTACGGCGGGGTGCCCCCACCAGCCAATCGACAACGTAGTCAGTGTCAATGAGGTACGTCACAGCTCGACGGGAGGCCGTGACGAGCGCCGACGGCTCGCGTCGTTCTCCTCACGGAATCGATCGGCATCGACGATGTCGCGCCAGCTCCCGGCGGAGGAGAGGAATAGGAGATAGTCGGTCTCGGTGCGGGGGCGCCTCGCGCGCGACACGCGGTCCCCGGTGAGCGGGACGATGATGGCCAGGTCCTCTCCTTTGCGGCGCAGAATACGCGGCGTGGCTTCCGCGCGGATGTCCTCGACAAGCTCCTCGAGCCCCGGCAGCGTCGTAACCTCGATGGGTCGCAGGTCGCTCATGATCGCCAGCCTCTCTTCCGCAAGTGCGTCAAGTATAGCCGGAGCAGGGTTGCCGGCATATCGCGCCTAATACCCCTGCTCGTACCAGGTGTCGGTGATGAGGTCGTGGTAGACGGTGCGGAGGCTGCCGTTGTCGAGGACGAGCTGGTAGTAGCGGCGGCTGATCGGGTTGCGCCACCACTCGTCGTCGATGCGCCAGGCGTCTCGCACCTGGGTCACCCGGTAGCGGCGCTGGCCTTCGATCACGACCGCCGGGCGGCCTTGCTCGGTGAGGATCCGGGCCGGGCGCGGGCGGTTTAGGGGTCGAAGCTGATCAGCGCGCGTCTCCGCTCGGGGATTCGGGACCATGGCTCGACCTCCACGACACGATAGATCGGGGATGTACCGTAGCGCTGTTTGAGCTGGCGGATGGCCTCGATGAGTTGCCGAGCGCGCCGGGGACGGGCGCCGAGGAGCGTCTCCTGGTGGGCGGCCACGGCGGTCAGGCCGGTCAGCTCCAGGGTGAGCGCTTCCAGCGGGGCTGGGAGTTCCACTGCCTGGAGCCGGTGGCCGAGGGCGTCGATCAGCCGCTCGCGCCCGGCCGGCTCGCGGAGGGTGGCGACGTGTTCCCAGGAGCGGCCGCCCTCCAGGTGGGCCCGCAGTCGTGCCTGCCGTACGCCGCGGCCGTGGAGCGCGGGGCGCGCGAAGGCGCGGGTGACGAGCTGGCGCAGGGCGATCAGCAGGGCGTCGCGGCTGGTGGCCGGTGCCGGCAGGGACAGTTCGACGACCACCGACTCGGCGCGCTCGCGCGGGCGGACCGGGTCGCCGTCCAGCCCCTGGGCCAGTTCCCAGGCACGGCGGCCCTCGGGGCCGAAGCGGGCCTGGACCGCGTGAGCCGGGAGCGCCGCGAGGTCGCGCATGGTGCGCAGCCCCAGGCGCTCCAGCCGCCGCAGCATGTCCGGCGGGAGGGGCAGCCAGTCGATCGGCTTGTCGGCGAGAAAGGTTGCGACCTCCTCCGGCGCGACGATGTGCCAGCCGCCCGGCGCCGCCTGACCGGCGGCGACGCGCGCGGCGAACTTCCCCGGCGCGATGCCGGCCCGCGGGCGCAGGAGCGGCGGGACGGCCTGGAGCAGGCGGGCGGCCGCGCGCTCCGGCGAGCCGTAGTGGCGGTCGAGCCCGCGTAGGTCGACGTAACAGCAGCCGGGTGCGGCCGGCTCGACCAGTGGGCTGAGCCCTTCGAGCCGGGCGACGATGCGGTCGAACACGGCGGCGTCGCGCACCGGGTTCGGCTGGACGACGACGGCGTCGGGGCAGAGAGCGGTCACTTCGCGCAGCGAGAGGCCGGGGCGGATGCCCGCGGCGACGGCCTCGGGGGTGCAGTCGTCGACCAGGTTGCGGCCGCCGGGTGGGGTGGCGAGCACGAGCGGCCTGCCGTCGAACTCCGGGCGCCCGAGGACCTCGACCCGGAGTGCGAAGTGGGGGATGCTGACGCAGGCGATGCTCACCGTCATCCCTTTCCCGTTGCCCCTCGGCCCCCGACGGTGTGGGAGACCGGCGCTGTCCGATGACCCTAGAATAGAACAAGTGTTCTAATTCTGCAAGGGGGTCGCGGGGCTCTGTTACACTGGAGCGGGGCAGGTTGCGCTCGCGTGGGCGAGCGGGGAATTCGACGTGGAGGAGGCGCGCCGATGTCGGGTCAGGCAGAGAAGCCGTCCGGGGGAGAGTCGACCGCGGTGCAGCCGGCGACGGAGTCGGCTCCGGCCGTTGTCGAGGAGCAGGCGGCCGCCGGGCCGTCGCCACAGGGTGGGGTGAGCTGGGAAGAGGCGCGCAAAGGGCAGGCGCCGAAGACGATCAAGAACCCGGACGAGGCGCTGCTGTACGACCGCTACACCAGCCAGTTCACGATCGTCAACATGCCCGGGGCCACCTGGCAGCCGGTGCGCCCGCTGTTCAAGCCGGACTAAGCGCGGCGGCGACCGAGGTCAGCCGTCCGGCTGGCGAGGCGGGCGGCGTGCCCGGCGCGTCCGCTTCGGCGGGATCTCGGGCCACATGCGGCGCACCTCGGCGGTGATCCGCGCCCAGGCGCGGTAGACCGTCTGCGGGTGGACGCCGAGGAGGTGGGCCACCTCGCGCAGGTGCAGCCGGTAGCCGATGTGGAGTTCCAGCACCATGCGGTCGCGCGGGTCGAGCCCGGCGCCGATCTCGGCCAGAGCGAAGAGGTCGTCGGGGTCGAGTGGCGCGATGGAGCGGGCGGTGTCGAGGTCGTCCAGCGGGGTGAGCCGGGCCGCCGACCAGCCGCGCTCGATGATGTCGATGGCGCGGGCGAGCCGCCAGGGGAAGCGACTGAAGAAGTAGCCGAGGAAGCTCTCCTGACCCGGCCAGGCCGCGACCAGGTCGCAGAAGACGACGAACGCCTCCTGCGTGATGTCCTCCAGATCACAGATGACCAGCCGCTCGGCGCGGCGGTGGTAGCGCCGCACGAAGCGCTGGACTTTGAACCCGAGCGCGCGGTAGAGCACGTTGCGGGCGTTCGGGTCCTCCTTTGCCCGGCGCGCCAGCGCGGTGATGAGCGTATCCAGGTTCGGTGTCGGATCGAAGTCGCCGAGCGACTCGGTGAAGAGCGCCTGCGCCACGGCGGATATCCCTCCTCAGTGCGTCATGCGTCATTCGTAGTGCGTATTGCTCCCCTCTCCCCTCGTGGGCTCCGTCCGAGAGGGGCCGGGGGTGGGGGGACGCATCACGCATGACGTATCACGTATGACGTGCTACTCGCGCCGGGATGACCAGGCCGGCGTTGTAGCGCGCGGCGAGATCGTCGAGGGCGTGGTTGAGCCGGTGCCGCCGCAGCGGGTCGTCGCCGAACATGGTGAGCTGGATCGCGGCCGGGGCGAGCCCGGTCACCCGCACGCCGAGCAGGCGCACCGGCGCCCGGCGCTCCTCCAGCAGCCGGGTCACCAGGTCCGTCGCGACTGCCGCGATCTCCCGGTGGTCGTCGGTCGGCCGGGGCAGCCGCCGCTGCCGCCCGACCGTCTCGAAGTCGCTGTAGCGCAGCTTGACCGCGACCACGCGGCCCTGCAGCCCCTCCCGACGGAGGGCGCGTCCGGTCCGCTCGGCGAGGTGGTAGAGGGCGCGCTCGATCTCGTGCTGGTCGGTGAGGTCCTGGCCGAAGGTGCGCTCGTGCCCGATCGACTTGGCCGGCTCGCGCTCCGGGTTGACCGGCCGTGGGTCGATGCCGCGGGCGCGGGCGATCACGTCGTCCGCCCGCCGGCCGAAGATCGGCCGCAGCGCCGCCGCCGGCATCCGCGCCAGCCCGCCGAGCGTCGTGACGCCGATCCGCTGGAGCCGTTCGACCGACTTCGGGCCGATGCCGGGCATGCGCTCGACCGGCAGCGGTGCCAGGGTGATTGCCTCGGCGCCCGGCTCGACCAGGCGCAGGCCGTCCGGCTTGTCGAGATCGGAGGCGATCTTGGCCACGAGGCGGCTGGTGGCGACGCCGAGTGAGACGATCAGCCCCAGCTCTTCGCGTACCTGCCGCTTGATGGCGCGCGCCGCCTCCAGCGGGGGGCCGAAGCTGCGCTCGGAGTGGCTCAAGTCGAGATACGCCTCATCAACGCTCACCATCTCGACCAGCGGGCTAAAGCGCTCCAGGATGGCGCGGAAGCGGCCCGATAGCTCGCGGTAATAGGCGTGGTCGCCGGGCAGGAAGACGCCGTGCGGGCAGAGGCGGACCGCCTGCGCGATCGGCATGGCCGAGCGGACGCCGTACGCGCGGGCCTCGTAGCTGGCGGCGGCGACCACGCCGCGCCCGCCGGGCCGCCCGCCGACGATGACCGGCTTGCCCCGCAGCTCCGGCCGGCGCAAGATCTCGGCGGCGGCGAAGAAGGCGTCGAGGTCGGCGTGGACGATGACCCGCGGCCAGTGCGTCGCGACGCTCATGGCGCGGCTCCTCTCGTGGGTGTCAGGCGTCGACCCTCACGCTCTGGCTCCTCTCCCACCCCTTCGGCTCCGCTCAGGGTAGGTGCTTGGGAGAGGGGACCGGGGAGCGTGGTCCGTGTTGCGTGTTGCGTGTTCCGTTCTTTTCCCCTCTCCCCTGGCGGGCTCCGTCCGAGCGGGGCCGGCACGGTGCGGGGTGAGGGGGATGTCCCGTTCTACTCCGCCCCGGCAGAATAGAACATTCGTTCGTATCGTAGGGCAATGTCCGTACGCTGTCAAGGGGGATGATGCGGAGTCGCCTTGCTACAATGACCCCCGATGCTGCCGTAAGGGAAGGGGGTTGCGATGGGCCAGGCTGGCGAATCGCGCTCGCGGCCGACGTTCGAGGTCGTCGTCGCCCGCGATGTCATGGTGCCGATGCGCGACGGGGTGCGACTGGCGACCGACATCTACCGCCCGGCACACGATGGGGAGCCGCTCCCGGGGCCGTTTCCCGCGCTCCTCGTCCGCACGCCCTACGACAAGAGCGTGCCGCACACGGTGGAAACCAAGGGGCTCTTCTTCGCCCGGCACGGCTACGTCGTGGCGATTCAGGACGTGCGCGGTCGTTACGCCTCCGAGGGAACGTTCAGCTTCCTCGCCCAGGAGGCCGAGGACGGGTACGACACCGTCGAGTGGCTGGCGGCGCAGCCCTGGTGCGATGGGAAGGTCGGTACCTTCGGCACCTCCTACCTCGCCTGGGTGCAGAACGCGCTCGCCGCGCTGAATCCGCCGCACCTGGCCGCGATGTACGTCAACCAGGGTGGCTCCCAGGCGCACTCCAGCACGGTGCGGCACAACGGCGCCTTCGAGCTCCGCTTCATGGCCTGGGCCTTCATGGGCGCGGCCACCAGCCCGGAAGCCGCGGCCAACCCGGCGGTGCGCCAGGCCCTGGCGCACACCCGCTTCCGCGACTGGCTGCAGCGCCTCCCGCTGCGCCCCGGCCAGAGCCCGCTGGCGCTCGTGCCGAGCTACGAGCGCTGGCTCTTCGATATCTGGACCCGCGGCGACTACGACGAGTTCTGGTCCCAGCCCTCGCTCGACTTCCTGGCCCACGTCGAGCAGCACGCCGACGTGCCCATGCTCTACACCGGCGGCTGGTACGACTCCTACACTCGGGCCACGTTGGAGAACTTCACGGCCTTCTCGGCTGCCAAGCGCGGTCCGGTCCGCGTCATCATGGGCCCGTGGACGCACGGCACCGAGATGCCCGACCGTACTTGGGCCGGCGACGTGGAGTTCGGCCCGGGAGCCGCGATCGCCGGCACCTTCGCGGACAACGTCTACGACCACCACCTGCGCTTCTTCGACCGCTATCTCAAGGGGCTGGACAACGGGGTCGACGACGACCCGCCGGTGTGGATCTTCGTCATGGGAGGCGGCGACGGGCATCGCACGCCCGAGGGGCGCCTGTTCCACGGAGGCCGCTGGCGCGCCGAACGTGAATGGCCGCTCGCGCGCACGCGCTACACCGAGTACTACCTCGGTCCGGGCGGCACGCTCGGGACCGAGCCCCCGACGGCATCGAGTGCATCCACCAGCTTCCGCTTCGATCCGGACGACCCGGTCCCGACGGTCGGCGGCAACATGTCGTCGCTCAACGACTTCGCCCCGGTGCCGCCGGAGATCGTGGACAAGGTGCGGTTGGAGGATCGCTGGGCCAGCATCGTGAAGGTCGGCCCGTGGGATCAGCGCACGACCCCCGATATCTTCGGTGCCCGGCCACCGTACCTGCCCCTGAGCAGCCGGCCCGACGTCCTGGTGTTCCAGACCGAGCCGCTGGAGGAACCGGTGGAGGTGACCGGGCCGCTGCGTGCGGTGCTGTGGGTCTCTTCCACGGCGGTCGACACCGATGTGACGGTGAAGCTGATTGATGTCTATCCGCCCAGCCCGGATTACCCGGAGGGCTACGCGCTGAACCTCTCCGACAGCATCCTCCGGCTTCGCTATCGCAACGGCCCGGAGCGGGCCGAGCTGATGACGCCGGGCGAGGTCTACCGCGTTGAGATCCCGCTCTACCCGACGAGCAACCTGTTCGGCCGCGGACACCGGATCCGGGTCGACATCTCCAGCAGCAACTTCCCGCGCTTCGACGTCAACCCGAACACCGGGGAGCCGCTGGGTCGCCATACGCACACGCAGGTGGCCATCAACACGATCCACCACGACCGGGATCATCCATCGCACATCGTCCTGCCGCTCATCCCCGTCGAGGAGGAGTAAGCGGACGCCTGAGGACGCCCCGTCCGCGAGGCGCGGACCGGTTGGCGTGGCTGAGGAGAGAGAGGCAGAGGTGAGCGACGCGACCAACCCGGCCGGCGGCGCGCGGCCGCAGCCGCTGGAAGGCGTGCGCGTGCTGGAGTTCGGGCAGGCGGTCTCCAGCCCGCTGTGCACGATGCTGTTGGGCGATCTCGGCGCCGACGTGGTCAAGATCGAGCCGCCGCACGGCGACGCGGCGCGGGGCTACGGTCCGCCCTTCCTCGCCGGGGAGAGCCCCTACTTCCTGTCGGTCAACCGCAACAAGCGTAGCGCGGTCATCAACCTGAAGCACCCCGAGGGGGGCGCGCTCGTCCGCACCCTGGCCGAGCGGGCGGACATCATCGTGACGAACTTCCGGCCGGGGGTGATGGAGCGCCTGGAGCTGGGGGAGGAGTCGCTGCGCGCGGTCAACCCCGGCCTGATCTTCTGCCAGGTCAGCGGCTACGGCCCGCGGGGGCCCTACGCCGGGCATCCGGCGTACGACCAGATCACGCAGGGGATGTCGGGGCTGATGAGCGTCTCCGGAACGGAGGAGAGTGGACCGGTGCGGGTCGGGGTGGCTATCGCCGACTGCCTGGCGGCGCTCTTCGCCACCATCGGAGTCCTGGGTGCCTTTGCCGAGCGGCAGCGGACCGGGCTCGGGCAACGGGTCGACACCTCGCTCCTCGGCGCCGTGCTCGGCATCCTGACCTACCAGACCGGGGGCTATCTCGCCGGGGGCGGCGATCCCAAGCGCGAGGGAAACGACCACCCGGTCGCGGCGCCCTACGGCGCGTTCCCGGTCCAGGATGGCCACATCAACATCGCGGTCGCCAGCGAGCCGGTCTGGCGGCGGCTGGCCGAGGTGCTGGGTCACCCCGAGTGGGTCGACGATCCCCGCTTCCGCACCAATGCCGATCGGGTCCGCAACCGCCCGGCGCTCAACGCGCTGGTGACGGAGGCGCTGGCGGGGGACACGGTGGACGGCTGGGTCGCGCGGCTGAACGAGGCGGGCGTGCCCTGTGGGCCGATCTGGAGCATCGGGCAGGCGCTGGAGAGCGACGTGGTGCGCCACCTGGGGATCATCCAGCAGGTGCGGCACGACCGGGCGGGGGAGATCCCGCTGATCGGCCCAGCCATCGAGCTTGCCGCCACGCCGCCGGTCATCCGCCGTCCGCCGCCGCTGCTGGGCCAGCACACGGCCGAGGTGCTGGCCGAGATCGGGGTGGATGAGGCAGCGTACGCCCGGCTGCGCGAGGCCGGGGCGGTAGGGTAGAAGTATGCCGATCGGGCATTCTTTCCCAGGGCATGGTACTTAAGGTGGGTTTTCATCAGGGATGTTCGGGCTATGGCGTAACGGGCGGTGTTCTGGCAGGATGCGTTTCTGTCAAGATGCCGCAGTCTGAACCTGGCTTGCTGACTCGCGCGGCTCGCGGCGCGGCGCCGGCTATCTGTGCCACGCGGAGGTGCGAATCAGATGACCGTCATGCCTGACGGTGGGGTCTTGCTCGACCATCTGACTCGGTTACTCGCGCGGGCGTCCGATCGGGACGGCGTCGTGGAGGCCGCGCTCGATCTGGTGCTCACCCTTGGTGCGGTTAATGCCGCCGTCTTCCTCTACGACCCTGAGCGAGGGGAGCTGGTTCTCGCCGGGCAGCGGAACCACCCGCCCGAGCTGGTGGCGCAGTGGCAGCGGCTCGCGCTGGACGAGGAGACCCTGATCACGCGCGCGATCCGCACCGGTGAGTTCCAGTTCATTCCTGACCTGTCGGCAATCGCCGACCAGGTGCCCAAGACCATGGATTCCGCTGCCCGGACTGGCTTCCGAGCCGCGGCGGCCTGCCCGCTCCTGGTGGACGGCCAGCCCGTGGGCGCCTTGGCGTGCGGGTTTGCCACGGCGCCGGCCGGAAACGACCTCCCCACGGCGCTGCGCGCCATCGCGCAAGCCATCGCTATCGCGGTGGAGCACTCCCTGCGTTTCAGGCGTGTCCGCGAGGAACACGTCTTCCTCCGCTCGGTTGTCGACCGCCTGCCGGAGGCGGTGATCATCGCGGAGGGTCCGGAGCACCGGCTGACGGTCGTCAACCGCGCGGTGCGGTACCTGCTCGGCAGCGCGCCCTCCGTGGGGATGCGGCTGGTGGACTGGGCGCCGCAGTGCCCCTGCCTTGATGCGGATGGCAAGCGCTTCACGCTGGAGACCCACCCGCTGGTGCGCGCCGCGGCCGGCGAGACCCTGCGCGGCGTGGAGATGAGCGTCGAGCGCCCGGACGGGTCCGTCCTGTTCGTGCTGGGCAACTTCGCGCCGCTGCGCGACCAGGAGGGGCACCTCGTCGGCTCGGTAGGGATCATGCAGGACATCACCTGGCGTCGGGAACTGGAGCAGGAGAAGGACGACTTCCTGGCCGTCGCCGCGCATGAGCTGCGCACCCCGCTCACCACCATTCGCGGCCACCTGCAACTCATCATGCGTCGCGCCGACCGCCTGCCGGAGGACATCCGCGGGCGGATCGAGATCGTGCAGGAGCAGGTGGAGCGCATGACGCAGATGGCGGTCCGGTTGCTCGACGTCTCGCGGATCGGGATGGATCGCCTCGATCTCCACCGCACCGACGTCGACCTGGGCGAGCTCATCACGGGGGTGGTCCGCCGCTACGAGCCGCGCCTGACCCAGCATCAGGTGGTGCTCGCGCTCCCGGAGCAGCCCGTGGTCGGTTGGTGGGACGGCCCACGGCTGGAAGAGGTGCTGGCGAACCTGCTCGACAATGCGATCCGCCACGGCCCATCCGGTAGCCGGATCACCATTGCCGCCAGAGACCTCGGTGACCGGGCACGCCTGGAGGTGTGCGATGAGGGACCGGGTGTCCCCGACGACGTCCGCCCGCACCTGTTCACGCGCTACACCCGGAGCCGCAGCGACAGCGCCGGCGGCAGTGGGCTGGGCCTGGGGCTGTTCATCTGCCACGGCATCGTGTCGGCGCACGGCGGGCAGATCGACGTCGACAACCTCCCGGGAGCCGGCTGCCGGTTCTGGGTGGAGTTGCCCAAGTAGGGCAGGGAGACGGCCCTCACCCCCCTGACCCCCTCTCCCAACGTTGGGGGAACAGGCCCTCACCCCCTGACCCCCTCTCCCAACGTTGGGAGAGGGGGATGTCATGCGTCGTGCGTCACGCATCAGCAGTCAGGTGTTTTCCGTCCTGCTCCACTCTCCCAAGGGTGAGAGAGGGGCCGGGGGTGAGGGCCGTCTTCCCCTACGGCTTGCGGGCGCGGATGAAGGCGGAGATGAGGGTCCCGTGCTCCGCCTGGAGTGCGGCCAGCGCTTGCAGGTCGGTCCCACCGCCGCCACAGCAGTCGCCCATGAGGTCGTCAAGGGTCAGTTCCCGTGTCGCCTCGACGTCGATGTCGACGAACCCCGCCGCCGCGAGCTTCTCCCGGTACTCGTCCTCGCCGAGTGCCCCGCCGACGCAGGCCGACCACGCGCTCAGGCTCTGCCGCACCGGAGGCAGCAGGCGGCCGCGGACCACGATGTCGGCCACAGCAAACCGGCCGCCCGGCCGGAGCACCCGCCACGCCTCGCGCAGGACGCGGTCCTTGTCGCCGGAGAGGTTGATGACGCAGTTGGAGATGATGACGTCGACGCTGGCGTCGGGCAGGGGGATGTCCTCGATGTGTCCCTTGAGAAAGCGCGCGTTCTCGATGCCGGCCTGCTGCCGGTTCCGCTCGGCCAGCGCCAGCATCTCGTCGGTCATGTCGAGCCCGTAGGCGAAGCCGGTCGGACCGACCCGCCGGGCCGAGAGGAGCACGTCGATCCCGCCGCCGGAGCCGAGGTCGAGCACGATCTCGCCCGGTTCCAGTGCCGCAAGCGCGGTCGGGTTGCCGCAACCGAGTGCCGCCAGGACGGCTTCCTGCGGCAGGTCGCGCAGGGCGTCGGGGTCATAGCTGGTCACGACGAGTGGGCTGACCTGTGCCCCGCCGCAACAGCCGCCGCCAGCGGCCGCGCCGGTTTCGACGGCCCGGGCCGTCGCCCCGTAGCGATCCCGGACGACCATGCGGATCTCATCAAGTGCGGGCCGAGATGGCTCAGGCATCGATAACGTCCTTCCGCGTGCAGGTCGATGACCCTCACGTCGCAGGTGTCGCAGAGAGCGGACCGTCGTCGGTCCCCACGGGTGTGGGGCGAATGTCGGCCTGACCGGGCTGACCATGGCTGAGTACCGTCGGTCCCCACGGGTGTGGGGCGAATCCGGGCGCCGAGTCACTGCGACCATCGACCATCGTATTTTTACGAACAACCGTCCGAAACGATTGCCGCCTCACCGGCGGCTCTTATCGGTAATTTACGATGAAGCTGGCAGGCTGTCAACACCCTGGCGAAGCCTTTCCCTTGTGGAAGAGGGGTTGGGGTGAGGGGGATGCGTCCCATCACAGCAGCCACGTGACAAGCCCGACTAACCCGCCGCCGAGGACCAGCCAGGCGGAGTTGACCCGGAAGCGGACGAGCAGGACCAGCGCGGCGAGGGCGAGCCCGGCCGTGAGCGGGTCGACCACGGCCGAGCGGGCAAGCTGCCAGGTGACCGCGGCCATCAGCCCCAGGGCCGCGACGTTGACCCCGTCCAGCAACGGGCCGGTCCAGGGAGAGCGCCGGAGCCGGGGAACGAGCGGGTTGAGCGCCGCGACGAAGATGAATGAGGGAAGGAAGATGCCCAGGGTCGCCAGCGCCGCGCCGGGGAACCCGCCGACGAGGTAGCCGACGAAGGTCGCGGTGGTGAAGACCGGTCCCGGCGTGAACTGGCCGACCGCGACGGCGTCCAGCAGTTGCTGGTCGGTCAGCCAGCCGAGGCGCAGCACGAAGTCGTTGCGGAGGAAGGCGAGCAGGACGTAGCCGCTGCCGAAGAGGACCGAGCCGATCTTGAGGAAGGTGAGGAAGAGCGTCAGCAGGCTGAACGGCACCGCGCCGGCCACGGCTGTCGCCGCCGGGACCGGTGCGCCGACCAGCGGCAGCAGCGCGGCAACCGGCGGCGGGCGTCGCGCCCGACGCGCGAGTGTAATCACGAACATCAACGCCGCACCGCCGAAGAGGAGCGCGATCTCGTTGAAGCCGAGCAGCGCCAGCGCGAGCACCCCCAGGCCGATCACGGCGGCCAGCACGCCCTTGACGGCCGTCTTTGCCAGGTTCCAGAGGGCCTGCGCCACGATGGCGATGATTACCGGCTTGATCCCGTAGAGCAGCCACTCGGCCTGCGGCGTCGTGCCGACGCGGGCGTAGGTCCAGGCGAAGGCGAGGACGATCAGCGCGGCGGGCGTGATGAAGCCGACCCCGGCGGCGACCAACCCTCGCCATCCGGCGCGGATGTAGCCGGTGTGGATCACCATCTCGGTGGAGTTCGGCCCAGGGATCAGATTCGTCGCGCCGAGCAGGTCGAGGAAGTGTTGCTCCGTCACCCAGCGCCGGCGGACGACCACCTCGTCGCGCAGCATGGCGATATGCGCCGCCGGCCCGCCGAAGGCGGTGAAGCCCAGCTTGACCGCTACCCATGCGACCTCTCGCAGGGCTCCGCGGCCGCGCTCGCCTGGTGCGCCGGTCTTGGATGCGTCCTTGTCCTTCGTGATCGTCACCGCCCCTCCGTTTCGGTGCGCCCGCCTCCCTGAGCCGGCTCGTGCCCCTGCCGACCGTCGTCGAGGCGGGTGGTGCGACGGATCCCGCACCCCGGCCACGGGCCACGGCGCTGGACTTGTCGCACCACCCATCCCGCTCCAAGGACGACCGCGTGCCCTCGATTCGTTCGGCAAGCTCCATGCGATGACCGAGTAGTCTTATCGCACCGGCCGCCGGCTGGCAACGCACTCATCATAGCGACAGCGGGGGAGAGCGGATTGCGGACTTTTCCGTGGTCCGGGGTGATGCGCCGGCGCGGCGGACCCGGCTGTGGGAGAGTAGGCGAGGGTATCGAGGGGAGAGCCTATGGCAGGCGTTGACCTGGACGGGGATCGGCCCGCCTCCCGGCCGCGCGAATCGGTCGTTCAGCGGGCCATGCCGATCTACTACGCACTCCTGTTCGCCATCCTCACCGCGTTCGGGCTCTACCTGCTGATGCGCCTGAGTGGCGTGCTGCTGATCCTGTTCATCAGCCTCCTGTTCGCCGCGGCGGCAGCGCGCCCGGCGTCGCAGCTCGAGCGGCTGCGGATACCGTCCGGCATCGCCGTGCTGCTGGTCTACCTGGTGGCGATGGCCGTGGTAGGGGCCATCGGCTGGTTCGTGCTGCCGCCCCTTTTCGGGCAGGTCGCCACGCTGGTGGATGAAATCCCCAACTACGTCGATCGCTACCAGGCCCTGCGGGGGAGTTGGGAGCGCCTGCGCGAGCAATACCCGGAACTGCAACCGTTCGAGGAACAGGTCGCGACGGCCGGCTCGCGCCTGCTGAGCTCGGTCGGCAGCCGGCTGGCCGAGCTGCCGAGCCAGTTGTTCAGTCTCTTCCTCGACGTCCTGAGCATCTTCGTCATCTCGATGCTGCTGGTGACGACGCGCGGTCGGCTGCTGGGCTTCATCCTGTCGCTCATCAGCCACGAACACCGCGACACCGCGGAGCGCGTGATGCGCGAGATGTGGGAGCGTATCGGCTACTACGTGCGCGCGAAGCTGATCGTCATGACGATCATCGCGGTGATCACCTACGTGGCGCTGATCATCATCGGTGTGCCGTACGCGGTCCTGCTGTCGATCGTGGTGGGGCTGGGCGAGGCGGTGCCGCGCATTGGTCCGTGGCTGGCGCGCATCCCGCTGCTCACCATCGCGGCGCTCCAGGGATGGACGACCTTCCTCCTGGTGTTCGGTGCCTCGCTCGTCATCGAGAACGCCAAGGGCTACGCCATCTCCCCCTGGGTGGAAGGTGACCAGCTCGACATCCACCCCTTGCTCGTCTTCGTAGCCGTACTGGTGGGGGCGGCGCTGCTCGGCGTCGCGGGTGCGTTCGTGGCCGTGCCGGCCGCGGCGATGGTGCAGGTTATGTTCGAGGAGGTGATTCTCCCCTGGCGGCGCGCTCAGATCGCGCCGGAGCCCGCAGCGGAGCCCGCCTCGGACCGCGTACCCGCGCCGGCAGCACGCGAGCACGAAGGGTAGAGCGCGGCGGAGTCCGGCCCGGCGCCGGCGGCTGCCCTCACCGGCCGGCTGAGCCGACTGGCGGGTCGTGCCGGTGTCAGCCCGCTATGGGGCTCGACAGGAGACCCGGTCGCTCAGCTATTCTTAAGGCACGTGTGGTAGGAGTACGGACGAAGGCTGCCTCCGGCGTGCCGCGCCTCGTCGTGGCCGGGCGGGGGCATGGTACGATACCGCCCAGACAACTGGGCAGGTGGTGTTGTTGGGAAGGGCGATGCGGAGGAGATGAGTTCCCAATCAGGCCGGGAGGCACGGCGCTCCCGCAGAGCGGAGCGCCGGCTGGCGGCGGAGCGAGCGGCGCGGCGACGGCGGCAGATGTCGATCTTTGGCGGTCTGGTCGCTGTCGCGTTGATCGCGGCCGTCGTACTGATCCTGATCAACCGTCCGGGAGCCGGCGAGGATATCTCGGACATCGCGGCGGCGGCGCCTTTGGACGCGGGTATCCCGACCAACGGGCGCGTCATGGGGCAGGAAGGCGCGCCGGTCCACGTGGTGGAGTGGGGCGATTATCAATGCCCGGGCTGCGGGTACTTTAACCGGAACATGAAGTCGCAGCTCATCGCGGACTACGTCGCAACCGGAAAGATCACGTTCGAGTATCGGGATTGGGCCTTCCTGGGTCCGGACTCGATCCGCGCAGCTCAGGCCGCCTTCTGCGCGGAGGACCAGGGTAAGTTCTGGCAGTACCATGACACCCTCTTCATGAACCAGCGCGCGGAGAACCAGGGTGACTTCAGCGCAACGCGGCTGAAGGAGATGGCGCGGCAAGTCGGCCTGGACATGGAAGCGTTCAACCAATGCTACGACAACGAGACCTTCAAGGACGAGGTCGAGGCCAGCTACAACGAGGGCAAGCAAGCCGGGCTCACCGGGACGCCCAGCTTCATGATCAACGGCCAGCTGCTGCAGGGCTGGAACGGTCGCTACGAGACGCTGAAGGCCGCGATCGATCAGGCGCTGGCGCAGTGATCCGCGGAACCGGCTGGCAGACCGCCTCGCTGGCCCTGGCGATCCCGGGGCTGCTGGTCGCCGGCTACCTGACCTACAGCCACTACGACACCGGCGCCCTCGTTTGCACTATCGGCGACTGCAAGACGGTGCAGAACAGCCCCTATGCGGAGATTGCGGGCATCCCCATCTCGATCCTCGGGATGGGGATGTACCTCGCGGTCATCGGCCTGGGCTTCCTCCGACGGACTCGGCCGGCCTGGGCCAGCACCGCCACCATGGCCGCTTTCGCGCTGGTCCTGTCCGGCGCGGTCTACGCCGCCTACCTGACGTACCTCGAGATCGCCGTGATCGAGGCCATCTGCCAGTGGTGCGTCACGTCGGCGGTGCTGACACTCGGCATCCTGGTCGCTGAGGGCGTCCTCCTCTGGCGCTTCCTCGGCGCCGGCGAGAGCGAGATCGCGTGAACTGTTTCCGCGTTACAGGGAGTGGCCAGACCCCGTGGTAGCGGCCCTCACCCCCAACCCCTCTCCCAACGCTGGGAGAGGGGCGTTTTTTCGTCCTTGACCGCGGCGATCAGTCCGCGGCCGGGGTGACGGCTTCCACCTCCTCGGGGCGGCGGAGCGCCCGGGTGTACAGGCCGAGCGACGGCACGAGCGCGACCGCCACGCCGATCATCGCGGCCGGGATCGAGGCGAGCGTGGCGACCGCGCCGAGGACCGGGCCGCCGGCGATCTGACCCAGGGCATCGGCCTGGCTTGCGATCGAGAGGACCGTGGCGCGCACCCGCGGCTCCAGCCGCTGGTTGACCCAGGCGGTGTAGAGCGGGTCGTGCGTCGTGCGCAGCAGGTAGGTCAGCCAGTAGGCGGCCAGGGCGACCGCGAAGCCTCGGGCCAGGCCGAAGAGCGTGACCGAGCCGATCAGCAGGAGGTTGATGGTCAGCAGCGCCCGTGCGACGCCGCGGTGGCTCGCGGTGTTGACCCGGCGCCGCGCGATCTCCGTCACCCCCGCGCTCAGGACCATCGCCACCGCGTTGATGACGCCGAACCACACGACCGGCTGGAAGTCGGCGATCTGCGGGAAGGTGAAGTTGTCGAGGAAGTGGACCGGCCAGAGCCGGTCGAATGCCTCGCTCGCCATGCCGTAGATGGCGCCGATCGCGAGGATGGTGATCAACACCGGCCTTCCCCGGACCGTGCGGGCCCCGTCGCGCAGGGTGCGGCGCATCGACTGCCACGACGAGCGTTCCTCCGGCGGCCGGGGGGTGAAGTGCCGTTCGGGCATCCGGAGGATGAGATAGAGGCCGAGGAGGACGAAGCACCCCCCGCCCGCCAGGATCGGCAGGTTGAGCCGGACGCTGGCGAGGGCGACGCTGACGCCGGTCGCCAGCAGTGCGCCGGCCTGACCCAGTTGCGTGCCGCGGAGGAAGGCTCGCCCGGCGCGCTCCTCACCGATCTCGTCACTGATCCAGGCGTTGACGGCACCGCTGGTGAAGGTGTAGCCGATCCCCCAGAGGGCCTGTGCCAGCAGGATCGTCCAGAAGATCGGAAGTGCCCCCTCCAGCAGGAACCCGGCGCCGATCAGGAAGACGCCGATGATGACCGACAGGCGGCGGCTGTAGACGTCGGCCACGACGCCGGTCGGGATCTCGAACAGGAAGACCGATGCTTCCAGCACCGTCCCGACCAGCACCAGTTGGAACGGGTTGAGCCCGGCCTGCTCGACCCGGTAGACCGCGCTGACGGTGAAGACGAGCGTGTAGAAGAAGGCCGACGCGGCCGCGAAGATCAGATAGACGGAGTAGGCGTTCCGTCGCTCACTATCCCGCATGGCAGACCGCCATTCGCGCTCCGTTCCTCCCCAGGGCGGGCGTGGTGCGCCGCCGTGCAGATCGATCCCTGCGCCACCTGCGTCAGAAGAAACGTCGCGGTTGTCACGGCACTGCTCCTTGCGGTCGGCGTGGTCCGCCCGGTGATCTGCCTGCGTCGGGCACGCGCGGGATTGTAGCCTACGGCGCTGCTTCCGCGCACGGGCGGGCACGAGCGGTTATCATGCCGGGCGGGCTGATTCGCACCTGAGCAGGGGGAGGCGTGGCATGGACGGGAAGACGATCGACTGGGCGGGCGTGGCCGCGGCGGTTGCGGCGGCCGAAGCGACCGGCGGCACGGTTGGGGCGACCATCGTCGCCCCCGGCGGTGAAACCTTTCGCCACAACGGCGACCGGCGTTTCCGCGCCGCGAGCACGGTGAAGATCCCGCTCATGGTCGCCGTCTACCGGGCGGTGGATGCGGGGGAGCGTGCGCTGACCGATCGGATCGTCCTGCGCGACGCCGACAAGTCGCCCGGGAGCGGCGTGCTGCTGCACCTGCACGACGGGTTGGAGTTGACGCTGGAGGATCTCGTCTACCTCATGATCTCGATCAGCGACAACACCGCGACCAACCTGCTGATCGACCTGGTTGGCCTGGAGGCGGTGAACGACGTCATCGCGTCGCTGGGCATGCGTGACTCGAACCTGGGCCGGAAGATGAAGGGGCGCCCGGCGCTCCCGGACGAGCCGGAGAACTGGGCCACGCCGGATGACTACGCCCTGGCCGTGAAGGCGCTGCTGGAGGGGCGTGCCGCGTCGCCGGCGTCCTGTGAGGCGATGGTGGCGATGCTGGAGAAGCAGCAGAACCCCCGCCGGATCGGGCGCTATGTGCCCGAGGGCGAGGGCATCCGCTGGGGCTCCAAGACCGGCAGCCTGACCGGCGTGGTCAACGACGTCGGCTTCGTCACCACCCCTGCCGGCACGCTGGTCGTCAGCGTCTTCACGGAGGATCTGCCCGACTCCCACGCCGGCGAGCAGGCGATCGGCGACATCACGTGCGCGGCACTCCACGCGACGGGCCTTATCCCATCGGGAGCAGCCTAGCCGGTACCCCGCCGGAATCTCGCGGAATCGGTCATCGCACCTCTTTCGCTGAGTGCGGGGCTGCGCTATACTCGGCGTGATGTGGCGTCCATTGTGATACGTGTTTGTGGCAACGCGCCCGTGCCAGTTCTGTGAGAGCGGTAGCGCGTAGGTGCGTCTTGGTTGCCGAACACGGCATCACCGGCGCTGAGCACGACCGGCAGGCAGCGAAGTATGGACAGCGGGTCAGGGGAGCGGGCCAGAGCGGCGGGGTCAGAAGCGCGCGGGGCGGTGTGGGAGACATCGCCTGCGGGCGGTGCGCCGACGCGGCGCCGGACCGTTTCCCCGTGGCTGATCGGTGTCCTGGCGATCGCCAGCCTCCTGGTGGCCCTCGCTCTGGACCTGACCGTCATGCCTCGGGGGCGGGTCGTCTCCCTGCTCTACGCGCTCCCCGTCCTGGTGGCGGCACGCTGGCTCTCTCCCCGAGCGGTGGGTGCCGTCGGCGCCGCCGCGGTGTGCGTGGCCGTCATCAGCGGCGCGGCCCAGGGGCTCCCCGTCGCGGTCTGGATCACGGACGTGCTCGGGCTGCTCCCGATTGTCGGTGCGGCTGTGCTCCTCGCCCGCCAGCGTGTGGCGTTGCTCCACGACGCGCGCGTGATCGAGGAAGTGAACCGCCGGCTGACCGACGCCCAACAGCAACTCCAGCTCTTTATCGCCGCGGTCACCCATGAACTGCGCCAGCCCCTGACCACCATCGTCGGCTACGCCCAGGGGCTGCAACGCCGCGCCCCACCGGGGCTGGCGGAGCAGGATCGCCGGGCGCTGGACGCCATCATCGAGGCGGTCTGGCGCACGCGACGGATCTCTACCGACCTCCACGACGCTGCCCGCCTCGGTGTCGGCCAGTTCACGCTCCAACCGGCCCCGGTCGACCTGGTCGCGGTCGTCCTTGAGGTCGTCGAGGCCCAGGCCGTCAGCGGGGGGCAGCACCGGTTGCACCTCGATGCCCCGGAGGAACTGACCGGCTGCTGGGACCGCGAGCGGATCACGCAGGTCGTCGCCAACCTCATCGACAACGCCGTCAAGTATTCCCCCGACGGCGGTGAGGTGCGCACCTCCCTCCGCCAGGTGGGAGAGTCGGCGATCCTTACCATCAGCGATCAGGGCCCCGGCCTGTCCGACGACCAGCAGACGCGGCTGTTCCAGCCGTTCTCCCGCGTCGGCGAGACGACCCTGGTCGGCAGCGGGCTGGGCCTCTTCATCGCCAAAGGGATCGTCGAGTCTCATGGTGGCCGCATCTGGGTGGATAGCGCGCCCAACCGTGGCTCGACCTTCACCGTCCGCCTGCCCCTCCGGTCGGCCGATTGCCAGCCCGCCGGGTGATCGCCCGCGGTTCCCCCGCCGGATACTTGTCACCCCAACCACGGCGTCGGAAGATGGGCCGGTGCGAGAGCTGTTCTCGCCGATGACGGTCCGATAGGGGAGGTTGGGCGATGAAGGTGTACATGTCGGTCGACATCGAGGGGATCACCGGCGTGGTCCATGGTGACATGATGATGTCGACCGAGCGGGAGTATGGCCGCGGCCGCAAGCTGATGACCGGTGACGCGAACGCGGCGATCGAGGGCCTGATCCAGGCGGGGGCGACCGACATCCTCGTCAGCGACGGGCACGGCCCGATGCGCAACATCCTGATCGAAGATCTCCACCCCGCGGCCCGGCTGATGACCGGCGCCGGGGAGGCCCGCGACGCCTGCCAGCTCGAAGGCGCCGACAGCGAGCGGTTCGACGCCGCAGTGTTCATCGGCTACCACGCGATGGCCAAGACGCCGCGCGCCGTTCACCCGCACACCATCGCCGGGGCGGCGGTGGCCGAACTGCGCATCAACGGCCGCCCGCACGGCGAAACCGGCTTGAACGCCGCCATCCTTGGCTCCTTCGGCATCCCGGTCATCATGGTCACTGGCGACACGGCAACCGTGGCCGAGGCGCGCGCGTTCCTGGGCGACGACATCGAGACGGTCGCGGTGAAGGAAGCGCGCGGGCGCAACGCGGCGATCTGCCGGCCCCCGGCAGCGACGGGGCCGGAGATCCGGGAGGCTGCCGCCCGGGCGCTGAGCAACCTGAGCCGGGCGCGGGTCTACGCGCCGGAGCGGCCGCTGCGGCTGGAGGTGGACTTCCTCACGATGCAGCAGTGCGACCGCGCCGCGCGCGTCGCCGGCGTCGAGCGCCTCGGCCCGGTCACCCTTCTCGTGCCCGGCGATGACCCGTGGCAGCAGTACCAGACCCTCTGGGCAGCCCTGCGCAACGCCCTCTACGAGCCGGCCGGCTGGCTCGGCTGAGATGTCTCGATCCGGGGTGCCGGCTTGCCCGATCGCGAGGACGGGCGGGCGGCCGGCGCCCCGCGGCCGCGGGGCCGTTTCGACCCGCCTGCTATACTTCAAAGACGTGATCGAGTCCCGCGATGTGGGGAAGGGTGGCCCGAGTGGCCGCGCGTCCGCTGGAACACCAGCTTGCAGACATCCTTACTCGGCAGGAGCTGACGATCGCGACCGCTGAGTCCTGCACCGGCGGCCTGGTCGCCCATCGGATCACCACGGTGCCGGGGAGTTCGGCCTACTTCGTCGGCGGCATCGTGTCCTACAGCAACGACCTGAAGGAACGACTCCTCCACGTGCCGCGGGAGGTGCTCGAGCGGTACGGAGCGGTCAGCCGCGAGTGCGCGCTGGCGATGGCTCGCGGCGTGCGGGCCACGACCGGTGCCGACATCGGCGTCTCGACCACGGGCATCGCCGGGCCGGGCGGGGCCACGCCGACCAAGCCCGTCGGTCTGGTCTACATCGCGTGCGTGACGCCGGCGGGCGAGGTCTGCGAGGAGCATCGCTGGGACGGCGATCGCGCCGACAACATCGCACGCAGCGCCGAGGCGGCACTTCGCCTTGCCGTGGAGATGGCGCGCAACGTGCCGAGTGCGGGGACTGGCGCCACCTCGTAAGCGTGCCTCGGCGACACTTCGGATCTGTATCCTCAGAAGAATGAGGGAGACGTTGTACCAGAAGACGGTTCTGCCGAACGGCGTCCGGGTCGTTACCAGCCGCATGGACCATGTTCGCTCCGCATCGCTGATCCTCTACTTCCGTGTCGGCTCCCGCTACGAGTCCGACGAGCAGGCAGGCATCTCGCACTTCCTGGAGCACATGGTCTTCAAGGGGACCGAGCGCCGCCCTGATCCGATCATGTTGACCCAGGAGATCGAGGGGGTCGGCGGCATCCTCAACGCCGCCACCAGTCGCGAGAGCACCAACTACTGGGTCAAGGTTCCGAGCGCGCACCTGGCCCGCGCGTTCGACGTGCTGGCCGACATGCTGCGCCACTCCACCTTCGACCCCGAAGAGCTGGAGAAGGAGCGCTTCGTCATCATCGAGGAGATCCGCGGCATCCTCGACACGCCCGACGACCTGATCCACGACGTCATCGACGAGCTGGTCTGGGACGGGCAGTCGGTCGGCCGGCCGGTCATCGGCAGCGTCGAGACCGTGAGCGCCATCACGCGCGACGACCTCTTCACCTACCTGCGCACGCAGTACCGGCCCGACCGGCTGGTCATTGCCGCGGCGGGTGACATTCACCACGAGCAGGTCGTGGAGCTGGCGGAGCAGTACTTCGGCGACCTCCCCGCCAGCGACGTCAATACCTTCGTCCAGGCCGAGGTGCGGCAGCAGGAGCCGCGCGTGCGCCTGTTGACCCGTCCAACCGAGCAGGCGCACCTGTGCGTCGCCGTCCCGGCGCTCCCGTACACCGACGACCGGCGCTACGTCCAGGACATGATCGACGCCGTGCTCAGCTCCGGGATGAGCTCGCGCCTGTTCCAGGAGATCCGCGAGCGGCTGGGGCTGGTCTACGAGGTGTATGGGTACTTCCGCGAGTACGCCGACGTGGGCCAGGGCGTCGTCTACGCCGGGACCGACCCCGCGCGCGTCGAGCAGACCATCGAGGCGATCCTTCGCGAGTTCGACAAGCTGCGCCGGGAGCCGGTGCCGGCGGACGAGCTGGAGCGCACCAAGGAGCTGCGCCGGGGCCGGATCGTGATGGGGCTGGAGGACAGCCGCGCCGTCGCCGGCTGGATCGGAAGCCAGGAGGCCGTCTTCGGCGAGATCCTCACCCCAGAGGAAGTCATGGCGCGGATCGACGCCGTCACGGCGGAGCAGATCCAGGAGCTAGCCACCGAACTCTTCCGGCCCGACGTGCTAAACCTGGCGATCGTGGGGCCGTACGAGGCCGACAGCCATTTCCGGTCGCTGCTGCACCTCTGATGGAGGGAGGCGGAACGGAATGGCGCAGGAGCAGCACATCCTGGTCGTTGAGGACGAGCGCGCGATTGCATCCTTCCTGCGCCGCGGTCTGGTCTTCGAAGGCTACCGGGTCACGGTGGCCGACACCGGGGCGCGCGCGCTGGATGCGGTGCGCGACGACCCGCCGGACCTCATCATCCTCGACATCATGCTGCCGGGCGATATCGACGGCCTCGAGGTCTGCCGCCGGATCCGTGCGGCCGGCGAGGGGATGCCGATCCTGATGCTGACCGCGCGGGATGAAGTGGCCGACCGGGTGGCCGGGCTCGATGCCGGCGCCGACGACTACCTGATCAAACCGTTCGCGTTCGAGGAGCTGCTGGCACGGGTTCGCGCGCTCCTACGGCGTCAGGAGCGGCGCCGCGCCGAGGAACCGGCTGACGACGGCGTGTACCGTTTCGCCGACCTGACGCTCGACACCACCTCGCGTTTCGCCTACCGGGGCGACCGCCGTATCGAGCTGACGACCCGCGAGTACGAGCTGCTGCTGCTCTTCATGCAGCACCCGAACCAGGTGCTGACGCGGGACGTCATCATGGAGCGGGTCTGGGGCTACGATTTCCCCGGCGAGTCGAACGTCCTGGAGGTCTACGTCAGCAACCTGCGGCGCCACCTCGAAGCGGGCGGCGAGCCGCGCCTGCTCCAGACCGTCCGCGGCGCCGGCTATGCCCTGCGCCTGCCGACGGAGGAGCGCGCCGGGTCGCACTCATCGTAGGAGCCATCGATGTCGGTTCGATTTCGGATCGCGCTCCTGACGACCGCGCTGATGGCCGTGCTCCTGGTGGCGGTTGGTGCAGGAGTCTACCTCACCCTTCAGCGCTCGCTCAGCGGCGAGGTCAACACCCGGCTGGCGGAAGCCTGGACGCGGGTCGCGCGCCAGGTGCGCGAGCAGTCGCGGGCGGTCCGGGTCGGTCCGGACGGGCCGAGTTTCCCCTTCCCGCCGCCCGACCTCGATCCGGTGACATTCCCCGGCCTCTACTCGCAGTTGACCCTCCCCGATGGGCGCTTCTACTTGAACTCCCCCCAGCTCGATGACTACATTCCGCTGCCCGAGTCGGTGCTCGAGCGTAACCTGCGGGGCGAGCCGGTCTACTACACGGTGCGATTCCATGGTGCCCCCGTACGGGTCCTCAGCGTGCTCCTCGTCGCCTACCCGACGGAGGAGCCGGTCGTGACCCTCCAGGTGGCCGAGCCGCTCACGCCGATGTACGACACGCTCAGCAAGCTCCGGCTGCTACTGGCCGTCTGCGGCGGGCTGGGGCTGGTGGCGACCGCCGTGGGGGCCTACGTCCTGGCGGGCCGCTCATTGCGCCCGCTGACGCGCATCACGCACACGGCCCGGCAGATCGGTGACGAGGGCGACCTGAGCCGGCGGATCGATCCGCCCCCCACGCGGGACGAGGTTCGGCAACTGGCCGAGACCTTCAACGAGATGCTCGACCGCCTGGAAGAAGCGTTCGCCGCCGAGCGCCGCTTCGTCTCCGACGCCTCCCACGAACTGCGCACGCCCCTCACCGCGCTGCGCGGCAACGCCGAGATCCTGCTGCGGCAGATCGACGCCGAGCGCTGGGATCCCGCCGACCTCCGCGACGGCCTGGCCGACATCCGCGACGAGGCGGAGCGCATGGGACGGCTGGTGGAGAACCTGCTGACCCTGGCGCGTGCCGACGTCGGCTGGCGGCCCGACCTGTCCGTCATCCAGCTCGACCAGGTCGTGGCCGATGCCGCGCGCGTGGTGGCCCCGCTCGCTGGTCAGCACACCTTCCGCGTCAGTAACGCCGGCGAGATCGACGTCATCGGGAACGCCGACCAGCTCAAACAGTTGCTCCTGATCCTGCTCGACAACGCCTTCACCTACACCCCGCCCGGCGGTGAGGTGGAGCTCAGCGTCCACCGCCGCGACGACGTCGCGGAGATCGTCGTGCGCGACACCGGGCCGGGCATCCCACCCGAGCAGCGCGAGCGCATCTTCGACCGCTTCTACCGGGGCGACGCCGCCCGCGCCCACGGCGCCGCCGGCGCCGGCCTCGGCCTCGCCATCGCCCGCTGGATCGTCGAGTGCCACAACGGAGCGATCGACGTCGACAGCGATGTGGGTAAGGGGACCTGCGTCCGGGTCACGCTTGCGGTAGCGGATCCCCCTACGACGGGGACGGCAGAGCCGCAGTCCAGCCGCCCCCATCCAGCATCTCGCGATGCCGCCGCACGGGGGAACATACCTACGCCGGTGGAGCCGGGGGCCGGATCGCGTACGTGGGCGGCTCCATCCCGAGTAGGTGGCGAACGAAGTAGTCCCAGCGCTTCCGGATGAAATAAGGATGGCTCTGCGAGATGTGCGTCTCCAGCGCTGCCAGCCCCTGCCGCGCGTCGAAGTAGGAGTGGTTGGTAAACGGGATGATCAGGAGGTCAAAGTCCTTCTCGGCCGCGATCAGGGCGTCGACCAACCGGAGTGTCAGCGAGGGGTGGACGTTGTCATCCATCTCGCCGTGTATGAGGAGAAGCTTCCCCTGGAGGCGATGCGCGAGTTTGATGTTGTCCTGTGTGGCATAGCGGTCCCCCTCGACGAGCCCTATCCAGCGTTCGCCCCAGCTCGCGTTGTAGCCGAGCTGGTCGTGGTTCCCCGCCGACGCCACGGCGACTTTGTAGAAGTCGGGGAACAGGAGCATCGCCCGCGTCGAGGCGTATCCGCCGCCTGAGTGCCCGTAGATGCCGACCCGCTCGAGATCGAGCGAGGGATCGCGCGCCGCGAGTTGCTTGAGCGCGACGACGTGGTCGGTCAGGCCACCGGCTTCACCGAAGTTCGCGCCGGAGGCGACATCGAGGAACTTCTTCGAGCGGTAGGGCGTGCCCATCCCGTCGATCGTCACGACGATGAAGCCGAGTTCGGCCAGTGCCTGGTCCTGCCAGAACCCGTTCGCAGCCGTGGGAAAGGCCTTGGGGGTGCGGATGATCTGGGGCCCGGGGTAGATGGCGTCCAGGACCGGGTAGCGCTGATTCGGGTCAAAATGGGAGGGGCGGATGATCGAACCATAGATGTCGGTGATCCCGTCCCGTGCCTTGACGCAGAAGCGCTCCGGGAGCCGCCAGCCGCGCTCCAGCAGCCCGGTGATATCGGCCTCGGCGAGCGTGTGGACCAGTTCACCGTCGCAGGTGCGGAGCACTGTGATCGGTGGCTGGTCGATGCGCGAATAAGTGTCGACGAAATAGGCGCCTGAGGGGGAGAAGCACACGTCGTGCTCGGCGTCCTCGGGCGTCAGGAGCGTCAGGTCGCGTCCATCCAGGCGGCAGCGGTAGAGGTGGCGGTAGTAGGGATCCCGCCCTGGCTCGCGGCCGCTGCCCATGAAGTAGATCCACCCGTTCTCGGCATCGATCCGGACGATGTCCCGCACGGTCCACGGGCCTGACGTGATCTGGCACCGCTCCTCACCGCTTGCCAGGTCGTAGAGGTAGAGGTGGCCCCAGCCGCTCCGGAACGAGAACCAGATGACGCGCTCATCGTCGCCCACGTCCCGGACCGTCGTGAGTGTCGGCCCTGGGTGCCCCGGCCAGACGGTGGTCGATCCACGCTCCTGCACCAGCACCCGTGCTTCGCCCGAGTTGGGATCGACCACGTAGAGGGAGACCTCTCGCTGGTCGCGCGAGGCGTGGACGACGTAGACATGTGTGCCCGACTCGCTCCACCAGGCGACCCGCTGTTCGAAGAGGCTGGTGCGGGGGCCGACGTTGATCGGTTCCACCGCCAGTGGCGTACGCTTTTTCTCCTCCAGGTCGAAGATGATCAGCTCGCCGACCGGTACGTGCTCGTCGCCCGGCAGCGGGTAGCGATACTCATGGGCAACGGGCCGCGACGATCCCGGTGGGGGGACGGACTGCAGGAGATGGAGCGTGCGGACCTGTCGCTGGTCGAGGCGATACGTCAGCAGGCGCTTCGAGTCCGGCGACCAGGCGACGGCGGGCGGTATCGGGCGCCCGACCAGCTTGTCGGTCACGGCAGAGAGGGAGGACCCGGGGAGCGACGCGTAGTCGTAGTTCGGCTCGGCGTCGTCAGTCAGCCGGATCTCCGTGCCGTCGTCGGTACGGCGTACATAGAGGTCACCGTCGCGGAGGAAGGCCGCCCAGGCGCCGTCCGGCGAGCGTACTTCGTCCTTCGGCGCCGCCGTGGCGGGCTCGCCTCGCGTGCAGCGGTACGCCGTGAGGTCGCAGGTCCACCGATTGCCTCCCAGGGTGAACTCGAGGACGTTCCCATCGGGGAAGCTCAGGTCGTCGATCGGGAGTTGGTTGTGGACGTGAGGAATTCCGGTCGCCTCCGACAGTCCAGCGGCGAGCCGGGCGTGGTCAAAGGCAGGACCGAGCGTGCCGTTCTCCGGGTCGACCAGAATGAACTCCGTCCCCTCGCGGCTGGCTCGGCGATACCAGAAGCGGTCGCTGCCCTCGATCCAGTGGGGCTTGACCTCGACGTTGAGGAGCAGATGCGAGACGTTCCAGGGGAGATACTGCTCCGCGCGTGCGTAGTCCGCGCGCGTCAGGCGTCGGCTCGTGCCCAGGTCATCGTGTTCCGTAGTCATCGTTCTCCTCGCTGCCTTCACGTGCTGCACCCGTGCGCTGTGGTCCAGCGCGGTGTCAGATCATCGCCGGGGGCCGCTCGGACGGCGGTACCGTGAGGTACCGCTGGAACGCCCGCTCAATGCGTGGGAAGGCGTCTTCCCAGGTCTTGCGCCAGGTGAACATGTGGCTCTCGCCGGGGTAATGAACCACGGCGAAATCCTTGCCGTGCTCAACACAGTCGCGGATGATCGCGTCGATCTGGGCGTAGTCAACTGCTTCGTCGGCGGTGCCCATAAGGTTGAGCAGCGGGCGCGTCATCTGCTGGACGAAGTTGCGGGGCGACGCCTGATACCAGGCCTCGGCGTTGTGCTCGCCCTTGGGGCCACCCAGGCGGGCAAGACCGTGCCAGCGGCTGCCAGGACTGACCTCCTCGCGCGACTGGTTGTACTGCTCGTAGTCCCAGATCCCGGCGATGTTGATCCCCAGCGCAAACACCTCCGGATACTTGGTCAACGCACCCAGGGTCAGATAGCCGCCATAGCTCAGGCCGTAGACCGCGATCGACTCCGGGTCGACGTAACCAAGGCTCGCCAGATAGCGAGCCCCAGCCACCACGTCGGCCAGGTCGCCCTGGCACATGCTGAGGTAGGTTGCCTGCTCATACTCGCGCCCGTAGCCGATGCTGCCCCGGTAGTCGACGGAGAGGATGACGTAACCCCGATGGAGCAGGTACTGGTGGAAGGAGTAGAACATGGCGTAGGAGCGCATGGGGTGCCAGCCGTAACGCATCTGCCGCGCCATACCCCCATGAACCCAGACGATGGCCGGATACCGTCGCTCGGGGTCGAAGCCCTTCGGAAGGAACAGATCGGCATGGACCGCGAGGCCGTCTTCGCTCGGATAGGTGATGTGCGTCGGCAGCGTGATCTTCTCCGAGGTCAGCGTCTCCGGCATCGAGTGCGAGATCTGACGTCGCTCGCCGCTGGTCGGGTCGACGACCCAGATGTCGGGGCTTTCATACGGTCCGCAGTGCACAAAGGCGATGAAACGGCCGTCCGGCGACCAGGCGGCGCAGGAGTCGGTGCCGGGGCCCGGGGTGAGGAGCGTCGACTCACCGCTCGCCACGTCGACGAGCCACAGCCGGCGCTGGTTCAGGTCCGTGTCCCGGTTGCTGGAGTAGACGATCCTGGCACCGTCGGGCGAGAAGGCGTAGGAGTCTCCCGCGTGCCCGGTGTCGTCGCACTCGCCGTCGGTGAGCTGGCGCAGTTCTCCCGTGCTCAGATCACGGTAGAAGAGGTGCGGCCAGTTTCCAGGCGTGAGCACGTAGGCGATCCCTGCGCCGGCAGGATGCACCACTGGCGGGAGTTCTCCCTTCAGGCCGCGCTCGCTCTCCTCGCGGGCCAACTCCTCCTCGGCGCCGGTCTCGACATCGACGAGTCGGTGGACCCGGACGCGGCTGCTGGGGTCGATGGCGGTGTAGTGCAGTCGGCGGTCGTCGACCCACGCGAAGGCGACCTCGTTGTCCGGCGTCTCGGTGCGCCACAGTGCCGTCCCGTCCGCCGTGAGCACTACCAGGTCGCGCTGGGATCCGTCGAGGATGCGGACCGCCAGGCGGGCGCCGCTGGGTGACCAGCGGATGCTCGTCGTGTCGCCGTAGCCGGACACGATCTTACCCGGCAGGGGGAGCACCGAGACGCACGCGGTGCCGAGGTCATGGATCCACAGGGTGCCATCCCGCGCGAAGGCGAGCTGCTGTCCGCTCGGGGACCAGGTGGGCATCGCATCGGTACCGCCGCCCCGCGTCAACTGTGTGGGCTCGTCACCCGGTGCCGCAATCCAGATGTCGCCGCCCTGGGCGAAGGCGAGGCGCCCATCGGGGCCCCATTGGAAGCTGCTGACGCTCGTCTCGCCGCGCGAGACCTGTACCGGCCTGCCACCGTCGACACGCGCCGCCCAGAGGTGTACCAACCCGCCATCGTCCCAGCGCCACGCCAGCCACGCGCCGTCGGGTGACCACGCGGCTGGGTCCGGGTGTTTGATCGAGAGCACTTCATCGAGGGTGAATTCGGGCGCGTCCGCCGGCAGCGCCCGCGTCCGGTCAGTCATTCTCGCCTGCCCTTCCCTTTCACTCGCGATCGCGTCCGCTGCACACCGACGACCGACGCTGGCTCCTGCCCGGGCGGCACCGGCAGCGGCTCATCCCGGCCGGAGGGATCGATGTCGTGCGGAACGAGTCGGCCGTCCGGAGTGGAGGTGCAGCCTGGGGGTGAGGGTGACCGGGCGGGGCGGTGCACAGCGCCCCGCCCGGCTGGGAGCCGGA
>Ga0207875_100117_pt1 | contig 63101 bp, 58 predicted proteins | sample CeladaPassage60A_FD_187476 | JGI IMG/M metagenome (GOLD analysis project Ga0207875, IMG submission 187476) | Cellulose-adapted microbial communities from the Joint BioEnergy Institute, USA - Passage3 60A (SPAdes) (version 2) | ecosystem: Engineered > Bioreactor > Continuous culture > Unclassified... | reverse complement strand
TTGCCGCCGAGCCGCTCCGCGCTCTTGGGGCCGTCCGCGCCGACTACGCGGCACTTGCACCCCCAGCCGTTCGGCGGGTAGTGCGTCTGCCAAAACGGATGATCGGCGGGCAGCGTCAGTCCGTTCCACGCAAGGTGTTGCAAGCGCGGGTTCTCGCTGCCCGAGTGGCGATAGACCCAATACTGGAACCCGGCTTCTTTCAGTTGCGCCAAGCGACCTGCGGCGTAGCTGGTGGCCAGGTTCGTCTGGTAGATCACCCGCGTGCGCCAAGCGCGCCCTGCCGCCGTCTCCTCGCCCGTCCAGCCGTGCCAGCCATGTTTACGCACGATCTCGGCAAATCGCGGTTCATCCCCGCATACGCGGGGAACGCGCAGTCGACCAGCTTTTGTGGGTTGTCCTCACACGGTTCATCCCCGCATACGCGGGGAACGCGGTCCTGCTGCCGACCATCGTTCCGCCCAAGCCGGTTCATCCCCGCATACGCGGGGAACGCACGGAGGGTTGTTGTCTGGCGTTCATCCTCATCGGTTCATCCCCGCATACGCGGGGAACGCATCCTCGGCCTGCGCTCGATGAACGTCCCAAGGCGGTTCATCCCCGCATACGCGGGGAACGCCTTGGCTCATCGCCTCACGAACGGCAGACTCGGCGGTTCATCCCCGCATACGCGGGGAACGCCGGAATGCAACAGTTGGGATGAATTGCGTCGTCGGTTCATCCCCGCATACGCGGGGAACGCGTGTTCCGGCTTTCTCCGGTTCGCGTGGGTAGTGGTTCATCCCCGCATACGCGGGGAACGCATTCGATCTCTGCTACCGCTCATTCCGTTTCGTCTGGTTCATCCCCGCATACGCGGGGAACGCATTCCACCGCTCACCCGCATTTCCATTGTTTGCGGTTCATCCCCGCATACGCGGGGAACGCATAGGTTTTCGTAAGATAGTTGACGGCATAATAACGGTTCATCCCCGCATACGCGGGGAACGCACCACGACTCACAAAAACGTGGTCACTCAAAACGGTTCATCCCCGCATACGCGGGGAACGCGATAAATGGCGGCGTGTGATAGGGGGGAAAAGCCGGTTCATCCCCGCATACGCGGGGAACGCGCCGCGCGCACCCGCTCGCTCGCACCCCACCGCGGTTCATCCCCGCATACGCGGGGAACGCGCCCGGTGACGGATCGTCGGCCAGAATCAAATCGGTTCATCCCCGCATACGCGGGGAACGCGCATTCGGCGACAAGGAGGAGTTCAGTGTCGGCGGTTCATCCCCGCATACGCGGGGAACGCGCGCAACCGCGCGAAGAATACTTGGCCAATAGCGGTTCATCCCCGCATACGCGGGGAACGCCTTTCCGCTCTCTCATCCGTAGCACACTTTGTCGGTTCATCCCCGCATACGCGGGGAACGCGTTCGTCAACAAATACTCATTCTGTTGCTAAATCGGTTCATCCCCGCATACGCGGGGAACGCTTTGGGGGTCACCAGTGGAACAGGACGCCTGGACGGTTCATCCCCGCATACGCGGGGAACGCCGTAGCGCAGAAGGTCAGGTTTCCAAACAAGGACGGTTCATCCCCGCATACGCGGGGAACGCTTGGTTGCATACTTGGTAATGTAGGCACACGCCGGTTCATCCCCGCATACGCGGGGAACGCACTCCGCGTGTGCGCCGTCTGACGCTCATAAAGACGGTTCATCCCCGCATACGCGGGGAACGCGTCTCCTGGCCGGTCTCCCTAGCGCGGGCTATCGGTTCATCCCCGCATACGCGGGGAACGCGGATCACCTTGCCAAACAAAACGGCGCATGTCCGGTTCATCCCCGCATACGCGGGGAACGCTGCTTGTGTCTGTCATTTACGACAAACCGGCCCGGTTCATCCCCGCATACGCGGGGAACGCGTGCCAGCGGTCGATGTCGGAAGCGCCGATGTCGGTTCATCCCCGCATACGCGGGGAACGCCAACGTTATCACTGAAAATCACGTCACTCAGGTCGGTTCATCCCCGCATACGCGGGGAACGCAATTGATACAACGTAATTTTGTGAACCATAAACGGTTCATCCCCGCATACGCGGGGAACGCTGCTGGTATCTCTAGCAGAACAGCGGATCACGTCGGTTCATCCCCGCATACGCGGGGAACGCTTGCACGTGCTCATGGCCGTGAAACCTAGCTACGGTTCATCCCCGCATACGCGGGGAACGCCCGATCGAGCCCAACCTCGAATCCGCACAGGTTCATACTGCAGCCTCCTTGAACGATGCGATTGCCGCCGGGCGTCCGGAGCGCCGACGCGCGTCCAGCGCCGCCTGGACATAGGCGATGAAGAGGGGATGCCCTTCACGCGGATTGGACGTAAATTCGGGGTGAAACTGGCAGCCGACGAACCAGGGGTGCACGTCCTGCGGCAGCTCGATCATCTCGCACAGATCGGTACCGGGCGCGCGGCCCGAGACCACGAGCCCTTTCTCCTGCAGCAGCGGCAGCAGGCGGTTGTTCACCTCGTAGCGGTGGCGGTGGCGCTCGACGACCTGCGGCGCGCCGTAGATGCGACGGGCGAGCGTGTCTTCGGCGAGGAGACAGACCTGGCCGCCCAAACGCATGGTCCCGCCCAGGTCGGATTCCTCGGTGCGCCGCTCGATCTTGCCGCTGCGATCCTGCCATTCGGTGATGAGGCCGACCACGGGATACGGCGTTTCGGGGTCGAACTCGGTGGAGTGCGCCCCTTCGAGCCCGGCGACGTGGCGAGCGAATTCGACCACCGCGAGCTGCATGCCGAGGCAGATGCCGAGGAAGGGGATCCGGTGTTCGCGCGCGTGCTGGATGGCGAGGATCTTGCCTTCGGTGCCGCGCCGCCCGAACCCGCCGGGCACGAGAATGGCGTCCATGCCGGCGAGCGCGGCGCAGCCTTCGTCTTCCAGGGTTTCGGAATCGATGTAGTGGATGTTCACCCGGCAGCGGGTGTGCAGCCCGGCGTGGGTGAGCGCTTCGACCAGCGACTTGTACGATTCGGTGAGATCGACGTACTTGCCGACGAAGGCGATGTCGACCTCGGCGCGCGGGTGTTCCCAGGCATCGACGATGCGCTGCCACACGGAGAGATCGGCCGGGCGGGCGAGGAGGTCGAGCTTGTGGCAGACGATCTCGTCGAGCATCTGCTCGTGCAGCAGCAGGGGGATGCGGTAGATGGTGTCGGCATCGCGCGACTCGATCACCGCCTGCGGGCGCACGTTGCAGAAGAGCGCGATCTTGCGCCGTTCTTCTTCGGGAATGGCCCGATCGGCGCGGCAGAGCAGGATGTCGGGCTGGATGCCGATCTCGCGCAGCTCCTTCACCGAGTGCTGCGTGGGCTTGGTCTTGAGTTCGCCCGCGGCGGCGATGTAGGGCAGGAGCGTGAGGTGGATGTAGCACACGCCCTGCGGCCCCAGCTCGATGCCCATCTGGCGGATGGCTTCGAGGAAGGGCAGCGACTCGATGTCGCCCACCGTGCCACCCACCTCGACGATGGCCACGTCCGCCCCTTCGGCGCCGCGCTCGATGAAGCGCTTGATCTCGTCGGTGATGTGCGGAATCACCTGTACGGTCTTGCCGAGGTATTCGCCGCGGCGCTCCTTGCGGATGACGGATTCGTAGATCTGGCCGGTGGTGAAGTTGTTGCGCCGGCTCATCTTGGCGCGGGTGAAACGCTCGTAGTGGCCGAGGTCGAGGTCGGTCTCGGCGCCGTCTTCGGTGACGAAGACTTCACCGTGCTGGAACGGGCTCATGGTGCCCGGATCGACGTTGATGTAGGGATCGAGCTTGAGGTGGGTGATGCGGATGCCGCGCGATTCGAGAATGGCCCCGAGCGAGGCGGCGGCGATCCCCTTGCCGAGCGAGGAGACCACGCCGCCGGTCACGAACACGTACTTGGTCATGGGAACGTGGATTGGCTGGAAAAGCGAATGATAGCCGATCCCGGCCGCTTCGCGAACGCCGTGCGCTTCAGCGGATCAGGGTGCGCAGCACGTCGCGGAAGAGGTCCGTGCCGCCGCGTTCGAGCCACTCGAAGGCCACCATCTCGCGGCAGACCACCACGGCCCCGGCCTGGCGCATCCGCTCGAGCGCGAGCAGACGATCCTCGGCGCGGCGCGAGCCGACCGCCTCGGCCACCACGAAAACCTGCTTTCCCGTTTCGAGCAGATCGAGCACCGTCTGCAAGACGCACACGTGGGCCTCGGTACCGGCTACGACCACCTGACCGGAACGCCCCACCGCGGTATGCGCGAGCACGCCGTCGCGCACCGCCGAGAAAGCGGTCTTGCGTACCCGCTCGGTCGAAGGAGGCAGCAGTTCGAGCAACTCCGGCGCCGTTTCGCCGATCTTGTCGGGAAAATGCTCGCTCACGACCACCGGCACGTCGAGCATACCGGCGAGCCGCAACAGCCAGGCGGCGGCCTCACACACCCGCTGCCCGTCGGCGATGGCCGGCAAAAGCCCCGTTTGAATATCTACGACGAGCAACGTCGCCTCTGCCATGCACATTTTCATGGGGTTCTCCTTTATCACTCCTTCAACTCGGCACGATCGCGGAAGTATTCGAGCGCCTCCGGATTGGCGAGTGCCTCGACGTTTCTCACCGGCTGGCCGTGCACCACCTGACGCACCGCGAGTTCGACGATCTTGCCGCTCTTGGTGCGCGGGATGTCGGGCACCTGCACGATCTTGGCCGGAACGTGGCGCGGGGTGGTGTTGTCGCGGATCACGCGGCGGATTTTTTCCTGCAAGACCTCGTCGAGCACCAAGCCTTCCCGCAGGCGCACGAAGAGCACGACGCGCACGTCGCCCTGCCAATCCTGGCCGATGACGATGGACTCCTCCACCTCGGGCAGTTTCTCCACCTGACGGTAGATCTCGGCCGTGCCGATGCGCACCCCGCCGGGGTTGAGCGTGGCGTCCGAGCGGCCGTAGATGATGAAGCCGCCGTGGATCGTTTCCTCGCAGTAATCGCCGTGGCACCACACGCCGGGGAAGCGCTCGAAGTAGGCGGCGCGGTACTTGCTGCCGTCCGGGTCGTTCCAGAATCCCAGAGGCATCACCGGGAAGGGACGGGTGCACACGAGCTCGCCTTTCTGCCCGACGACGGGGTTGCCGTTCTCGTCGAACACCTGCACCGCCATCCCCAGCCCCTTGCACTGGATCTCGCCGCGCCACACGGGCAGCGTCGGGTTGCCCAGCACGAAACAGGAAACGATGTCGGTGCCGCCGGAGATCGACGACAGGCAGAGGTCGCGCTTGATGCGGGTGTAGACGTAATCGAAGCCCTCGGGCATGAGGGGGCTGCCGGTGCTGAACATCGTGCGCACCGTGTCGAGTCGGTGCGTTTCGATGGGTGCGAGCCCTTTCTTCGCCGCCGCATCGAGGAATTTCGCTGAAGTGCCGAAATGCGTCATGCGCTCGGCGTCGGCGTAGTCGAAGAGGATGGTGCCGTCCTTGACGAAGGGCGAGCCGTCGTAGAGCAGCAGCGTCGCCTCCGAGGCCAGGCCCGAGACGAGCCAGTTCCACATCATCCAGCCGCAGGTGGTGAAGTAGAAGAGCCGGTCGTCGGGCTTGACGTCGCCGTGCAGCTTGTGCTCCTTGAGGTGCTGCAGCAACACCCCGCCGGCGCAGTGCACGATGCACTTGGGCAGCCCGGTAGTGCCGGAGGAATAGAGGATGTAGAGGGGATGATCGAACGGCAGGCGCACGAAGTCTATCTCGGTCGCGTCGCGGTGCGGCGCGGTGAACTCGGCCCAGCCCTGCGCGCGGTCGATCATCGAGAGATCGGGCAGCGCCTCCAGATACGGCGTGACCACCACCCGGCGCACCGAGGGAAGGCCGGCCACCACTTCGGCCACCTTGCCGCGGATATCGACCGCCTTGCCGTTGTACCAGTAGCCGTCGACGGTGAAGAGCACCTTGGGCTCGGTCTGGCCGAAACGAGGTTCATCCCCGCATACGCGGGGAACGCGTCCTACGCGAAGACGAAGAGACCAACGACGACGGTTCATCCCCGCATACGCGGGGAACGCCTCAAAGAGGGCTGTAGAACGCTTTTAGACGGCGGTTCATCCCCGCATACGCGGGGAACGCGAATGATGAGAACTGGACCCAACAGGAAGCCCCTGGTTCATCCCCGCATACGCGGGGAACGCATCCGCGCGATCTTCTTTTTCCCACGAGTAATCGGTTCATCCCCGCATACGCGGGGAACGCGGATTCCTGTCTCGGCTGATTTTGTGATTGACCGGTTCATCCCCGCATACGCGGGGAACGCACTTCATGTAACCCTATGAATTTTATGGTGTTTTGGTAGCTTGAAAAGCGTACCAGCACAATGGGCTAAAAAGAAATTTAGTAAACTTTTGATTTTTAGGGAAAGTTTCTTGTTTCGGATTGTCAAAGAGCACGTTTACCAACCCTCCTTCTTACCCTCATTTGGTTCCGGTAGGAAGGATACCAGTTTCAGGCCATCCAGTTCGATGGGAATGCGGCGATTCTTGCCGAGAGTGAGAAAGTCGAAGCCTGATTCCGTATTGGTGCTCCAAACCATCACGGCGTTGCCGTCTTCGATCCCTGCCTCGATCTGCTGCCACAGCATCTCCCGTACCCGCCGGGAGAGATTGCCGACATAGACGCCGGCGCGCACTTCCACCAGCCACACCGCAAGACGGCCGCGCAGGCGGGGAGGCGCGTTTTCAACCACGATGACCAACATCACCCAGTTTCTCCTGTTCCGGAATGGCGGGGGGTACCGACTCCTTTGGTGGCTTTGGCGGCTCCAGGCCGCCGGCGGCCAGTACCTGCTCGATGGTGGGGATGATGCGCCCGAGGATCTTTTTCTGTCGGAACAGGTCGCGGCAAGCCAGTCGCACTTCCCGCTCCGGTTCCCGGGGTTTTTTGGCGGCGATGCGGAAAGCCAGGGGAACGACGGTATCGAATTTGAACAGGTCTGCGATGTCATAGACGAAGGAGAGCGGTTTGCCCGTGTGGATAAAGCCTACCGCTGGGGCGTAGCCAGCCGCCAGCACAGCCGCTTCGGTGATGCCGTAAAGGCAGGCGGTTGCTGCAGAAACACAGCGGTTGGGGAGATCACTGGCGTCCCAGATTTCGGGATCGTAGTCGCGTCGATTCCACCTGACTCCATACTGTTTGGCCAGTAGCTGGTACATTTTCCGTACCCGCGCCCCCTCGATGCCGCGCAACTGCTCGACGCTGCGTTTTTCCGGCGGTTTTTCGCCAAAGCGCAGTTCGTACATCTTGCGCACCACCTTGAGGCGGGTCTTCTCATCCAGGGCCAGCTGAGCCTGATACAGCAGGCGATCGGCGCGAGCGCCGCCGGGTTGGCCGGACGCATACAGGCGCACGCCCGCCTCCCCTACCCAGACCAGCAGGGTGCCGACGCGGGAAGCCAAGGCTGCGGCCCGGTGGGAGATCCGGGTGCCCGGTTCCAGCATGATGCAGGCAACTGATCCAAGTGGAATCTGGGTACGAACACCATTTTCATCCACGACCACGAATGCGCCGTCGATGACATCGATCTGGCCTTTCTCGATGAAGATCATCGAGATCCGCTCTTTCATGGGGATGGGTTTGAGTGGCGGCAGCATCACACCTTCCTGACGAGCAGCAGGCCGCAGCCGAACGCTTTGGCTGGGCCGATGCCCTGAAACAGCGCCTTACGAAAAAGCTCGGGATCGGTGACGGTCAGAAGGCCGGTGAAATCCAAGGTGCTGAAGTGAATGGCGTGGCCGCCCCTGCGGGTGTGGTGCTGACAGTAGCCGTCCACCCGGACCGCCCCGTGGTCAATATTGAAGCCGTGGCGTTTCCCTTGGGCGCTTAGCCAGTCCAGACCAGCCCGATGGATCAGCTCCGGCAGCGGCGGGCGTTTGTCCAGCGGCAGAGATTCCCATCCGATCCGTTTCTTTTTGTCCATGACGATGTCGTGGCGTTCGCGGTCCCGACGCACCACCGGATTGGCTCGCAGCAGGAAGGCGAGTTTCTGTCCGGCTTGCAGTTTCGGCTCGAAGGGTTTGGGCGGATCGATGTGCCACAGCCCCAGGGGGTTGACCGGCGGTCGTCTAGAGAGGATGAAATAGCGGGGGCGGCCCAGGTGAACGTCACGGCGGTAGAGGAAGTCGCGCTTGGTGTCAGGGGCAGGATCGAACAGGCGCCAGAGCATCTGGTGTTCGCGGTAGGCGTCGCCCAGCTGTTGGACGATGGCCTTGAGGTCAGGATGGTCGAGAAGGGTGAGCCGGGTCAGGTACATGATCGTCTCCTGTCACGCCATGGCGTGGTGCTCGTCGCGGGCGGTGAACTGCCAGCGGCGGCGGTTGCCGAGCTGGTCGCGGCGGGGAATCACCCAGAGTTTTTCTTGATCGGTAAAGCCGCTGTCTAGCCCCTTGGGCAATGGTGTTTCCCAGAAGTAGCGCTTCTTTTGAGGAGGACGTTCAGGCATCGGCTCTTCCAAGAGGTGGCGCTCCTTTAAACGGTGCTCGAGTGGGCCGAGCGTGGGATCGATCGTGTATTGATCGAAGGCGGCTTTGAGCGTGTCCGCCTTGACGATTTGAGGGTTCAGCGGGAGCGCTGGCGGGCAGGACTTGCGGCCGAGATAGAGGGTAAAGCGCGGGCGGCGCAGCGCTTCAGCCAGCTCCGACAACGGATACAGAGCCGACGCGGTGGCCCACAGGGCGCAAGTCCAGGCGGCTTCGACCCGGTAGTCGCGCTGGGAGAGGATGGTGTAGAGGTCGTCCACTGCCAGCTCTTCGGCGCGGGTGGTGAAAGTCCTCCCGCGCCGGGCGGGGGGCACCTGGGTGGTGTGATAATCGCGCAACAGTTCTCCCTCGGCATCGACCCGCACCGCCAGACCGTAACCGCTCGTCAATGCGGCCAGTTGCGCATCCTGATCGCGGGTCAGCCCCAGGGCGGCGCCCAGAAGCCCGGTGATCTGGGATTTGCCCGGATGGGTGGCGGAGGGACGGTATTCCCCAACCGCCGGCTCCCCCCAGCTCGCCAATGGGCCGTAGATCTGGAACAGCAGCAATTCAGCCATCGGTAAGCCCCCCTTTGGCGTAGGCGAGGATGTCGGCAAGGCTGCCTTGGCCGGTCAGGGTGTTCATGACGACGGCATCGCTGTCGCCGTCGCCATAGGCGCTGTCGAGGCGCCGGCGTTCGTCTTCCAGTGCCTGCACGGCATTGGCGAGCAGGCCCTTGCTTCCGGTTTCCACCGGCTTGAGGAAGGCGACGGCGAGGCTTCTCGGCTGGGCGTTTCCCTTTTCACACAGGATGTAGCTGGCCCGGGCGCGGGAGGCGAAGCTGTTCTGCTTGCCGGTGGGGGCAACGGTGGCGGCGCTAGCCACCAGTGCCTCGATGGTGCGTTCGGCAAGCTGTGCGTCGCCGTTGAGGTTTTCGAGCAGCAATGCACGGTCAAGGCACAGGTAGAGATAGAACAGCCCGGCGCCGAATTCGGTTTCCCCCATGTGGCCGGCACCCACGTCCTCTTCACCCCTGTTGAGGTCGTCCACGGCGGTATAGAAGTCGTCCTCCACCGCTACGCGGTGGACGGTGATCGCGTGCGCGACCTGACAGGCAGCTTCGGTATTGAATCTGGGGGCGTCGGCGAGCATCCGTCCGAACAGGGCGATGTCGGCGGCGCTGTGGCGCTCGCGGAGCAGATTCAGATCTTCCTTGCTTGGCTCTTCTTTGGTTTTGATCAGGCGCTGCACCAGAGCGTCGATGGCGGTCAGTTCTTCGGGGCTGAAGTGAGCCAACTGTTCGATGTGGAGGGACTCGATGCTGCCGTCGTCCTTGGACTTTTTCAGCTTGCCGAAGACAGCGGCAATCTGCCTGGCCCACTCCCGAGCCTGCTTTTCCGCGATGCCCCCATGTGCCAGGCGGTGGAAGATCTCCTCCCCCATGCGCTTGGTACGGGTACCGATGTGCCCTTTGAGTTTTTCCTGGAACAGGTCGGAGGCGCGCCAGGCGCGTTTGAGGCTCTGTGACGAGATGCGCAGCCGTTCGGCCCCGCCCACCAGGGCGGTTTTGGGACGGCCCAGGTCGTCGCGGTTGAGGTTGGCGGGGGGATAGGCGGTCAAAAGATGCAGTTGAACGAATCTTTCCATCGTTGCGCTCCGTTTGGATCAGGCGGTTTTCGGCAGTTTGGGGAAATAGGCGAAGGCCCATTGCTTCTGCATACCCGGCCCCCACCAGAACATCGACTCGGCCAGTTCGAAGAGATTGGCTTGATGGTCGAGCAGGGCCAGAATACGGATCATGGGACGGTAGAGTTCATGGCGTGGGATCCGCAGGAGGCGGCGGAATCGCAGTTCCGACACCACCGGCCGGTCACCATTCAGGCGTGCCATGCGTTCCGGCAGCGGGGTAGTGTCCGCGAGCACGGCATCGCGGGCATTCGGATCAAGATGGGCGGCCAACCCCGCGATGGTCGGGATGCGCCCGATCCAGCCCCCGTGCTGCGCGACAGCAGTGCCCTGGAGTCGGGTCACCAGCTGGACGGTGACCGGCATCAAAGCGGCGGCATCGGCTGATCTGGCTCGGCACAGCTCGGCGCGGTCGCCGCGGTTTTCAGCCAGCGCGAGCCACCATTCCTCGAGGACCTTTCCGGCAGGTGTATGTGGAGCGAAGGTTCGTTCTCTCATGCGGCTTTCTCCTTGGGTCTTTTGGGCAGGGTGAGGATCTTGGCGAGCTTGGCGCCGGAGAGCTGTTTCCGCAGGTCGTCGCGGGCCAGGGCTACGCGAGCCGGATCGGCGAAGGCGATTTCATCGTTGCCGGACCACTCGTCGAACAGTTCCAGGGCCGCGCGGGTGAGAATAGCGTGCCACGCTTGCAGCACCTCCAGATCCCGGCCTTGCGGGAGGGCGTCTACCAGCCGGGGCAGGCAGGCATAGAAGTCGGATTCGGTGTGCTGGTAGAAGCTATCGGCAAGAAAGCCAACATTGCCCTTGTCACCCGGACGTTTGAACCAGGCTTCCTTGACCCGGCTTTTCAGCAGACCAGCCACATATTCGGCCGCCTCGGTCAGCTGAGCTACCCGCTTGGTGAAGTCGTCGCGGATTTCCTCCGGCACCCGGTAGAGCGGCAGGATGGCCTCATACCAGCAGCGCGGCTTCATGTTGTCCATGTCGTAACCGAAGGCCCAGACGCGGAACTGCTCCTCCGGTAGTTTTTTGCGCTGGAATTCGCGCACCACGATGGCCGGGGTAAGGCGGGTCTTGCCTTCTGGTTCCTTGCAGATCAGCCCGAGCCAGTGGCGGTAGGTGATGCCGCCGGGCTGGGGATGCAGGGGAAGCGGTTCGGCGTTTTCCCGTTCCTGGTAAGGGCTCAACGGATGGCGCCATGCGCCAGCATAGTTGATACCGTAGTTGAGGGTGACATAGCGCGTGAGCAGCCGGTCCCGGCGGCCGCACAAATCGCAGGTGCCGTCATCGGTGTGATCGAAGTCGAGGCGGATGCGCCGCGGCATGGCCCAGTATATATGATAGGGGTGGGCGTCCTCTGGAGTGACGTTTTGATCGTTTTCGCTGGTACGAGTGGGAGCGAGCCAGGGAAAGATGTCCTTGGGTTCGGAGAGCTGCAAATTGCCGGTCAGACGCACGGTCTGCGGCAGCACGTTGAGCCAGAGGTGGTGCCACAGGGTGTCGGGCAAGCCACTGCCATCCGGATCCAGGGCCAGCAGAGTGGTGAGGGGGCCGCCGCCGCGCAGGGAGGTGCGGTGTCCAACGCCGCCGCTGGGCGCGTTGATCTGAAGGGTGAACAGCGCAGTAACGGCGCAGGCGGGACACAGAGCTTTCACACGGCCGCGCTTGACGAAGTGGTCGGCGTTGTTCTCCAGGGTCTTTTCGGTGGGGGCATCGATAAACAGCCATTCGATGGGTTTGGTGGCACTTTTTCGTTTCTGCCCCGTGAGTCTCTTTTCCAAAGCCTCGTAATCCTGCATGAAGCGCGCTCCTGCGCCGTCAACTTCGAAGGCATCGCGATAGCGGGCAAACGCTTGATCCAGCACGGCCACCGTCGGTGGCTGTTCTAGCCGATCCTCCCATTCGCGGTCGTCCTTCGGGGCATAACAGGTTTGCAGTAGACCAATGAGAAACTGGGCCAGAGCTCCGTTGAAGTCGGCCCGCGGACTGTCCAGCGCCACCGGCGGGTTGTCCGGGTCGGCAATCTCGGCTGGGCGGATGAGGCTGCGGTCGCCGTCGCTGCGGCGGACGGGAATCCAAGGCGTGTCGAGCAGGTTCATCGGCTACTCCTTGAAAACGAGGCCGGTAACATGAGAATAGACAACTGTTCGAATTCGGGCTTGTTCACTCTGAATCTGTCCCTCCCAGAGATTTTCCTTAACGGGGTTCAGAGCGACCACGACCCCCCATTTTCCCCTGCCGGGCAGTCCTTCCTTCAGTTTCTGCCAGCCTTCCGGGGAAACGCCATCGGGTATCACCTCGTGGCAGGCCAGGGTCTGGCGCAACGTGAGGCTGCTTTCCAGCCAGGCTTCCGGGGTGGTGCTGTCGCTGTGCAGCGGCAGCAGGCGACCTTCGGCGAGCCGCGCCAGCCAGACGGTGGTGGTGGGCTCACCCAGGCGGGTGGGCGCTGTGTCCTCGTCGAGCCAGGGGCCCTTCAGACTGTAGCTATCGGCCAGTTTCAAAACCTTGTCTTCCCCGATGCTTTGTTTGCATTTCTCAAGTCCTTCAGCTTCCATACTTTTCCCTTGTAACCCTTCGGGAAAGTCCTCGAACGGGTCCGCGTCATACACACCCTCGATCAGAAAACGGGCATCGCCGGGCATGGCAAAGCCCCGTCTTTCCCGCAGCAGTTTCATCCCCAGCCAAAAACGGGCATCTTCGGCTTCGTACACTGCCGCTGTGCCCGGTAGGGCCTTACGCAGCCAGTCGGCGGGCGGGTCGTCGTCCCAGGGTGGGGCGAGCACCGTGAGCTTCGAAGGTCCGCGCCGATCCGGAGCGTCTGGGGTGTAGCGGCCTTCGGCATCACGGGGGTGGCGCTTTAGTCTCCCGGCACGCTGGATCAGGAGGTCGATGGGTGCCAGATCCGAGATCAACACGTCGAAATCAAGGTCCAGGGACTGCTCCACCACCTGGGTGGCGATGAGGATCCGGCCGCGACGTTCGGCAGGCCCGGAACGCTTGCCGAAATTCCGTAAAACCCGCTGCTCGATGGCCATCCGGTCGTGAAGGGTGAAACGGGCGTGGAACAGGTCCAGCTTCCAGTCCGGATGATTCTGGCGCAGCTGCTCGAAGCGCCGGCGGGCGTCGTCCACGGTGTTGCAGATCCAGCAGGCGCAGGATCCTAGAGAGATAGCCTCGGCGAGAACGACTTCGGCTTGTTCTTCACGCTCGATGAATTCGACCACCACCTGCCGAGCGACTTCCGGTCGGGTTTTCAGGGGATGAAGGCGAAAGCCGGTCCGTCCGAAGACGGTGGCAAGCGGATAGGCGTCGCTTGGTTCCAGGTGGTCGATTTCGTGTCCCAGCCCCTCCGCGAACGCCCGGATCAGAGCAGCTTTCTGCGTGTGGGGCAGGGTGGCGGAGAGCAGTACCGCGCTGCCTCCGACTTTGGCGTGGGCGCGGAGGAGATGTTCCAGTAAGCGGTTCGTGTAGGCGTCGCAGGCGTGCACCTCATCCACGATCAACACTTTCCCCAGTAGGCCGAGCAGACGCAGCGACTGGTGGCGGGAGGCGAGGACGGCCAGCAGGGCCTGGTCGATGGTGCCTACCCCCACCTCCGCCAGCAGGGCCTTCTTGTGGTTGTCGGCCAGCCAGGCGCTACAGTGGTTGGCAGCCGCCTCGGTGCCGTCGCCGTAGTCGCCCTCCGGTTCGGGTGGTGGTAGGAGGCGCTCACGGATCAGCCCGGCACGGCTGTGGGCCAGCACGAGTGAAGGGTGGGCGTCAGGAGCGAACAGTCGGCGGTACACCGGCGGCTTGCCGCCGCCAAGGCGTTGATATATGCCGTTTGCGGTGGCCATGGTTGGCAAGCCGAAATACAGCCCACCGCCTCCTTGTTTCCGCAGCAGCCGCTGGGCCAGCAGCAATGCGGCCTCGGTCTTGCCAGCACCGGTGACGTCCTCGAGGATGAAGAGACTTGGCCCGGAGTCGAGGGCGACGGTCTCCGCCCACCGCTGCAGCGGGGTGGGCGTCAGGTTTGCGGGTGGATCGGCGAAACACTTGGCGAGGGTGAAATCTTCAGATGGGGGATCTGAACTCAGGCCAGTGGCTTCGACAGCCCTTTCCGCCTGTTCCAGTGCGCATTTCCAGTAATCGCAAAGTGGCAAAATCGCGTCGCAGTAAGGGAAGAACTCGATGTTGGAGCCAAGCCAGTCGGCGAGTACGGTGAGGCCCGCCAACCACCAGGTGGCTTCGGGCGGAAGCGCCACCTTTGGCAGGGAGTCGGCTCCAACCAGTTCGAGCACCGTTTGAAGGAACGCTTCGGCGGCAGCGATGTCCTCTGCCTCGAAGTGATCTCGAAGCAGCCCCGTGAGGTTTTCGCCGGGTGGTTGACCGTGATGCCCAGTGACCACCCGCATCCAGGCATCGGCAGGGCTCTCCGATGTGCGCCGACGTCGGCTGGTGTCTCTCCAACGGGATTGCAGTTGCTCGCGCCACAAGGCGTAACCGAGGGTATCGTGGCGGGTAGGGTAACCTTTGTTGCTGTGGCGGTGCTGCAGTTTCTCGAGCAAGTCTGGGCGCAGATTCTGGAATGAGGTAGCAAATTTTCCCAGGTCGTGGAGCGAGAGAAAAATCGTGAGGGCAAGAAGAAGGGAATCTTCCTCGGTTTCAGCCATGGCTGCCAACAGTTGCCGCCAGCGTGGTAACCGTTCCAGTAACTTCACTCCGCAGGCGGCGACGTCCAAAGCGTGATAGGGCAGCAGGTGGCAGGTATTGCCTTCACCGGCTTTTCCCCAGTAGCGGTAGAAGGGTAGAGCTCGGTGAGTTGCCACTGTTTCTACCCCTCTGTTCCCCACAAACTAGTCAGCAGCGCTGCCCGGATTTTTTCCCCAAGGGCATCGTTATGGGGGACGTAAGATAAGGAGTGCATGGACGTAAATATCGGGATATTTTTGGGGCTACCCAGCCAACACCCGCCCCGTCAACCGCTCGTACGCTTCCCGGTATTTCTGTCGAGTCTTTTCGATCACTTCGGGCGGAAGTTTCGGTGCCGGGGGCTGTTTGTTCCAGTCGAGCGATTCGAGGTAGTCACGGACGAACTGCTTGTCAAAGGAGGGCGGATTGGTGCCGGGTTGCCAGGCGTCGGCGGGCCAAAAGCGGGAGGAGTCCGGTGTGAGCACTTCGTCGATGAGGTGAAGGGTGCCGTGTTCGTCGATGCCGAATTCGAATTTGGTGTCGGCGATGATCACGCCGCGGGCGAGCGCATAGTCGTGTGCTTTTTGGTACAGCGTCAGTGCCGCGTTGCGTGCAGCCTCAGCGAGCGCGGCGCCGTCGAACGGGGCGAGCGCCTTGGCACAACGCGCTTGCGCTTCGGCAAACGAGATGTTTTCGTCGTGTTCGCCCACGTCTGCTTTGGTTGCTGGGGTGAAGATCGGTTCTGGGAGTTTTTCGGCCAGGCGCAATCCTTCGGGAAGTGGGATACCACACACGGCACCGGTCGCTTGGTATTCTTTCCAGCCAGAGCCAATCAGATAGCCGCGGACCACAGCTTCGATGGGCAGGGGCTTGAGCCGTTTCACGACCATCGCGCGGCCGGTCACCTGGTCGCGTTCCTCTGGGGCGACGACGCTTTCCGGCGCGATGTCCGTGCGTTGATCGGCGACGATTCCCTCCAGGGTGTCGAACCAGAACGCGGTGATTTGGGTGAGGATCTTGCCCTTTTCGGGGATAGGGTCGGGCAGGATGACGTCAAACGCGGAGAGACGGTCACTGGCGATCACCAGGAGTTTGTCGTCGCCTACTGCGTAGATGTCGCGCACTTTGCCACGGCCAATGAGCGGGAGGCTTTTGAGGTTCGATTCGTAGAGCGCTTGGGTCATGGTTTCTCTCTTTCAGTCTGATAGGGTTCAGTGCACAGAGACGTGGAGGCGCTGCCGAAGGCGGTGGATGCTGTAGGCGGCAGCAGCGGCAATTACCGGAATGGCGATCGCGGTGATCAGTTCCGGCGATGCCGGTAGCCACCCTTTCGCGCCCTTGGCCAGGTATTGCACCAGTTGCGAGCCGTAGTAGGTGATCGCGACCACGGAGAAGTGTTCTGCCGCCTCTTGCAGCCGCAGTTGCAGCCGGGCGCGGCGGTTCATTTCGTCCAGCAGTTGCTGGTTTTGCTCTTGGAGTTTGAGATCGACACGGGTGCGCAAGAGTTGCGAGTTGCGCGCGATCCGGGCAGAGAGTTCTTCCTGGCGGCGGTGCACTGCGGCGCAGGTGTTCATCGCGGGGGCAAGGCGCCGTTCCAAGAATCCTTTCAAGGTCGAGTAGCCAGAAAGGCGCTGTTCGCGCAGGTCTTCGGAGCGTTGCTGAACCAGGCGGTAGTAAGCGGCGGCAGCACCGAAGCGGAAGTTGGAGTCGGCGACCGAGCGTTCGACTTCGGCGGCCAGTTGGGTAAGGCGTTGGAGCAGAACCCGCTCATTTTCGATGGTGTTGGCTTCGCCCAGGTCGTGCATCAATTGCGCCAGCCGCTTTTCCCAGAGAGAGAGTTCGGCGCTCACCATTCGTGCTGCGGGAAACGCCAAAAGGGCGAGCATGCGGTAGGTTTCGATTTCGATCAGCCGCTGCACGATCCGGCCCAATTGCCGCGGCAAAATGGCACCGTCGATGATGGTGAACTGGGTCATGCCGTCGTGGAGGTGGAAGTCGGTGAAGAGCCACCCGGCGCCGTCGGCGATCTTCGAGGCGACGGTGGTGGGACCGAGCGGATCGATGGCGTCGATGAACTGATCCGGCGGGGTTTCGCGGATGGTTTGGATGTCGACGGCGACGGCGGCAATCAACGATCCGGGTCCTTGGTCGATCCAATGCGGGGGAAGTTTCGCCAGGATCGCTTCGGTGCCGGGGGTTCCTTCGCAATAGACGGTGTAAGAGACGAACTCGGTGTGGTGTTCCCATTTCACCCGCAGGTCACCGTATTCGACGAGCTCTTGGCGGTCAGAGCTGTCGTTGAGCCGTTTGACGTCTGGACGATTGGTCAGAAGCGCCCAGTGGGCGCGCGCTGCGGGGTGTTCGTCGGGTTCGATGAGAAACGCCCAGGAGCGGACCTGAGCGGGGGCGGTGACGACCACCGACGGGCGGGCATGGAGTTCATTGTGCAGTGTCTCCCGCAGGTCGTGAAGACGAAAAGCGGTAGCCATCGGCATTCCTCAAAGCCGTTCCGCCGCGGCTTCGGCAAGGCGTGAGCGTTCGCCGCGCGCCAGCGTGACGTGGCCGCTGTGGGCCCATCCTTTCATGCGTTCGACCAGATAGGTGAGGCCAGAGCTGCCTTCGGTGAGGTACGGGGTGTCGATCTGCGCCAAGTTACCCAGACAGATCACTTTGGTTCCGGGCCCTGCGCGGGTGATGAGCGTCCTCATCTGTTTGGCGGTGAGGTTTTGCGCTTCATCGAGCACCAAGTATTTGCGCACGAAGGTACGCCCGCGCATGAAATTGATGCTCTTGATCTTGACTTTGGCGCGGATGAGCTCGATCGACGCGCCACGGCCCCATGCGCCCCCTTCGCCGTTTCCGGCCAAGACTTCGAGGTTGTCTTCGAGTGCCCCCATCCACGGCGCCATCTTCTCTTCTTCGGTGCCGGGCAGAAAGCCGATGTCTTCGCCGATGGGGACGGTGGCGCGGGTGAAGATCACTTCGCTGTAGATTTTTTGGTCGAGCGTTTGCGCCAGACCCGCGGCCAGGGTAAGGAGCGTCTTGCCGGTACCCGCTTGCCCCAAAATGGTGACGAGGTCGACTTCTGGATCCATGAGCAGATCGAGCGCGAAATTCTGTTCGCGGTTTCGCGCCGTGATGCCCCAGACGGCGTTTTTTTCATGGCGAAAGTCGCGCACGCTCTTCAAAACCGCCGCGCCATCCTCAAAACGGACCACCCGCGCTTCGAAGGAGGGATCATCGGCGGTGACGACGAATTCGTTGGGGTAACAGTCTGCAGCGGTGAGTGCTTTCGTTTGCCACCAATCGAACCCGTCGGCCCGCCACGCTTTGAGGTCGGGTGCACGGGTTTCCCAGAAGCCCGGCGGGAGCTCGTAGATGCCGGAGTAGAGGAGGTCGGTGTCCTCCAGCAGTTTGTCGTTGCGGTAGTCTTGCGCCAGAAGGCCAAGCGCCCGCGCTTTGATGCGCAGGTTGATATCCTTGGAAACCAGGATCACCGGACGCGGGGCAAACTGTTCAGAGAGCGCTTTGACGAGCGACAGAATCGCGTTGTCGTTTTGCGAAAGCGGCAACCCCGGTGGAAGCGGTGAGGCGATCGCTTCCGTTTGGAAATAGAGGCAACCGGTGGCCATTCCTCCGGAAGGTTCCGTGAGCGCATACCCGTCACGGATTTCGTGGCTGGCTTCTCCGATGATCGCTTCGAGTTCCCGACTCACCTGCCGGACGTTGCGCGCGACCTCGGAAAGCCCTTTCTTGTGCTGATCGAGTTCTTCGAGCGTGGCAAGGGGCAGGTAAATGTCGTGTTCTGCGAAACGAAAGAGGGCTGTGGGGTCGTGCATGAGCACGTTGGTGTCGAGTACGAAGAGTTTACGCGCCGCGTCATGCGCCGCTTTTTTGGTTGGTTTTTTGGTGGTGCGTGGCCGCCGCGTGGCCTTCCGGGGCTCGTTCATTTCGACTCCAAAAATGGGTAATTGAGAAGGATACGCACTGCGATCATGCGTTCTTGGCGATTTCCCGCAGTTTTGCCAAGACCGCTTCCGCGTGTCCATCTACCTTGACTTTGCGCCAGATTGCGGCGATGTTTCCATCCGCGTCGATCAAAAAGGTACTGCGCTCGATCCCCCGCACCGGTTTGCCGTACATCGTTTTGTTGCGCATCACGTCGTACGCTTGGCACGCGACCTCTTCAGGGTCGCTCACCAGGTCGAACGGTAAAGAGAATTTGGCTTTGAACTTTTCATGCGAGGCGACGGAGTCGCGCGATAGCCCCAGGATCACGGCGCCCAGTGCAGTGAATTGGTCGTAAAGGTCACGAAAAGCGATCGCTTCGTTGGTACAACCAGGCGTATTGTCACGGGGGTAGAAATAGAGGACGACCGGTTTTCCTTTGAGCGCCGAAAGTGTGATCGTTTGGTTTCCGGTTGCCGGCAAGGTGAAATCGGGTGCCGGTTGGTTGAGTTCAAGCGTCATGGGGTGCTCCTTTCGTTAGCGCAAAACCAGTCCAGCGACGACACGTCGCCCTTCGCTGGCCAGGACATTATACGTGCGGCAAGCGGCTGGCAACGCCATCACTTCGAATCCGATGCCGGATTGGGTCAGGCGTTGCAGTGCCGCAGCAGGCGGCCAGACAAGGGTCGGGCCCGACCCAAGCAGGATCAATTCCGGCTGGTGGGCCAAGAGCTGTTCGACGGCTGCCGCGTCGAAGGAGGACCAGCCAGTTTCGAGCCACCCGGGATGGGCGGCGTCAGGCGTCAAAATGAGATTCTGTTCGTGCCGTTCGCCGTCGATCGCAATCCAGCCATCGCCGTGCGCGGTGATGAGACGCACGTCGCCTGTCAATTCCAGTTGCAATTTCACCGCTGCTTCTCCTTGCGCCGCTTTTTCGCTAAGATTACCGACTCGCCCCATTTTCGCCAAGAGGAGTGCCGCAATGAAACCTGATGACGTTCCGCTTTCGTCTTCGTCGCAACGGCTCGATGCGCCGAAAGCTGCGCCGGGTGGGGAAGCTCCGGTGGCGGCAGAGGCGGAACGGGTCTGGCGGCCAATCCTCAAATCGTCGAAACTCGACGACGTCTGCTACGACATCCGCGGACCGGTGCTCGAACGCGCCAAGGAGATGGAGTCCGAGGGGCACAAGATCATCAAACTCAATATCGGCAATTTGGCGCCGTTCGGTTTCGAACCGCCGGAAGAGATCGTGGTCGATGTGATTCGCAATTTTCGCGACGCGAGTGGTTACACCGACTCGAAAGGACTCTTCGCGCCACGCAAGGCGGTGGTGCAGTACATGCAGACCAAAGGGGTTCCAGGCGTCGATGTCGAGGATGTGTACCTGGGCAACGGGGCGTCGGAATTGATCGTGATGAGCCTGCAGGGGCTTTTGGAGTCTGGTGACGAGGTGCTCGTCCCTGCACCCGATTATCCCCTGTGGACCGCGGCGGTTTCGCTGGCTGGCGGCAAACCCCGCCACTACCTGTGCGACGAAGCGTCCGATTGGTACCCGGATCTCGCCGACATCCGCAAAAAGGTGACCGACCGAACTCGTGCGATCGTCGTGATCAACCCGAACAACCCTACCGGCGCGCTCTATCCGCGCGAAATCCTGGAAGGAATCGTTCAGATCGCGCGGGAACATCAGCTCATCGTGTTCGCCGACGAGATCTACGACAAGATGCTCTATGATGGGCGAGAGCATGTCTCGATTGCGTCGCTTGCCGATGATGTTTTTTTCATCACGATCAACGGGTTGTCGAAAAATTACCGCTCGTGTGGCTATCGCGCCGGATGGATGGTCCTTTCTGGTGAACGGCGCCACGCGCGCGATTACATCGAAGGGCTCAATATCTTGGCGTCGATGCGCCTCTGTTCCAACGTGCCTGGTCAGATGGCGATCCAAACCGCGCTTGGCGGCTACCAAAGCATTCAAGAGCTGGTCGCACCGAACGGGCGTCTGACGCGCCAACGCAACATCGCCTACCAGATGTTGAACGAGATTCCCGGGGTTTCGGCGGTGAAGGCGCAAGCAACGCTCTATATGTTCCCACGGCTCGACCCGAAGGTTTATCCGATTGTCGACGACCAGCAGTTCGTCTTGGAGCTTTTGGAAGAGGAGCGGGTGTTGGTCGTGCAAGGGACCGGGTTCAACTGGCCCAATCCGGACCATTTCCGGATGGTTTTCTTGCCGCACGAAGACGATCTGCGGGATGCGATCGAACGGATTGCGCGTTTCTGCGACCGCTATCGCCGGCGGCACCAAGTGATTTTGACGCAAAAGGAAGTGACGGAATGAAAGCGATACGTGTCGGATTGTTGGGAATTGGAACCGTAGGTGGGGGGGTTTGGAGTGTATTGACGCGCAACGCGGGCGAAATCGCTCGGCGTGCGGGGCGTCCCATCGCGATCGTGGCGGTGGCGGACCGTAACCTCGAGCGTGCGCGCGCGGTGGTGGGCGAACAGGCGCTCGCCGATGGCGTACGCCTCACCGAGGATGCCTTCTCGGTGGTCAATGACCCAACGATCGATATCGTCGTCGAGCTGATCGGTGGTTACACGGTTGCGAAAGAGCTTGTGTTGGCAGCGATTGCCGCGGGTAAGCACGTGGTGACCGCGAACAAGGCGCTTTTGGCCGTGCATGGTGCGGAAATCTTCGCCGCGGCGCAGGAAAAAGGGGTGATGGTAGCGTTCGAAGCCGCGGTGGCTGGTGGGATTCCGATCATCAAAGCGCTGCGCGAAGGGTTAGCCGCAAACCGCATCGAATGGGTGGCGGGAATCATCAACGGGACCACCAATTACATCCTCACGCAGATGGATCAGCGGGGCCTGAGCTTTGACGGGGCGCTGCAAGAAGCGCAAGCGCTCGGCTACGCCGAGGCCGACCCCACGTTCGACATCGAAGGCATCGACGCCGCGCACAAAGCAACGCTCCTTGCTTCGCTTGCGTTCGGAGTGCCGATCCAATTCGACAAAGCCTACGTCGAAGGGATCACAAGAATCGACGCGCGTGATGTCGCCCACGCTGAAGCGTTGGGCTACCGTATCAAATTGTTGGGAATCGCGAAGCGGCGTGAACAGGGGTTCGAACTTCGGGTCCATCCCACGCTCATTCCGAAAGACCACCTCTTGGCCAGTGTCTCTGGCGCGATGAACGCGGTATTGGTCCAAGGGGACGCGGTGGGGCAAACCCTCTATTACGGCGCCGGCGCCGGTTCGGAACCGACCGCAAGCGCCGTGATCGCCGATCTGGTCGATGTGACGCGGCTGCATACTGCCGATCCGGAAAACCGTGTCCCGCACCTAGCGTTCCAACCGGATCAGGTGCAGGATGTGGCTGCGCTACCCATCGCACAATGCCGTTCTTGTTACTATTTGCGGCTAAACGTAGCCGATCAACCTGGGGTGCTTGCGGAAATCGCGCATGTGTTGGCGAAAGAGTCGGTGTCGATCGCCGCACTGGTGCAAAAGGAACCCATTGCCGAACAGGCCGAACTGGTGCTCCTGACCCATGAAACCGAAGAACAGGCAGTAGACGCCGCAATTGCCGGTATTACTGCACTGCCGTTCGTCGTGGGGTCGGTGACGAAATTACGGGTCGAGCATTTGACCTGAGGGAAGATGCGCGACGGAGTTTCGGCCGATGCGGCTTCTGCCCAAAGAGCGGAATGTGATTGCTGAACTGGTCCGCTGCTACTTTGGGCCAGATGCCCGAGTTTGGCTCTTTGGCTCGCGGGTCGATGATGCCGCGCGCGGCGGAGACATCGACTTGTACATCGAGACCCCCGAGGCGGTGGACAATCTCGCGCTGGCACGCGCCCGTTTTCTCGTGGCGCTGCAGCGCGCTTTAGGGGAGCGAAAAATCGACGTGGTGATCCAAACCCCCGCGGGGCCAAAACTTCCGATCCACCGTATTGCCCGCAATACAGGGGTGCGCCTTGATCTCTGAAAGTGAAAGGGAACGGCTCGCCCACCTGGTTGCGATCGTCCAGCGTGAGGTCGCTGCTCTAGAGGTCTCTGACCGCGCGCTTTTTGCCAATTTGGAGTGGCTGTCCGAATTTTGGGCTCTGACCGCAGAGAGCCCGCTTACCGAACGGATCGACGCCTTTCTTTTGCGTTTTGCCCGGCTCCAAGATACGCTGGGAGATAAACTCTTGCCAGCAGTCTTGAGGTTACTTGCAGAACCCCCCCGAGCGATGCGCGACCGTCTCGACTTTGCGGAGCGGATGGGCTGGGTAGCCTCGAGCGATGAGTGGTTGGTGCTCCGCGAATTGCGCAACCGAATGGTCCATGAGTATCTTCTGGAACCCCAGGCAGCGGTTGAAGCGCTGCTCGCGGCCCATCGCTTCGTGCCGGCGCTGATTGCAACCGCCAATGCCCTGATCGAAGAGGTGAGCAGACGAGGGTGGCTCCCCAGCCATCACCCTCCAATATAGGACATTTCGATGCGCTTGCGCGGCGCCGTGGCTTGCGTGCGGAGCTCCGAATAACGGTCGCCACGAATTTTCCAGATCGCCGCGATCGCACGCGCCAGCGTCGTTTCGTCGGCGCCGTCGCGCACCAGTAGCCGCAAGTCGTACCCCCGGTCGGCGAAAAGACAGGTGAAGAGCTTGCCGTCTGTAGAAAGACGCAGACGCGTACACCCGCGGCAGAACGGTTGCGTGACCGAGGCGATCACGCCAATTTCACCCGCCCCGTCACGATACCGCCACCGTTCGGCGACTTCGCCAAAATAGTTGGGTTCGAGCGGCTCGATCGGCCAGCGCGCGTCGACCCGTTCCAAGATCTCTTTGGCGGGCACGACGTGCGCCATCTGCCACCCGTTCGTGGCGCCGACATCCATGAATTCGATGAAACGCAGAATGACCCCCGTGCCGCGAAAGTGTTCTGCCATCGTGGTGATTTCGTGGTCATTGACGTTGCGTTTGACCACCATATTGACCTTGAGCGGGACGAGTCCTGCTGCCAACGCTGCGGCGATTCCATCGAGGACGCGCGAAACTGGGACTTTGACGTCGGCAATCGCTTCGAAAGTTTCCTGGCTGAGGGCGTCGAGGCTCACCGTGACGCGCGCTAGGCCGGCGTCTTTGAGCGCTGCGGCGAATTTCGGTAACAGCACACCGTTGGTGGTGAGCGTGAGTTCCACCGGTAGCTGGGCCAACCGTTCGATCAGTTTGGGCAGATCGCGGCGCAGCAACGGTTCTCCCCCTGTGATGCGGATTTTGCGCACCCCCAGCGCGACGAATGCGCGCGCCACCCGTTCGATCTCCTCGAACGTCAGAATTTCGGCACGCGGTAAGAACTGGTACCCGTCGAACGCCTCACGGGGCATGCAGTAGGTGCAGCGGAAATTGCAACGGTCGGTGACCGAAATGCGCAGGTCGGCCAACGGGCGGTTGCGTTGGTCATGAACCGGGCCCGTTCCCGAATCGGCAAGTGGCGGAAGGGTCAGTAGCGTGCCTGCTTCCGAAAGGGGCTCGTAACGGAGCGCTTCGGCCATTGGGTCTTCTCCGTTGGTTTCAGGGTCGCCGTTGCTACAATCGTGCGACGCAGTTCTTGTGATGATAACGCGATCGTAACGCGACGGACGCCAAACCGACAAGACAGATGACCCAAATCGCCACGCTCGACCCGCAATCGTTGTACCGTCGTACCCAGCTCGACACGCAACCGGTACCCGATTCGACCCATCGCCCCCCGTTCGTCGGACAGGACGCGGCGCTGGAAACGCTTGCTTTGGCATTGGCAGATGCCAGGCGCGGCCACGTCGTGCTCATGGCACCACCCGGTTACGGGCGCCACGCGATCGCGCGGTGGGCCGCGGAACGGGCAGCACGCCTCCGACCGCCGCCGCATGATCTTCTCTACGTTCCCCGGTTCGACGATCCGTTGCGTCCGCAATTGCTGCGGTTGCCTGCAGGTAAAGGGCGGGAATTCGCTGCAGCAGTCGAACGACTCGTGCAGCGATTGCCCGAACTGGTGCGCGGCGCGCTCACCGCCGATCCCCACCGGACGCGGATCGAGGCACTCATGAAGCGGCACCAAGAGCGACAGCAGCAGGCGCTTGCCGAGATTCGCGACGGGTGTGCGGGTGATCGCCTCAAGCTGCTCCAAGCCGACGATGGTTGGGCGCTCGTTCCCACGGATGAGCACGGCGAACCCTTTACCCCGGAGGCCTATGCCGCATTGCCCGAAACGGAGCGAAAGCGTTGGGAAGAGCGAGTAGCGCGCTGGCGCGACCGGTTGGCGGCAGTGTTGGCTCGTTTCCCGGAATGGGACGAGGCGCTGGCTGATGCGATCACTGCGGCCGAGCGGGAGGCGCTCGAGCCCGTGGCTCGTCACCTGTTGCACCCCCTTCGTGCGGCTTTTGCCGATTTTCCCGAGGTGATTGCCTACCTCGACGCATTCGAAGCGGAACTCGTTATGGGGCCGCGGCCCTGGTTGGCGCGCGACGGTACCGAGGTCCTGATCGACGAAGCGGTTCTGGCGCACTATCTCGTCAACCCATCCGTTGTCCATGAGGCTCAGGCGCATGCCCCAGTCTGTTTGGGGGAGAACATTTCCCATGCAACGCTCGTCGGATGGGTGGAAAGCGAAGTGGTCGAAGATGAACGGATCTCCGACCATCGCCATATCCGGGCCGGGCATTTGGCCCAGGCTGCCGATGGGTTTCTGCTCGTCGACGCAACGGCGTTGCTCGCCGACAGCGACGCCTGGCAAGCACTCAAACGGACTCTGGCGACGCAGCGGGTAGAGGTCGCCCCACCCCCCGCCCAAACCCGCTGGGGGGCGCTGCCGCTCGTGCGCCCCGATCCCATCCCTTTTGCCGGACAAGTCATCCTCATCGTTACCCCAGAAATTTATGAGGCGTTGCGCGACCTCGACGAGACTTTTACCACCCTCTTTCCTTGGGTGGTCGAACTGGAGCACACCGTCCCGCGAACCCCAGAAAACGAAGCACGGTACGCAGCGGTGTTGCGGCAACTCCTTGCAGATGACGGGGACGACGGGCCGGAGGTGAGCGACGACGCGATCGCGCGCGCGCTCGAAGCGGCGGCGCGTGCCGCGGAAGATCAGCAGCGGCTGGCATTGACCGTAGGGCGCTTCGCCGGGTTGCTGCGCGAAGCTGCGGCATGGGCGCAGGCGCAAGGGCGGCAGGTGGTGGCGCGGCAGGATGTCGAGGCGGCGGTTCGTGCCCGTTTCGCGCGAACCGGTTCTGAGTGGCGTGAAACGATTGCGGCGATCGCCAACGGGACCCACCTCATTACCACTTGCGGAAGCCGCGTCGGGCAGGTCAATGGCTTGGTCGTGTTCGAAAGCGGCGAAGAAGCGTATGGCCACCCCATCCGAATTACTGCGTCGGTGCGGATGGGAGGGGAGGGCGAAGTACTCGACATCGAGCGGGAAAGCGAACTCGGGGGTTCGATTCACAGCAAAGGAGTGATGATTCTTGCTGCGTTCCTGAGTGGCCGTTTTGGTCGCCGGCGGCCACTTGCGCTTTCCGCAACCCTGGTGATGGAGCAGTCCTACGGCTTTGTCGAAGGGGATTCAGCATCGTTGGCCGAAGCGCTCGCGCTCCTCTCGGCGATTGCGGGGGTGCCGCTTGAGCAATCGATCGCAGTGACCGGGTCGATCAACCAGTTCGGTGAGGTGCAGGCCGTTGGCGCGATCAACGAAAAAATCGAAGGGTGGTATGCGGTCTGTGCAGCGGCTGGGCTCGACGGCAGCCACGGTGTGATCCTACCTGCCGCGAACTGCCGCCATTTGATGCTGGATGATGCGGTAATCGCTGCGGTGCGTGCAGGCCGCTTTCACCTTTGGCCGGTGCGCTCGGTCGATGAAGCCGCGGCGGTACTTACTGGTCGCCCGATTCGTGGTCCCCAAAGTTTGCCTGCGCGCGTTGCCGATGCGCTTGCCCATTTCGCGCGTTGGCATGACGAGAAGGGGGCGAGTTGGCGCCGCCCGTGGCAACGGCGGCGCGAATGAGTTGCGAGGTGGAGATGACGGTTCCGAGCGAAGCGTCCAAACGCGCGCGACAAAAAGGAGATAAGCCCGACTTTCCTCGGCTGCGTCTTGCCGCCAGTGGTTGCCTACTCGGTCAGCCAGTGCGGTACAACGGTGGCCACGCGCAGGACGATTTTGTTCAGCGTTTGCGTCATTACGCCGATTTTTCTCCTTTCTGTCCCGAAGCACCCGTTTTGGGAACCCCGCGCGAGACGATCCGTCTGGTTTCGGTCGATGGGAAAGTGCGGGTTCGGGGCACCGTGAGTGGCACGGACGTCACCGAGGCAATCGAAGCGAGCTGCGAACGGCAGGCGCTTGCGGTGTTGGCCTACCAGCCCGACGGTGTGATCGTGAAGTCGAAGTCACCGACGTGCGGTTTGGAGCGTGTCAAACTCTACCGCGAGGATGGCGTCTGGCAAAGTCCGCGTGACCCCGTGACCTCGGGGCGGTTCACTGCGCGGCTTCTCACTGCCGCTCCGTTCTTGCCAATCGAAGAGGAAGGGCGACTCCACGATGCGTGGCTGCGTGAGCAGTTCATGCTGCGCGTCTATACCCGAGCACGCTGGCGGACCTTTGTGACGTCGGAACCGGTCACGGTGGCGGGGTTACAACGGTTTCACCGCCGCCACAAGCTGATCCTGTTGGCAAGGAACGAGATGATCCTGCGCCGACTGGGGGCGCTGGTTGCTGCCGCAACGTCGGAGAACCTGTCCCAAACACTCGCCCTCTACGATAAGCTCCTCAATGAAGCCTTTGCAACCGCTTCGTCGCGTCGCCGTTTGCGCAATGTCTTTCACCACGTTCTGGGGTATTTCAAAACGGTGCTCCGTTCTGAGGAGAAGCGTTTTTACCTGCAAACGCTCGACGAGTTCATCGCGGGTGTGGTACCGCTCATTACCGTGATCAAGGTGTGGGAAGGACTGTTGTTGTGCCGGCCGCACCCCTATCTGGCGGAGCAGATCTTTTGGCATCCCTATCCACCTGAACTCGCGTTGCGTTCCGCGGTGAGTGCAACGCGGTGAGTGGTTGCATTTCGCGAACGGATGTGCTAAAAATGCGACAAGTCATTTATAAGACTTGCGTTTGAGAAAACACGTGATGTCGTACACCTCTCTCCTTCTGGTCGTAGTAGTCGTCGTAAGCCAGCCAATCGGCCGGAGGGCGGGCGTGTAGCCAGTAACGGTAAGCAACCCAGCAAACCCCTCCGGCGACCCCGGAGGGGTTTTTGTTTTAGAGGAGTCGAAAATGGAGACGATGACCGGGGCCGAATTGATGGTGCGGCTCTTGGAACGGCAGGGGATCACCCAACTCACAGGCATTCCCGGCGGGGCGATCCTTCCCTTTTACGACGCATTGGCGCAACGAGGGACGATCGAACACATCCTGGCGCGTCATGAGCAAGGGGCAGGTTTCATCGCGCAAGGCATGGCGCGGGTGACGGGGCGAGCGGCGGTGTGCGTCGCATCGAGCGGTCCAGGCGCCACCAACCTGCTCACCGCGATTGCCGATGCGCACCTCGATTCGATTCCGCTCGTCGCGATCACCGGTCAGGTGCCTCTGGCGATGGTGGGTACCGACGCGTTTCAGGAGGTCGACGTCTATGGCATGTCGATCCCGATCACCAAGCACAATTTTTTGGTGCGCTCGGCCGCCGAACTGTTGGAGGTGATTCCGCAAGCGTTTCGTCTGGCGCAAAGCGGTCGGCCCGGTCCGGTACTCGTCGATGTTCCGAAAGACGTCCAGAATCAGAAAGTGAGTTTTGAGCACTGGCCGGATCCAGGAGCGCGCGAACCAGGCCCAGAAATCCCCATGGAAGCGATCGAACAGGCGGCCACGTTGATCAACGAAGCGGAGCGACCGGTGCTCTATCTTGGCGGGGGGGTTGTTGCAAGCGAAGCTGCGTCGCTTGCGGTGGCACTTGCCGAACAGGCATCGATGCCCACCGTGATGACGCTGATGGGGCTGGGCGCGATGCCGGTCGACCATCCCCTCTCATTGGGGATGCTCGGCATGCACGGCGCGCGCTACGCCAATTTCGCGGTGCAAGAAAGCGACCTCTTGGTAGTGGTGGGCGCGCGTCTCGACGACCGAGCGGTTGGCAAGGCCAGCGCGTTCGCTCCAAACGCCAAGATCGTTCACGTCGATATCGACCGCGCCGAATTCGGCAAGATCAAAACGCCGTACCTTGCGGTTCATGCCGACGTGAAAGCGGCGCTTGCGGCGCTGTTGCCACGCGTGCGGCCGCAGATGCGCAAGCGGTGGCTTTCGCACGTCGCAGCGCTCAAGGCGCGTTATCCGCTCGCGATGCCCGGGCGAGACGACGTGCGCCAGCACTACGGTCTCATCGCGGCAGTTGCCGAAGCGCTCGACGATTCAGCGGTGGTGGTGACCGACGTGGGCCAACACCAGATGTGGGCCGCGCAGGCCTATCCGTTGCGGCGACCGCGGCAATGGCTCACCTCGGGCGGATTGGGGACGATGGGGTTTGGTTTGCCCGCTGCGATCGGCGCAGCGCTTGCCGAACCGCAGCGGACCGTGGTGCTGTTTACGGGCGACGGCAGTATCAAAATGAACATCCAAGAGTTGGCAACCCTTGCCGAGCTGCAAGCCAACGTCAAGATCGTCTTGATGGACAACCGCTCATTGGGACTTGTCTATCAGCAACAAAACCTCTTCTACGGCAAACGGGTGATTGCGTCCCGTTATGGTCATGGGGTCGATTTCGTCACCGTGGCGCGGGGGTTTGGCGTTCCCGCGTTCGATCTCGATGGCGTGGCGGACCCGAAAGCAGCACTTGCCGAGGCGCTGACCACACCCGGCCCGGTCTTCATCCGTTGTCCGATCGATGCCGAGGCGTTCGTCTATCCCATGGTGCCTCCCGGGGCAGCGAACACCGAAATGATCGAGGCGTAACGACAAGGAGCAAGCGATGATCGAACAGGTAGCAGAGCCGCTGCCGACGAGCGGTTTCGAGAAAACGGTTTTGGAGCTCGAAGTAAATAACCATCCGGGAGTGATGAGCCATATCGTCGGGCTCTTTGCGCGACGGGCGTTCAACGTCGAAGGGATTTTGTGTATGCCGTTGCCTGACGGGACGGTGAGTCGCATTTGGCTCCTGGTCTTTGCCGACCAGCGGCTGGAACAGCTCATCAAACAGCTGGAAAAATTGGTCGACGTCCGTTCGGTCCGTCAGCATGGGGCGGACCACGACGTCTTTGTTCAGGCAGAGCGCTTCTTCCGCTGACGCGTGCGATAATCGCCCTTTCCAGACGTTCAGGAACGGCGGATGAGTGGTAACACCTTCGGGCAGCTTTTTCGCGTGACGACCTTTGGCGAGTCGCATGGACCCGCGCTCGGGTGCGTGATCGACGGGTGTCCTCCCGGGCTTGCGATCGACGCTGCGGAAATTCAGCGGGAATTGGATCGGCGCAAACCGGGCACGAGCCGTTTCGTGACGCAGCGGCGCGAGCCGGACCGCGTCGAGATCCTCTCGGGGGTCTTCGAAGGGGTGACCACGGGCACGCCCATTGCGCTCCTTATTCGCAACGAAGATCAGCGCTCGAAAGATTACGGCAAGATCGCATCTACGTTCCGTCCGGGGCATGCCGACTACCCCTATCTGATGAAATACGGGATTCGCGACTATCGAGGGGGGGGACGCGCTTCGGCGCGCGAAACCGCGGCGCGTGTTGCAGCCGGGGCGATCGCGAAGAAGTGGTTGCACGCCCATTACGGGATCGTGATTCGTGCGTTCCTGGCGCAGATGGGGCCGATTGCGATTCCGTTCGTTTCGTGGGACGAGGTCGACCGCAATCCCTTTTTCGCGCCCAACGCGGAAATCGTTCCCGAACTTGAAACCTATCTCGATGAAGTCCGTCGTGCGGGCAATTCGGTCGGCGGCAAAGTGACGGTCATCGCTAGCCACGTGCCAGTGGGGTGGGGGGAACCGGTCTTTGGCAAGATCGACGCGGAAATCGCCTACGCGATGATGGGCATCAACGCGGTCAAAGGGGTCGAGATCGGTGACGGAATGGCGGTTGCCGCGCAACACGGTAGCGAACATGGCGACGAAATCACGCCGGAAGGTTTTGTGAGCGACCACGCCGGGGGGATGCTCGGCGGTATCAGCACCGGGCAACCGATCATCGTCCATCTGGCGATCAAGCCCACTTCGAGTATTCGGATTGCGAAGCGATCGATCACCATCACAGGCGAGCCCACCGAAGTGGTGACCACTGGCCGCCACGACCCGTGCGTCGCGCTTCGGGCGGCACCGATCGCCGAAGCGATGCTTGCGCTGGTATTGATCGACCAGGCGTTGCGTCACCGGGCGCAATGTGGCGATGTGACGCCCCCCCTTCGCCCGGTTCCTGGGGTTGCACCGCAGGGTCAGTTGCCGTTTCCGCTTCCCCCTGAAGCGCCGTAGCGCACCGTTTGCTGCGCGATGACCACCGCGCGTTTTCCTTTCTGGCCGCTTGCGGGTTATCAGTTTTTCTATTTTGCTTTCATCGGTATCTTTTCTCCCTACTTTCCGCTCTACCTCGACGCGGTGGGGTGGGGCGCCGGGGCGATCGCGGCGTTGATGGTCGTGATGCAAGCGGCGCGTATCGTCGCGCCAACGCTCTGGTCGCTCTGGGCTGGAAATCGTTACGAACGCATGCGCCAAGTGGTGCGCTGGGCGCCCCTTGCCGCGGTCGGCGGGTTTTCGCTCTTCTATTTTTCGGACGACGTGCAAGCGGCGCTCGTCGCGGTTGGGATCGTCGCGTTTTTCTGGAGTGGGGCGCTTCCGCTTGTCGAAGCGTTGACGTTGGCCCATCTGGGCCGGGCGGTGCGGCGCTATCCATTGATCCGGCTCTGGGGGTCGGTGGGGTTCATCGTGGCCGTGGTGGGTGTGGGGGTGTGGCTCGAAATCATGCCGTTGCCCACGGTTCGTGACTGGATTCTGCTGGTCCTGGTGTTGCTCACCCTCTTGGGGTGGACACTGCCGCTACCATCGGATCCTCCTGCGTCAACCACGCCGCAGCGCGCAAACTGGCGGTGGTGGCGCGCGCCGGCGGTGCGCTGGTTTTTGGGCGCGGTCTGCCTGATGTCGGTAGCGCACGGGGCGCTCTACACTTTTTTTTCGTTGCACCTTACGCTCATCGGCTATAGCAAGGTCACGATCGGGATCTTGTGGGCGTTGGGGGTGATTGCCGAAATCGCCCTTTTTTTGATTCTGCCCCGTCTGACCCAGCAATGGGGCGTTGCCTGGCCGTTTGTCGTAACGTTCGCCGTGGCCACGCTGCGCTTCCTGCTCATCGGTTGGTTGGCGGAGTCGCTCGTCTGGGTGGTGGTCGCCCAGCTCATGCACGCGGTCACCTTTGCGCTCTACCACGGTTGCGCCGTGCAACTCGTCAACGGTTGGTTTGGGGCACGGGCACCGGCGTTGGGGCAGGCCCTTTACAGCAGCCTCTCTTTTGGTTTGGGAGGGATGATCGGCTCGGCTTTGGCGGGCGTTGTCTGGACACACGGTGGCCCTGGGTGGACGTTTACCGCATCGAGCGTCGCGGCGCTGGGGGGTTTTGTCGCCGCGTGGCGGAGCGTGCGCACCGCGACACCATTTGTCAGAGCAAACGGTCCTATGGAATAATTGCACGATCCAACAAAGGAAAGATGGGATGGCAGGCAAAACGCTTTACGACAAACTCTGGGACGCCCATCTCGTTCGGCAAGATCCGGACGGAACGGCGCTCATCTACATCGATCGGCATCTGGTTCACGAGGTGACCAGCCCGCAGGCGTTCGAAGGGCTGCGCTTGGCGGGGCGAAAACCGTGGCGAATCGATTCGGTCGTTGCCACCGCTGACCACAACGTGCCGACGGATCCGCAAGAGGCTGAAATCAAAGACCCGGTCTCGCGTGAACAAGTGGTGACGCTCGACGCCAATATCCGCGCGTTCGGGGCACTGGCCTATTTTCCCTATCGCGACACCCGACAGGGGATCGTCCATGTGATCGGACCGGAAACTGGAGCTGTCCTACCCGGGATGACTGTGGTTTGTGGCGATTCCCATACCTCGACGCACGGGGCGTTTGCCTGCTTGGCGCACGGTATCGGCACGTCGGAAGTCGAGCATGTCCTGGCCACGCAGTGTCTGGTCGCGAAAAAATCGAAGAATATGCGCATCTGGGTCGATGGTGCGCTTCCGGAAGGCGTCACGGCGAAGGACCTGATTCTGGCGATCATCGGCAAGATCGGTACCGCAGGCGGAACAGGGCACGCGATCGAATTTGCGGGGCCTGCCGTTGCTGCACTCTCGATGGAAGGGCGGATGACCGTCTGCAACATGGCGATCGAAGCCGGTGCCCGTGTGGGGATGGTCGCGGCGGACGACAAAACCATCGACTATTTTGCCGACAAACCCTTTGCGCCGAAAGGAGCGTTGTGGGAACAAGCGGTCGCTTATTGGCGGACGCTTACGAGCGACGACGACGCCCATTTCGATCAGGAAATTCATCTCGATGGGAGAACGCTGGTACCGATGGTCACCTGGGGTACCAACCCGGAGCAGGTGACGACGGTAGACGGCGTCGTTCCGGACCCCGAATCGTTTTCTGACCCGGTGAAGTGCGCTGCGGCGAAACGGGCGCTCGAATACATGGGGCTCACGCCCGGAACGAAGATCAGCGAAATTTCCGTCGATCAGGTATTCATCGGGTCGTGTACCAATTCTCGCATCGAAGATCTGCGCGAAGCGGCACGCGTGGTTCAGAAATTGGGCCGCGGTAAAGCGGAAAACGTCAAACGCGTGCTCGTCGTGCCTGGGTCTGGGCAGGTGAAAGCCCAAGCCGAAGCCGAAGGCCTCGATCGGATCTTTCGTGCAGCTGGTTTCGAGTGGCGTGCGCCGGGCTGTTCGATGTGTCTGGGAATGAATCCCGATCAGTTACGACCTGGTGAGCGCTGCGCCTCGACCTCGAACCGCAATTTCGAAGGGCGTCAAGGGCCGGGCGGACGTACCCATCTGGTGAGCCCCGCGATGGCGGCTGCCGCGGCGATTTTCGGCCATTTCGTCGATGTTCGGAGCCTGTGATGCGTGCAACTCTGCTCTTTTTGCTTGTCTCGACATTCTTGATGGGCTGCAACACGGTGCAGGGAGTGGGTAAAGATCTCGAAAAAGTAGGCGAGGTCATTCAACAAAAGGCTAAGTAATCATGCAACCTTTTACCGTTCATGAAGGAATCGTCGCGCCGCTGGATCGCGCAAACGTCGATACCGATGCGATCATACCGAAGCAGTTTCTGAAATCCGTGCGCCGCAGCGGTTTTGGTCCCTACCTCTTCGACGAATGGCGCTATTTGGACCGTGGCGAACCCGGGATGGACTGCAGTCAGCGGCCCAAAAATCCCGATTTCGTCCTCAATCAGCCCCGGTATGCCGGAGCCACCATTCTGCTCGCGCGGGAAAATTTCGGTTGTGGCAGTTCCCGCGAGCATGCGCCGTGGGCGCTGGTCGATTACGGCTTTCGCGCGATCATTGCGCCGAGCTTTGCCGATATCTTTTATAACAACAGCTTCAAGAACGGTCTGTTGCTCATCACCCTGCCAGCGGAGACGGTCGACCAGCTCTTTGCCGAATGTGCGGCAACCCCAGGCTATCGCTTGAAGATCGACCTTGCGCAGCAGACGGTCACCAAACCGGATGGGTCGCAGTTGCATTTCTCGATCGACCCATTCCGCAAAGAGTGTTTGCTGAACGGCTGGGATGAGATCGGTTTGACCCTCAGGCATGCCGACGAAATCCGTGCGTTCGAAGCGCGGTATCGTGAACGCTACCCCTTCTATTTCGTGAAAGGATGATCATGTCGGATACCAAAAAGGTCTGTCTGCTTCCTGGCGATGGCATTGGGCCGGAGATCGTTGCCGAAGCGGTCAAAGTGCTGCAAGCGTTACAGCTTCCGATCGAATTCGAAACCGCGCTCATTGGCGGTGCTGCAGTCGATGCCACGGGGGAACCCTATCCTGAGGCAACGCAGACGCTGGCGCGCGAAGCCGACGCCGTTTTGTTGGGGGCAGTGGGTGGCCCGAAGTGGGATACGCTTCCGCGGCCGCAGCGACCCGAACGGGGCCTGTTGGCGATCCGCAAAGACTTGAACCTCTTTGCCAACCTGCGCCCGGCGATCCTCTATGACGAACTGGCCGCGGCCTCGACCCTCAAGCCGGAGGTGGTTGCCGGGCTCGACATTCTGATCGTGCGCGAATTGACAGGCGACATCTACTTTGGTGAGCCGCGTGGGATCGAGGTGCGAAACGGCGAGCGCGTCGGGTTCAACACGATGATCTATTCGGAAGCCGAGATCCGGCGGATTGGTCGCATCGCGTTCGAGGCGGCGCGTAAACGGCGCAAACAACTCTGTTCGGTCGACAAGATGAACGTGCTCGAAACCACGCAACTGTGGCGTGACGTGATGAACGAACTCGCGCCGGAATACCCCGACGTGACGCTCACCCACATGCTGGTCGACAATGCCGCGATGCAGTTGGTTCGCGCGCCGAAACAGTTCGACGTGATCGTTACCGGCAATATGTTCGGCGACATCCTTTCGGACGAAGCGGCGATGCTCACCGGCTCAATCGGCATGCTCCCTTCGGCGTCACTCAACGAGACGGGCAAAGGGCTCTACGAGCCGTGTCATGGTTCCGCCCCCGATATCGCGGGGCAGGGGGTTGCGAACCCGCTTGCGACGATCCTTTCGGCAGCGATGATGTTGCGTTACAGTTTCGGTTGGGAAGACCCGGCAACGGCCATCGAGCGCGCAGTGCAGAAGGTCCTGGCGCTAGGGCTTCGCACACGCGATATCGCCGCGCCTGGAGATACGGTCGTAGGAACCGCGGCGATGGGTGACGCGGTAGTCGCGGCATTGGCTTGACTTTTCGATAATGGGAGTGGAACACGATGGCAAAACCACGCGTGGGTTTGATCGGTTGGCGTGGCATGGTCGGCTCTGTCCTCATGCAACGGATGACCGAAGCGGGCGATTTCGCGCATATCGAACCGGTCTATTTTTCCACGTCGGCGGCCGGGAAGCCCGCGCCGACCTTTGGCGGTGTGACACCCGAACTGCCGCTGCAAGACGCATACCACATCGACGCGTTGAAACCCATGGATATCATCGTCACCTGTCAAGGGGGCGATTACACGAAAGCGGTCTACCGCAAACTTCGTGATGCCGGGTGGCAAGGGCACTGGATCGACGCCGCGAGCGCGTTGCGCATGCAACCCCATACCGTGATCGTGCTCGATCCGGTGAACCGACCCGTGATCGACGCGGCATTGGCGAACGGTGGGCGCGATTGGATCGGCGGCAACTGTACCGTTTCCCTGATGCTCATGGCAATTGGTGGTTTGTTTCAAGCCGGCTTGGTCGAATGGGTGAGTGCGATGACCTACCAGGCCGCGTCCGGCGCCGGGGCGCAAAACATGCGCGAACTCTTGCAGCAGATGGGGCGGCTTTACCAGGCGGTGGAACAGGAACTCGCCGATCCTGCGAGCGCGATTCTGGAGATCGACCGGAAAGTCACCGAAACGATGCGGTCGCCCGATTTTCCCACCCAGCATTTCCGCGGTGCGCCGCTTGCGGGAAGTCTCATTCCCTGGATCGACGTCCCGGTCGAGCACGGACAGTCGAAAGAGGAGTGGAAAGGGGGTGCGGAGTGCAACAAAATCCTGGGGTTGCCCCCTTTCCGTTCGCCCGGCTCGATCCCGATCGACGGCATCTGTGTGCGGATTGGGGCGATGCGGTGTCATTCGCAAGGGCTGACCATCAAGTTAAAGCGCGATGTACCGTTAACGGAGCTCGAAGCGCTGATCGCCAATGCCAACGAATGGGTGAAAGTGGTGCCCAACGAACGGGAAATCACGGAGCGTGAGCTGACGCCCGCGGCGGTTTCCGGAACACTCACCGTTCCCGTTGGGCGGCTGCACAAATTGGCGATGGGTCCTGAGTACCTCGGCGCCTTTACCGTAGGGGATCAGCTCCTTTGGGGGGCAGCGGAACCGTTACGGCGCATGTTGCGCATTTTGTTGGAACAGCGTTCCTGACAGGACGGGCGGAGAACGGCTCGGAAACGTAGGAAAAGGGGGGACAACCGTGGCCGCACCACAACATCGCATGAAAAAATGGTTGCTTGCCGTGACAGGCGGTTTGGCGTTGTCGCCAGCCTTTGCTGCAAGTTTGGGCGAGTTGACGGTTGCTTCCCGCCTGGGCGAGCCCTTGACTGCGTATGTGACGGTGCAAGCCGACGCTTCTGAACTGCGTTCGATGGTGGTGCGGCTTGCGGACGAAGCGGCGTATCGCGACGCCGGAATCACACCGTCTCCGCTCCTACCGAAACTCTCTGCCCGACTGATTCCGCGCGGCGCGGGGTGGGCGGTCGAGCTCAAGACGCGCGAGCCAGTTCGTGATCCGTTCGTCAATGTCCTGCTCGATTTGCGTTGGAACGGAGGGCGGATCCTTCGTGAATACGCGATTTTGATCGACCCGCCCGAATACGCGCTGCCCACGCAACCCGTTTTGCCCAAAGCAGTTGCCGCAACCCGCGCGGTTGCCGAGCCGAACACCCAGGGGCATTCGAAGGCACGTACACCAGCGGATCCGTTCGTTCCGAACACACCCGGAACGCGGTGGGTGCGTCCGGGTGATACGTTGATGAAAATCGCTCGCGAAACGCAGCCGCGTGGTGTGCCGCTCGAGGTCGTCCTCTATGCGCTTTGGCAGAAAAACCCGGAAGCATTCCTCAACAACGACATCAATCGGCTTCAGGCAGGCGTGCGGCTTCGTCTCCCCACACCAGACGAACTGACCCGGGTACCGGTTGCCGAAGCGCGGAGCGCGGTCGGAGCGCAGCTCAAAGGTGCGTTGGCTGTCCATCAACAGCGCGTTGCCGAAAAGCCTGCGGTCGTCGCCGAAAAACCCGCTGCCGCCGCGAAAGGTTCGGTCGTTGCCCGTGCGTCGGTCACCGAAACCGAGCCCAGCGCCCAAGCGCACGACCAGGTCGAGGTCAAACCCACTCAGCTGGTTCCGCCTACCGAAAAGGGAGAGAGCGAAACCCTGAACGCGGCACCCTCAGACTCTGTTCCTCTCGAAGACTGGCTGGCGCTGAAAGGGGATCTGGAAGCAGCGCGCGATCGCATCGCGGCGCTCGAGCAGCAGCTTGCGCAGATTACGAAATTGCTGGAAGTGCAAAATGGGCTTTTGGCCCAATTGCAGCAGCAGGCGATCGCGCAACAAGGAACGAAGGCGACCGCAACGCCACCCGCGCATTCCGAAGCGCAAGGTGTGGAACCGGCTGCGATTTCGCCGCGGCAAAGCGAGCCGGAAAAAATGGCCGCAGCTCAACCCGAAGAGAAAGGGGAAGCGTCGGCGCCGCCTCAGAAAACGGAAACGGAAAAGCCAGCAGTATCTGACGCAGCGAAAACACCTCCGAAAGCGCCGGCAGATGCTCCTCTGCCACGCTCGACCGAACCCAGTTTTCTCGAGTTCCTTCTCGAGCAACCGGCGCTGCTGGCAGGGGCGGGTGGCGCCGTACTGCTGTTGGTCGCGCTCCTCATCATGCGGCAACGCAAACAACGGGAAGGTGACGACCATTCTCCAGCCGCTGAGGCGATTGGCCCTGCGACGCAGTCGGAAACGCAGACTGCGCAGGGCACCCAAGCCACTCAGCTCAAGACCCTCAGCACCGAACCCACGCCGTCGCGGCTTTCGGCGGCTTCCGGGCAAGAGGTTGACACCTCCGCCAGTATTTTGGGGGCCGATTTCACGCAGGTCGCGTTCAACGCGCTGCAAGCGGACGAGGGGATCGACCCGGTGACGGAAGCTGAGGTGTTGCTTGCCTACGACCGCGACCAGCAGGCCGAAGAGATTCTGCTCGATGCGCTCAAAGAGACCCCGGATCGGCCGCAGATCCCGTTGAAATTGCTCGAGGTCTATGGCAAACGGGGTGACCGGCAACAGTTCGACCACTATTTCGATATGGTAGCAGCACTGACCGGGCGCAGTGGCAAAGAGTGGGATCGCGCAGTATCCCTGCATGAACGGTTCTTTGGCCCGATGCCGGGTGCGCAGAGCGCGCCACTTGCTGCCGCAACGGATGCCGCGGATCAAACCGACGAAGAGACGCTGCGCTTCGACGACGTGGAAACGCCTACTGAGCCGCAAACCGCATTGGAAGGGGCGTCCGATGTGGGGGTTGAAGGAGCCCCAGAATCGTCACCAGAGCCGTCGACAGAAGCGCCGCTCGATTTTGCGCTCGACTTCGATACGGCGCAGAGCAAGGAAGCGGTACGTAGGGACGAAACCCCGGAGCAAAGCCACGAGAAGAACGATACCGACGTAGAAACCCAAGTCGATGCCGTTGAGACAGCGCGTCAACCCGAAGCGGCATCGGAGCCGGAACTCGAGCTCGATATCGATCTTGATCTCGACGATCTCGATTTCGATCTCGAGCTCGAATCGGAACGGAAACCACAAACCGAATCCGAGCCCACACCGGAACGCCCGGAGGGCGACGCGTTTGGCGAAATGGCCGAATCGCTCGAACCGCAGACCGAAACGCCATCATCCGATGTGCCGCCCAACCAGCCCGAATCTGCTGAGCCTCCCAAGTCGCTCGAAGCGGAAGAGGAGATCACGCTTCCTGATCTCGACCTCGACGCCGAGCTCGAAACCGAACAGCCCATGCAACCGGAAGGCGAACCGACGTCGGAAGCGAAAAGTTCTGCCGAATCCACAACGGACGAATCCATGGTGACGGCGCCTGAGGACGCCACCGTGCCTGACGAACCGCAGTCGCCTGCTGAAGAAGAACAGGCAGAGCAACCCACCTCAGAAGCCAAAGAACCCGCAACGGAGCCCTCTGTAGACCTTTCGGTACTTCCCGAGGTCGACCTCGAAAGGGTGATGCAAGAAGAGGGGGAAGCGCCAGAAGCCGAAATCGACGACAGCCGTCTTCAGCTTGCGCTAGCGTATCTCGATATGGAGGATTTCGAAGGGGCTCGCGAGTTGCTCGAAGAGGTTGTGCGTGATGGCAGCCCCGAAGCGAAAGCCAAAGCCGAGTCCCTGTTGGCACAGCTTTCGGGTTGATGGGGCGCGCTGGGTCGGTGCGGATCCCTTATGCTTTTCGGGTCTGGCTCTGGATTGCCGGCGCGGTGGCGCTTCAGGCCGTTACCTCGCTGTCGCTCCTTTCGCTCGCAACACTGGTCGTCGTGGGGGCGGCGATTGCAATCGACCGGGCCCGTTTCGTGCGGCTACTGCGCCGGATCCGCTGGTTGTTGCTGAGCATCGTGATCCTCTTTGGTTGGATGACGCCGGGAACGGCGATCGTGCCGTTCTGGGTTGCGTTGATGCCAACCTTTGAGGGGCTGGAATTGGCGGTGCTGCATGGCCTGCGCCTATTGGCGTTGGTCGCATGGTTGATTTTCTGGTTCGCGTGGTTACCCATCCCCGAACAGCCGACAGCGCTGTATCGCGCGTTTTTTCCCTTGGTCTGGTTCGGCGTTCCGCTGGAACGCTTCGCGGTGCGTCTGGCGCTCATCCTCGACGGACTCGATGCGCTGGCGAAAGCGCCGGTCCGGCTTCGGGACTGGCGCCACCTGCCGCGCTGGCTCGAAGGGGAGGACGACGCAGCTGAGTCGTGTCGTCAGAAGGCGGGTTTGCGATGACCGAGCCGCAACGGTGGTTGCTGTTGGTCGCATACGCGGGGGATCGGTTCCACGGGTGGCAAAGCCAACCGTCGGGACAAACGGTTCAGGACCATCTGGAACGTGCGATTGCTGCGATCGCCCAGCACCCGGTTCGTGTCCATTGCGCGGGGCGAACCGACGCCGGTGTCCATGCGCTCGCGCAGGTGGTCCATTTCGATACCGTCGTGCACCGCCCGGCAAGCGCGTGGCAGCGGGGAGTGAACGCACACCTCCCGCCGGGAATCGCGGTGTGGCACGCCCAGCCAGTATCGCGACGGTTTCACGCGCGTTTTGGCGCGCGGGCGCGGCGTTACCGCTACCTGCTTCTGGTGGGTGCGGCGCCACCGGCACAATGGTGCGGAAAAGTAGGATGGTTTCACCGCCCGCTCGACGGCGAAGCGATGCAACGGGCGGCGCAATACTGGGTGGGTACCCACGATTTCAGCGCCTTTCGTGCGGCACAATGTCAGGCGAGATCGCCGGTTCGGACCGTCACCGCAGCAACGGTCACGGCAATTCCCGGCGGGTTCGCGTTCGACTTCGAAGCCGACGGCTTTTTGCACCATATGGTGCGCAATTTCGTCGGCACCCTGGTCGCGATCGGCAAAGGGTATGCGCCACCGGAATGGGCAGCGGAGCTGCTTACCCACCGTGATCGCACGCGCGCAGCGCCCACTTTCATGCCCGACGGGCTCTACTTCTGCGGCGCCGATTATGGCGCGGTGTCGGAACTTCCTGGCGGCGGGCGAATCATCAAAGTCCCGCACTTGGCGATCGACGGGGAGATAGCGACGTGACCACAGAAGGTAACCGGCGGATCCGAGTCAAGATTTGTGGCCTGACGCGCGCGATCGATGTGTGCGCGGCGGTCGAGGCTGGTGCCGATGCGCTTGGGTTCGTCTTCTATCCCGCTAGTCCCCGTGCCGTGACGGTGGCGCAGGCACGCGCGCTTGCGCGTGACGTGCCGCCGTTCGTGAGTATCGTCGCGCTCTTTGTCGATCCATCGGTCGCCGAGGTCGCTGCGGTCTTGGACGCGCTCCCCATGGCGCTCCTACAGTTTCATGGGCAGGAAACGCCCGAATTTTGTCGCCAGTTCCACCGGCCGTACCTCAAAGCCTTTCCGGCTCGATCGCAAGCGATGCTCGCCCAGGCGCTCGTCCGCTACCCCGATGCGTGCGGCTGGCTCGTCGATACGCCGACGGTACAACACGGCGGTAGTGGGAAAACGTTCGACTGGACGGTATTGCCGCCCCCTGAAGCGCGGACACGACCCCTTGTACTTGCCGGTGGTTTGACCGCGGAAAACGTTGCCGAAGCGATCGCACGCGTGCGCCCATGGGCCGTTGACGTCAGCAGCGGCGTCGAAAGCGCGAAAGGGATCAAAGATCGCGGTAAAATCGTGCGGTTCCTCTCAGCGGTACGCAAAGCCGAAAACGACTTTGCCGCTTCTCATTGATGGAGACCAGACGAGCATGAACGCCCCCCAACACAAGGCAACAGTGCAACCCTACGCCTATCCCGACGCAAACGGCCATTTTGGTCCTTACGGAGGCGTGTTCGTCGCCGAAACGCTGATTCCTGCGCTCGAAGCGCTCACCGAAGCGTATGAAGCGGCGAAGGACGATCCGGCGTTTCGTGCTGAATTCGAAGCCGATCTCAAACACTACGTCGGGCGTCCGAGCCCGATCTACCATGCGAAACGTTGGTCGGAGGCGTTGGGTGGGGCGCAGATCTACCTCAAACGCGAAGACCTCAACCATACCGGGGCGCACAAGATCAACAACTGCATCGGGCAGGCGCTTTTGGCGCGCCGGATGGGCAAACCGCGCGTGATCGCCGAAACGGGCGCCGGGCAACATGGGGTCGCGACCGCAACGGTCGCAGCCCGATTCGGGCTCAAATGCGTCGTCTATATGGGGGCAGAGGATGTCCAGCGGCAGGCAGCGAACGTCTATCGCATGAAGCTCTTGGGTGCCGAGGTCGTGCCGGTCCATTCAGGGTCGAAAACCCTCAAAGATGCGCTTAACGAAGCGCTGCGTGACTGGGTCACCAATGTTGCGGACACCTTCTACATCATCGGAACCGTGGCCGGTCCCCACCCCTATCCGATGATGGTTCGCGATTTCCAAGCGGTGATCGGACGCGAATGCCTCGAACAGATGCCGGCGCTCGTCGGGCGACAGCCCGACTACGTGGTCGCGTGTGTTGGCGGGGGATCGAACGCGATCGGCATCTTCTATCCCTACCTTCCGTACGAATCGGTGCGGCTCATTGGGGTCGAAGCCGCCGGCGAGGGGATCGCCACCGGGCGACATGCCGCGAGCCTCACCGCTGGCCGTCCAGGGGTGCTCCACGGTAACCGAACCTATCTCTTGCAAAACGAAGATGGGCAGATCATCGAAACCCATTCGATCTCGGCTGGCCTCGACTACCCGGGGGTTGGGCCGGAGCACGCGTGGCTGAAAGAGATCGGCCGTGCGGAATACGTTGCGGTGACCGACGACGAGGCGCTGGCTGCGTTTCACGACCTGTGTCGCTACGAAGGCATCATCCCTGCGCTCGAATCGTCGCATGCGCTCGCGTACGCAGCCAAGATTGCGCCGACATTGGCCAAAGATCGGATCCTTTTGGTGAACCTCTCAGGGCGTGGCGACAAAGACATGCATACCGTTGCCCAGCGTTCGGGGATCACGCTATGAATGCTGCTTCCAACCGCATCGACACCCGGTTCGCACGCCTTGCTTCCGAGCAGCGCAAAGCGCTGATTCCGTTCGTGACCGCGGGTTTCCCCACTCCGGAAGTAACCGTCCCGCTCATGCACGCGATGGTGGCGGCTGGGGCCGACCTGATCGAATTGGGCGTGCCTTTTTCCGACCCGATGGCAGACGGCCCGACGATTCAGCGCGCCAGTGAACAGGCGCTCGCAAACGGGCAGACGTTGGCGAAAACGCTCGCGATGGTCGAAGCGTTTCGCGCGCAAGACCGTGAGACTCCCGTCGTCCTGATGGGGTACCTCAATCCGATCGAAGCGATGGGGTGGACACGTTTCGTCTCCGAAGCCGCACGCGTGGGGGTCGACGGGGTGCTCACCGTCGACCTGCCTCCCCAAGAGGCGCACGAACCGGCTCGGTTGCTCCAAGCAGCTGGGATCGCACCGATCTTTCTATTGGCACCTACCTCGCCAGAGACGCGCGCACGGGTGGTTGGCGAACTCGGTCGCGGCTACGTCTACTATGTGTCGCTCACCGGCGTGACAGGCGCAGGGCACCTCGACGTTGCCGCGGTGACTGAGCGCCTAGAAGCGTTGCGGCAGTGGGTCACGTTGCCCATTGCCGTGGGGTTTGGGGTCAAAGACGCTCAGTCGGCGCAAGCGATTGCCAAAGTAGCCGATGCTGTGGTCGTCGGGAGCCGTTTGATCGAAGCGATCGACGCCGATCCGGCCAACGCCATTGCCGCAGTCTCCGAATTGCTCACCACGCTGCGTGCAGCAGTTGATACGGTAGCGGCAACGGCGGAACCGCGCGGTAGCGAGAAAGGAAACGAATGACGATGAACTGGTTGGACAAGATCATTCCGCCGGGTATTCGGCGGGTCACGAGTGGGGTGCGCAAAAGCGTACCCGAAGGGTTGTGGACCAAATGCCAGGGGTGCGAAGCGGTACTCTATTCCGCCGACCTCGAAGCCAATCTGCGCGTCTGTCCCCAGTGTGGCCACCACCACCGTTTGGGCGCGCGCGCGCGACTCGACGCGCTACTCGACCCGGAAGGGCGTGAACCGATCGGTGACGAAATCCGGCCAGTCGATCCGCTGCGCTTCAAGGACAGCAAGCGCTATACTGAGCGCCTCAAAGAGGCGCAGCGCGCCACCGGTGAGCACGACGCATTGGTGGTGGTTGCGGGCACCGTGGCGCAAATCCCCGTCGTCGCCGCGGCGTTCGAATTCGAGTTCATGGGCGGATCGATGGGCTCGGTGGTGGGCGAGCGCTTCGTTCGTGGGGTGCGTGCCGCAGTCGAGCGCCGCGCCGCATTCATTTCGATTGCGGCAAGCGGGGGCGCGCGCATGCAGGAGGGGCTTCTCTCCCTGATGCAGATGGCAAAGACCAACGCGGCACTGGCGCAACTGGCAGACGCTCGCTTGCCTTATCTCTCGATCCTCACCGATCCGACGATGGGCGGTGTTTCTGCCAGTTTCGCGTTCATGGGCGATCTGGTCGTCGCCGAACCGGGGGCGTTGATCGGTTTTGCCGGACCGCGCGTGATCGAACAGACCGTACGACAAACCCTGCCCAACGGGTTCCAACGTGCCGAATTCCTGCTTGAAAAAGGTGCGATCGATGCCGTGGTCGATCGCCGCGAACTCAAGCAGTGGACGGCGCGCGCCCTGAGCCTATTGATGGCCCCGTTTTTACACCCATGATCCCTTCCACGACGCCCCTTTCGCCACCGTCTGAGCACGCGTTGCCTGAGAGCGTCGACGCGTGGTTGGCGCGGATCGAGGCGCGCGGCAGTGAAGCGCGCATCGTGCTGGGATTGGAGCGCGTTCGGGCGGTTTGGCAGCGGTTGTGGGGCGATCGCCCTTTTCCCCATCCGGTGATCACCGTTGCCGGTACCAACGGCAAGGGCTCGACCTGCGCCTACCTGGAGGCAATTTATCGCGCCGCTGGCTACCGCGTCGGTTGCTATACCTCTCCGCATCTCGTGCGTTTCCACGAACGGATTCGGGTCGGCGGAGTACCGATCGAGGACGCAGCGCTCATCGCGGCGTTTACCGCGGTGGAAACGGCGCGTGACACCGTCGCCCTGACCTATTTCGAATTCGTGACCCTTGCAGCGTTGTGGCATTTTGCCCAGACATCACTCGATCTCGTCATTTTGGAAGTGGGGATGGGCGGACGGCTCGACGCCGTAAACCTGATCGATCCCGACGTTGCGATCGTCACGACCGTCGATCTCGACCACCAGGCGTGGCTGGGGCCGGACCGTGAAGCGATCGGGCGCGAGAAAGCGGGGATCTTCCGCACCGGACGTCCCGCGATCGTCGCCGATCCCAACCCCCCGCAAAGTCTTCTCAATACGGCACATGCCCTGGCTGCGCCTCTTTTTCGCATCGGGGCCGAGTTCGGGTTCGAACCGCAGGAATCCCAATGGCGGTGGTGGTCGACCGCAGCAGGGCAGCGTGCGGGTCTGCCCGCGCCCGCATTGCGTGGCGAGGGGCAGTGGCACAACGCGTCGGCTGCGTTGATGGCGGTTTCGCTGTTACGTGATCGGTTGCCGGTGCCCCAACAAGCGGTACGAGAGGGGCTGCTCACAGCGACGCTGCCGGGTCGTTTTCAACTGTTGCCGGGACGCCCCCTCTTGATCCTCGACGTTGCGCACAATCCGCAGGCCACTGCGGCGCTCGCGAAGAACCTCCGCGCGCTCCGCTTGCCCACGCCTACGTACGCGATCTTCGGCTGCTACCGTGACAAACCGGTCGAGGCGCTCGTTGCACCGCTCGTTGCCTTGATCGACCGCTGGTGGCTGGTGCCGACCCCTGGAGAACGCGGACAGGATGCAGCGGCGCTGGAACCGGTCGTTACCGCGGCAGGGGCGCGTGCCGTCACGGTTGCGAAAGATGTCGAGGCGGCGCTCGCGCAAGCGGTGAAGGAAGCTGGGCCGGATGATAAAATTGTTCTTTTCGGCTCCTTTTCGATCGTCGGACAGGCCTTGGCATGGCGCGACAACGTGCGCACCACGAATCCGTGACCGATCCGGTGGCTTCGTCACCCAGTGAGGCACTCTTACGGGCGCGGCGCCGCTTCTTCGGAACGCTCGCGCTCTTTCTTCTGAGTTTGCTCATCCTTCCGTTCGTGATGGATTCGGAACCCCCCGCATCGCTTCCTGCACCAACGGTTCGGCTCATCACGGAAAAGCAAGAGGTGATCACGCTTCGTTCTGGGGCGGAAACCGCTGCGCATTCGGAGTCGGATGCGAATACCGCGGCGCTATCTGAGTCCGCCGCTTCCGCCACAGGGGAGATGCCAGCGGGTGCGGTGCCGCGTTCGGCTGCGGAACCCTCCTCGGGTGCTGCAGAACCTGCCGAGTCGTCTGCCGGTAGCAACGCCAAAACGCCAGAGGAGGGGCACTCGTCCCAGCAAAGTAGGGCGCGGAACCCACAAAATATGGCTCAGGATCGACTGAGCCAAAACGGGCAGAAGGCCCCTCACGAACGAACGGAAGCCAGCGCACCATCCGCAACCCCGAAGCCCACTCAAGACAAAAAGAACGTACCGATCTGGTCCGAAGCAAAACTCAGCGATACCGCTAAGGCGCAGGCCGCGCTGCGTGGGTTGGCGTCGCCGCAGCAGCCCCTTACCCAGTTCTGGTACGTTCAGGCGGGTGCGTTCAAAGACGAAGCGCAGGCGATCAGAGCGGTCGAACAGCTTCGACGTGCCGGTTATCCTGCATATCTCATGTCTGCGCAGGGGGGGTGGTATCGCATTCGGGTCGCCCCTTTTGTCACCGAAGCGGACGCGGAAGCGGTAACGGGCAAAATCGCGGCGCTCGTCGGCGGCAAACCGCGCGTCGGCGCGCAGAGGATCGCGCAATGAATCCGTTCGATCTCGCTGTCGTTGCGGTGATTGCGCTCTCGGTGGTTGCGGGGATCTGGCGTGGAATCGTTGCCGAGTTGCTGTCGCTTGCCGCGTGGGGGATCGCGATCGCTGCGGGATGGTTTTGGGGAGAAGCGCTTGGTGAGCGGGTGCTGGCCACGGTCTTTTCCGATCCCCGCTTGCGCTGGTTGGGTGGTGCGGTGATCCTTGCCCTTGCGGTTTTCTTACTGAGCGCCATATTGCGCGCGCTCTTAGGCGAGGTGTTGAAAGTGACGGGTTTGGCCGCGTTCGACCGCTTTTTGGGCGCATGGTTCGGTTTGGCGCGCGGCGTGGTGGTCGTGGTTTTCGTCGCGCAAGTACTGTTGTGGTTGGGCGCGGAAAAGACCCAATGGTGGCAAGCTGCGAAGACGCGCCCGTGGGTAGAAGCCGGGTTGGCGGAAGCGCTCCTTCTCTTGCCGGATACGGTGACACAACGCGTGGTGCAAAAGGGGTCTTGAAATGTGCGGAGTCATTGGGGTCGTTGCGCAGGAACCGGTCAATCAATTGCTCTATGACGGGTTGCTCGTCTTGCAACATCGTGGCCAAGATGCGGCGGGCATCGCTACCGGTGCTGACGGGCGTTTCTATCTCCACAAAGGGCCTGGGTTGGTGCGCGACGTCTTTCGTACGCGCAATATGCGCAACTTGATCGGCAATTGGGGGATCGGCCATGTGCGCTATCCCACCGCGGGGGATCCGTGCGACGTCTCGGAAGCGCAACCCTTCTATGTCAATTCCCCTTTCGGGATTTTGCTCGCCCACAACGGCAACCTTACCAATACCGAAACCCTGAAAGCGGAGCTCTTTCGCACCGATCGGCGACACATCAATACCAATTCCGATTCCGAAGTGATCCTCAACGTGTTGGCACACGAATTGCACCGTTCGGTTTCGGGGTTGGAATTGACCGACCGCGCCGTGTTCGACGCGGTGCGCGGGGTGCACCGTCGCTGCCGCGGCGCGTACGCGGTGGTCGCGATGATCGCCGGTTATGGCCTTTTGGCTTTTCGGGATCCGTTTGGCATTCGCCCGCTCGTCTTTGGCAAACGCGAAAGTGCCAACGGAACCGAATGGATGGTCGCTTCCGAATCGGTTGCGCTCGATGTCTTGGGGTTCGAACGCGTGCGCGACGTCGCGCCGGGTGAAGCGATCCTCTTTTCGGCCGAACAGGGGATGCGCGCGGAGCAGTGTGCCGATCGGCCGATCCTGGCGAGCTGTCTCTTCGAATTCGTCTATTTGGCGCGGCCTGATTCCTTCATCGACGGGGTTTCGGTCTATGACGCGCGGGTGAAGATGGGCGCGAAACTGGCCGAGCGTTTTCGCGCGTTGATGCCGCAGGAAAGGGTCGATGTCGTCGTGCCGGTTCCCGACTCTTCGCGGCCCGCGGCGATGGAGATGGCGCAGCGCTTGGGGGTAGCCTACCGCGAAGGGTTCGTGAAGAATCGCTACATCGGGCGCACCTTCATCATGCCGGGGCAAGCGGTACGGAAAAAATCGGTGCGACAAAAGCTCAACGTGATCGAACAGGAATTCGCCGGAAAAAACGTGCTCATTGTCGACGATTCGATCGTGCGGGGCACCACGTCGCGCGAAATCGTCCAGATGGCGCGGGATGCGGGCGCAAAGCGCGTGATCCTCGCCTCTGCCGCGCCGCCCGTGCGCTACGCCAATGTCTATGGAATCGACATGCCGACGCGCGCCGAGCTGATCGCAGCGTATCGGAATGAGGCGGAGATCTGCGCCGAGATTGGTGCCGACCGCATCCTTTATCAAAGCCTTGACGACCTCAAAGCGTGCATTCGCGAGATCAACCCGGAGATCAGCCACTTCGAAGCCTCCTGTTTCGATGGCTGCTACATTACCGGCGACGTCTCGCAAGATTACCTCGACGGAATCGAGGAACGCCGTACCCGTGGTGAGCGCAAACCTGTGCGCGGGCACAACCAACTCGATCTGACCTTGGCCAGTGGGGACGAGGAGCGCGACGCGTGAAAGCGAAAACCCTTGCCGTTCGCGCCGGGCAGACGCGCAGTCACTTTCAAGAACACGCCGAAGCGCTCTATCTGACTTCGAGCTTCGTTTTCGAATCGGCTGCGCAAGCGGCGGCACGCTTTGCTGGGGATGAGGAAGGATTCGTCTATTCCCGTTACGCCAATCCCACGGTGGCGATGTTCGAATCCCGCCTTGCGGCGCTCGAAGGAGGGGAACGGTGCGTCGCGACGGCCAGTGGGATGGCGGCGATCCTTGCGGTGGTGATGACGTTTTGCCAAGCCGGGGATCGGATCGTCGCGGGGCGCGGTCTTTTTGGTGCAACGCAGCAGCTTTTCGCCACGATTCTCACGCGGTTTGGGGTGACGACCGAATGGGTCGAATTGAGCGACTCAGACGCCGCAGCGACGGCGATTCGTCGGGTTCGACCACGTCTGGTCTATTGCGAAAGTCCAACCAACCCGTTGACCGAGCTGATCGATCTCGCGCTCGTCGCCGAGGTGGCACATGAGGTCGGGGCCCTTTTCGTCGTGGATAACTGCTTCTGTACCCCCATCTTGCAACAGCCGCTTGCGTTCGGTGCTGACCTTGTCGTCCATTCGGCAACCAAGTATCTCGACGGGCAAGGGCGCGTCTTGGGTGGAGCGGTCGTCGGGGCGCAGGTGCTGGTCGACGAGGTGGTGCGGTTCCTCCGCACAGCCGGGCCTTCGCTTTCGCCGTTTAACGCATGGGTGCTGTTGAAGGGGCTGGAGACGCTGCCACTTCGGATGCAAGCGCACTGTGCACATGCCCAAGCGGTTGCGGAATTTCTGGCTGGGCATCCGAACGTGACGCGCGTCTATTTTCCCGGGCTCCCCAGTCATCCGCAACACGCGTTGGCCAAGCGGCAACAGCGTGGATTCGGTGGAATCGTCGCGTTCGAGGTCGCTGGCGAGCGGCAAGCCGCTTGGCAGGTGATCGACCGTGTCCGCCTCTTTTCGATCACGGCGAATCTGGGGGACGCCAAAAGCACCATCACCCATCCGGCGTCCACGACCCACGGACGTCTGGCGCCAGAGGTCCGCGCGGCGATGGGGGTACGGGAAGGATTGATCCGTTTGTCGGTCGGGTTGGAAGATCCCGAAGATCTGATCGCCGATCTCGATCAGGCACTCACCCTGCGGTGAAAACCCGCTGGGTCGAGTCGCGCAAGCGGCGCGGGTTGGTGATCGCGCCACTCGGCGAGCACCCATCGATAGCGCAAGGTACCCGTTACGGGGTCGGGGTACGGCACGTCGCGGGGAATGTGGGTGTGACCGTGGATGAGGTGGGTGCCGGGATAGCGTTGGAACAGTGCCATAACGGCGGTTTCGCTCAGATCATCGGGAATGTCGTGGCGCATCGCGCTTTGCTGGCGCGCTTGTTGTGCAAATGCCAGCCGTTCCGCCAAGGGGCGCGCCAAGAACGCGCGTTGCCACGCGGGGTTGCGCGCTTGCGCGCGCCATGCCAGGTAGGGCGCATCGTCCCAGCAGAGCGCGTCGCCATGGGTAAGGAGATAACGTGCTGTGCCGGTATCGACGCCGACCAGGTCGGGGAGGCGGCGAAAGCCCAACCGTTTCGCCAAATCGCGTCCCACCAGGAAATCGCGGTTCCCGGTCTGAAAGAGGATGAGCCGCCGCTCAGCAACCGCGGCAAGCTGGGTAAAGAGGTCAGCGAACGCCGGAGGATCCCAGTCGTCGCCAATCCAATAATCGAAAAAGTCCCCGAGGATTGCGATCGGCTCTTCAGGCGGGAGTTGCTGCAACCATCGAACGAACTGCTGTTGCCGCGCGCTGGGCGTGATGGGATCGAGATGCAGGTCCGAGACCAGCCACAGGACGGGTAAGTGCAACCACAGGCGGCAGTATAACTGCGGCGGGGTCATTCGACGCGTTCGGCCCGTTCGATTACCACCGGTTCGACCGGCACGTCCCGCAGCGGACCGACGCGGGTCGTGGGAACTTTCGCGATCGCATCGACAACCTCCATCCCTGCGACGACACGGCCAAAGACGGCGTAACCCCATCCCTGCGGGGACGGGTCACGGTGATCCAGGTGGGGATTGTCGACCAGGTTGATGAAAAATTGCGCGCGCGCCGAGTGGGGGTCTTGCGTCCGCGCCATCGCGATCGTTCCTCGGACGTTCTTGAGTCCGTTGTCGGCTTCGTTGGGAATGGGCGTGTTGGTGGGGCGCAGCTGCAGCTCGCGATCGAACCCGCCGCCTTGAATCATGAAGCCGGGGATGACGCGATGAAACACGGTGCCGTCGTAATGTCCTTTCACGAGATACGCGAGAAAATTGGCGACGGTTTTGGGTGCGCGCTCAGCGTCGAGTTCGACGGTGATCGTTCCCAGATTGGTGTGCAGCGCAACGCGGGGTGCGCGCGATGCGCCTTCAGTCTGGTCTGCCGAGTGCGAAGCCATCGGGGTAAGGAGACTCATGAGCGCGATTCCTAGGTGAAAAATTTTGCGGCGGTTCGGATTCATTCCTTGTCCGCTCCGTTGTCGTCGTCGCCGGCCGAGAAGAATTCCCGCACGCGGTCGAGCCAGCTTTTGCTCTTCGGTTGCTGCCGCTCGTGGTGTTCGCGGCCAATCGCTTCGAATTCGCGTAGGAGTTCTTTCTGACGGTCGGTAAGATTCACAGGAGTTTCGACTACGACATGGCAGTAGAGATCCCCGTACCCGTGGTGGCGGACGTTCTTGATTCCTTTGCCGCGCAGCCGGAAAACCTGGCCGGTTTGGGTCTCCGGGGGGATTTTCAGGCGCGCGACGCCGTCGAGCGTCGGAATTTCGATTTCGCCGCCCAGCGCCGCGGTGACGATCGAAATCGGCATTTCGCAATGCAGGTCGTCGCCATCCCGTTGAAAGATCGGGTGCGGTTTGACGTGGATCTCCACGTAGAGGTCGCCCGGCGGTCCGCCATTGATCCCCGGTTCGCCGTAGCCGCTCTGCCGCAAGCGCATGCCGGAATCAATCCCTGCTGGAATTTTCACCTCCAGCGTTTTGTGTCGGCGAATCCGACCCGCGCCACGGCACTCTGGACAGGGGTGGGCAATGATCGTACCGGTGCCGTGGCAGTCGGGACAGGTTTGCTGAATGGAGAAGAAACCCTGTTGCATTCGCACTTGGCCCATCCCGCCACAGGTCGGGCAGGTGCGGGGTTGGGTTCCGGGTTTGGCGCCGCTGCCAGCACAGGTACTGCAGGTTTCGTAGGAGGGTACTCGGATCGTCTTGGTGGCGCCGTGAGCCGCCTCTTCGAGCGTGATCTCGAGGTGGAAGCGCAGATCGGCGCCGCGATAGACTTGCGTGCGGCTGCGACGGGTGCTGCCGCCGCCAAAGAAATCTTCGAAAATATCGCCAAAGGCGCTCGCGAAATCGTCGAAGCCGCGGGCGCCCGCACCGGCGGCCGCGGCGGCGCTGGGGTCGACACCCGCCATGCCGTAGCGATCGTACGCAGCACGTTTGGCTTCGTCGGAGAGGATATCGTAGGCGCGTTGGATCTCCTTGAATTTCTCTTCCGCGGCCTTGTCGCCCGGGTTGCGGTCCGGGTGGTATTTCATTGCGAGCTTGCGGTATGCTTTTTTGATTTCGGCCGCCGAAGCGTCGCGGGAAACCTCGAGAATCGCGTAGAGGTCGATTTCACGCATGGGTTCGATCCGTCAATGAGGTACCAAAACAAGCAAAAGAAGCCGCTGCCCATGAGGCAACGGCTTCTTTCTGATCAATAGGACGACGCGGTCACGATGACTTTTTGTCGTCCTTTACTTCGGTGAATTCGGCGTCGACCACGTCGGCATCGTTCGCGCTGGCGCTTCCTTGCGTGCTGCTACTGGTGGTGCTGCCGCTCTCTGCGCTTTGCGCTTTTTGCATCACTTCGGCGCTCACCTGCGCCAGTTTTTGCATCGCCGCTTCGATCGCCGCTTTGTCTTCACCTTTCGCTGCCCGTTCGGCTTCTTCGATCGCCGCTTCAACCTTGCCTTTTTCCGCAGTGCCGACCTTGTCGCCAACCTGTTCGAGCGATTTCTTCACCGAATGGACGAGCGCATCGCACTGGTTGCGCGCTTCCACGAGCTCGCGCATCCGTTTGTCTTCGGCAGCGTGCAGTTCGGCGTCACGAATCATCTGTTGGATCTGCTCTTCGGTCAACCCGGAGTTCGCTTTGATCGTGATCTTGTTCTCTTTACCGGTATCCTTGTCACGCGCCGAAACGTGGAGGATCCCATTCGCGTCGATGTCAAAGGTGACTTCGATCTGCGGCACACCACGCGGCGCAGGCCGGATCCCTTCCAGATTGAATTCGCCCAAGAGCTTGTTGTCGCGCGCCATTTCGCGCTCGCCTTGGAAGACGCGAATCGTCACCGCGGTCTGGTTGTCGTCGGCGGTGGAGAAGATCTGCGTCGCTTTCGTCGGGATCGTGGTGTTCTTGTTGATGAGCTTGGTCATCACGCCACCGAGCGTTTCGATCCCGAGTGAGAGCGGAGTGACGTCGAGGAGCAGGACGTCCTTGACCTCACCTTGCAACACGCCCCCTTGGATCGCGGCACCGATCGCCACCGCTTCGTCCGGGTTGACGTCTTTGCGCGGTTCTTTACCGAAGAATTCTTTGACCTTTTCCTGGACCTTCGGCATCCGGGTTTGTCCGCCGACCAGGATCACCTCGTCGATGTCCTTGACGGTGAGACCCGCGTCTTTGAGCGCGATGCGGCACGGCTCGATGGTCCGCTCGATGAGGTCTTCGACGAGCGATTCGAACTTCGCCCGGGTGATCTTCATCGCCAGGTGCTTCGGCCCAGAAGCATCCGCGGTGATGTAGGGGAGGTTGACTTCGGTCTGCTGGCTCGATGAGAGCTCGATCTTCGCTTTTTCCGCCGCTTCTTTGAGGCGCTGCATCGCCAGCGGGTCTTTCTTGAGGTCTACCCCTTGCTCTTTCTGGAATTCACTGACGATGTAGTCGATCAAGCGGTTGTCGAAGTCTTCCCCGCCTAGGAAGGTGTCACCGTTCGTGGCGAGCACTTCGAACTGGTGTTCACCGTCGACTTCGGCGATTTCGATGATCGAGATGTCGAAGGTGCCACCCCCCAAGTCATAGACCGCGATTTTGCTGTCGCCGGGTTTTTTGTCCAGGCCGTAGGCGAGCGCCGCTGCGGTCGGCTCGTTGATGATCCGTTTGACTTCGAGACCGGCGATCCGCCCCGCGTCTTTCGTCGCTTGCCGTTGCGCATCGTTGAAGTATGCCGGTACGGTGATCACCGCCTCGGTGACCTCTTCGCCCAGGTAATCTTCTGCGGTCTTCTTCATTTTGCGCAAGACTTCCGCAGAAATTTGCTGCGGCGAAAGTTTCTTGCCGGTCGAGGTTTCCACCCAGGCGTCGCCGTTTTCTGCCCGAATGATCTTGTAGGGCATCAGTTTGATGTCTTTTTGCACCTCCGGGTCTTCGTAACGGCGACCGATGAGACGCTTGATCGCGTAGAAGGTGTTCGCCGCGTTGGTGACCGCTTGCCGTTTCGCCGGGGCGCCAACCAGGATTTCGCCATCCGCGGTGTAGGCAACGACCGACGGCGTGGTGCGTGCTCCTTCCGAATTTTCGATCACGCGCGGTTTGCCGTTCTCCATCACCGCGACGCAGCTGTTGGTGGTTCCCAAGTCGATACCGATGATTTTGCCCATTGTTTTCTCCTATTACCGTTTCTGTGTTGGAACTGTTTTGGTGTATGAGGGCGTTGATGAGAATTTCAAGAGCCCGATTTGGCTTTCGAGACCATCACGAGCGCCGGACGGAGCACACGTTCATGGATCAGATAGCCTTTTTGCAATACCTGCGCTACGTGGTTGGGTTCGCCGTCGGTCTCGATCATCCCGATTGCCTGGTGTCGGTTGGGGTCGAATTTGTTGCCTGCTGGATTCTCCTCTTTGATGCCGAACTGTTCGAGCGCGGCGGTGAGTTGTTTCAACGTGAGTTCGACCCCCTCACGCAGGCTTTCGACTGTTTGATTCTCTGTGGCGAGCGCCGCTTCCAGACTATCCTTCACCGGCAAGAGCGCCGCGGCGAATTTGTCGATTGCGTAGAGGCGCGCTTTGGCGATCTCTTCTTCGGCACGGCGTCGAACGTTTTCCGCTTCGGCTTTTGCCCGCAGCCAGGCGTCGTAGTGCTCTGCCGCTTTGCGCTCTGCAATCCGCACCATCTCTTGGAGGTCGGGGATACTATCGATGGGCGGATGGCTTTGTGCGTTAGGCTCCGCATTTTGTCCCGATTCGGAAGCGGCAGCATCGGGAGCCTTGCCTGCAGCAAACGCTGAGCTGGCAATGGTGTCACTCGCGATCACAGACGGGTGCGCTTCGCTATTGACGTCCGGTGTCGGGTTCTGGTTGGTTTGAGTTTCTTGGTTTTCTGATTGCGGATGTGGTGTTTGCGGATTGATCATACGGTTCTGCTCCCATGCCAATGGTTCAATTGTACTGGAATGGGGGCAGGGAAAAGGAATTTCAAGGGATAGCCGGTCGCATCACCAAAAGAAACCGTCACGCGGCAAAACGTGAGATGCTGTCAACGATCGCCGCTTGGTGGCGCAGAAAGGGCGCATGTGCGGCGTTGGGGATGGGTAGCCATTTCCCATGAGGCACGGTCTGTGCGATGGCTTCCCCCGCAGCACACGGAATGAGGGGGTCGTTCTCCCCGTGAATGACGAGGACAGGGGTCGTAATGGAGGGGAGTTCTGCGCGCAGATCGACCGTAGCCAGCCAATCGAGCCCGGCAAGCAGGATCTCCAGCGACGGGGCGGGATCGGCGGTAGCCAGAATTTCGGCGGTCAGGGTTTTGTTCTCCGGTTCGCCGCGGTTGAAGCCGCCGACGAAACGGGGCAGCATCGCCGGTTCGTCTTCGGCGATCGCGGCGCGAAACTCGGCAAGCGCTTCAGGCGTAAGCCCGTGGGACCAACCGTCGCGTGTCACGAACGAGGGTGTGCCGCCGATCACGACCACGCCGCCGATGTGGTGCGGTGCACGCGCCGCAGCCGCAAGCGCAATCATGGCGCCCAACGACCAGCCAACCAGGACGGTTCCGGGCGGAACGGCAGTGATCAGCCGGGTAACCGCGTCAGCAAAGTCCGCAGTAAAGGGGGTTTCCCGGTAGCCGGGAAGGTCATACCACTCTGCGTCCAACGCGTTCGCCAAAGGGGCAAGCGGCCCGCGTCCAAGCCGCCATCCCGGTATTAGGGTAATCGGTGGGTTCATCGCAAATGCACTTGTAGCCAAGAAAGGAGGCGTCCGGCATCCATCGCGCCGCTTTGTCGCGCGATTTCCCGTCCGCGGACAAAAAGTGCGATGGTGGGGATGCTTCGAATGTGGTACTGCGCGGCAATATCGGGGTTCGCCTCGGTATCGACCTTGACGAAATGTATTTTGGGTGCCTTTTGTGCCGCTTGAGCGAAGTGGGGGGCCATCATTCGGCACGGGCCACACCAAGGGGCCCAGAAATCGACCACGACGGGAATCGTCGGTTGTAGGACGTGGCGTCCAAACCATGCCGAATCGACGTTGATCGGTTCGCCGGGTAGTAGCGTCTGTTTGCATTTGCCACACACGGGCCCCTCGTCGAGACGCTCAGCAGGTACGCGGTTCAAAGCGTGGCATTGCGGACAAGGGATCATCAATGGTTCGGTCATCGTTCGCTCCTCTTCAAACCCAGGGATCGTCGTCACGGTCACGCCAGTGGCGTCGATCGACGCGCCAGCGCACCTTGACTTCATATCTGGGGTCGGAAAGCGCAATGGCAACTACCCCCGTCAGAATGCTGTAGAGCAGCGCGCCCCAAAACGCCGACCAAAAGTCGGCGACGACTACCCCGGGCACGATTCCCGTTGCCGCCCAAAAAAGCAGTGCGTTGATCACGAGGGCGAAGATGCCGAGCGTGAAAAGGGTGGCTGGCAGGGTCAGTAACAGCAGGATGGGTTTGATCGACCAGTTGATGATCCCCAGCACGAAAGCGGTCAAGAGCGCGGCACCGTAGCCCGTGACGGTAATCCCGGAGACGATCTCGGCCACCGCCAAGAGCGCGACGGCATTGAGCAACCAGTGGAGCAGCAAGCGAAGCCAGGAAGGAAGCATCATGACGAAGGGAACTCCACGCGGGTGCGCATCGGCCAACCGGAAAGATGCGGGGTGAGGATGGTGGCGAAATCACGAATCCATTCGGGATCCGCGTTGAGACAAGGAACATAGGTGAAGTGTTCGCCGCCGGCGGCCAAGAACGCCTCACGGCATTCGATCGCGATCTCTTCCAACGTTTCGAGGCAATCGGCGACGAAACCGGGACAGACCACCGCAACCCGTTTTACCCCGGAGCGTGCCAATTCCTCGAGCGTTTCTTGCGTGTACGGTTGCAACCATTTCGCTGGCCCGAAGCGGGATTGAAAGGTAACCATCCAGCGATCGCGTGGCAGTTGCAGTGCCTCTGCGATCAACCGCGCGCTTTTTTGGCATTCGCAATGGTACGGGTCACCGGCGTAGAGGGTTTTGAGCGGCATGCCGTGAAAGCTGAAGAGGAGTCGCTCCGGTTCGCCATCTTGGTCGAACGCCCGACGAAGCGTGGCGGCTACCCGTTCGACCCAGGCCGGGTGGTCGTGCCAGTGACGCACGAAGCGAACTTCCGGGAGATCCCGCCAGTGTTGGAGCGTCTGCGTGACGGCGTCGAAGACCGAACCGGTGGTGCTTGCACAATACTGGGGATAGAGCGGTACGACGAGCAGACGACGCACGCCAGCTTGCCGCAGCGAAACCAATTCGTCACGCACATTCGGGTTGCCGTAGCGCATCGCCCAACGAACGAGCGGCCCGGATTCTTCCCACAGGGCTTGAAGCCCTTCGGCCAGTTGCCGCGTGACAACCGTGAGGGGGGAGCCCGCTTCGGTCCAGATTTGGGCGTATTTCGCAGCGCTCGCTTTCGGGCGGCGCGGCAGAATCGCCAGTTCGAGAATGGGGCGCCACAGCCAGCGTGGCAGTTCGATCACGCGAGGGTCGGTGAGAAATTCACGCAAATAACGGCGAGTCGCAGCAGGAGTGGGGGCGTCGGGGGAACCCAAATTGACGAGCAAAACTGCGGTGTGGAGGGTGATTCTTTCATGAAACCCCCGACACTCGACAGGATCGGATCGTTCCGTTGGCTGCATCGTTGTACTCATCCTTGGGTACTCTCATATTGACTCAGCGCATGGGTGAGCAATTTCGCAGTGATATCGACGATGGGAATCACCCGATCGTAGGCCATGCGGGTGGGACCGATCACCCCGATCGAGCCGACGATCCGGCCTTGCACCGAGTAGTTGGCGGTAATCAGCGAACACTCTTCCAATTCCGCGACACCCGATTCGCTCCCGATGAAAATCTGCACGCCGTTTGCCTGTGTCGCCTGCTCCAAAAGACGCATCAACGCGGTCCGTTGCTCGAACAGGGAGAAGAGTTCGCGCAGCCGCTCCATGTTGCTGGCGAATTCACCCACTTCCAGTAAGCGGTTTTCACCAGAAACGACGTACGGATCGGCTTCGGGGAGTGGCGCGGTGAGTGCGGCACGCATCAGATCCGAGATGTCTTCCCGCATCCGGCTCAACTCTTGCGCCAACACTTCCCGCATCTCTTCGAGCGATTTCCCAGCGAAATGGGTCGTCAAAAAGTTGCTGGCCTCGACGAGTTCGGACGGAGAGAGCGCCCGAGGCGCGCTCACCAGGCGGTTGAGGACCTCGCCACGTTGTGTTACCAGGATGAGCAACAGACGATTGCCCGAAAGCGGGACGAATTCGATGTGCCGCAACCGTTCGGTGTCGCGCTTCGGTGCCATGACGATGCCGGCAAATTGCGTCAGTTCCGACAAAATCTGAGAGGCGCGTCGGATCAACTGCTGCGGCTGGTCGGGTTTGAGCTCTTCGCGCAGATCGGCGATCAGTCTCTGGTCGAGCGGTTGGATCGCAATCAATTTGTCGAGGTAGAAACGATAGCCTGCCGCGGTGGGGGCGCGACCTGCCGACGTATGGGGACTCATCACCAGCCCGAGCTCTTCCAGGTCGCTCATGATGTTGCGCACGGTGGCCGGCGAAAGCGTCAAGCCGCTTGCGCGCGACAGGGTGCGCGAGCCGACGGGTTGTCCTTCCGCGATATAACGCTCGACAAGCGTTTTGAGCAGGATGCGGCTGCGTTCGTCCAACATGGCGTTCAGAGTAGTCGCTACCGCGCCCATATTACCACTGGCTTGGCTTTTCGTTACAATGGGGTCATGGGTGTGCAATTTCAATCCGTTGGGCTTGCCGCGAAGGTGCACTCGGAAGCAGCGCTGGAAGCGCTGCAGACGCTTGCCGAGTGGTTATCGCAGATGGGCTGCCAAGTGGTGATCGAGTCGTCGACGTTTGCGCACGATGCTGCCGAATCGTGCCGGTGGACATTGGCCCCTTTTTCCCGCATGGCGCAGATGGTCGACCTGGCCGTGGTCCTTGGCGGTGACGGGACGATGCTCAATGCAGCGCGGCAATTGGTCGAACACGACGTGCCACTCGTCGGGATCAACCTGGGTCGGGTGGGATTTCTCACCGACATCGCGCGTTCCGAGGCGATTCCACAGCTCGAACGGATCTTGCACGGCGAATATCAAGAAGAGCGGCGACTGCTCCTTTCCGGTCGAATCGTCCGGGACGGCGCCGTGATCGCCGCGAGCCACGCACTCAACGACATCGTGATGAACAAAGGGGATCTGGGGCGGATGATCGAATTCGAATTACACATCGACGGTCATTTCGTCTATACGCAACGGTCTGACGGGATGATCATTGCTACACCCACCGGTTCCACCGCCTACGCGCTTTCGGCGAACGGCCCCATTCTGCATCCTCAGGTTGCGGGCATTGCTCTTGTGCCCCTGTGCCCACACGCACTCACGGCGCGGCCGATCACGATTCCCGACCGGGCGGAGATCGAACTCGCCTTACTGCCAGGCCATGTTGCCGATGTCCATTTCGATGGGCAAGGGCGGGTGGAGATGCTGCCCTCGGACCGCTTGCAGGTGCGGCGCGCTGGCCACCAAGCCCGTTTCCTCCATCCGATTGGCTACGACTATTTTGCGATGTTGCGGGAAAAGCTCCATTGGAGCGCGTCACCGCGGTAACGGATCATGATTCGTCGTCTGGAAATTTGCGATTTCGTCCTGATCGAACACCTCGACCTCGCGTTCGAAGCCGGGTTCGGTGCGCTCACCGGGGAGACTGGGGCGGGGAAATCGATTCTGCTCGACGCCGTGACGTTCGTTTTGGGCGCACGTGCCGATGCGAACTGGGTGCGCACCGGCGCGCAACGGGCCGAGGTGGTGCTCACTTGTGATTGGCCGGAACAACCTGAAGCCGCGTCGCTTCTTGCCGAATGGGAGATCGCGCCAGACGACGAGGCGATGCTGCTCATTCGGCGTACCCTCGACGCCAATGGGCGTTCGCGCGCTTGGATTCAAGGTGTCGCGGTGACGCAAAGCCAATTGCGCGCATTGGGGGCGTGGCTTGCCGACGTACATGGGCAACATGCGCACCATGCGCTCCTGACCCCAGAGACGCAACGGCGGCTCGTCGATCGTTTCGCCGAAGCCGTTCCAGAAGCGGAAGCGGTCGCGCGTGCCTGGCAAGCGTGGCAACAAGCGAAAAATGCACTCGATGAAGCGATCGCGACGCAGGGACGGATCGCCGAGGAGCGTGAGCGCCTCACTTGGTGGTTGAGGCAGTGGCAACCGATCGCTTTTACCGCAGAGGAGTGGCAAGCGTGGGAAGCGGAGTATCGCCGCTTGAGCCACGCAGCCGAACTGCAGCAGCAGGTCGCGGTTGCGCTCGATCTTCTCGATCGGGACCCAGATGGCGCGCTCGTTGCTGTCAGCCGCGCGATCCGCGCGCTACGGGAAGTGGAAACGTTCCATGCCGCGATCGCGGAGCCGCTTTCGCTGTTGGCTGCGGCGGAAGCCGAGCTCGACGAAGCGGCAGCGAGCCTTAAGCGGGAGTTGGCGCGCTTCGAGGAAGACCCCGAACGGTTGGCATTTTTGCACGAACGGATCAGCGCCGCCCATGAATTGGCGCGCAAACATCGCGTTCTTCCGGAAGCGCTGCCTGCGCTTGCCGCCGAATGGGAGAAACGCCTGGCCGCGCTCGATGCGGCAAGCGATCTGGAACGGTTGCAGACTGCAGAGCGCGCAGCGCACCAAGCGTATCGGGACGCCGCGGCGCGCCTGAGCGCGAAGCGTCAGAAGGGTGCGCGGCGGTTGCGCGACGCGGTGATGCGCTTGTTGCCGGAACTGGCAATGCCTCATGCCCGATTCGAAGTGGCACTCGAATCGAACGAGCCGAGCGTGCACGGCATGGAACGGATCGCGTTCCGTTTTGCGGCCAACCCAGGGCAGCCACCAGCAGCATTGGCCCAAGTGGCGTCGGGCGGGGAGCTTTCCCGCATTGGGCTGGCGATTCAGGTGGCTTCGGTTGGTGCCGAGGCGATCCCCACTGTGATTTTCGACGAAGTGGATGTTGGGATTGGGGGCGCGGTTGCCGCAGTCGTGGGTCGGTTGATGCAGCAGCTCGGGACATGGCGGCAAGTGCTTGCGGTGACCCATCAGCCACAGGTGGCGGCGTGTGCCGATTGGCACTGGCGGGTCAGTAAACGGCCCGATTCGGAACAAAGTGTCGTGACGGTCGTCGAACCGCTCGCAATCGATGCGCGAATCGACGAATTGGCGCGCATGGTCGGGGGGGCAGAGGTCGATGAAGCGGCGCGGGCCCACGCCCGGTCGCTCTTGGCGATGAGCCAGCGCGGGGCGCAAGACGCGAAGGGCTAACTTTTCGAACGCGTTTTACGGTACGGGCAATCGGCTCCCTGCACGCAACGACCGTAGAGTGCAAGGGCGTGGTCCTCGAGCGAAAATCCGTACTGTTCGGCAATCGCTTTTTGTCGCGCTTCGATCGCCTCGTCGTGGAATTCGACGATCCGCCCGCAATCCACGCAAACGAGGTGGTCATGGTGGTGGTTTTCTGCCAGTTCGAAAACTGCTTTCGTGCCGTCGAAGTGGTGTTTGAGCAGCACCCCGGCCTGTTCGAACTGCGTGAGCACGCGATAGACCGTCGCGAGACCGATTTCGACCCCCTGGTCGAGCAGTTCGCGATAGACGTCGTCTGCACTCAAATGGCGCGCGCCTTCTTGCGCGAAGAGTTCGAGAATTTTGATTCGCGGGTAGGTGGCTTTGAGCCCTTTTTCCCGGAGGTCGATGTCGGTTTTTGCGTTCATGGCGATCAGGGGTAATGACGACAAAAAGAATCGTTCTGATTATACGCAATCGTTGCGCTGAGTGCGAATCACGCACCGACGAGAGCATGCTATAGTTTCGCATCGTGAAGGGTTTTCGAGGGAAACATGCGTCGCGAATCGCCTTTTCGTCGCACCAAGAAACGCCTACTCGCCGTGAAGCTCGCGGGGGTTGGGGTTGTCTTCGCGCTTACGGGGTGTGCGCTGGAGCAAGGCAGCGCGTTCGACCGTGTTGCCGCAATTGCTTCCCCCTATTCGGCGCCGGTTCGTCAAGGCAACTGGGTGGAGCCGGAAGCAGTGCGCCAACTGCGCAAAGGGATGCCGCAAGAAACGGTCCGGTTGTTGCTCGGCTCACCACTGCTTGTCGACCCGTTCCGCAATGACCGCTGGGATTATCTCTACCGTTACGACGACAAGCGGGGGCATGTTGAGATGCGCCGCTTGACCCTCTTTTTCGAAAACGGCGTGCTGGTGCGTGTGGAGGGTGACGTCGTTCCGGCAAACGAAACCGCGGCGGGCTCGCAGCCAGAAAGTCGACCGCGTTGGCAGACGGTCGAGATTCCCGCGGAACAGAAAGAGTAATCGGTTCGCAAAAGCCGA
>Ga0207875_100114_pt1 | contig 63908 bp, 59 predicted proteins | sample CeladaPassage60A_FD_187476 | JGI IMG/M metagenome (GOLD analysis project Ga0207875, IMG submission 187476) | Cellulose-adapted microbial communities from the Joint BioEnergy Institute, USA - Passage3 60A (SPAdes) (version 2) | ecosystem: Engineered > Bioreactor > Continuous culture > Unclassified... | reverse complement strand
CGATTGCGGCGGTGGCGATGCCGGCTGTGGTCAGCGTGTCGACGGCACGAATCAGGCGTTTGCCCGCCGTGTACCGTGGACCAATCATCGGCAGGCGCTCAACCAGCCCGGCGCCGACGGGCGGCGTGACGGCCGCGTCCAGGCGGCCGAGGTCGTCGTGGAGCTGTGTGAGGCTCTGCTCGATCGCGCGGAGATCGTCCGCCTGCATGCTGCTGAGATCGCCGGCCTGTAGCGCCTCCAACACTGCCACTTCATCGCGGACATCCCGGTAGGCGGCGAGCGCAGAGCGCGCCCGCATACCGGCCAGCACACCGAGGACGAGAATGATGAGGAGCACGCCGCTGACAACGAATGGCCAGCGGCGGCGCCGGGTGGTGACAGTGGCCGAGGTGTGTGGACGTAAGGCGGCGAAGATCGGAGTCGCTGCCTGGCGGCCGGTCTGGTCGTCTACGTCGTGCATCAGCGCCTACGTCTCGGAGTCGGCCGACTTGGAGGTTGTGGGCCGGAGCGTCCGCCGGATGACGACACGGTTGCCGCTCCCGTTCGCCCAGGTCGGGATGACGGCGGGTGGCTCGATGTGGCGGGCGCCGGCCGCGTCGTCGCCCTGGCTGCGGTAGTACGTGTAGTAGCCGCCGGACTTCTCCAGCGGGAAGCGGTTCAGGATGATCCCCAGCAGCGTCGAGCCCGACCGCTGGATCTGCTGCACCGCCTCGGCGAGCTCCGCCGTGCGGACCCGCCCGGTCTCGGAGACGACGATGACCCCGTTGGTCAACCGGCTCAGGACGAGCGCGTCGGACACCGCCAACGGCGGCGCGTCGAAGATGACGACATCGGCCTGCCCGGCCAGCCAGTCCAACACCTCGCGCATCCGGGGCGAGCTGAGGAGGTCCAGCGGGTTCGGCGGCAGCGGGCCGGCGGGCAGGACCGTGAGGCCGGCGATGGTTGTCTGCCGCAGCGCTGGGGTGAGCTTTACATCCCACTCGCCCAGCAGCAGGTTGGACAAACCGGTGCGCGTGTTGAGCCCGGCGAAGTAGCGCTGGACTTGCGGCCGGCGCAGGTCGGCGTCCACGAGGATGACGCGCTGGCCGCCCTGTGCCAGGACCGCCGCCAGGTTCACCGCCGTGGTTGTCTTGCCGTCGCCGGGACGTGGGCTCGTCACGACGAACGAGCGCAGGCTCTGCCCCACGGCGACGAACTGAAGGTTGGTCCGTGCGGTGCGGAAGGCTTCGCTGCCGACCGAGTCGGGGTGGGCGATGGCTTCGATGCTCTCAGGCGAGCGGAGCTCGGGGATGAGACCGAGTGCACCGCGCCCGGTGAGCCGCTGCACGTCCTCGCTGGTCTTGACGGTGTCGTCGAGGTAGCCCGCGACCAGCACGAGCCCGGCGGCGAGCACGACTCCGAGGGCGCCCGCGAGGGCTGTGTTGAGGAGGATGCGCGGCTTGACGAAGGTCTTCGGCGGCACGGCCTGCTCAACCACGCGGATCTGGGTCGCACTTTGCGCGGCGGCAAGCTCCATCCGCTGCTGGGCTTCCAAGAGGCTCGCGTAGAGCGACTGGTCCTGGCTCAGTTGCGTCTGGAGCGTCCGCAGCTCGGTCTGGACGGCGGTGCCGCTGGCACCAGACTGCTGCAACTCCGCGATCCGGGAGCTGGTGTCCTCGATGCGCTGCTGCACTTCCTCGATCTGGCGCCGCAGCTCGTCACGGCCGCTTCCGGTCACGGCATCCTCTTGCGCGTGCGTATCCTCGATGAAGACCTGAGCCAGCGTGTTGGCGATCTGGGCAGCGGTGCCCGGATCGGGATCTTCGACGGCGATCTCGACGAGTTGGGTGCTGTCGATACGGGAGACGCTGATGCTCTCCGCCAGATCTTCCGGCGTGGTGTCGAGCGAGAGGCGCTCGATGGTCTTCTCGAGAACGGGACGCGCGGTAACGAGGCGGCTGTAGGTGACAGCCAGCTCTTGCGCGGCCTGGATGTCGCTCACGTTGAGGCTGCCGGTTGTCTCGCGCTGGTCGATGAAGAGGGTCGCTTCCGCGCGGTAGACGGGCGTCAGCGCCCGGCTGACGCCGTAAGCGGCAGCGCCGGCGAGGACCGGGCAGAGGACGAACACCCACCACCAGCGCCGAATAAGCCCAAGGATCTCGATAAACGTCAAGTCGCGCACGTGTGGGTGCTCCCTGATACCGTTGCCAATGGTCGCACATCAACGCCTGGAGGGGCGTAAGATGGCGCCCTCAAGTCTACTATGGACCCCATCGGTAAGACGAGGACTCGGTCGAAAAGGCGTGACTTTTGTCCCTATCGGTGCGCGATCGGGCGCGCATGGGCCAGGTTGGCGGCAGCACGGTACAATCCTCATGATCCGCGGGGATATCCGGTACATGCCGCGGAGATCCGCGCATGGAGGAGTAGTCTCGGGTCTGGCTCACTGAGTCAGGCCCGCAATGGGCGAAGGGGTGGCGACAACGCAATGGATCTTCGTGAGCAGGTGGAGCTAGCGATTCGCAACTATGAACATCTGCCGCCGCTGCCGTTGAGTGCGGACATGCCGGAGGCGGAACAGCACCTGGCGACGCCCGATCGGCTGGGGTTCGCGCTCGGCTGGGTGGTGGCCAACGTAATCGTCGGGGCGCGCTTCGCCGACTCGGCCATCGACGCGCTGCCGATCTACCACCCGGAGAACGGCTGGGATCGCTTCCTCCTCACGCGGCGGGTGACTGCCCCGCCCTTCGCCAACGAGCCAGCGGACTCCTTCGGAATGATTCTCCTCAGCGGCGAGGATGCGCCGCGCATCACCCACGGCAGCGGCGACCTGCGCCTGGCGCTGGGGACACTGCTGCGCGAGGACCCCGAGCGGGCGCAGGAAGAGATCATCGCCCTCTTCCCCCGGATGGGGTTGCCGGGCAACCTGGGTTACTCGTGGCCGCAGAAGCAGAAGCACTACCCGCGCCTGTACCAGGCGGTGACCGAGTTGATCCTGGAAAACCCGGGGATGGTGGCGGCGCGCGAGATCTTCGTCGACGACCAGCCGGTCGACGGCGCGTATCACCCGCTCTACCTGCACGGCGTGGCGCTGAAGCCGAAGATGGTCTACGACTGGTGGCTGGTGCAGATGGGCGATCGCGCGGCCTTCATGCGTGTGCACGCGGGACAGGCGATCTACGAGACCGACCGCGGCGGCTGGTCCACGGTGCGCAAGCAGTTGTCCGAGGAGGAGACGGTGGACGACATCAAGCGGCGCATCCTGGCGTGGCTGCGGATCAAGGGGACGCCGTCGCCCGACACCGTCGATTGATCCGGCGTCTAGGCGCACCGGAATCGGCGGTTTCGCGTGCCTCGCGCGCCGGTTTCCGGTGTGTAGAACGGCATGAAGACGCCGAGAACAGCCGCCAATTCGACGTCGGATACGCGAAACGAAGGATGGGGGCGCAAGGATCACGCGAACGGCTGCGCGTCTGACCTTGCCATAAGCCGGGAACCTGTTACACTCGTAGTGCGTGAGTCCCGCGGCCGTGGCGCCAGGCGGCCGGGCGACTCGTTGGCGACAGTCGGCGTTTCCGGGGGGTTGTGGTCGCTGTCGCCCGCACAAGACCCCGTTGCAGGGACGGGAGGAGCCGGTCAGCCGGCTCTTTCCTGTGTCTGGGCCTAGCGCAGCGCGCTACGCCCCCGCGAGCATTGTTTCCAGCCGCTTTTCCGCGTGATGTGGCAGGTGGAGGGGCTCATCCTCCGAGCCCCGGAGTTCGCCGTTCGCCGTATGCCCGCTCACGACGACCGACCACTGACCACCCGGATTCTGACGCCAGAGGGTGAACCCTGCGCCGAGCTGCGAGGTGAGCGGGGCGAGGTCCAGGCGGTCCGACCCGTTCACGATCGCGACCGGATGCCAGTTGTGCGCCTGGAGTGTCCGGACCATCTGTCTGGCTACTGTCACGGGTACCGCCTCTCCGTCGTCGGCTCCCGGCACGGCTCTCGCCGCGCCCGGAGGCGAACTTGCCCCCGAGGAGTGCAAGCACTGTGCCGGGGAGGGGCGGCGTCGCCACGGCTGAGCGTGGCTCATGCGAACCGACCCGGATGGGGCTTCCGTGCCGGGCCGGATCCGTGGGCCACGGTCGCCATCCGGGTCGATGTGAGGGGCGCGGCGTCATGGGACGGGTGGACCGCCGGCAGCACGAACCCGGCACCAGCCGCGTCCAATCCCCATGCCGCCGTGGGCGAGGGGTTGGTGTGCCTCAGCGCCGGTCGGTGGCTTCGCCCTGGTAGATGCCGTCGTACCCCTCGGCCGTCGCCGCCGCCAGCCGGTGGAACACCAGTTGGCCAATGCGGGCGCCGTGCTGCACCCGGAACCCGTGCGGGTTGTAGACGACCAGGAGCGACGCGCCGCGACCGGCGTAGCCGGCATCCCACACGGCGGTGTGCAGCGCCACACCGGAGCGCAGCAGCGTGGAGCGGGGACGGAGGTAAGCCATGAGATCGGCCGGGAGATTGACCGTCTCGGTGAACCGCACCAGGTAGGCGCCGGGGGAGAGGTAGAGCTGGCCATCGGGACCGAAGGTCAGATCCGTGCTGTCGGCCAGCCGTCGCCCGGCGTTGTCCACGGTCAGCGTCCCCGGCCCGGTGAAGGTGGCGACCGAGTCGAGCGTCAGGTCGATCCCGTTCGGCTGGACCTGCGCATCGCGGTCGCGCAGGCCCGCGACCAGTGGCGGCTCACCGTCGAGTAACTCCAGCAGTTGCTCCCGGCTCAGGACCCCGGCGCTGAGGTTGTGGGGCATCGGCGTTCTCCTCCGTACGACGCGACATATGTACGTACACTAATCGTGCGCCAGGCAGCCGTCAAGCCGCGGGCAGCTCTGGCGCCCGGTGTGCTATTCTCCCTCACCGAATACGCGCGCTGCGACGGGGGGACGGAGAGGGACTGGCGATGGTGCAGGGACGCTGGCTCCACTACGCGACACAAGACGAGATCAAGGCCGGGCGCACGACGGACGTGTATTTCCTGCGCACCGTTGAGATCTTGAAAGCCGAGGGGCGCAACCCACACGTCCGCGCCGAGTTCATTGCCAAGTCGCTGCCCGGCGGCAGTTCCTGGGCCGTCCTGGCCGGGCTGGACGAGGTGGCCGGGCTGCTGGACGGTATCCCGGTGGACGTGCGGGCCATGCCCGAGGGCAGCATCTTCCACCCCTACGAGCCGGTGATGGAGATTTCGGGCCCGTACCTCTCCTTCGCGGTGCTGGAAACGGCGATCCTGGGATTGATCTGTCAGGCGTCCGGGGTGGCGACCAAGGCCGCCCGGATCCGGCGCCTCGCTGGCGACAAGAAGGTGGTCAGCTTCGGCGCCCGGCGTATCCACCCCGCGGTGAGCCTGGCGGTGGAACGCGCCGCGTATATCGGCGGCTGCGACGGTGTCAGCGTGGTGGAGGCGGCGGAGTTGCTGGGTCAGGACCCAACCGGCACCACGCCCCACGCGCTCATCCTCATCATGGGCGACACGGTGGACGCCATGCTCGCCTACGACCGCATCCTGCCGCCGGACATCCCGCGCATCGCGCTGATCGACACCTTCCAGGACGAGAAATTCGAGGCGATCCGCGTGGCTGAGGCGCTGGGCGACCGACTCTGGGGTGTGCGGTTGGACACTCCGAGCTCCCGACGGGGCGACTTCCTGCGCATCCTCGAGGAGGTACGCTGGGAGTTGGACCTGCGCGGCTTCCAGCATGTCAAGCTGATCGTCAGCGGCGGGCTGGACGAAGAGGAAGTGGTGCGCCTGCGGCACATCGTCGATGCCTTCGGCGTCGGCACGAGCATCAGCGGCGCCAAGACGGTCGACTTCAGCATGGACATCGTGGAGATCGACGGCGAGTCGAGAGCCAAGCGGGGCAAGATGAGCGGCGCGAAAGAGGTCTGGCGCTGCCCGGCCACTGGCGCGAGCCGCGTCACGCGCCTGGACGACCCGCCCCCGGCCGATCTCTGCCCCGACGGCGTCCAGCCCGAACGAGCGCTCAAGCCGCTGCTGGATCAGGGCCGCCTTGTCGCCCCACTGCCGACGCCGAGCGAGATCCGCGAGTACGTCATCAACCAGCTCAAGACCTGGCCGCTGGAGTGACCCGCGGCTGGCGTGTGCCGGCTCCCTCGGTGGCGCGACGGCGCCCGCGCCGTGGTCCAGGCATCGGATGGGTGGCGGGAAGATCCCGGCGCCGTGGCGCGTGCCCGGGGGTTATGGGGTTTGATGAACAGTATGGGTGTCCGCTGGTCGGCACGTGCCCGGGGCTCAAGCCGCCGGGCTGACAAGGAAAGCCGGCTCAAGCCGGCTGGGGACGACGACGAAGTCTAGCGGGCTGGTGATAGGAGCATCATTGCTGGCCCGTGCCCGGGGCTAAAGCCGCCGGGCTGAAGAGGGGGTAAGCCCACTGAAGGGGCTGCGATGGCGACATGCAGGCGGAGCCGATTCGGCAGTCTGCTGGGTACCAGTCCCCAGCCCCTTCAGTGGGCTTTGTCTTGTCAGCCCGGTGGCTTTAGCCCCGGGCACAGGCCGGGCGGTGGGGCCTTACGCGGAGGCGTGAGTCCTGTCCCACCCCAGCCCGCTTGAGCGGGCTTTCCTTATCAGCCCGGCGGCTTTAGCCGCGGGCACGCGCCGCGGCGTGGACTCCGCACATCACCCAGCCCCGGGCACGCGCCGAGCGGCCGGATCCTTTGCACCACCCGTCCTGCGCCCTGATGCTGTCGCTCCTCATCCGGCCGGGGTGGCGCTCGGGGTCACGGTCCCTTCGTGGAAGAGCCGGCCATCGGCGATGTGGATGACGCGGTCCACCAGGTCGAGCATGCGCTCGTCGTGGGTGACCATCACCGCGGCTTTGTTCTGCTCCTTCACTTCCCGCGCAAGCATCTCCACCACCTCGCGCCCGCGGACCGAGTCGAGGCTGGCGGTCGGTTCGTCGGCCAGCAGGACGTCGGGGTCGTTCATGAGCGCGCGGGCGATCGCCACCCGCTGGCGTTCGCCGCCGGAGAGCTCCTCCGGGTAGTGGTTCAGGCGGTGGCTCAGCCCGAGTTCGCGCAGGAGGTCGTCGGCGCGCTCCCGGGCGGCGGCGTCGATGCGCCCGGCCAGGCGGGCGACCAGCAGCAACTGATCGCGCGCGGTGAGGTACGGGACGAGGTTCGACGTTTGCAGCACGAAGCCGATATGCTCCAGCCGGATGCGGGCCAGCGCGGCGGCATCGAGGCCGGTCAGGTCCTGGCCCTTGAGCACCACCCGACCCTGCGACGGCTGGAGCAGCGCGCCGGCGATGGCCAATAGCGTCGTCTTGCCCGAGCCGGACGGCCCGACGACCGCCACGAGCTCCCCAGCGGAGACGCTGAGCGACACGCCATCGAGGGCGGTGACGGCGTACTCCCCTTGCCCATAGACCTTGGTGACGTTGTCCAGCACTAGGGTGCTCATTGTCAGTCCACTCTCCCGATGGCGATGAGCGGGTCGATCTTGGCGATCCGGCGGAGCGAGAGGAGGGTCCCGAGGAGTCCGACTCCCACCAGGACCACGGCGTAGGTCAGGATGAGCCGAGTGTCCAGGGAGAAGGGGATCTCGGGCGGGATCATCGCCGCCACGACGTAGGTCAGCCCGGCAGCGGCCGCCACGCCGAGCAGCGTCAGGAGCAGGACCTGGGCGACCAGGTCGCGTGCCAGGAAGCCGGTGGTGGCGCCGAGGGCCTTGAGCACGCCGAACTGGTTGGTCTTCTGCAGCGTCAGGATGTAGAAGAAGACGGCCAGGACGAAAGCGGCGATCACGAAGAGGAAGGCGAGCATCATGGTGATGGTGCCCATCTCCTCGCGGTATCCCGGGAGGTTCTCCAGTGCCACCTGGCGGGTGGCAACCTCGACGCCCGGCACGTCTTGCTGGACCCGCGCGGCGGCGGACTCATCCATCTTCACGGCTACGGCGCTGATCGGATCGACCACCGACCCGGCCGAACCGGGCGCGGCGAACTTGAGCTCGCGCCAAGTCGGGATATCCATAAAGAGGACCGGCAGGTGGTTGTACGTCTGGCCGGTGGTGAAGCCGACGACGGTCAGCACCTTACCCGAAGGGCTGACGGTCAACTGATCGCCCAAGCGCACCCCGTGGCGCTTGAGGCTGTCGTTGGCCACGATACTGCCCGCGGGCTGGCCTGAGAGCGCCTTGCCGTCGACGATCCGCGGCGCGAGGAAGCTGTCGGGGTCGATTGCCAGGATGGTGGCGTCGATCTTCTCGTCATCCGCGCCGCGGGTGACGGTGACCGTCAGGTGGCCGAGCGGTGCGGCGGCGGTGACGCCCGGCACGGCGCGGACCGCCTCCACCGTCTCCTCCGGCAGGATCGAGCGGTGGAGGAAGAAGCGCACGTCGGACTGGAAGACCAGATGGTCGGCTTCCATGTTCATCAGGCTGGCGCCGTTGTCGGTCGCCAGGCCCGTGGCCAACCCGGAGAGGAGGAAGACGAGCCACGCGATCAGCGCGATAATCGCGCCGATCAGGATGTAACGCAGACGGGCGTGACGGAACTCTCGCACGGCGAGAAACACGGGGCGCGTCCCTTTCATTGACGCATCGCGTCCGGCGGCCTATAGTCAGGCGTGGATAGTCAAGACTGACTATTCCAGACGGGAGTATAGCCGTCCCCCGGCGCGGATTCAACCGGGAAACGGGAAATACACGCCGGTACCGCTTCGGGGGCGTGGGGATGTCATGGACGAACGCGAACTGCTGCTATTGGGGCTGCTCAGCTTCCAGAGCCAGCACGGCTACCAGATCAACGAGTTCATCGAGCGAAACCTGGCGCGCGTCACCTCGATGAAGAAGGCGACCGCCTACGCCATCCTCGATCGGCTGGCCCGCGATGGCTATGCGAGCGTCCACACCGAGCAGGCGGGCAACCGGCCGCCACGCAAGGTCTATGCGCTCACGCCACGGGGCGAGGAGCGCTTCCGCGAGCTGCTTCGGCAGAGCCTGGTCGATCCTGGGGAGTCGGCGATCCCGGGGGATGTCGGGCTGATGTTCCTCGACCAACTGCCGCGGGACGAGGTCATCGAGGGGCTTCGCATGCGGCTGGCGCGCGTGGACGAACAGATCGCCGAGCTGGAGCAGGTTCCCCCGCACGGGCATGGGATCGGCGTTGACCTGGCCGTCGAGCACAAGCTGGTGTTGCTGCGGGCCGACCGTGACTGGCTGCGCGGCGTCATCACGCGACTGGACGCGGGGTCGGACTAGCCCGCACGGGGCGCGATCGCGCCGGAGCGGGTGGTGTCGGCCCATCCGGCTGGTCGCCGCGTTGACGCGAGCGGCGCCCGGCTGCGATGATCACCCCTGGTGAGCGGCGCGGCTCGCGAGCGCGCCGGGAACTGGGAGGAGCCAAGATGCCAGCCGATGAGGGAGCCGTCGAGTCGGTCTCGGGGGACCTCCGGGTGCGGCAGCACCCGGTGTTGGGGGATCTGCCGCCCACGACGGAGGTCACCATCTACGTGGACGATCGCCCGATTCCAGCGCGGGCGGGTGAGCCCATCGCGGCGGCGTTGCTGGCCGCGGGGATCCGGGTCTGCCGCACGATGCCGAACCGAGGAAGGCCGCGTGGGCCGTTCTGTGGCGTCGGCCGCTGTACTGACTGCCTCATGACCGTGGACGGCGAGCCGAGCGTGCGCACCTGCGTCACGCCGGTGCGGGACGGTCAGCGGATCGTGACGCAGCGGGGACTCGGTTCCTGGGAGGAGGGCACGGCATGAAGCAGGCCGACGTCGTCGTGGTCGGCGGCGGGCCGGCGGGCTGCGCCGCGGCGCTCGCGGCCGCCGGCGCCGGCGCTCGCGTGGTGCTCGTCGACGAGCAGCCGGACCTCGGTGGGCACCTGCGCTGGCGCGTCGCCCCCACCCACGGGCTGGAACCGGACCTCGACGGGCAGCCGGGGGTGCGCGTGGCCGCGGCGCTCGCCGAGCGGGTGGCCGCTGCCGGAGTCGAGGTCGCGCGTGGGTCCGTCGCCTGGGGGTTCTTCGAGGACAACGTCGTCGGCGTCGTCGAGGGGGAGACGGCGTACACCCTGCGCGCCGCAAGCGTCATCGTCGCCACCGGTTCAACCGACCGCGTGCTGCCGTTCCCGGGTTGGACGCTGCCCGGGGTCATGACCGCGCGGGCGGCCCAGCTCTTCCTCCACGTCCACCGTGTGCTGCCCGGACGGCGCGTGGTCGTCGTGGGCGACGGCCCGGATGCGGATGAGGTCGCGAATGCCTTCGCCGTGGCGGGCGCGGAGGTCGTGGCCCGCGTGCCGGGTGTTGCCGGACTCCAAGCCGGTGGCGACCGCGAGGTCGAGGAGGTGGAGGTCGACGGGCAGTCGTACGCGGCCGACACCGTCGTGCTCACCCTCGGCCGGTTGCCCGACCCGGAGCTGGCGCTCCAGGCGCGGGTCGAGACGGTCTTCGACGCGGCCGTGGGCGCGCATGTGCCGCGACGCGACGAGCATCTGGCGACGTCGCAGCCGGGGGTCTACGTCGTCGGCGAAGCGGCCGGAGCCGTATCAGTCGCGGAGGCCATGGCGGAGGGACGGCTTGCCGGATTGGCGGCCGCAGGTGCGCCCGAGGCTGACATCGCCGCGGCGCGGGAGGCCCTGCAGGGACTCCGCACGGCCACGTCGGGGAACCGTGCGCTACCGGTCGTCAACGCGGATGTGCCTATGTGCCTGTGCCGCTGTGAGGAGGTGACCCTCGCGGCGGTGCGCCAGGCGATCGCCGAGGGCGCGACGACGCTGGACGACGTCAAGCGGCGCACGCGCGCGGGCATGGGCATTTGCCAGGGGATCTTCTGCCTGCCTGCGGTGGCCGCGCTCCTGCGGGACGAGGCTGGCGTGCCGGCTGAGGAGATCGTCCCGATGACGGCTCGACCGCCGGCCCGTGCCATCCCGTTGTCGGCCCTGACGATGCTGGAGGAATAGCGCCGGACGCGCCCGCCGTGGCCGCGCTCGTGCGGAGTCCGCGGCGGCATCGCTACCGCATCCGTGCTCGCGCCTTGCCGGAAGGGGAGGCCCATGGAGGACATTGCCTACCCGCTACTGCTCCAGCCGCGGTACGACGAGAAACTCTGGGGCGGGCGACGCCTGGAGACGGTCCTGGGCAAGACGCTGCCGACCGACGCGCCGGTCGGGGAGTCGCTGGAGAGCGGCGACAGCGCCACGGTGACCAACGGGCCGCTGGCGGGGCAGACGCTGGGGGAACTCGCGGCTCGGTATCCGGCGGCGCTCCTTGGCCGGCGCGGTGAGCGCGCCAGCGAGCCGTTCCGCGACTTCCCGCTGCTGGTGAAGTTCATCGACGCGACCGACATCCTGTCGCTGCAGGTGCATCCCGACGACGACGCGGCCGCGCCGCTGGGCAAGCGGGGCAAGACCGAGGCCTGGCACATCATCCACGCCGATCCCGACGCGACGCTCATCACGGGCCTGCGCGCCGGGGTGACCGCGCAGCAGGTGCGGGAAGCCATCGCGCAGGGAACCTTTGAGGACCTGATCCTACGCGAGCCGGTGCGCACCGGCGACACTCTGATCGTCCCGGCGGGCACGGTGCACGCGATCGACGCGGGCATCCTGCTCTACGAGATCCAGGAGAACAGCGACATCACCTACCGGCTGTACGACTGGGGCCGGGTAGACAGCCAGGGGCGCCCGCGTGAGGTGCACGTCGATGACGCCCTGCGGGCGATGGTCCCCGGGCGGCGCGCGGTGACGACGGTCCCGCTGGCCCGTGACGAGCGGCGGACGGTGCTGGCTGCCTGCCGCTACTTCACGCTGGAGCGCTGGTCGGTGCAGGGCGACCTGCCGGTCCCGGATACCGGAGGCGCCTCCTTCTGGCTGCTGAGCACCATCGCGGGTGAGTGTGCGGTGCGTGCGGGCGACGCGACGGTGTCACTGGCTGCCGGGCAGACGGTGCTCCTCCCAGCCTGCCTGAGCGGCGCGACGCTGACCGGTGAGGCGACGGTTCTGGCCGGCTGGATCGCCGACCTGGCGCATGACGTGGTTGGGCCGCTGCTCGATGCCGGACACGACCCGGAGCAGATCGGCCTCCTCGGCGGCGCGACCGGGGATCTGCTCGGTGCGCTGGCGCTGGCGCAACGTGAGCGCGCCCGACGGCGTGGGCGGACATGATGCGCTACGGCGGGACGACCCGGCTGCGACCCCGCGAGGTGCTGGCCCGGGCGCGGGACTACTTCCAGGGTGAGGTGGGACTGGACCTTAGCGACGAGAGCCGGTTGCATATCCGCTTCGTCGGCGGGGGTGGCTGGGTCACCGTCACCGTGCGCGGCACGGGTCAGGGCACCGCGCTGACGATGGAGGTCGGGGAGTTCGACCGCGAGGCGCAGGAGTTCCTGGCGTCGCTCCCGCCGCCGGCGAACCGGTTGCGCCGCTTCTGGGGATCCTGGCGACGGCGGGAGCGGGAGCGGTAGCGGGCCGCTACTTGGTCATCCGCCAGACCAGCATGAGGATCGCGGCCCAGACCACCACGATGCCCGGGAGCCCGGCGATCCCGCCCACGATGGCGGTGATGGGGATTGCCAGCACGAGGGTCCAGACGATCGCCCCGGTGTCGTGCCGGCGCTGGGCAGACATCTGGGCGAGCCGCCGTTCGAGTCGCTGGTCGATCCGCTGATCGATATGGCGGATGAACGCCTCCGCGACCTCGTCGCTGTAGCTCGGCCCCAGATCGTGCAGGGCCTGCAAGTGGACCTTCAGCTCCTGTGCCAGATCGTCATCGGCCGGCGGCAACGGCCGGCGGCCCTGGGTGACCATCGCGCGCCCTCTCCTCTGCACCATGACGCCCGGCCCCGCCCCGGCCGGGCAACTGGCTCGTGTCGATTCTACACTGCTGGCTTCGCGCCGAGCGACCCGCACCCTACACCCGGCGGCCGAGCGTCGCGCCGAGGACGACGCCGTAGGCGATGTGGCGGATGACTTGCTGGAGCAGCGCGCGAGGCGTGATGTAGCGGGGGAGGCGACCGGCCCGGATCGCCGGGTGGAAGCGATCGGTCAGGAAGAGGATCGGCCCCAGGATAGTGTTTTCGGCGAGCGCGAACAGGAGTCCCTGACGCCATCCGGTGCCGGGCACGCGGTCGCGCACGCGGGTGAACGCCAGGCCGAGGGCGATGCTGTTGGCGAAGTGCATCAGGGTGCCCAGGGTGCGCCAGCGGGTCTCCCCGCCGGGGACCATGCCCGCGAGCAGCCGCAGGTCGTTGGTCGGCACGCCCAGGGCGCGAATGTCCGCTGCCTGGGCGAGGAGATAGGCCGCACCGGCAGCGAGGCTGCCGGCAACGGCGCGCGTGACTGTTACCGGCTCCGGTCGCTCGCGCAGGCGCATCTCAGCGCCGGGCCTCGGCGCCGGCCGGCTCGAAGATGGGCGGCAGGCGTCGCTTGTGCTCCGAGCTCGCGATCATCCGCTCGACTCGCGCCACTTTATCCGGCGGGAAACCGGTCGTGTCGCCCCGCTCGATCGCGGCCAGGATCGCGTCCAACTCGTCGTACGTGATCCCCATTTCCCCTTCGTCGGTCTGCCCTGCCCAGAGCCCGGCGCTCGGCGGCTTGGTGATGATCGGCTCCGGCACGCCGATCTCGCGCGCCAGCGCAACGACCTGGTGCTTGTATAGCCCGCCGATGGGCAGGATATCCACCCCGCCGTCGCCGTACTTGGTGAAATAGCCGACCATCTCCTCCGACTTGTTGCCGGTACCGATGACCAGCGCGTTACGGGTGTTGGCGAGGTGGTAGAGGGTGATCATGCGTAGGCGCGGTTTGATGTTGGCGTTGGCCATCTCACTGCCGGGGGGCAGCGTCTCGCGAAGGACATCGTACGCCCGGCTGAGGTCGATGACGAGGGGCTCCAGGCCGAACGCCGCGGCCGCGAGCTTCGCGTGCTCCACATCTTGTGGGTTGCTGTGGGCCGGCATGATGGCGGCCGTGACCCGCTCGGGGCCGAGCGCGCGGGTGGCGAGTCCGGCGACGACCGCGGAGTCGATACCGCCCGAGAGGCCGACGACCCCGCCCTGCACCCCGGCCTGCGCTACCTGCTCCTTGATCCAGGCTGCGATTTGATCCGCCAGGCTCATCGGTGGTTCCTCCCTGCTGCGGCGGCCGGGGCGCGGGCCGCTCCCTTCGGCCGCACAACGACCCCGGCGACTTCGATAATGCGGTCCCCGGCGGGGTCCGTCAAGCGGATGCGTGATGCGTCATGCGTGATGCGTCATGCGTCATGCGTGATGCGTCCCCCTTACCCCCGACCCCTCTCCCAGCACGTGAGAGGGGAGCATCACGGATGACGGGTGACGGATGACGTATGACGCATGACGCATCTCGGCATCCGGCTTGCGCGGCGGTGGCGGGCAGACGAGGACGCACGGAGCGGGAGGGTACATGGTGGAGACGCGTGGGCTCGGGGATAGCGGGCTCATGGTCACGCGGATGGGCCTGGGGATGGCGGCGTTGGGGCGCCCGGGCTACATCACCCTGGGTCACGCGGACGATCTGGGCCGTCGCTACGACGTGGAGGCGATGGAGCGCCACGCGCATGCGGTGCTCGACGCCGCTTGGGCCGCCGGGCTCCGCTACTTCGATGCCGCGCGCAGTTACGGCCGCGGCGAGGAGTTCCTCGGCTCGTGGCTGCGGGCACGGGGGATTGACCCGGCCGCGTGCACGGTCGGGAGCAAGTGGGGTTACACCTACACCGCCGGCTGGCGAGTCGATGCCGAGGTTCACGAGGTCAAGGACCACACCCTGCCGACGCTGCAGCGCCAGTTCGCGGAGAGCCGGGAGCGGCTTGGCGACTACCTCGATCTCTACCAGATCCACAGCGCGACCGAGGACTCCGGGGTGCTCGACCGGCCGGAAGTGCTCGATGAGCTGGCACGTCTGAAGGAAAGCGGTGCCGTCCGGGCCGTGGGCCTGACGCTCAGCGGGCCGGACTCGGCGCGCACGTTAGAGCGGGCCTTCGCCATCGAACGTGACGGCCGGCGCCTCTTCGACAGCGTGCAGGCGACGTGGAACGTGCTGGAGCCGTCAATCGGCCCGCTGCTGGCGCACGTGCGGCAGGCGGGGATGGGCGTGATCGTCAAGGAAGCGTTGGCCAACGGCAGGCTGACACCGCGCAATACCGACCCGGACTTCCGCGCCGGCCGAGCCGTCTTGGAGCGGGAGGCGGCGCGGCTCGGCTGCACGATCGATCAACTGGCGTTGGCCGCAGTCCTCGATCAGCCCTGGGCCGACTGCGTCCTCTCGGGCGCCGCGACGATCGAGCACCTGCGCTCGAACGTCGCCGCTCTCGACGTGCATCTGGACGAACCTGCCCGCGCCGCGCTCGCCACCCTGGCCGAGCCACCGGAACGGTACTGGGCCGCCCGTGCGGCGCTGCGGTGGCAGTGAGGGGACGCGTCATGCGTCATGCGTCATGCGTCACCCGTAGTGCGTACTGTGTGTTCCGTGTTGCGTGTTGCGTGTATCTCCCCTCTCCCCTCGTGGGAGAGGGGTCGGGGGTGAGGGGGACGCATCACGCATGACGCATGACGCATGACGCATGACGCATCAGTAGTGAATGCTCACCGTGGACCCGATGTCCAGGAAGTCCCAGAGGAACGCGGCATCGGGCTCGAGCAGGCCGATGCAGCCGTTGCTGCCGAAGCCGCCGAAGGCGGACGGGGGCGTCCAGTAGTTCTCATGCAGCGCGTAGCCCCCTTCCTTGAAGTACTGGGTGTACTCGACTTCTTCCAGGTAGTAGTACCGCGGGTCGTCCTCCGGAATGCCGACCGTCGTCGAGTCCATCGTCTCGCGGCGTACGCGCTGGAACACCTCGAAGACCCCGGTCGGCGTCTTGCCGTCGCGCCCGGCGGTGATGATCGCCGCATAGATCGGTGTGCCGCCGTCGTAGGCCACGGCGTAGAAGCTTGAGAGATTCACGTCCACCCAGTGGCCGGGGAAGGTCTGCTCCGGCGGGGTCGGGATGAAGGGCGCGACCATCGCCGCGCTGATGTAGCGGTCCGGGCCGATGCGGTACCACGTGGGGTTGCCGTCGACCGGATCCCCCGGCACTTCGTCGTAGATAGGGACGGGGTGGCGGCCGAAGGCGGTCCCGACGATCTGGGCGTCCAGTCCCGGCGCGGACCGGATGTTCACGGCGTCAGCCGTCACCACGCCGACGCGCGCTCCATCGGGGGTGCGGATGGCGACTTCCCACCGCAGGTCGGTCGTATTGCCGCCGATCCCAGCCGGCTCGGGAGCCGGAGTCGGGGTTGGGGTCACGACCGGCAGCGCCTCGGCCGACTCCTGCGGTGCGGCCGCCGCGGCCAGCGGGTCGCGTGTGGTAGTGAAGTCGCTGCGGGCGATCGGGCCAAGCGAGGCCAGGCTCAGGATACCGGTGCCGCCGAGGGCGGCGACCAGCAGTGCCAGGCCGATCGTTCTGAGAACACGACGCATCGACGAACCTTTCCCACCCGTTCCCGCCGTGCGACCGTTCCGATGGCCGCCGAGTGTACGTTCACTATTGATAACTCCGGCGTGGACCATTTCGTTACGACGGCCGGTGCTCTACGCGTGAGCCGGCCGCGGTCGGGAGGTGAACCCGCCACCGTGGTGGCGCGGGTGTTCGTACACATTGTACCGCTTTTGAGGATGCGCAGCGGGTGCCCTGCCCACCTGGGGCGTGGTGGGCAGGCGCTTATCCAATCGATTGGCGTCCTTGGGGACGTGCCAGTTGCTCGACCAGGCGGCTCGCGTAGCGGTCCACCTCGGTGGGGTAGGTGTATCCCAGCCGCGCGCAGGTGTCCCCGGCAACCCCGCGGAAGAGGTCCATGGTGTTCATGAGAGCGAGCCAGACGGCGCTCTCGTCGTAGCGGGAGAAGGCGCTGCGCAGGTGCGAGAGGGTTCGTGGATCGGCCCACCGTTCCAGGAAGCGGCCTTCATGCCAGGTGTCCACGTGCGGATCGCGCGCGTGCGCGTCCCACTCCAGCATCCGTAGCAGGAGGGTTTTCATGTAGCCGTCGCAGCAGCGCAGGGCGACCCACAGTTCACCGCGCCGCAGCTTCCGGGCGGTCCAGACGGCGTGGTACCAGAAGTCCTGGATCAGTTCGTCCATCTCCTCCGGGCTGGGCAGCGGCGGAGAGGGGGGCGAGGCGCCCTTCAGCCCGGTCAGCACGCGGCTCAGCCGGCCATCGCGGTCGATCAGGATCCGGTAGCCCCGCGCCACCACCGGGGCAACGGCCGCCCGCAGCGCCTGGTCCCCGTGCTCGGGATCGAGCGCATCGAGCCAGGTTGCGGGCACGAGGGTGAAGTCGACATCGAGCCCGCCCTCGAAGAGCACGCGGCGCTCCCGGCCGATCCCGAGCGCGGTCGGTTCGGTGAAGGTGATTCGCGGCGGCGCGATGGCGTCGAGCCAGCCGGTGGACTCCAGGTACGGGGTTGGGTCGTCCGCGAACAGGACCAGGTCGAGGTCGGACCACGGATCCGCCGGCGAGTCGGTGCGCGCGTAGGAGCCGACTACGACCAGCGCCTGGACGTCGGGTCTCGCGGCGGCCCAGCGGGCGATGGTGCCTTCGAGCGCGGGCATGGCGGGTTGATCTGCGCGCATGGCTGCCCTTTCTGGTCGCCAAGACGGGGCTGCGCGGATATCGTAGCACGCCGTCGTTGCCCGCGCGGGCCGCTCATGGCGGTTAGTGGCGCGGCAGCTTCTGGTAGGGGTACTCCCCTCGGATGTGCGCCTGGAAGTACTGGCCGTGTGACGTTGCCGTGAGCAGGTCCTGGTAGACCGGCTGCGGGACGTCGCGGTACTGGTAGACATCACCGCTCTTGACGAATTCGATCTCCAGGATCTGGTGCTGCGGATCGTACCCGACCGACCGGATCATGCTCGACTCAACTGCCTGCCGTTGCATCGCTCCCGCCTCTCCGGTACCGGACTCGTGTGGGCCACGCTCCAGTGCCCGGTCAGCGGAGAATGCACGAAGCTTGCCGGGGAGTGTGCGTCATGCGTCAACCGTCATACGTCATGCGGCAGGCGTGATGCGTCCCCCTCACCCCCGGCCCCTCTCCCCTTGTGGGAGAGGGGAGAATGACGCATGACGCACCTGCCTCACCTCCGCTGGTGCTCGGGCAGGACGGCCCAGACGTGCGGTGGGCGCTCAGGGAGACGCGGCAGGATCTGCCCGTCGACCAGCGTCAGCGTGTTGACCAGGCGGCGGGTGCCGCGGCGCTCGTCCATCCCGACGTCGTGGAAGACGAAGTCCCCCTCCTCCAGCCGCCAGAGCGCGATGTCGGCGACTGAGCCCACGCGGAGAGTGCCGAGGTCGGGGCGGCGGATCGCGGCGGCCGGGCGTGCGGTCGCACGCACGATCACGTCAGACAGGCTCATGCCGAGGGCGAGGAACTTCGAGAGCGTGGTCGGCAGGTCGTACATCGGGCCCTGCACGGCGAGCTGGTGGATGTCGCTGGAGATGGTGTCGGGTAGGATGCTCTGCTCCAGCATCGCCTCGGCCACGGCGAAGCTGAAGGAGCCGGTGCCGTGCCCGATGTCGAGGATCAGGCCGCGCTCCTGGAGGTCACGGATCACCGGCAGGATCCGGCCGTCCTCCCCGAGGATGCGCATGTCACCCCCGGTGAAGCAGTGGGTGAGGATGTCGCCGGGACGCAGGTAGGCCGCGACCTCGTCGATGGTGGGCGGGCCCCAGCCGATGTGGACCATGAGCGGCAGCCCGACTCGGTCGGCCAGCTCCCGCGCTCGCTCCAGTGGGCGGACGCCGACGCCACGCGTGGTGTTCCGATCAATGCGGGCCTTGATCCCCAGAATGATGTCGCGGTTGGCCTCGACGATCTTGGCGGCGAGATCCACGTCCCAATAGTCGGGGTTGGCGAACTCCCAGGTAGGGGCGATCAGGCCGATCGACGAGAGGTTGAGCAGCGCGAAGACGCGACAGCGGCTGGGTTCCGCGATGTAACGGCGAAATCCGGGGAAAGAGTAGGCGCCGGCCGAGCCGACGTCGAGCCAGGTGGTCACGCCGCTGCGTGCCGCTACCGGGTCGGCCTCGATCCCCCAGTAGGTCGCGCCCCAATAGATGTGCGTGTGCAGGTCCACCAGGCCCGGTGTGACGATCTGACCGGTGGCGTCGATCACGCCCTCCGCACTGGCGGGGTCGATCGCCGGCTCGATCGCCGCGACGTGGCCGTCGCGGATGCCGAGGTCGTAGCGGCCCTCGATGCCTGCGCCGGGATCGAGAACGTCGCCGCCCCGGATGACCAGATCGAATCGTTCGCCTGCACCCTGCCCGCTCATGGCCCAGCTTCCTCCGTTCGCTCGACTGATGGTCTGCCGGCAGCAGGCTAGACGATCCGGCCGGGGGCGGCAAGAGGCAAGAGCGCCGGCATCGTGCCGGCGCTCGTAATGGCATCCGGCCCGGGCACGTCGCCTGGGCCGGGATGGTGGGTCAGTAGAGCGGGGTGTCGGGGCGGAACGCTTCGAGCCACTGCTTGACGGTGGCGAGGAAGCGTGCCCCGGCCAGCCCGTCGAGGATCCGGTGGTCGAACGAGAGTGAGAGGTTCATCATCGGCCGGATCGCGATCGCGTCGTCGATCACGACCGGGCGCTTGACCACCGCCTCGGTGCTGAGGATGGCTGACTGCGGCTGGACGATGATCGGCGTCGAGAGGATGGTGCCGAACGTGCCGGGGTTGTTCACCGTGAAGGTGCCGCCCTGGACGTCGTCCAGGGTGAGCTGCCCGTTGCGGGCGCGCGTGGCCAGGTCGCGGATGGCGCGTGCCAGCCCCACGATGCTCTTCTCGTCGGCGTTCTTGATGACCGGGACGATCAGCCCGTCCTCCATCCCGACCGCGATGCCGATGTTGATCGCCTTGCGCAGGATGATGCGGTCCTCGTCCCAGACTGCGTTCACGCGCGGGTGCTCGCGCAGCGCGTGGACGACGGCCTTGACGACGAATGGGAGGAAGGTCAGCTCGAAGCCCTCCTCCTGGCGGAAGCGCTCCTGTGCCCGCGCGCGGGCCTCGACCACGCCCGACATGTCCACTTCCATCCAGAGGGTGACATGCGGGGCGGTGCGCTCGCTGCGCACCATGTGCGCGGCGATCTGCTTGCGCATCGGCGTGACCGGAACGATCTGGTCGCCCTCCCAAATCGGGATCTCCGCCTGCTCGGCCGGGATCTCGGCCGCGGGGCGCAGGGCGGGGGTTTCCGGCTGGACGGCGACCTCGGCCGGCTTCGGTGGCGCGGCGGTCTCCTGAATCGCGGCCGCGGCGGCGTCGACGGCCGTCGCCTCACGCTCCGGCGCTGCCGCTGCGGCGGGCTGGGCCTCACGCGCCGCGATGTAGCGCAGGATGTCCTGCTTGGTGACACGGCCGCTCAGACCAGTGCCGGGTACCTGGGAGATGTCGATTCCGTGCTCCTCGGCAATGCGCCGCACCGCGGGTGACGAACGGGTCCGCAGCAACTCCTCGGCGCTCTCCCGGCCGGTCCGCTTCGGGGCGCGCCCGGGTGCGGGACCAGCGGCCAGCCCGCCGTTGATGCCGTCCTGGGCCGCGGCGCCGACCTCGGGTGCCGCCTCGGCGGTGGGGGCCTCAGTGCCCTCCTCCGCAATGACGCAGATCTCGGCACCGACCGGAAGGGTGTCTCCCTCCGCCGCGCGGATCTCGGTCAGAATGCCGCTCACCGGCGAGGGAACCTCCGCATTGACCTTGTCGGTCGTGATCTCGACCAGGGGATCGTACTTCTCGACCCGGTCGCCCACCTGCTTCAGCCAGGTGCCGATCGTGCCCTCGGTGACGCTCTCGCCGAGCTTGGGGAGCCGGACCACAGTGCCGTGACGGGTTGTGGACATAACGCGCGATCTCCTTCCCGGGCAAGGCTGGTGGTTGCCCCCTCACTCCCGGCCCCTCTCCCACAAAGGGAGAGGGGAGAAGAACGAAAAGACGGAGCACGCAGCACTTCAGGCGTTCTCCGCTCCCCTCTCCCCTTGTGGGAGAGGGGGTAGGGGGGTGAGGGGTGGTCCCTCAGAATGCCGCGAGCTGCTCCAGCGCGGCGCCGATCTTCTCCGCGTTGGGCAGGTAGGCCTGCTCCAGCGGTGGGCTGAAGGGCATGGCCGGTACCTCCGGCCCGGCGACGCGCATGATCGGCCCATCGAGGTAGGGGAAGGCTTCCTCGGCGATGAGCGCCGCGACCTCGGCCCCAACCCCGCCGACCTTGTTGGCCTCGTGGACGATCAGCACCTTACCGGTCTTGGCCACCGAGGCCAGGATCGTCTCCTTGTCCAGCGGGCGGAGCGTGCGCAGGTCGATAACCTCGACGCTGCTGCCGTCCTTCTCTTCGAGCGCGTTGGCCGCGGCCAGCGACTCGTAGAGCATCATCCCGTAGGAGATGATGGTGACGTCGGAGCCTTCCTTCACTACCTTTGCCTTACCGATCGGCACGGTGTGCCCGTTCTCGGGCACCTCGTCGCGGATCAGGCGGTAGGCCTTCTTGTGCTCCAGGAAGAGGACCGGGTCCGGGTCATGGATGGCGCTGCGCAGCAGCCCGGCGGCGTCTGCCGGGTTGACCGGCGCGACCACCTTGAGACCCGGCTCGCGGGTGAAGGCCGACTCAAGGCTCTGCGAGTGGTAGAGCGCGCCGTGGACCCCGCCGCCGTACGGCGTGCGGATTACGATCGGGCAGTCGAAGTCGCCCCCGGAGCGGTAGCGGATCTTCGCCGCCTCGTTCATGATCTGGTCCATGGCCGGGTGGATGAAGTCGAAGAACTGGATCTCGGCGACCGGCAACAGGCCGTGCAGGGCCGCGCCGATGGCGACCCCGACGATCGACGACTCGGCTAGCGGGGTGTCGATCACGCGTTCCTCGCCGAACTCATCGATCAGTCCGGCGGTGACGCGGAAGACGCCGCCCCGTTTGCCGACGTCCTCGCCCAGCACAATGATGCGGTCGTCGCCGCGCATCTCCTCGAACAGGGTGTCGCGGATCGCATCAATGAGGAGTTTGGTGGCCATCGCCCGCCTCCTTAGCTGCCGTAGACGTGGAGCATCAGCTCGGCCGGATCGGGATACGGCGCCTGCTCGGCGAACTCGGTGGCGTCGTCGATCTGCGCCTTGATCCGGGCACGAATGTCGGCGTCCTGCGCTTCGGTCAGGACGCCCTGCTCCATGAGGGCAGCGCGGAAGCGGACGATCGGGTCCTGCGCGCGCTCAGCCTTGAGTTCCTCAGGATCGCGGTACGTGCGGTCGTCGTCGTCGCTGGAGTGGGCGGTCAGCCGCTGGACCTTGGCCTCGATCAGCGTCGGCCCGCCGCCCGCACGGGCGCGGTCGACCGCCTCCCTGGCGACGGTGTAGACGGCAACCGGATCGCCGCCGTCCACGGTGACGCCCGGCATGCCGTAGCCCGCGGCGCGGTCGGCGACGTTCTCGATCGCCATCTGCTTGCGCTGCGGGACGGAGATCGCGTAACCGTTGTTCTCTACAAAAAAGACCACCGGAAGCCGGTGGATCGATGCGAAGTTGAGCGCCTCGTGGAAGTCGCCCTGACTCGTGCCGCCCTCGCCGACACAGGTCCAGGCGACCGTGTCTTCGCGACGGTACTTGGCCGCCAGGGCGATGCCGGTCGCGTGGAGGACCTGGGTCGCGACCGGACTGGAGCCGGTGATGACGTTGTGTTTGCGGGAGCCGTAGTGCCCCGGCATCTGCCGGCCCGCACTGGTGGGATCACCCTTGCGGGCCAGCAGGCTCAACATCAGCTCACGCGGGGTCAAACCGAAGTACAGGACCATGCCCAGGTCCCGGTAGTACGGGACCAGCACGTCCTTCTCCGGTTGGAGTGAGAAGGCTGCGCCAACCTGCGCCGCTTCGTGTCCCTGGCACGAGATCACGAAGGGGGCCTGACCGGCGCGGTTGAGCAGCCACATGCGCTCGTCCAGCGACCGGGCCAGGACCATGTACTCGTACATGCGCACGAGATCCGATTCGGTGAGACCCTTGGGCGCCGTTGCCCTGGTCTCAATACCTACGCCCCCGGAATCGAACTGCTTCATGACGCAGCCTCCTTCGGCTGGGGAGCCAGCATTGGCTCCGACGGTCAGATGTGGATAGCCATGCCGTCCACAGCGAGCGCCGCCTCACCCAGAACCTCGGAGATGGTTGGGTGCGGGTGCACGCTGAGGCCGATCTCCCATGGGGTGGCTTCCAGCAGCGAGGCCAGCGCCGCCTCGCCGATCAACTCGGTGGCGTGCCCACCGATGAGGTGCACGCCCAGAATCTCGTCGGTCTCGGCATCGGCGATCACCTTGGCGAAGCCGTCGACTTCATCCTCGATGAGCGCCTTGCCGTTCGCGCGCAGCGGGAACTTGCCCACCTTGATCGTGCGCCCCTCTGCCTTGGCCTCGTCCTCGGTGAGGCCCACGCTGCCGATCTCGGGGTGGCAGAAGGTCACGCTCGGCACCTTCTTCAGGTCCAGCGGCATCGGCTTCTTGCCCGCCAGCAGCTCCATGACGATGATCCCCTGGTGCATCGCGGTGTGCGCCAGGAGCTGCTTGCCGATCACGTCGCCGATCGCGTAGACGCCGTCGACTCCGGTGAACCCGAAGTCATCGGTGACGATGTAGCTGTCCTTCGTCTTAATGCCCAGCTCTTCCAGGCCGATGTCCTCGATGTTCCCCTGGCGCCCGATGGCGACCAGCAGGGTGTCGGCCTCGATCCGCTCCTCCTTGCCGTCCCGCTTCACGCGCAGCTCAACACCGCCTTCGGTGATGTTGAAGTCCTCGGCGGTCGGGCGGTAGTCGGGGATGATCTTGATGCCGGCCTTGGTGAACGAGCGGGTGAGCTGCTGCGAGACCTCGCGGTCCTCGTTGGGCACCACACGCCCGACGAGCGTGACTTCGCAGCCGAAGTCGCGGTAGATCGTGGCGAACTCGACCCCCGTGGCGCCGCCGCCGCGGATGATGACCCGCTTCGGCAGATCGGGGGACCAGGTGGAGTGGTCGCTGTTGATGACCCGCTTGCCGTCGAACTCGATGCCAGGGATCGCGCGCGGGCGGGAGCCAGTGTCGATGATGATCGCCTTGCCGGTGACCTCCTCGGTGCTGCCGTCCGCCTTGGTCACGATGACGGTGCGGTTGTTCTTGAGGCGGCCGACGCCTTCATAGATATCGATCTTGTGCTTCCGGAAGAGGAACTGAAGCCCCTTGTAGTTCTGCTCGACGATGCGGCCGGATCGCTCGATGGCCTTCGAGTAGTCGATCTCGATGCCGGTGGCGGTGACGCCGTACTGCGCGCCGTCCCGCATGAGCCGCGCGACGGAGCCGCTCTTGAGCAGGGCCTTGGTAGGGATGCAACCGCGGTGCAGGCAGGTGCCGCCGACCTTGTCCTTCTCGACGACGGCGACTTTCAACCCGAGCTGCGCGCCTCGGAATGCGGCCGCGTACCCGCCGGTCCCGCCGCCGAGCAGCACAACGTCGTATGACTCCCCTGGCATGCCTTCTCCCCTCTACTGCGCTGTAGCGCCGCACTCCCGGCGGGTTTACGGGGCGAGGCCGGCCCGCTGTCCGCACCCATGCACCCGAGACCACCGCATGGTGCCTCGGAGCGGGCGGGGATTTGCTGCGGGGCTGTCGTCCACGGGAGGCGGTCGCACCTTCTATGCCAACCTTGGCAATCCGGCCCTCCTTGCCCCACTGAAGCAAGTATACCGTGCCCCTCGAAAATCGCGCTCTGTCGACTGTACGAATGGGACGCCGTCAAGCCACCAAACGTCGCCACGACGGGCAATTCGGCCCCCAATTTGGCATACTTAGGCTCGACATAAGCGACCAGGACTGGGGACTGACGATGACTACGATGCTGGAAACCATGGTGTCGGTCGCGACCTGGCGGCGGCTGGCGGAGAAGGCGGCGCGGGAAGGGCTGCGTGCCTACCGGCTCAACGGCGACCGTCGTGCTTGGGCGGTCACGAGCCATAGCCAGACCGACACCGCCTACGAGGTGACGATCCTCGACGGCGATCTCCTCTGCTCCTGCCGCGGGAGCGCCTTCCGCCCCTACTGCAAGCACCGCGCGCTGGTGCTGGCAGAGCTGGGCGTGCTCGACGAGGCCGGATCCGGTGTCGATGCCGAGGGGCGCCCGGTCGTCCCCGACCGGGTGATCGAGGCACTGTACGCGGCGTAGATCGGGCGTGTCCTGCGCGTCCTGACAGAACGATTCCGGCGCGCCGCACGAGATCATTCCGTTCCTGACGCGCGATATGGTGGATAGCCGGCGGCCGGGGTGGGTGTCAGACCTGCCCCGGCCGCACTGCATCATTCCTCGCGCGCTGCACTGCGTGCAGGTGGTGGTGAGGGGAACGGCCCTCACCACCGGCGAGAGCCGCGGGCTGTTCGCGCCTTGGCGAGCGCGGGCTCCGGCGTCGTGTGGCGGATGACGTACTCGGCCGAGAAGATCCAGAGCAGCGCCACGAAGGGCGTCATGACGATCGCGGGCAGTTGGCTCGTCCCGGTCGGAAGGAAGGCCAGGGTCGGGGCGACCCACAGCGCCGCCAGCATCCAGCCCATCACGCCACGATCCCAATCGCCGGAGGTTGGCTCACGGTGGACCGCGTGCCACAGGAGCGCGATTGCCGGCAGCAGGAGCGAGCCGGTGTGAATAAGCGTGTGGTAGCTGAGCAGGCACGTGGCCACCAGCATCAAGGCCGTGTCCGCCTCATCGGCTGGCGTCCCCCGCTCCGGTGCCGAACGGCGCCAGACGGCGACCGACACGCCCAGCAGCGTCAGCGAGATGCCGACAATAGCGATCTCCTGGACCAGCGCTGAAGCGCCCGGCAGCAGCCGGACGACGGTGCCGCGGACGTTGATCATCCCCGCGACGTTGGTCGCCGTGGTGCCGGCGGGCTGGCTGAGGTCGTGGCTCAGCTTGAGATAGTCGGCCACGCCGGCGTGGCCGAGGATGGCCAACGAGAGCCCGGCCGCTCCCACGCAGGCAATGGTCAGACCGAGCAGCGCGCGCCAGCGTTGCTTGGTGGCCAGGTAGATGATCGGCACAACCAGGAGCGGCGGCTTGATCGCGAGAATGCCGAGCGCAAGCCCGGCCGGCAGATCCGCGCCGCGTCGGCTGAGCACGATGTAGGCGACCACGCCAAGGAACATCAACCCCTCGGCCTGGCCGAGCCGCAGGGTGTAGAAGACGGGGAAGAAGCTGAACGTCACGAGCGGCAGGAGCCAGCCCAGGCGAAGGTTGAGCGCGCGATCCAGGCGCCGCGCAGCGATCCAGAACGCTCCCGCGCTCAGGGCGACCCAGACGGCGAATGCCCCGGGTGCAGGCAACCACTGGAGTGGGAAGGCGATGATTGCCAGGACCGGTGGGGCCACATACGGCTGGAGGATGCGGTCGGACCAGGTCACGTTCTGCGCGGCGATGATGGGGTATTGAGCGAGCCGCTGCGCCCACCAGTCGTAGAGGCGATGGCCGTCGCCGTCAGCGATGATCTGGGCCGCGGTGTAGGTGGTGAGGAAGTCCATGCCGACGTGGGCGAAGAGGCCGTCGACGAGCCGGCTGCCGAGCGCCATGAGGAACTGGACGACGAGCAGGAGCGCGCTGCCGGCCACAATCGCGGTGTGGGCACCTTCGGTGCGGTCCACCCTCCTGCGGTCGGCGGAGGGGCGGACAGCGGGAGCCCGATGGATCCTGGACAGCAGGTCGTTCCTCCTTTCCGAACGCACGACACACGCCGGCCCCCCAATGGCCGGCGAACGCCCCGGAACTTTCACCAACCTGCGTGCCACCGCTGCACCGGCCGCTTTACACGGCGCACGTTCTGCGATAAGGAAAGTGAGGCGGACGGGAAGAATCAAGGCGGTCGGGGGGCGCGCTGCGGCAAACTCACCCCGGCTGCGTTGCGCGAAGGCGAGAGAGGACTGAGTCATGACCGCTCGAGGACTGGAAGGCGTTGTCGCAGGCACGACGCAGTTGAGCTCCATTATCGACGGGGTGTTGACCTACCGCGGCATCAACATCGACGACCTCGCGGAGCACGCCAGCTATGAGGAGGTCGTGCACCTCCTGTTCTTCGGCACGCTCCCCACGCGCGCAGAACTGGACGACCTGCGGAGGCAGCTCTCCGCCCTCCGCCCACTGCCCGACGGGTTGATGACGCTGCTCCGCACCGTGCCGCGGGACGCCGTTCCCATGGACACGCTGCGCACCGCCGTCTCGGCGCTCGGGTTCTATGAGGAACGTCCCAACGACACCAGCCGCGACGTGAGCGTCGAAAAGGCGCTCCGCCTGGTGGCGCAGGTGCCGACCATCGTGGCGGCGCTGGAGCGCCTGCGGCGCGGCCAGGAGCCGGTGCCGCCCCCGGAGGCGACCGACACCGCGCACGCCTTCCTGCTCATGCTCAAGGGCACCGCGCCCGACGAGGTCGAAGTCGATGCGATGAACAAGATCCTCGTGCTCCACGCGGACCATGAGTTCAACGCCTCGACCTTCGCTGCGCGCGTCACGGCCGCGACGCTGGCCGACATGCACGCGGCGGTGACCGCCGCCGTGGCGGCGCTGAAGGGGCCGCTCCACGGCGGAGCCAATGCCGCGGTGATGGCGGCGTTGCAAGAGATCGGCGACCTCGACGGGGTCGAGCCCTACGTCCTCGACAAGCTGGCGCGCAAGGAGCGGATCATGGGCTTCGGCCACCGCGTCTACAAGCATGGCGACCCGCGCGCCAAGTGGCTGCGCGAGATGTCGCGCCGGCTGGCCGAGCGGTCGGGCGAGCCGAAGTGGTATGAGATGTCGGTCCGCATGGAAGAGATCATGCAGCGGGAGAAGGGGCTGTTCCCCAATGTGGACTTCTATGCGGCCACCGTCTACCACTACCTCGGCATCCCAAAGGATCTGATGACCCCGGTCTTCGCCACCAGCCGCATCTCCGGCTGGACGGCCCACATCCTGGAGCAGTACGCCGACAACCGGCTCATCCGCCCTCGGGCCGACTACACCGGGCCGACCAGCCAGCCCTGGGTGCCGATCGACCAGCGGGGGTAGGCTGCCCCGGGCGGGGCGAGATCGTCTGAACCGGCTCGCCCGAGGCGGCATGGTTGCCACGCGGCTGGATTCGGTTCCAGCTCTTACGCCGTCACGACGCCGTGAAGCGCGCGCAGGCCCGCCGGAAACCCCGGCGGGCCTGTCGTCCGCTTACAGCACGATGACGTCGACTGTCTGCACGACGTTGTTGCCCATGCCCTGGTAGGTCCAGGGCGGCGTGAGCGGCTGCGTCTCGCCGTCGGCCGTGGTGGCGCGCACCGCCAGGGTGTGGCGCCCGGGGCGCGCATCCCACTCGTAGCGCCAGCCACACCACGCGACCGGTGACACCGGCGGGTCGAGCGTCGCCTCGGCCCAGGTGGCGCCCTGGTCGGTGCTGACCTCGACTCGTTCGATCGCGGCGCGCCCGGCCCAGGCACGGCCCTGGATGGTGACGCGCCCGGCCTTGACGACGCGCGTGCGGGTCGCGAAGTCGGGGATGCCTGGCGGGACCATCAGCGCGCGGGGCCGCATCCGCGTCACCGGTTCACCGGGGTCGTCGGCGCTCTGGGAGTAGCGGTAGCTCCCCACCATCTGGTAGCCGGTGAACGGCTCGGCGAGGGCCGTGATGTCGGTCAGCCACTTGACGCTGGTCATCCCGTACCACCCGGGCACCACGAGGCGCAGCGGGAAGCCGTGCTGCGGCGGCAGTGGCTCGCCGTTCATCGCCCAGGCCAGCAGCACATCGTCCCGCATCGCCTCCTCGCGGGAGAGGCTGCGCTGGTACGCCTGCACCATACCACCCTGGACACCCCAGTCGAGCCCGGTGAAGACGATGTCCACGGCGCGGGTGTCCAGCCCGGCCTCTTCCAGCAGGCCGCGCAGGGGCGTACCGGTCCACTCGACGGTGCTCACCCCCTCCACGAGCCAGGGCTGGCTGGCCGGACGCGGCTCCAGCAACGCCCGCCCGTTCCCGGCACACTCCAGTGTGACGGCCAAGGTGACCGACGGGCGGGTCTGGAGGTCCGCTAGGGTCAGGCGCAGCGGGTTCGCCACGAGCCCCCCGACCGTCAGGTGGAAGTCGTCCGGCGTGATCTCCGGGATGTCGAAGTGGATCACCAGGTAGTGTAGACCGGTCGGCGTGATCGGATACCGAAGGGCTTCGAGCGGCATCCCGCGGTTCCGGAGCGCTAGTTGGACCTCCTCGCGGTAGAAGCGCTCGTCGGGGCTGAGCCCGCTGCCGTCGCCGACCGTCGGGAACCCCTCGATGGTGTCCCGGTCCAGCGGCCGACCGGGTGGTTCGCTCGTCTGGGCCGGAATCGGCTCGTGCGGGTCGACCATGACGTGCCTCCTTCTCCGAATCCGAGCCCATTGCATCATCGGATCATCCTAGTCTACGACAGATCCGGGGCGATGTGACCCCGTGGGGCGACGACCGGGATTGCGAATCCGTCAAGTGATGGCTCGCACGATTGCGCACCCAGCCGAGCCTTGGTGCGGAGAGGTATGCCGCCGGCACGCGGGGCGGAGTACAGAGTCTTGACGGTCTGGATGACTCCGGAGAGAGTGTGCACGAATGTGTCGGACGCTCGTCGCGGCGGGACGCGCTGCGGCGGCCGGTCCGCTTGTGCGGGCTCGTGGACAGGGAGGTGTCATGGCGGATATCGATGTCCTGATCCGCAACGGCAAGGTGGTCGATGGTTCCGGGAATCCCTGGTTCATCGGTGACGTGGCGATCTCGGGTGATCGCATCCTCGACATCACGCCGCCCGGCATGATCCCGGCCGAGAACGCGCGGGAGGTGGTCGACGCCACCGGCATGGTGGTCTGCCCCGGCTTCATTGATATCCAGAGCCACTCGATCCTGCCGCTGATGGCGGACGGGCGCTGTCTCTCCAAGATCACCCAGGGGGTGACGACCGAGATCATGGGCGAGGCCTGGACGCCGGCACCGGCCGGCGGCCGCTTCATCGACCCCTTGGCGAACGCGTTCTTCCCCATGGATGTCGGTGACTGGGCCGACCGCGCGCCGGGCTGGACCCGCTTCCGCCACTGGTTCGAGGCGCTCACCGAGCGTGGGGTTTCCCCGAACGTCGGCTCGTTCCTGGGCGGCGGCACCCTGTGGCAGTACGCCAAGGGCATGGACATGGGACCGGCCAGCGCCGACGAGCTGGAGACGATGCGCCGGGTGATGGCCGAGGCGATGGAGGACGGCGCCTTCGGCGTCTCCTTCGCGCTGATCTACCCGCCCGACACTTTCGCCAGCACTGACGAGATCGTGGAGGTCTGCAAGGTCGTCGCGCGCTACGGCGGCGTCTACATCACCCATATGCGCTCGGAGTCGGCCGGGCTGCTCGATGGGCTGGCGGAGGCGCTGGAGATCGGCCGGCGCTCGGGCGCGCCGGTGGAGATCTACCATCTCAAGGCGTCGGGCCGGGACAACTGGCACCTGATGCCGGCCACCATCGCGCGCATCGAGGCGGCGCGCGCCGAGGGCCTGGACGTGACGGCCGACATGTACCCGTACACCGCCAGCGGCACCGGCCTGGCGTCGGTACTGCCGCCCTGGGCCGCGGCCGGCGGGAAGTTCTACGAGAATCTGCGCGACCCAGAGATGCGGGCGAAGATCAAGGCCGAGGCGTTGAACCCGTCCGGCGGCTGGGAGGCCCAAGTCGACTCGGCCGGCGCGGAGAACGTCATGCCGGTCGGCTTCGCCAAGCCGGAGAACCAGCAGTACGTCGGCAAGCGGCTCTCCGAGATCGCGGAGATGCGCGGTCAGGATTGGGTCGACGCGGCGATGGACCTGCTGGCCTCGGAGGGGCAGCGCATCTTCACCATCTATTTCAAGATGAGTGAGGACAACCTGAAGCTGCAGCTCAAGCAGCCGTGGGTCAAGATTTCGACCGACGCCGGCGGGCTCGACCCGGCCTGGGCCACCATCCAGGGGCCGACGCACCCCCGCGCCTACGGGACCTACCCGCGCGTGCTGGGCAAGTACGTGCGCGAGGAGAAGGTCATCCCGCTGGAGGACGCGATCCGCAAGATGACCTCGTCGGTCGCGGATCGGCTCGGCCTGCGGGACCGCGGTCTGCTGCGGGCGGGCATGTTCGCCGACGTGGTGGTGTTCGATCCGGAGACGATCGGGGACCGGGCGACCTTCGAGGAGCCGCACCAGCTCTCGGTCGGCGTGCGCGACGTGTGGGTCAACGGCACCCGCGTGCTGCAGGACGGCGAGCACACCGGCGCGATGCCGGGTCGCTTCGTCGCGCCGTGGCGGCGAGCGTAGCGCTCCGGTAGCACGGATCTGACAGGAACACCCGCCGGTGCCGGGGCCGTCCATGCGGCCCGGCACCGGTTCCATTCCGTACGCTATCATCCAGAAGGAGGCGCAGGACGCGCCCCTGAGGTTTGGTTCTCGGGACAGCAGGGACGCATGCCATATCGGTTTCCGGACCCGGCGAAGCGCCATGAGGAGCCGTTCGGCTGGTGGGGCTATCGCTCGGAGCCGCCCAGCCCGCTCTCGATCGTGGAGTTGATCGCGCGGGGCAGCCTCGATGCGCGTACAGCCGCATTCCTCTGGATGGCGATGGCGCGCCGGGCGACGGTGCTGGTGATCGGTGTGCCGCCTGAGGCGGGCAAGACGACCACGCTGACGGCGCTGCTCGCCTTCCTCCCGCCCGACATCCGGCTCATCTACCTGCGTGGCTGGTACGAGCGCTTCGACTTCCTCGGCTCAGCCGACCCTGCCCGCAGCTACCTGCTCTGCAACGAGATCAGCCCCCACCTGCCGACCTACCTCTGGGGGCCCGGCGTGCGGCGGCTGTTCGAAGCGGTGCGGGCAGGCTACGGGGTAGGCGCCACGCTCCATGCCGAGAGCGCGGCCGATGCCTTCCGGACTCTGACCTCCTTCCCGCTGGAAGTCCCACCCGACCTGCTGTGCGGCATTGACCTGGTGCTGACGCTGGGCGTCGGGACGGCGCCGAGCGGGGAGACGCTGCGGCGCCTCGTGCGCGTCGAGGTCATTCACGACCAGGATGGGCAGCCGGATCCGGAGACCATCGCCGAGCGCGACGTCCTCCGTGGGCCGCTGGACTCCCGACCTGGCCGGCTCACCGGGGTGCTGGCGACTCGATTCGGTTACGACGCCGAGGTCGCCATCGCCGAGATGGCGCGCCGCGAGCGATTCCTGGACCGCCTGCGCGAGGACGGCGTGCTCGACGTGGACGCCGTGCGCGACGCGATCCGGGAGTTTGCGGGAGAGTAAGACGGCAGACGTCATGCGTCATGCGTCATGCGTCAACTTCCCCCTCACCCCCGACCCCTCTCGGACGGAGCCCACCAGGGGAGAGGGGAGAAAGACGAAACACGGAACACGCAACACGCATCACGGATGACGCATGACGCATGACGTCTGACGCTTCTCCCCGCCTTTGACATCGTTGTCACCGGTAGTACCATTGAGTCGCCGCGACACGGCGACGTCGACATCTTTGGAGCGGCCCTTGCGAGAGTCAGGGGCGTTCCGAGCCACCCCTCAGTACCCTACGAAGGAGCATGAACGCTATGACTAAGCCGCGGACCCTCGGCGAACTTCGGGAGAGCGGCTATCAGGTGCTCTCTGTCCGGGAGGAGATGCGTAAGAATCTGATCCAGAAGCTCCGCACCGGAGAGCCAATCTTCCCCGGCGTGATCGGCTACGATCAAACGGTGATCCCGCAGGTGGAAAACGCCATCCTCTCCGGGCAGGACATCATCTTCCTCGGCGAGCGCGGGCAGGCCAAGACCCGGATGGCCCGGAGCCTCGTCAACCTCCTCGACGAGGAGGTCCCGGCGGTCGCCGGGAGCGAGATCCACGACAACCCTTTTGCGCCGATCAGCCGCTACGCCCGCGATCTGATCGCCGAGAAGGGTGACGAGACCCCGATCGTCTGGATCCGCCGGGAGGAACGCTACGCGGAAAAGCTGGCGACGCCGGATACCACCATCGCCGACCTGATCGGCGAGGTGGACCCGATCAAGGTGGCCGAGGGGCGCTATCTCTCCGATGAGTTGACCATCCACTACGGGCTCATCCCGCGGACGAACCGGGGCATCTTCGCCATCAACGAGCTGCCCGATCTGGCCGAGCGCATCCAGGTCGGCTTGCTGAACATCCTGGAGGAGCGGGATGTCCAGATCCGCGGCTACCGGATTCGCTTGCCGCTCGATGTCTACATCGTGGCAAGCGCCAACCCGGAGGACTACACCAACCGCGGGCGCATCATCACCCCGCTCAAGGACCGCTACGGCTCGCAGATCCGGACGCACTATCCGGAGACGATCGATCTTGAGATCGAGATCATGGAGCAGGAGCGGCGACAGTTCGACACCGACGGCGTTGAGGTGATGGTGCCCGACTTCATGCGCGAGGTGGTGGCCGAGATCACGCACCTGGCCCGGCGCAGCCACGACGTGAGCCAGCGCTCCGGCGTCAGCGTGCGCATGTCGATCTCCAACTATGAGAACGTCATCAGCAACGCCGTCAAGCGCGCGATTCGCCTGGGTGAGAAGCAGGCGGTGCCGCGCATCAGCGACCTGCACGCCGCGATCGCCTCAACGACCGGGAAGATCGAGCTGGAAGCGCTCGGCGAGGTCAATGAGGACCGCATCGTCGACAAGCTGATGCAGGGGGCGGTGCTGACCACGTTCAACCGCTACTTCTCCGTACGCGACTTCGACGACCTGGTACTCGCCTTCGAGAACGGCCTGACCGTGGAGACATCGGACATGATGCCGGCGATGAACTACGTGCATCAGGTCTCCCACATCGACGGGTTCCGCGAGGCGGCGGCCCGGCTCGGCGCCGCGGGCAATCCCACCGCCATCGCGTCCGCCGTCGAGTTCGTGCTCGAAGGGCTGCATCTCAACCGCCGGCTGAACAAGGACACGGGTGGACGCACAGGTGTGCGCTACCGGGGATAGATCATCATGAATGCTTACAGTTACGCACACCGCTACTTCCGCTGGGACGGCACGCAGCGGATCGATCCGCTTGACGCCGACCAGATCATGGACGCCATCTCCGACGACGTGCTGGCGGACGGCGACCTGACGCGCGCCCTGCAGCGGCTCTTCCGCTGGGGCACCGACCAGCGCGATGGCCAGGGGATGCGCGGGATGCGCGACCTGCTGGAGCGCATCCGCCAGATGCGCGAGCGGGAGATGAACCGGTACGACCTCGGGTCGGTGCTGGAGGACATCAACCGCCGGCTGGACGACGTGATCGAAACCGAGCGCGCCGGGATCGAGCGGCGCCTGGAGCAGGGGCGCCAGCGGCTGGAGCAACAGTCCCAGGCCGGCTCGCGGTCGCAGCAGGGTCAAGCCGGGGAATCCGGTGCGACCGGGGAGCAGGGCCAGGCCGGTGAGTCGGGTGAGTCCGGCGAGTCCGGTGAGGACGACGAGGGCTACGACGAGAACCTGCACCGGCTGCTGGAGCGCATGGCCGCCCGCAACCGCGAGGTGCTCGATTCGCTGCCGCCCGATCCCGCCGGGCGGATCAAGGCCCTGCAGGACTACGAGTTCATGGATCCGAGCGCCCGGCAGAAGTTCCAGGAGTTGCTGGCGATGCTGCAGCAGCAGATGCTGCAGCAGACCTTCCAGGGGATGCAGCAGGCGCTCCAGGAGATGACCCCGGAGGACATCGCCGACATGCAGCAGATGCTCCGCGAGCTGAATGAGATGCTCGAGGAGCGTGCCCGCGGCGGGGAGCCCGACTTCGAGCGCTTCATGCACAAGTACGGGCACTACTTCGGGCAGAACATCAACAGCCTGGACGAGCTGCTCGACCACCTGGCGCGGCAGATGGCCGCCATGCAGAGCCTGCTCGACTCGATGACGCCGGAGATGCGCGCCCAGTTGCAGGAGGCGCTGGACGCCGTCCTCAGCGACCCGGGCATCCAGCAGGAGCTGGCCCAGCTCGGGGAGAACCTCGCTCAGCTCATGCCGAACAACCCGTACCACCGCGAGTTCTCCCTCAGCGGCGACGAGGAGCTCACGCTGGGCGAAGCCATGCGGCTCATGGAGCGCCTGCGCGAGATGGAGGAGGTCGAGGACCAGTTGCGGGGCGTCCGCGACTGGCGCGACCTGGAACATGTGGACCACGACAAGATCCGGGAGCTGCTCGGCGACGACGTGGCGCAGGACCTGGATCAGCTCCGGCAGCTCACCAAGCTGTTGGAGGACGCCGGGTACATCCAGCGCACGCGCCGTGGCTTCGAGCTGACCGCACGTGGGGTGCGGAAGATCGGGCAGAAGGCGCTGCAGGACATCTTCCAGCACCTCAAGAAGGATCGCTTCGGTCAGCACCAGCTCGACCGCTCCGGGCGCGGCGGCGAGCGCACCGACGACACCAAGCCCTACGAGTTCGGCGACCCCTTCCTCCTGCACCTGCCCAAGACCGTCATGAATGCGGTCTACCGGGACGGCGCGGGCAGCCCGGTGCGCCTGCAGCCGGACGACTTCGAGGTGTTCCGCACCGAGCTGGTCACCCAGTCGTCGACCGTGCTGATGGTCGACATGAGCCGGTCGATGCTCTACAACGGCTGCTTCACTGCGGCCAAGAAGGTCGCGCTGGCGCTCGACAGCCTGATCCGTTCCCAGTTCCCGCGCGACAACCTCTACATCGTCGGGTTCTCCTACGTGGCGACCGAACTGAAGCCGTCGATGCTGCCCGGGATCAGTTGGGACGAGTACAACTACGGTACCAACATGCAGCACGGCTTCATGCTGGCGCGGCAACTGCTCGGCCGGCACAAGGGCGGCAACAAGCAGATCATCGTCATCACCGACGGCGAGCCGACGGCGCATTTCGACGGCACGCAGGTGCGCTTCTCCTACCCGCCGACGTACCAGACGCTGCAGGAGACGCTCAAGGAGGTGGCGCGCTGCACCCGCGAGCAGATCGTGATCAACACCTTCATGCTCGAGCGCAGCCCGTACATGGCGGGGTTCGTCAGTGAGATGGCGAAGATCAACCGAGGTCGTGCCTTCTTCGCGACACCAGACCACCTGGGAGAGTATATTTTGGTGGACTATGTGGCGAATAAGCGCACGCGCGTCCGTGCGTAACCATGGCCGAGCCGGGCGCGGAATGAGGAGCGAGGGCTGGAGAACGTGGAGAACCGCGAGGGGCTCTATCGGTACGAGGATATCCTGCGCGCCATCGGCCGCTACATCGACATGAACAACATCCAGGACGTCATCCTCTTGCAGTCCGAGGATGGTATCCTCCTCCGCGGATACCGCCCGGCGGCTGCGGGCCGGCACGGCCCGGCGCTCATCCAGTACCTCTTCACGCCGGCAGACCTCCAGGCGATTGATGAGGAGTCCCGCCGGCGGCGCGGTACCGGATCGCGGCTGCTCGGCTAGCACCCGGTGCCGGCCGTCCGACAAGGAGCGAAATGGAGTATCTCCCGAGCCGCACGGAGCGGCGGATCAAGCGTGTCCTGATTGCCCTGGCCGTCGTCGCACTCATCCTCCTCGTCTTCTTCTACCTACGCCCCGACATCCGGCTCAGCCTCGGTCATCGCCTCGGCATCGTGCCGGGTGCGGCGGCTGAGCAGATCGCCGGACCCGACGAGGCCCGGTTGATCGTCATCTCGACCCCCGTGCCGACCGAGTACACCGGCGATCGCTATCGCTACGAGGCTCGCTACGTGCTGCACAGCGGGAGCCCGCTCACGCTGACCGACCTCCGCGACGGCCGGACGATCCCGCTGCCGCTCGAAGGCACGACGGACCTGACGGCCATGCAGGTGCGGATCGCGGACGACCGCTCGCGCCTGCTCCTCCAGTCCGACGCCGGTGCGGCGATCGTCGACCTGACCAACAGCGAGGTTACCCCCGTGGAAGGGGATCCCCCGGGAACCTGGAGCGACGACGTCTACATCCGGGACGATCGCTGCTCCGGCGCCTCTCCGAACGACCAATGGACGTTGTGCCTGGCGTTCGGCCGGGGCAACTCCCGCTTCGTCTTGGGCGATTGGGAACTGCGTATCCGCCCCTACGGCACCGGTGGGGATTGGACCCGGCTCTACCGCGGGCGTGGCCTGCTCCCCATCGTCGGCTTTTCCTCCGACGAGCAGAGCGTCTACCTCTACAACGAGTACGGCATCTGGCGCCTGCCGATGGAGTAGCGTGGTCGTCGCATGCCCCACGCACGCCGTCATCCTCGGTGATTGACCTGGCGCATTCCGAGCACTAGACTGCGGCAGGGACCGTTTGGAGTCGAACCTGTGGGCATTCCCCGGTGCTGACCGGCACCCGCGTCGGCGCCCGTGGCCGCCGCTCCGGTGCGGCTGACGGCACGCCGCGGTCATCGTCCCGCTCGGTCTGCCCCGCAGGTGACTGAGAGGAGGTCTCCTATGGCGGCTCCTTCCTTCCGCTTGCAGGAGGCGACGATCGACGACATCCACGCCGCCTTCCGCTCCAGCCGGCTCACCAGCCGCCAGCTCGTCGAGCTCTACCTTGCCCGGATCGACGCGCTGGACAAGCAGGGTCCCGCGATCAACGCCATCGTCACCGTCAATCCCAACGCCCTCGATGAGGCCGACGCCGCCGACCGCGCGTTTCGCGAGCGCGGCGAGTTCATCGGCCCGCTCCACGGCATCCCGGTGCTGGTGAAGGACCAGCTTGAAACGCGCGGGCTCACGACCACGTTCGGCTCCGCGGCGCTGAAGGACTATGTGCCCGAGTCCGACGCCACGATCGTCGCGCGACTCCGCGCCGCGGGGGCGGTGATCCTCGCCAAGACCAACCTGCCCGACTTCGCGACCTCCTGGTTTGGGTTCTCCTCGTCGGGCGGCGAGACGAAGAACCCGTACGTGCTCGAACGCGACCCGGGTGGCTCCAGTGCCGGTACCGGCGCCGGGGTGGCCGCGAACCTCGGGGCCGTCGGCATCGGCGAGGACACCGGCGGGTCGATCCGGGTGCCCGCATCGTTCGACAACCTCGTAGGGCTCCGCGTCACGACCGGCCTGATCAGCCGCACCGGCTGCTCGCCGCTGGTCGAGTTCCAGGACACCGCGGGCCCGATGGCGCGCACCGTCCGGGACGCGGCGATTCTGCTCGACACCCTCGTCGGCTATGATCCCTCGGATCCCTATACCGTCGCGGCTCTCCTGGAGCGCCGCCCGGCGGGTAGCTATGCGGCGGGCCTGACGCCGGATGCGCTGCGCGGCGTGCGGCTCGGCGTGCTGCGTGATGCGTTCGGCGCCGACGACGACCCGGACTCGGGACCGGTCAATCGGGTCATCGAGCAGGCCATCGCCGACCTGCGGCGGCTCGGGGCCGAGGTCGTCGACCCGGTGCGCCTCCCCACGCTGCAGGAGTACATCGCCGAGACCTCGCTCTACCTCCACCGCTCGAAGTACGACCTCAACCGCTTCCTGGCGGCTCGGCCCTCGGCGGCGATGCGCTCGGTGCAGGAGATCTACGCGGCGGGACAGTATCACCCGCGCCAGGATCTCTTCATCCAAATCGCGGAAGAGGCGCCGGAGGTGCCGGAGGACCGAGAGGACTACTTCCGTAAGCTGGCCCAGCGCGAGGTCTTCCGCCGTGAACTGCTGAAGCTGATGGCCGACCACCAGCTCGCCGCGCTCGTCTTCCCGGACGTGCAGGTGCTCCCGCCGCTCCGTGCCGACGTGCAGGCCGGTCGCTGGCCGGTGCTGAGCTTCCCAACCAATACCCTGATCGGCTCACAGACCGACCTGCCCGCGATCTCGGTCCCGGCCGGGTTCAGCCCCGACGGCGTGCCCGTTGGGATCGAGTTTCTGGGCAAGCCGTACGACGAGGCGAACCTCCTGCGGTACGCCTACGCCTTCGAGCAGGGAACCGGGCACCGCCGAGCGCCCGCGAGCGCGCCGCCGCTGCCTGGGGAGCCGTAGCGGGTAGCAACCTTTGCCCAACCGCACCTACGCCTCGGCCCACGGGCCGGGCGATTGCCCGGCCCGTGGGCCGAGGCTCCCCCATGGAACGCATGTACTGGCTTCGTTTTGACAACCTGCGCTCGGTGCGGTTATGATCATGGCCGGTACCCGCTCGCGGCCGAGGGGTCATGAGGCCGCCGGAGCTACCCCTTCCGGAAGGTCGACCCCGTCCAGCGCCGCGGCACGCAAGGGAACCAATCTCGTCTTGCTATCCCGGTAGCCGGGAATCAGCGCCCGTCCTACGCCCTGCCGGTTTCGCCGACGGCCCGGGACGACCATGTCGGACTGGCGTGGCGCGCTGCCTGCGTAACGAAGCAATCCGGCGTGCCAAGGGGTGCCTGCTGCCGGCAGGCGGGATGGTTGCTGCTTCGCCGGGGACACTGGGATTCCGTCCATATCAACAGAAGGGCAGGTGCTCGATGGTGCAAGCACGTGTCGGTGTCATCGGTTACGGTGTCGTCGGTGCGGCGACCGCAGGGCTCTTCGACAACCCAGCGATCTACGACCCTCCGAAGGGATACGAGGATCCGACAGTCCTCACCGACTGCGATGTGATCTTCATGGCTGTCCCGGTGCCGACCGTGCTCGGGAAGAACGACCTGACCATCGTGCACGAGGTGCTCGGGACGATCACGCCCATCCTGCGCCCGGACCAGATCATCGCCATGCGCTCGACGGTCCTGCCGGGCACCGTGCGCGCGCTCCAGGAGCAGTATCCGGGCGTCCGATTCGCATCGAACCCTGAGTTTCTGCGGGCTCACCGCGCCTTCGATGACGCACGCCATCCGTACCGCGTGGTGATCGGGGCGGATGAGCCGGGCATCGCCGAGCGGGTAGCCGATGTCTACCGGGCGGTGCTCGATCCGGACGTCGAGTTCGTCCTGACCGACACCCGCACGGCCGAGATGATCAAGTACGCCGCCAACACCTTCCTCGCGCTGAAGATCTCCTTCATGCACGAGGTGTGGGATGCCTGCCAGATCCTGGGCATCGACTACGACGTGGTCAAGCGTGGGCTGGAGCTCGACCCGCGCATCGGCGACGGCGAGGCCAACGAGGAGTTGACCGTGAAGCCGGACCGCCTCGGGTTCGACGACGAGTGCCTACCGAAGGATCTGGCGGCCTTCACCTCGTTCCTTCAGAACGAGCTCGGCCTGCCGGCCACGCTGTTTGACGCGACGGCGACGGTCAACGCCGGGATGCTGTCTCGGCGGCTCGTGGCTGGCTGATACCATCCTGGGCGACGGGCGCCGGCACGGGCTGCCAGGCGCCCGGCACCGCAATCGGGTCGCGGTCGAGCAGCGACCGGTAGAAGGCGAGCGTCTCGGCCGCGATCTTGTCCCACCCGACTTCCTGGCGCAGCCGGCGCTCCAGGGCGTTCCCGTCGGCCGGAGTTGTCTCCAGGGTCCGCAGGGCGCACTGGAGCGTTTCCGCACTCAGCGGCTGCTCGTAGGTCATAACCCAGGGCAAACCGAAGCGCTGCCGCAACTCCGCCATCGACCCGCGCTCGGGCACGAGGATCGGTCGACGGAACGAGAGTGCCAGCAGGGCCGAGCCGGAATTCAGGATCTCCGTGTACGGCAAGACAACCAGATCGGCGGCATTCAGGAAGACCTGAATCCGCTCGTCCGGGATCAGCGTCAGGTGCGTCTGCACGCGCGGGTCCAGCGCCGCGGCGGCTCGGACCTCGGCGGCGAGCTCGGGGTCGTTGGGCAGCCCGGCGACGACCAGGCGCAGGTTGGGGTCCGCCAGGTGGCGAAAGCACTCGATCAGATGCGTCACGTTCTTGTACCGGCGGACTTGCCCCACGAAGAGCATCACCCGGTGTTCCGGCTCCAGACCAAGCCTGGCGCGCGCCTCGGCGCGCCCGATCCGGTTGGGATAGACGTCGATGTAGTGCCCGTGGGGGATCACGACGAGCGGCAAATGCTGCAGGCGCGGGAAGCGCTTGCGGGCGGCTTCCGCACTGCTGGCGCTCAGGGCGATGGCGCCGTCGATCTGGTCGACGACCCACTCGCGCAGCCACTGCTCGACGCTGGGGTACAACCGCTCATGCGACGCCAGGTTGTGGATCGTCCAGACGAGCCGGATGCCCTTGCGCTTGGCGAGCTGTATCAGCGCGGCCAGGGTGGCGACCTTGGTCAGCATCTCCGCTCGCCGGGTGATACGCAGGAACTTTTCGGGCCAGTGCATGTGCCAGACGTCCCAGTGCTCCAGGACCAGCCGCCGTGGCGTGAATTCTTCGACCTCGACGTGTGGGTCGTACGCGGTGAGGTTGGTCGACAGCAGCCAGTTGTAGGGGTTGTACGGCCGGTTACGGTACGCAGGCCAGCCGAGCACTCGCAGCGGGGCGTCGAGCACGCTTGACCTCCTTACGTACGGTATGTTGTGTCACTTACCCGATGCACTCGCCGGGGTCGCGTGACGCACATGGGTCACGCGGCGCGACCGCGGAAGGGGGAGAGGGTCGCGATTTCCACCGTATCACATCTTCGGCGAAGTGGCTCGTCGGACGCTACGGAAGGGTGTAGGTCCACTCCCGGGTGCCGTACTTGGTGCGGATCAGCTCACCGGCCTCCGCCATCTCCTCCTCGGACACCTCGTCCTCCTCCAAACCGCCGCAGCGCTGGGCGAAGGTCTCGATCATCCGCTCGACGATCACGTCGCGCGGCAGGTTGGTCTGCTGGCGCAGGGGACCGACGCGCCGGGCGGCGCTGGTGATGCCCTTATCGCTCAGCTTTTCCTTGCCGATGCGCAGAACCTCGAGCATGCGGTCGGAGTTGAGGTCGTAGGAGAGCGTGGCGTGGTGGAGCACCGCGCCGAAGCGGCGGGCCTGGGCAGCGCCGCCGATCTTGCCTCCACTGGACGTAATATCGTTGATCGGCTCGTACCAGGCGTCGATCCCGAGCGAGCGGAGCGCCTCGATCACCCACTCATCCAGGAAGGCGTACGACTCGACGAACGACATGCCGGACACCAGTTCCAGCGGGGCGTAGATGGAGTAGGTGATGATGTTCTCGGGCTCGACGAACATCGCGCCGCCGCCGGTGAGGCGGCGCGTGATCTGGACGCCGTAGCGGCGGGCCGCTTCCTCATCGACCTCGTTGCGCACCGACTGGAAGCGGCCGATCACGACCTCCGGCTCGATCCGTCCCCAAAAGCGGAGCGTCGGCTGGCGCTCCCCGGCGCCGACGCGGCGGAGGAGTACCTCGTCGAGCGCGTGGTTGACGACCGAGGCCACCGGCATCGGCCGGATCAAGTGCCAGCGGTAGGCGGACCAGCGGGAATGGGCGCTCATGCCAGTGCCCTTCGGACGGCGCGCGCCACCGCCTCCGGGCTGAACCCGATCATGGCGACGTCGGGCGCGAGGGCGGCGCGGACACGCGCGGCGATAGCCTCCTCATCGAGGTCGGCGGGCATCCCCTCGATCGCGGCCGTGATGGCGGTCAGCGCCTCGGCCGGTTCGAGGAAGAAGTCGCCGCTGACCTGGGCGTCGACGACGCGGCCGTCACGCACCTCGCAGTCGACGACCACCAGCTTTCCTCCGGGGGTTTTGTACTCTCCATGCACGGCAGGGCTCCCGGTGGTGGCGCAACAGACGAACCCGGAGCACCGAAGAGGACGGCGCCCCACATCCGAGTTATGCCAGACCTGCCCCGCAGGCGCAACGCCGCTACGTTCCGTGGTTCCCCGGCGCGACGTTGACCGTCTGCACGGCCGCACTCGCCAGCATCGCCTCGATCACGAACGTGCGGGCGGCGCGGATCTGCTCGGCCATCACCCGCTCAGCCCGCTCCCCATCTCGTGCTGTCAGCGCCTCCAGCAGATCGTAGTGCTCGTGGAACGCCTCCTCGTTCCGGTCGTGCAGCAGGTGACTCATGTGGTGGACCCGTTCCACCTTGTCGAGCAGGTCCCGCACCATGTCGGCGAGCATGCTGTTGCCCGACGCCTCGGCGATCGTGGCATGGAACTCGGTGTTCGCTGCGAGGAATTCCGCCGCGCTCTCGCGGTTGCCGATTTCGTAGCGAGCGCCGCACAGCTCTTCGAGCCGCCGGAGAAGATCGGCGTCGATCCGTGCCGCGGCCATCCGCGCCGCGGGCGGCTCGAGGAGCAGGCGCACATCGAAGAGCTCGTTGACGTGTTTGAGCGTGATCGGTGCGATCACGTGCCGGTTGCGCGATAGCCCGTGGATCAGCCGCTCCTGGTAGAGCCGCTTCAGGGCCGTCCTCACCGCCGCGCGCCCGACCCCGAATCGGGCACCAAGCTGCTCTTCGGTCACCTGCTGCCCCGGCTCGAGCTCGCAACGGATGATGCTGCGTTTGATTGCGTGATACGCCTCCTCCGCCAGCACCCCACTCTCGCGGGACGTTGAGCGGCGCCCTGGGCCGTTCACCGGTTGAGCCATCGTCCCTCCATGTCTCCAGGTTGCATAAATCTACACGGTTTCTCCGGCTTCGTGAAGTTTCTCTCCCCCGGGGCGCCGTGGCGTGTGGTCTCCGCCTCACCCGTGTACTGGCACGAGCTGAGCCGGCAGCAGGGGCGACGAAGGATGCCGCTCAGGCGCCAACTATAGCTCACTTCGGCGCCAAAAACTATTGACATGGGAGCCAGGCTCTGCTAGGCTGCGCTCAGTTCGTCGATAACTCGTCCCGGAAGACCGTGTCAGGCTCTACCAAGCGTTCTTGCGCGTCGTCGGTGTGACTCTGCGAATCGGCCGTACTGCTGAATGTTGGACGGTCGGGTTTCTGCGTAAGGGGCACGCTGAGACGGCGCGGGAGACCTAGAGGGGATGACTCTGGGTGTCGAGGCCTACCCGGTGGCTACGGGCAGAGGGCGAGTCGGGCAGTGGAGGAGGTTAGGAGGAGTCGGGATGACGCAGTTCAGACGGCATCTGCAAGTACTCATGCTGTTAGCTGTCGCGGTCCTGGTGATCGCGTGTGGCGGGAGTGGGACAACGCCGACGCAGAGCGCGAGCGGCGCGGAGACGACGCCCACCGAGTCGGCATCGGGCACACCGGAGGGTGGCGAAGAGCCGGTTCGGATCGCGATGTTCCTCGCCTCAGCCGCGAATGCCTACGCGCAGGCACAGCTCGAAGGCGCGCAGGAGGTCGCGGCTCAGATGAATGCGACGATCGACAGTTTCGATGGTCAGTTTGATTCCCAGCGCCAGTACACCCAACTCCAGGATGCGATTGCATCCGGGAAGTACGATGCTTTTGTGATCTCCCCCAATGACGGCAATGCTCTCCTTCCGGTCACAGAGGAAGCGGTCGCCGCGGGTATCGTGATCGGTTGCATCCTGGCCCCGTGCGGATCGAGCTTCGAAACGCTCGAACCGCAGGTAGAAGGTCAGGTCGTCTTCGCCGGCATCCCGTTCTTTGAGAACGGCGCGCAGATCGCTGAGCTTGTCGTGCAGGCGTGTGAGGGCAAGGATCCGTGCAAGGTTGCCTATATGCCCGGCGCGCCGGAGTTGCCGCTCGAGACGGCTCGTCTCCAGGGCTTCAATAGCGTCATCGAGCAGCATCCCCATATCCAGGTGATCCTGACCTCAGCAGGTGGCTACCTGGCGGAGTCCGCACTGCCCGTCGCACAGGATGTGCTGCGCGCGAACCCCGACATCGCTGTGTTCGCCTCGAGCGGTGACCAGATGATCAATGGTGTCGAGCAGGCGGTCAAGGACGCGGGCCTGGAGGGCAAGGTGGCGCTGGTCGGCAACGGCGGCACCAAGTCGGCGGTGCAGGCAGTGCGCGAAGGCCGCTGGTTCGGGACCGTGGCTGGGTACCCACGGTCTGAGGGGAAGCTCGCAACCGAGTACGTCATCCGGGCTGTCCGAGGTGAAGATGTCACGCCGCGTGGCTTCGGCTCCGAGGATCTGGGTGCCGGCATTGGGCCTCTTATTACGCAGGACAACGCCAACGACTTCGAGGCGGAGTGGGAAGGCTAGCGCGAGATGAGCGCGACGCGCCAGCCGCACGTCGAACTGGCGCATATCGGGAAGCGCTTCCAGGGCGCCCGGGCGCTGCACGACGTGTCGCTGACCATCGAGCTTGGCTCGATCCACGCCCTCGTAGGGGAGAACGGGGCAGGTAAGTCCACGCTCGGGAAAATCATCGCCGGTGTCATCCAGCCGGACGAAGGAAGCATGAAGCTGATGGGGCGACCGGTGACCTACCGGTCGCCCCGCGAAGCCCTGGCGGATGGGGTCACGGCCATCCAGCAGGAGATTGCCCTCGTGCCGCAGCGCACCGTCCTCGACAACGTCTTCCTCGGCATGGAAGAGGGATGGCGGGGCCTCGTCGACCGGCGCGCGATGTTGCGTCGGTTTGAGGAGCTGAACGAGAGTTCAGGGTTCGCCCTGGACCCAGATGCCCTGGTGTCCACGCTGAGCATCGCCGAGCAGCAGAAGGTCGAGATTATGCGGGCGCTGGCGCGGAACGCCCAGCTCATCGTGATGGATGAGCCCACCGCGCGGCTGTCGGCCGCTGAGGCGCGCAAACTGATGGACATCATCCGAGATCTGCGTGCCCGCGGGGTGACCATCGTCTACGTCTCGCACTTCCTCCAGGAAGTCCTGTCGATCGCAGACACGGTCACCGTGCTGCGCAACGGGGAACACGTGCAAACGACCCCGGCATCCGACCAGACACCGGATAGCCTCGTGACCGCGATGTTGGGGCGTCCGGCGTCCACGGCCTTCCCCGAGAAAGTGCTTCCGCCAGCCGATGCGCCGTGTGTCCTCTCGGTGCGCGGCTTGACCCGTGCCGGTGTCTTTGAGGACATCTCCTTCGATCTCCATGCTGGAGAGATCCTCGGGCTCACTGGTCTGGTCGGCAGCGGGCGGTCCGAGGTCGCTCGCGCGATATTCGGGGCCGATCGCTACGATGCCGGCACCATCGAGCTCGAAGGACGGCCCCTGCGGATCCGCTCCACCAGTGATGCGGTCAGTGCCGGTCTGGCGATGGTGCCGGAGAGCCGAAAAGATCAAGGGCTCCATATGCGGCTACCCATTCGCCACAACGTCACGCTGCCGCACCTCCCGAAGGTTAGCCGGGCCGGTGTTCTCGACCTTGTCCGGGAACGGACAGCGGTCCAAGGCCTCCTGGAACGGCTCGATGTGAAGCCAGCCCGGCCGGGATCGCTGGTGAGCCGGCTGTCGGGCGGGAACCAGCAGAAGGTTCTCTTCGCAAAGTGGCTCTTCGAGGAACCACGGGTGTTGCTGCTCGATGAGCCGACACGTGGCGTCGATGTCGGCGCCAAGCGGGCGATCTACGAGCTGGTGGCCTCGCTCGCCGCGAAGGGAATGGCGGTTCTCTTGATCTCGTCCGAGATTGAGGAAGTGCTCGGACTCGCCCATCGTGTCCTGGTCATGCGACGTGGCCGCATCGCGGCGGAGTTTGACAGCGGGCAGATGGCAGAGGAGCCGATCCTCCGGGCCGCGTTTGGTTCGGCAGAGGCGAGCTCGACGCGAGAGGTGGCGTAACGGCTATGCAGAGCACCGGGGAACAACTCGTTCGCCCGAAATCGCGCGTGCAGCGCGTCGGCGTCGAAGTCGTCCGCGACTACGGGGTAGTCGCGGCCTTCGCGCTGCTCTTTATCATCCTGAGCCTGGCGTCGCCGGCGTTCTTGTCGACGCGCAACTTGCTGAACATCCTGGATCAGTCCGCACCGGTGGCGATCATCGCCTGTGCCGGGACGCTCGTCATCATCGCCGGCGGCTTCGACCTGTCGGCCGGAGCGGTCTTCGCTCTCTCCGGCGTCATCGCCGCAAAGGTTGCGAACGCGGTCGATCCCGTCGTGGGCATGCTGGCGGCGCTCGTGGTCGCGACGCTCCTCGGGGTTTTCAATGGCCTGCTAGTGGCCGGACTCCACATCAATCCGTTTGTCGCAACCTTTTCCTCCGCCATGATGATCCGGGGACTCGCGGTCGTCATCACCGGTGGATTCCTCGTGACGGTGACGGACCCGGCCTACACCGTGATTGGCCGAAACTCACTCTTTTCGGTCAAGTACTCGGTGTACATCTTGGCGGCGTTCGCTGCGGTCTGCTGGTTCCTGCTGGTACGTACCAAACTCGGTCGTCATATCTACGCAGTCGGCGGGAATCCTGAAGCAGCGCGGCTGTCCGGTATCCGGGTGGGGTGGATCCGTGTGCTCACCTTCGCGATCAGCGGCTTTGCAGCCGGACTGGCTGGCCTGATCGCCTCCTCCCGCGTCGCGACAGGTCAGGCGGATGCGGGCACCCTCATCGAGTTCACCGCCATCGCCGCTGTGGTGATCGGTGGGACGAGCATCATGGGTGGAGAAGGGACCATCTGGCGCACCGTGGTCGGCGTTCTCCTCCTGGCCCTCATCGGCAACGGGTTCAATATGCTGAGCGTCAACCCCTTCTATCAAGACATCGTCAAGGGCGCCATCATCGTGCTTGCGGTGGCGTTTGATGCGTGGTCGAAGCGGAGAGCGTAAGTCTCCCGTCTCGGTTCAAGGATGTCAGTCTGGGAAGGACATGCGTGTGTCGGAGCGGAAAGGGCCGGATCCGGTTACGACAGAGATCATCAGGAACTACTTCCTGTCAGCCGCGCAGGACATGAACGCGACGCTGATTCGGTCGTCGTATACCCCGGTGATCTACGAAGGATTGGACTGCGCGGTCGCCATCCTCGATGAGAATGCCGACGTTCTCGGCCAAGCAGCGGGGGTGCCGCTGTTCGTCGGCAACCTTGAGGTGTGTGTCAAGTTGACCACAGAGATGTACGGCCGGGACATCTATGAACCGGGCGACGTCTTTTACATGAACGACCCGTACCTGCAGGGGACACACCTCAACGACGCCACGATCTTCAGTCCTATCTTCATCGACGACGAGCTTGTCGGCTTCGCCGCAACCCGGGCGCACTGGCTTGATGTCGGTGGCAAAGATCCTGGCGTCACGATGGACTCCACGGAGGTCTATCAGGAGGGCGTGCGCTGGCCACCGACGAAGATCTACTCTCGCTACCAGCCGCGAGAAGACATCATCGAGTTGCTCCGGCGAAATAGCCGGTTCAGCTACTCACTTATCGGTGACATGAACGCGCAGATCGCCGCCTGCCGCACCGGCGAAGAGCGCTTCAAGGCTGTCGTTGAACGCTTCGGGCTGGAGACAGTGCGGGCGGCGCGGGATGAGATCTTCCGCCAGTCGGCTGAGCTGGATCGTGAGGCGATTCGCGCCATTCCGGATGGGGTCTACGAGGCCGAGGGTTGTCTGGATAACGACGGAATCTCCGATGACCCGGTGCCGGTTAAGGTGCGAGTGACGATCGACGGCGACCGGATGCACGTGGATCTTTCGGGTTCGGCTCCCGCGACGCGGGGACCCATTAACTGCGGCTTCGCGCAGACCATCTCTGCGACGCGCATGGCGTATCGGTTGCTGATCCACCCCGATCGCCCCGTCGATGGCGGGACGTTCCCCACGCTGACCGTCTACGCGCCGGAGGGCTCGATCTTCAACGCGCAGGAACCGGCTGCGTGCCAGTGGTACTTCACTCCGCTCGGGCTGATGACCGACCTGTTCATCTCGGCGCTCGCCCCTGCCATCCCCGACAAGGTGGCTGCGGCTCACTATGGTGACTCGATGGTGGTGACCATTGCAGGGCGCGACCCACGCCGTGGCAACGCCCCCTTCCTGACGATCGAGCCGACCGCTGGTGGTTGGGGCGGCTACAAGGGTGGTGATGGCCAGGACGTCCTCATCAACAACGTCAACGGCGCCTTCCGTGACTTCCCGGTTGAGGTCTGGGAGACCAAGTACCCGATCCAGATCGGTTCATATCGCATCCGGCCTGATACGGGTGGTCCGGGCAAGTGGCGCGGTGGTTGTGGGGTATCGCGGGAATATCGCTTCGAGACGGACGCCCACGTCTATCTCTGGTTCGAGCGCTCCAAGACCCCTGCCTGGGGACTCTTCGGCGGCGGGACAGCCGTGGGGCCGGAGAACATTTTCATCGGTAGCCGGAACGAGCGTCGGCTCAAAGGGAACGCCGTGGCGGTCAAGGCGGGTGACGTGATGGTGCTCAACACCGGCGGTGGCGGTGGCTATGGCGACCCGCTCGAGCGTGACCCAGAGGCGGTGCGCGCGGACGTCATCAATGGGTACGTCACGCGCGAGGGTGCGGCCCGGGACTACGGCGTCGTCCTTACCGATACCCTCGAGATCGACGAGGAGGCGACAGCCCGTCGGCGCGCTGAGATGGCCCGCGCCCGTGACGCGGTGGAGGGCTAACGATGATCCGGCTGACGGTTCTGTACAACCTACCGCCGGAGACGGACGAAGAGGAATTCCTGGCGTGGCGCCTGGGCGAGCACCAGGAGAGCAATATGTCGATGCCTGGCGTCATCGCGTCGTCCTTCTACCGAATCTATGGGACGTGGACCGGGGATCCTCCGCCCTATCGCTTCATGACTACCGTGGACTGGCCTGATCGGGAGAGCTTCGAGCGCGGGTTCTTTGACCCACACGTGCAAGCCAAGCTCCGCGACGATGTCCAGCGCATCCGTGACGCGGTCTTCCTCATCTCCGAGGAATTGGCAAGCGGTTCCGTATCCGAGAGCAGGGAGTAGCGGCGTGAGTAGGTACAAGGTTTCGATTGATATCGGTGGTACGTTCACTGACCTGGTCGTCCACGACGAGGTCGGGGGACGGGCCTTCACGGGCAAGGTGCTCAGCACGCCGCACAATCCGGCGGAGGGTGTCATAACCGGGTTGACCACGGTGCTGGATGACCCACGTCAAATCGGCTTCCTGGTGCACGGTACCACGGTCGGCCTCAATGCGTTCCTCGAGCGGCGGGGGGCCCGTGTCCTGCTCATCACGACCGAAGGATTCAAGGACGTCTACACGATTGCTCGTGGTGACCGCAAAGAGCTTCGTGCGCTCCGTTATCGCAAGCCGACCCCGCTGGTGCCCCCGAGCGACATCCACACTGTTCGCGAGCGCATTCGCTGGGATGGGACGGTGCAGGAGCCGCTGCACACGGAGGATCTCGAGCCGATCATCGAAAAGATCCAAGCAGAGGGAATCCGAGCGGTTGCTGTCTGCTTCCTGCACTCCTACGTCAACCCGGAGCACGAACTTGCCGTCCGGGAGATCTTGACCCAGCGCCTGCCGGGCGTTTCGGTCTCCCTCTCCCATGAAATCGCCCGGGAGTGGCGTGAGTACGAGCGAACGTCGACCGTCGTGCTGAATGCGTACATCGCGCCGCCGATTGAGAACTATCTGGAGAGTCTGGAGCGGCAGATCGCCGAGCGAGGGGTGCAGAGCCGCCTCTACGTGATGCAGTCGAACGGCGGGGTGATGACCTCGGCGGCGGCGCGGCAGACCCCGATCCAGACCCTCCTGTCCGGGCCAGTGGGCGGCACCATCGGTGGGAAGGCGTTGAGCGAGGCGCTGGGACGGCCGAACCTGCTCTGCGTCGACATGGGCGGCACCTCCTTTGACGTGAGTCTGATCGTCAATGGCGAGCTGTCGGTCTCGACGGAGACGGTGCTGGAGGGCCTGCCGGTACTGATGTCGATCGTCGACATTCACACGATCGGTGCCGGTGGTGGCTCCGTTGCCTGGCTGGAAGCCGGGGCTTTGCGCGTTGGCCCGCGGAGTGCCGGTGCGGATCCAGGGCCGGCGTGCTACGGCAAGGGCGGCACAGAGCCTACGGTTACGGATGCCAATCTCTTCCTCGGTCGGATCAACCCCGGGTACTTCCTCGGGGGTAACATGACGCTGGACTACGACGCCTCTGCCCGGGCGATCGGGCGGCTCGCGGATAGCCTCGGCATGACGAGCGAGGCGCTGGCGGAGGGGATTCTGGCGATCGTCAATGCCAAGATGGCCGACGCCATGCGCACCCTTACCGTCAAGCGGGGAATCGACCCCCGGGACTTTTCGGTACTGGCGTTCGGTGGGGCCGGTCCCATGCATGCCGCCGCGCTCGCCGACGAGCTGGAGATCAGCGAGGTGATCGTTCCCTGGGCTCCCGGAACCTTCTCGGCGTGGGGCATGCTCCACACCGACGTCAGGCACGATCTGGTCCGCACGTTCTACTCCGCGCTCGACAGCACATCGCCGGAACAGATTGACGACGTCTTCACCGAGTTGGAAGCGCAGGGGCGCGCGATTCTCGAAGAGGAGCATGTGCCCGAAGATCGCATGCGCTTCATCTACTCCGCGGACATGCGCTACGTCGGCCAGGAGTACTTTGTCAACATCCCCGTGGAGCGGGGGAACGGATTCTCACAGGCCGACATCGCGCGGATGACAGAGCTTTTCCACTCGACCTACCGCACGCGGTACGGTCATGCGACACCCGGCGCGCCGTTGGAGATCGTCAATCTACGTGTGGCCGCGCTCGGCTTGCTGGCAGGCCGCGTCCAGGGCTTCCAGCCCCAAGAGGAAACGGAGCTTGTACGCGAGACACGCAAGGTCATCTTCGATGGCGAGCCGGTTGATACGCTGATCCTCCGCCGTGATGTCCTGCCTATCGGGGCCACCTTTGAAGGCCCGGCTGTAGTGGAAGAGCAGACTGCGACGACGGTGGTGCCACCGAATTGGGCGGGTCACGTTGATCACCTCGGCAACCTCATCCTCCGGCGGAAGCGTCCGGCGGAGCGGTAGGCGAAGACGGCTCATAGCTCGTCTCCGGGGACAGATCGACGCAGTCCGAGTACGCTTTAGTCGTAAGCGCCTCGTCTTGGGCGCCTACCGTACAGGCGTGACGGACGAGGCAACGACTGCGTACTGGTACCTGGATGAGAGGATGTGGTCAAGCGATGCGCGGACCGTTTCAGAATGAGCCAGCATTGGATTTCTCCCTCCCGGAGAATCGGGCGGCGATGCGGGCGGCGCTGGAGCAGGTGAAGAGCCAGCTCGGGCAGCGCTATCCCATCGTCATCGGCGGTGAGCGGCGGGAGACGGGCGAGTGGATCCGCTCCGTCAACCCGGGCAACCCGGATCAGGTCGTGGGCCTGGTCGCCAAGGCGCGGGCGGCCGACGTCGAGGACGCGGTGAAGGCGGCCGAGGCGGCATACCAGGAGTGGCGGCGGATGCCGGCCAGCGGGCGCGCCAGCGTGCTGTTCCGCATGGCGGCGATCATCCGGCGGCGTAAGCTGGAGCTGGCGGCCTGGATGGTCTACGAGCTCGACAAGCCCTGGGATGAGGCCGAGGGCGAGGTCTGCGAGGCGATCGACTTCCTGGAGTGGTACGGGCGACAGGCGCTGGAGGTGGCGCAGCCGGTCCAGTTGAGCCACATCCCGGAGGAAGCCGTTCAGCTCTACTGGGTGCCGCTCGGCGTCGGCGTGATCATCCCGCCGTGGAACTTCCCCTGCGCCATCCTGACCGGGATGACGATGGGGCCGGTCGCGGCGGGCAACACCGCGATCCTCAAGCCGGCCAGCAACACCCCGGTCATCGGCTACAAGATGTTCGAGATCATGGAGGAGGCCGGGGTGCCGGCGGGCGTAGTCAACTTCCTCCCGGGCAGCGGTGCCGAGGTGGGCGACGCACTGGTCGATCACCCGCGGGTGCGCTTCGTCAACTTCACCGGCTCCAAGGACGTGGGCGTCCGCATCTACGAGCGGGCGGCCCGGGTGCAGCCGGGACAGCGGTGGCTCAAGCGGGTCGCGGCGGAGATGGGCGGCAAGGACGCGATCATCGTCGACGCCGATGCCGACCTGGCTGACGCGGCGCAGGGCATCGTCGCGGCCGCTTTCGGCTTCTCCGGCCAGAAGTGCTCGGCCTGCTCGCGGGCCATCGTGCACCAGGACGTGTACGACGAGATCGTGGAGCGCGTCGTGGCGCTGACGCGGGAGACGGTCAAGGTCGGCTCGGGCGAGAGCGGCGAGGCCACCGTCTGCGCCGTGGTTGATGAGAAGCAGTACCGCACGATCCTGAACTACATCGAGATCGGCAAGCAGGAGGGGCGCCTGGTGCTCGGCGGTGAGCCGGCCGAGGGACCGGGTTACTACATCCAGCCGACGATCTTCGTCGACGTCCCGGCCGACGCCCGCATCGCCTGCGAGGAGATCTTCGGCCCGGTGCTGGCGATCGTGAAGGCAAAGGACTTCGACGAGGCGCTGGCCATCGCCAACGCGAGCGAGTACGGCCTGACCGGGTCGGTCTACTCGCGGAACCGGGCCCACCTGGAGCGGGCGCGGTTCGAGTTCGAGGTGGGCAACCTCTACCTGAACCGGAAGTGCACCGCGGCGCTGCAAGGGGTGCATGGCTTCGGCGGGATGAAGCTGAGCGGGACGAACACCCGGGCGGGTGGTCCCGACTACCTTCAGCACTTCATGGAGTTGAAGTCGGTCGGCGAGCGGCTCTAGCTCGACTAAGCGGGAAAGGGTGGCATTGTCGTGACGGCGCATGGATCGTCGACACTCGGGGACAATCCCCTCGGCCAGGTTTCGGCCTCGGTGAACCTGGTGTTCCGCAAGGGCATCCTGATGGCCACGTCGAACCGGTGGGTGTCACGGTTCGTGCGCCGATACGGCATGCGCCTGGGCGCGGGCCGCTTCGTCGCGGGCGAGACCTTCGACGAAGCGGTCCCCGTCCTGCGCCGGCTCAACGAGGAAGGGCTGCGCACCAACACGACCCTCCTCGGCGAGGGGGTGCGCGACGCGACCATGGCCCGCGCCGTGGCCGATACCTACTGCGACGTGCTCGACCGGATCGCCGCCGAAGGGCTCCAGACGAACATCGCGCTCAAGCTGACGCACCTGGGGCTCGACCTCGGGGAGGATGTCGCGTACGAGAACGTGAAGCGGGTCGTCGCCCACGCGGCGACCGTGGGCAACTTCATCCGCATCGACATGGAGGAGTCGGCGCGCGTCGACGCGACGCTGGCGATCTACCGCCGCCTGCGGGCCGACGGGTTCGACAACGTCGGCACCGTCCTCCAGGCGATGCTCTACCGCACCGCGCGGGACCTCGAAGACCTGCTGCCGCTCAAGCCCAATCTGCGGCTGGTCAAGGGGGCGTACCTGGAGTCGGCCGACGTTGCCTACCAGAAGAAGCGCGAGGTCGACCAGAACTACCTCTACCTCGCGGAGCGGATGCTCGATGAGTGCGGCTTCACCGCGATCGCCACGCACGACGAGCGCATCATCGCGCATGTGATCGACTACACCCAGCGCCACGGCATCGGGTCGGACCGTTTCGAGTTCCAGATGCTCTACGGCATCCGGCCGCAGTTGCAGCGCGACCTCGTGCGGCGGGGCTACCGGGTGCTGGTGGCGACGCCCTACGGCAGCGAGTGGTACCACTACCTCATGCGCCGGCTGGCCGAGCGCCCGGCGAACCTGCTGTTCGTGCTCCGCGGGCTGGTGCGCTAGGGCGTCGGGCCGGGGCAGCGCGCTCCTCCGGCGAGAATCGCCACCATCCATCGATGCGTGCGTGAAGGCAGGCGGGGCAGGTCCCCGCCTGTGCTATGGCTCTTGATCGGGACGCCGCGTGGGGACGAGAATCCCACGTGAAGGCGCCTGCGCGCCGCGCGGTGGAGGTACCCGTCCGCCGTGGTTGACCGGCCGGCGGTTGGGAAGGACGTGATCCGATGCCAGGACTCCGTGGGGTGTACAACATTCTCTCGACGCCGTTCCGGCCGGACGGCTCGCTCGACGAGGCCAGCCTGCGGCGGCTGACCGAGGCCACCATCGGCATGGGCGTCGATGGGATCACCGTCCTGGGGGTGGCCGGGGAAGCGCAGAAGCTGCTGCCGGAGGAGCGCCGCCGGCTGACTGAGATCGTCATGGAGGTCGCCGCCGGGCGGGTGCCGATCATCGTCGGCACGTCCCACGACGGAACCGAGGCGACGATCGCGGCCAGCCGCGAGGCCCAGGCGGCCGGCGCGGCCGGCGTGATGGTGGCGCCGCCCACCTTCCTGCAACCCGGCCCCGCCCTGACCCGGCACTACGAGCGCGTGGCCGCGGCGATCGACATTCCGATCGTGCTGCAGGACTTCCCGCCGGTGAATGGGGTGACCCTCTCGCCGCGGGCCATGGCCGATCTGGTGCGTGCCGTGCCGGCGATCACCACGATCAAGCTGGAGGACCCGCCGACGCCGCAGCGCACGGCCCAGACGCTGGAGCTGCTGGAGGGGCGGGCTACCATCGTGGGTGGGCTCGGGGGCATGTACCTGCTGGACGAGCTGCGGCGCGGCGCCAGCGGGACGATGACCGGCTTCGCCTACCCGGAGATCCTGGTCCGAATCTGGCGCGCCTGGGAGGCGGGCGATCGCGCGGAGGCCGAGGCGACCTATTATCGCTACCTGCCGCTGCTGGTCTTCGAGGGCCAGCCGAAGCTGGGCGTGGCGATCCGCAAGGAGATCCTGCGCCGCCGGGGCCTGATCGACTACGCGGTGCTGCGGGAGCCGGGCCCGCGCCTGGACGACGGCATACGGGAGGATCTCGAGGCCACGCTGCGGGCGCTCGCCATCGAGGACGTGTACCCGCCGCTCAGTTAGGGTCGGCGGACCGAAGAGGGGACAGATGGCCGGACGCCGGATCATCACCACCATCGATGCCCACGCGGGCGGGGAGCCGCTGCGCGTGGTGACGGCGGGGCTGCCGCGACTCACGGGCACGACGATGCTCGAGCGGCGGCGGGAGATGCGCGAGCACCACGACGCGGTGCGGCGCATCCTGATGTGGGAGCCGCGCGGTCACGCCGATATGTACGGCGCCATCCTGACGCCACCGGTGACGCCCGAAGCGGACTACGGGGTGCTCTTCATGCACAACGAGGGGTACTCCACCATGTGCGGCCACGGGATCATCGCCCTGACCACGGTGCTGCTGGAATCCGGCATGCACCCGGTGACGGGCGAGGAGACGGTCATCCGCTATGACAGCCCGGCCGGGCTGATCACGGCGCGCGGCACTGTCGTTGACGGCCGGGTCCGGCAGGTGGCGTTTGAGAACGTCCCATCCTTCGTCTACGCCCCGGCGGTCGAGGTCCAAACGCCGTACGGGACGTTCCCGGTGGCGGTGGTCTTCGGCGGTGCCTTCTACGCCCTGGTCGACGCCGACGTCGCCGGGCTGGAGGTCCGGCCGGAGCAGGTGCGGGACCTGATCGCCTTCGGCATGGCGGTCAAGCACGCGGTCGAGGCGCGGCTCGACGTGGTCCACCCGCTGGAGCCGGATCTGTGCGGGATCTACGGTACGATCATCTGCGGGCCGCCGGTCGACCCCGCGGCGCACGGGCGCAACGTGACGATCTTCGCCGACGGCGAGGTGGACCGCTCGCCGTGTGGCACCGGCACCGCAGCCCGGGTGGCCTACCTCTACGCCAACGGCCGCCTCGCGCTGGGCGAGCCGTACGTGCACGAAAGCATCATTGGCAGCCACTACACGGCGCGGGTTCTGCGGGAGACCCAGATCGGCGACATCGCCGCGGTGGTGCCGGAGGTTGCGGGTCGCGGCTACCTCACCGGTTTTCATACCTTCGTGGTCGAGGAGGACGACCCGTTGGCCGGCTTCCTCGTGCGGTGAGGCGGTGCCGCCGAACTCAATAGGCCTGACGGACAGGAGGCACGCCCGATGTCGGCACCGTGCTTTGCGTTCGAACTCGTGACGTTCGATGTCGGGCGGACGCTGCTCACGTTCCGGCCGGACCTCGCGCGCGCCTACGCCGAGGTACTCGCGGAGATCGGCTGCGAGGTCGATGAGGGCCGGCTCGAGGAGGCACTGAACGCCGAGTGGGATGCCGCGGCGCGGCGCCGGGCGGCGAGCGTGCCGCCGGACTACCGCGTCAGCGCCGCGGCCGGGGATGTGCGTCGCCGCACGTTCGTCACCAACGTGCTCCGCAACGCCGGAGTGCCCGACGCCGACCTGGAGCGCTGCGTGGCGGCGGTCCGGGCCGCCTACGACACGCCCCGGATGTATCAAGTCTACGACGATGCCATGCCCACCATCCGCGGGCTGTGGGACCGCGGGCTGAAGCTCGGGGTGATCGCCAACGCCCGCCCGGCCATCTCCCGTGTGCTCCTGGCTTTGGGCTTCGGCGAGTACATCGGTTTCTGGGTCATCTCCGAGGTGGTGGGGGTGGAGAAGCCACACCCGGCCATCTTCGAGCGGGCGCTCGCCCTCGGAGGCGCGGAGCCCAGCCGTGCGCTCCACGTCGGGGATGACTACGAGCGCGATTTCCTGGGTGCGCGGGCCGTCGGGATGGAGGCGGTGCTGCTCGACCGGGACGGCACCGGGCCGGAGCGGGACGCCGACGGGCGCCCGGTGCCCTCCATCCGGCGACTCGACGCCTTGCTCACCACGATCGGCTGAGCGGGATCATGAACGTTGACGAATGAACCTCGTCTCCCCGCCAGCCGCGCCCGTGACGCTGACATCCTGAGTGGAGCCGCCCCGGCGCAGCGAAGGGTGACAGCAACGCGAGGGCGGGTGGCCGCCGTGCCCGACGCTGCACAGGATGCGACGAGGGGAGTCGCGGGCTGCGGGCGAGTGGACACAGTCAATTCAGCAAACTCCACAAGCCCGGGGAAGAAAACAAGCCGGGTTCCGCGCGGGGAGCGCGTGTCCCGGCCCGTTCGGGTGCGCTGGATACCGTCCCGCCAGCGCTAGCGTGGCGGGACACCATGGTTGGCGATGTAGTCGCGAATGGCGAGGATGTTCTGGACGTAGCGGTTCGTCTCCGCGAGGACGCCGGTTCGTGCGACGCTGCCCGGCCCCTGGTAATACCCCGCCAGCGCCAGCTCAAGCGATCCGCCGAAGTGGTTGATGAGCCAGCGGAGGTAGGCCGTCCCGGCGAGTACGTTGTCTTCGACGCTGCCGCGGATGTCCAGGGGGCGCCCCACGACGAACTGCGACACCCACGCGCCGGTGTCAGGCAAGACCTGCATGACCCCGATTGCGCCCGACGAGCTGATGACGTGTTGCTGCCAGCCGCTCTCCTGCCAGGCGAGCGCCTGAACCAGCAGTGGGTCAAGCCCGTAGTCGTTCGCATAGCGCTCGATGATCTGCCGTACGTCCTGCGTCGACCCGTTCGCTCCGGCCGACCCGGTGGGGAGGGGGACGGCGCCCCCCGGCAGGGTCAGCGTGTGTCCGGCGTAGATGCGGTTCGCATCGGCGATTGCCGGGTTGGCCGCGAGGATGGCGTCGACAGTGAGGCCGCGGGCCACGGCGATGCTCCAGAGCGTATCGCCCGGTTGGATCGTGTAGGTTTCCGTCGGCGCGGGCTCGGAAGCTGCCATCGGGGCCGCGACCGGCTGGGCGGTGTCGTCAGCGGCGGTGGGAATAATGAGCTGCTGCCCGGCGTAGATCAGGTCGACATTGGCGATGCCGTTGGCCTCGGCAATGGCGTCGATCGTCACACCGTAGGTCGCCGCGATGCTCGTCAGTGTTTCCCCGACCATGATGGTATGCTGCGGTGCCGCGCTGACCGGCAGGCTTCCGAGAAGCGCGGTTGCGGCCATCGTTCCCGCGATTGCCGTCAACCGGCACCAGCGTGGAATCAACATGTCTTCCCTCCCAATTCGTCCGGTTGCAGAGTCGGGTTGCCGCACCGGCTTCCATACGGACACAGTGTACAGACACTCCCGATGCTTGTCAAAGTTTGCCAGTGAGACACATTGACTCCAGGTCACACCGGGAAACGGCCCCCGAAGGCAGTTCCGGGCGCCGGTGTGGACCCGCTGGCGGGATCGGCATGACGACCGGTCAGGAATCGGTGCTCGTGCGCGGTCGGTATGCCCCCAGGCAGTGTTTCGGCCTGGTACTCCGGCAAGTGCGGGTTGGGACCGATGGCTTCACCGTGGTGCCGTGCGGGCACGAACGGGGCCTTGTGGGACGCAAGGCCCGGTGCGGTGTGGCACTGTCGTACCGTTTGGCGAGTCCGATCGGCTATCGCCTGGGTACGACCGGGCATGAGGCCTAGGAATCTCGTCGTCTTCGGTTTCGGGACCGGTGCGTGATATGCCAGCAGCAGCAGCGGGGCGATACTCATGGTGAGCGAGATCCACGGGGTAAGGGAGGGACGGCATGGAGCTGACGCTGGAGATGCTGCTGGTGATCGCGCTGGCGGTGGGCGTCTGTAGCATCGTCCTTTCAACGGTGCTGGACCGGCGCGGACCGTATCTGCTGATGGTGATCGGGGCGCGGAACGGGATTTTGCTGGCGCGGGTCGTGCTCTGGTCGCTCGCGATCCTGGCCGGTGCCGCGGGCTGGTTCGCCCTCTCCTGGGCGATGCCGAGTGTCGTGGCGGTCGCGCTCTTCTTCGCCCTGGAGGCGGGGCTGCTCGACATCTGCACCAACCGGGTCGCGTTCGTCTACAGCGTCGCTCCGACTGATCGCCGGATCCGATAAGCCGGATCGGACAGCCGGTTCCGGCCCTGTCATTCAGAGCGGAGCAGGGTCCGGGGGAGAAGGAGCGTTCCGCTGCCGGTGGTTCCGAGGAACGATCCTTCGCTTCCGCCGACCGGCGCGGGAGCAGCGGTCGGCGTCGCTCGGAATAACAAGAATCGAGGAATCACGCGTATGAGGAGAGTCACGGCGGTGCGGGGTGCGGGGCCGCGCCGCCGGTGTCTTTATTGGCGTCGCACCCCTTCGGCGCGCTAGCCCGCAGTCTTCCCCGGGTTTGCCTCGACTTGCTGGCGGAACTCATCCTCGAGAATGCTCATCAGAATCTGGTCGTGCCAGACGCCGTCGCGGTACAGATCCTCTCGGAGCACGCCATCCTCGCGAAAGCCGCAGGCGGTGTAGGCGCGGCGCGCCGCCTGGTTCTCGGCGACCACACTGAGCCACACTTTGTGCAGGCCGAGTCCACCATCGCTGGATGGGGTGAAGGCGTGTCGCAGGACGACGCGCAGTGTCTCCCGGGCGTAGCCTTGCCCCCAGACGTCGCGCTCGCCGATCATCAAGGCGAGTTCGGCCTTGCGGTGTTCCGGGTCGATCCCGAAGAGTGTGACGAAGCCAATCCGGTGGCGCCGCTCATCGCGTATCACCCAGAGCAAGGCGCCCTCGCGCCGATTGCGTGCGAGCCATTCTCGCATCTCCGCGCGCGTTGGCACGACTTGTGTGATCCAATAGCGCGTAACGTCCGGGTCGGACCGCCAACGGCGTATGTCGTCGAGATCGGCCTCCCCCAGCGGGGTGAGCGTGATGCGGTCGCCCTGGAGGGAGGCTGGCTCGGCCGGGGTGCGCGCGATCATCGTGGGTACCTCCTGATTCGCTCCTGGCGTAGGATCGGTTCGGGAGTATCCCGTCGGCTGGGCTGGCTTGCAGTGTACCCGGTCGGGCCCGGCCCGAGCCGAAAACCGGAGGGAACAGCGGTATGCATGTAAACGGATGGAGCGCCGACGCGGCGCCGGAGCCGCTCGGGATCCAGATCGCGGCCGAGGCAGACCTGCCCACGCGGTTCGGGCACTTCCGTGCCGTCGCGTTCAATGACGAGCGCGACGATCGGGAGCACGCCGCCTTCGTGCGCGGTGACGTGCGCGGCGCAGAGGGTGTGCTGGTGCGGCTCCACTCCGAGTGTCTCACCGGGGACGCGATCGGCTCGCTGCGCTGCGACTGCCGGGACCAACTCGAAGCGGCGCTGCGGCTGCTCGGCCAGAGCGAGCGCGGCGTCCTCCTCTACCTGCGGCAGGAAGGGCGCGGCATCGGCCTGACCAACAAGATCCGAGCTTACGCGCTCCAGGACCGTGGACTCGACACCGTCGATGCGAACCTGGCGCTCGGTTTCCACGACGACGAGCGCGAGTACGGGGCGGCGGCGCGGATGCTGGCCGCGCTCGGGATCCGCTCGATCCGGCTCTTGACGAACAACCCGGCGAAGATCGAGGATCTGGCGCGGCACGGGGTGCGGATCGTCGAGCGGGTGCCGCTCGTGATCCCGCCGAACGAGTACAACCGCTTCTACCTGGAGACCAAGGCACGGCGCTCCCACCATATGCTCGATTGGGACGAAGACACGGTCCTGGAGCAGGACGACGTCCCGCTGATCGGTGAGGATAGCCACTGAGGGAGCCGTCGTTCCCGGGGTGAGGACGGGAAGAGAGGGCGACATGGCAGGGACCAGGCGCGGGTTCGGGATCGCCGCGGCGGTGCCGGCGGAGGTGACGCGGGCGACCGCGGCCGAGGCCGAATCGCTCGGCTACGACTCGTTCTGGGTGAACGATACGCCGCAGGGGGACGGGCTGGCCGCGCTGGCCGAGGCGGCACAGGTGACGACGACGATCGCGCTCGGCGTCGGGGTGATCGCGCTCTCGCGGCGGAGCCCGGAGAGCATCGCGGCGCAGGCCCTCGGTCAGACGGGCGCGGGGGGCGATGTAGGGACCCGTCTCCCGCTCGATCGTCTCCTGCTCGGCGTCGGCAGCGGCGCGGGCGGCCGTGGCGCGCTGGAGCGCGTGCGCGATGGCGTGCAGGCGCTGCGGGAGGCGCTCGACGCGACGATCTACATCTCCGCGCTGGGTCCGAAGATGTGCCACCTGGCGGGGGAGGTGGCCGACGGTGTCCTCTTCAACTGGCTCACTCCGGAGCACGCCAGGCGGTCGGTGGAGTGGGTTCAGGCCGGTGCGGCGAAAGCGGGGCGGCCGACCCCGGCGCTGGCGGCCTACGTGCGCGTCGCGCTGGGCGACGACGCGGCGCGGCGCCTCACGGAGGAAGGCTCCCGCTACGCCCGCATCCCGGCTTACGGCGACCACTTCCGGCGCATGGGTGTCGCGCCGGTGGACACCTGCATAGCTGCGTCGACCGCCGAAGAGATCCAGGAAGCGCTGGCGGCGTGGGACGGCATCCTCGACGAGGTCGTCGTGCGCGCCATCACGCCGCACGACACGGTGGAGGAGACACTGGCGCTGGTGCGCGCGGCGGCACCGCGGCGCGCGGGGTAGGCGGGACCGAGCCGCTGCGGGCTAGCCCTCGCCGCGCGCCTGGCGCAGGTGCGCGGCGTCGTGGTCGACGAGTCGCTCCACCAGGTCCTCGACGCTCACCTCGCCGAATTCTTCGTGGATGCCGGTGCGCTCCCAGTCCTTGAGCGCCAGGTTCATCAGCAGCGACAACGTCTCCCCGCGCTCGTTGGCGAACTCGTCCAGCACCGTGCGCAGGTCCTTGGAGGCGTAGTCGTGCTCCCGTGCGGCGCGGTCGGGGTCGAAGCTGCGCAGGTAGGCGCCCTCGCGGGCGAGGATCGTCTGGATCCGCCCGCGGTAGACCCGCTCGACGTCGACCAGGTGGGCGACGATCTCGGCCAGACCCCAGTGCTCGTTGGAGCGAGGCGCCCCCTCGGCCTCCGGCGCCAGCGCGACTAACTGCTGCGGCGTCTCGGACAGCGCGTCGATGAGCTCGCGAAACACGTCCTGCATGTCGGAGGTCCTTCCGTCTGGGGGCGCGCCCCAGGCATCAGCCCGCCGCGGCGTCGGTCAGGTGCCAGGTCACGCCGAACGGATCGCGGAAGACGAAGGAGTGCGGCCGGTCATCCGTCACCGGGAACGACCGGATCAGTGCCTGGGCACGGATGGTCAGCAGCGTGCCGGGTGAAACGCGCAGGCTGATGTGGTCCAGCCGCGGCTCGGTGAAGATCGCCCCGCGGCCCGCTTCCCGCAGCACCAGAGAGAGCGGGGGGTGGCTGAGGTACACCAGATCGACGTATATCCCCTGGCGCAGCCCCTCTTCCCAGTCGTAGTCGGACGGGAGCCGTACCCAGTTGCCGTTCTCGCGGTGGGCCCGCAGCACCACGTCCATCTGGAAGAAATCCCGGTAGAACTCCTCAGCCTTCCGGATGTTGGCTACCCGGATCGCCAGATGGTCGATCGCCTCGATGACCAGCGAGCGCTCGGCCTGGCTGACCGGACCTTCCGGAGCGGGTGAGAGCGCATACGGCTGGAGGACCGCGTCCGTCGTCTGTAGTGCCGACCCGGGCTCGCCCTGAACCCTGCTCGCCATCTCGTCGTGCTCTCCCTCGATCATTGCCTTGAGCCCGGCGGCATCCGTGTCCGCCAGGCGAAGCCGCTCGCCGCCGAAGAGTGCGAACCGGGCATCGGCCGCCTCCGGCTGCTCCGCTTGCCACTGGTAGATCGCGTCGATGATGTCGTGAGCGTGGGCGACGACGGTGATCTCGACGCGCCCCTCGCCAGGCCGGTGGATGGTAATCGTCTCGGCGTACGGGGTCCGCTCGACAACTGCCTGTGCCTCCTCGGCGAGCGCCTCCGGCACGTCCAGGATGAAGCGATAGGTCATCGTGTCGTCACTCCGCGCCACACTCCCCCGATCCTCGGGGGCCACCAGCCACAGACGGGCAGCCGCCGGGCTGCCTCGCCCGGCGGCATTGTAGCATCCCCATCGTGCCCGGACGGCCGGGGTGGCGTGGTTGGATCAGCGATACCAACCTGGGCTGCTGAGGACCTGGTTGCCGAGGTGCCCGAGAAGGACCTCGTAGGGCGTCCCCTTGTTCTCCGGGTGCCACTCAAAACGGGCGCGCTCGAAGTACTGCACCGTCAGGCCGTTCTCGGTGATCTCGCCGCTGATCGGGTAGCCGAACATGGCGAGGCCGCCGTTCTTTTCCCAGTAGTCCTTGAAGCCGAACGAGATGTAGTGCCCGGTTTCCGGGAAGTAGCGGCGACTCGGATCTTCCTTCGCCGGGGGCGGCTCGGCCGGGAACTCGCGCCCGCGCGTCACGTAGCGGCCGAGCAGACCGAACTGCACCTCGTAGGGCGTGCCGCGGAACTCGGGGAAGTACTCGAACCGCGCGCGCTCGAAGTACTGCACGGCGCGGCCCTGCACGTAGAAGACCTCGGTCTGCGGGAAGCCGAACATGGCCAGCCCGCCCTTTTCTTCCCAGTAGCGGAGGAAGGGGTCGCGCAGCGTGTGGCCCGTTTCCGGGAAGTAGCGGACGCGCTCGCCGAGATCGGGCGGCGGCGGCACCGGCGCGGTCGGCGCGCGGTCGGGCCGGGCGAGCCTCTGGTAAACG
>Ga0207875_100111_pt1 | contig 64010 bp, 54 predicted proteins | sample CeladaPassage60A_FD_187476 | JGI IMG/M metagenome (GOLD analysis project Ga0207875, IMG submission 187476) | Cellulose-adapted microbial communities from the Joint BioEnergy Institute, USA - Passage3 60A (SPAdes) (version 2) | ecosystem: Engineered > Bioreactor > Continuous culture > Unclassified... | reverse complement strand
AGGGGGGAGGACTATCCACATGTGGATAATCTGGCTCGGCCGGACGGAAAATGATCCACATTTTTGCAAGGCTGATGCTGACCTTCTAGCAACAATGCCGAGTTATTATAAGCTTTCGAAATTCGGGATTATATCTTTTGCTTGTCATACATGGAACGAAAAACACCATGCATGGACAGCAATTCTTCCGGACTCCCCGTCTCCGCGATTTTGCCATTGTCGACGACTACAATGTAGTCAGCATTCTTGATCGTCGAAAGCCGATGCGCAATGACCAGAATGGTGACCTTGCCCTTCAATTTCAATAAAGTATCGTTCAAGCAACTTTCGGTCATTGCATCCAAAGCTGATGTATACTCGTCCAGCATGAGAATTTTGGGGTCGTTCATAAACGTTCTGGCCAACAAGATTCGCTGGATTTCGCCGCCCGATAAATTTTCGCCATTGCTCACAATTTTGGTATCATACTTGTCCGGCAATACCTCAACGAAGTCTCTAACATGTGAAAGTTCAACTGCGGCATTGAATTTTCGGGTTAATGATTCATCCATTTCTTCCTTCTTTTTTGGATAAATGATATTCTCAAGAATGCTGCTGCTCCAAAGGACCGTTTTTTGCGGATTATAGGCGACGTATTTCCTGAGTTCATGGATATTGAATTCGGAAATATTTATACCGTCAAGCCGTATCTCTCCCGACTGAGGCTCGAGATGTCTGTGTATCAGCTCAAATAACGTAGATTTTCCCGCCCCGCTTAAACCTACAATGCCGACAAAACTTCCTGGCTCCACATCCAGACTGAATTTTGAAATACCCGGGGAATTTTCTCCCGAATAGCGATAGGTAACATTTCTCAATTCCAGCCGGGGCACTTTATTGAAATCAGGCAACAAGTGCCCACATTCGATCCTTTCCATTGAAAAGATCTCATTCAAATTCCCCATGATCACTTTCATTCTGGTCAAATCTACATGAACTGTAAACAGGGATTTAAAAATACTGTACAGTCTCGGAAGTATAATGATAAACGCCAGCAGTGTACCCGCCGAAATTTTATCCGACAGGATCAAATAAAGACTGTATCCATATACAATGCCCGTAATCAACGAAATAACCAGATCGGCAATCAAGTTTACGGTCATGTTATGAAATACATGTGACTTTCTGGATATCCCCCATGCCTGGTCATTCCATTCGATCCATCTCTTTTTTTCAGCCTCTTGTCCATTAAATAAATGAACGGTTTTGAAATTCGAAAAGAAATCTTTCAAATAACTCATGCCCTGTTCCAGGACCGTATAATACATATCATCAAGCTTCTCGGTTTTGTTGCGAAATCGTTTGGAAATGTACATAAAAACCGGGAAAGAAATCATAGCGACAAGCGTAAGTTCAAAACTCATCGTAAGCATGATCCATAGCGTGGACAACAGCAAAAAGATATTTGAGACGATGGACATCACGGATTCGACCACAAAAACTTCGCATAACATCCCGACTTGGGACGTCAATCGATTAATGATTTCTCCACGTCCGATCTGATCAATCTGCTTGGGCCTAATTTCAAGCAAATGCGAAAACAACCTTACCCTCAGGTCTTTCGAAAGCCTTTTTCCCAGTTCATTATTATAGTAGGCTGTAGCACTATTCAGCGCGGCAAAAACAACAGGGAGCAATACGATGAGAAGGATATAATAGATCGCCGTATCGATTTGCTTTTTGGGCAGAATCTGATCGAACAAATCTTTGAAGAGTACCGGTTGCAGCATTGAAACCAAAGATGCCGTCAAATTGAAAAGCAAAATAAAAAACAACACTTTTTTGCTGTTTTTTAGAACTTCCAAGATGGCATCTCTTGCCTGATTCACCATTTCACCGCCTTGGTAAATCATTCTGAAATTAACTCTGACTGCTCCGGTGGCTTACTGTCAGTTGTTCGAACAACATACTGCATAAAATGGACTTCGCAATTCACGGAGTCCAGATGATACTTTTTTGCTGTTTTCAATGTCTACTTTACCGAGAGCATTTCAGGGTTCGTTGGTCATGGCGCGGTTCAGCGGTCGTCCGCATCGTCGGCTTCCGTCCCGCCTTTCCGGTATTGGTTGGGGGAGACGCCGAACATTTTTTTGAACGCGGTGCTGAAGTAATGCTGGCTGACATAGCCGACGCTTTCGGCGATCTCGTGAATCGCCAGGTCGGTTCCGGTCAGCAGGCGGGTCGCCTTCTCCATGCGCATCATCGTCACGAGGCTGACGAACGACGCACCGAGTTCCTGTTTCAGGATACGGCTGAGGTAAACGGGGGACACATGCAGCTCGGCGGCCGCCGCTTCCAGGGACAACTCCGGATCGGCATACCGCTGCCGGATCAGCGCCCGGGCGCGCCGGACGATCGGCGACAGGCGGGCTTCCCGGCTGACGGCGGAGCGGGCGCGCCTGAGCGCCGCGCCGACTTCGGCGATATCCTGTCCCGCCGGTTCGAGATGGACCTGGACGGTCAATTTCAAATAGTGCTGCACCGCCTGTTCGATCTCGCTGGCCAGCTTCGGTGGCACGTCGTCCCAGATCACGACCAGAATGAGGCCGGCAGCGTCCCGGAAGATCAGATGCCCGGTCTCCCCGAGCAGTTCCGAGGTCATGTTCTCGATGGCGAACAGCATCAGCTGGCGTTCGGACTCGTTCCGCAGCGACTGGCCCGTGTCGAGCTCCGGCCAGCGGATCGCCATGACGGATTCGGGCGAATGGCCGGGAAGCTGCAGGAACTGAAGTTGCTCGGCGATTTCTTCGCGGCTGAGCGCGCCTTCCATCCATTCCAGACAGAACCGCTCGCGGAGCAGGGGCAGGTTCTTGCGGATTTGCAAGGCGGCCGCGTCCAAGTAGGCGCTCAGTTTCGCCTCCCGCTCCAGCCGGTCCCGCACGCGCGTCATGATCTGCGTCAGTTCCCCCGGGTTGGTCGGCTTGAGCACATATTCCTGGACGCCGAGCCGGATGGCTTCCCGGGCGTATTCAAACTCGTCGTGGCCGGTAATGATGACGACCAGGCACGACGGGAGCCGCTCCCGGATCAGGCGGATGAGCTCCAGGCCGTGCATGATTGGCATGTTCAGGTCGACGAGCATGACGTCGGCCCCCCGCTCTTCCGCGAGCTCCAGCGCCTCTTCCCCGTCTTCCGCCTCCGCGCATACTTCCATCCCGAGCGCTTCCCAATCCACCGCGTCGCGGATGCCTTCACGGATGATCGCTTCGTCGTCGGCAATCAGCACCTTCCAGCGCCGCTTCACGCCCGCACCTCCTTCCGGCTTCCGTCCGGCGCCTCAGGCGGCAGCGCGGGATGGACGATGGTCACCGTCGTGCCTTCCCCCCGCACGCTGTCGATCGTAAGGCCGTACCTGCCGCCGAACGTCAGCTTCAGACGTTCATGCACATTGATTAATCCGAAACCCCGGTTCTTGTCCATCGATCCGCCCGCCGCCGCGGTCTCCGCTTCAGCCATCAGCTCCTCGGGATCAAGCTCGCGGCCGACCCGGTCCAGCGCCTGCCGCACTTCGGCGAGCCGGCCTTCGTCCATCCCCGCGCCGTCGTCTTTGACCCGCAGGATGAGCTCGCCGTCCCGGACAAAAGCGTCCACTTCAATGGTGCCGGGTCCCCGCCGTTCCTTGATGCCGTGGTAGATGGCGTTTTCGACGATCGGCTGCAGGATCAGTTTCAGCACCGTATGCCCTTCAAGTTCCGGCTCCATTCGGATCGCGTAGTTCAGCTTGTCCCGGTACCGGACCTTCTGGATTTTCAGGTAGCTCTCCAGATGCTCGAACTCTTCCGCGAGCGGAATCCGGTCCCTGCCTCCGCTGAGCCCGATCCGGAACAGCCGGGCGAGCGACTCCGCCACTTCCGCCGCGTTCACCGCTCCTTCCCGGCGCGCCATCCACTGGATCGTGTCCAGCGTGTTGTACAGGAAATGCGGCCGGATATGCGCCTGCAGGCTGCGCAGCTCCGCCTCCCGCTTCTGCCGTTCTTTGTGCTCCATCAGCGTGATGAGCCGGTTGATCCGGTACAGCATCCGGTTGAAGCTGCGGCCCAGCATGCCGATCTCGTCATGCCGCTCGCTGATGAACCGGGTGAGCAGATCGCCCGACTCCGCCTTGTGCATGAAGGAGATGAGCTGCCCGATGGGCCGGGAAATCGTGCGGGACAGGTAATACGAGGCCGTGATCCCGAACAGGCAGACGAGAAACACGAAGCTGACGATGTAGAACTGGATTTCCCGCATCTCGCGGATCGATTCGCGGACCGGGAACACCCCGATCGTCGTCCAGCCGGTGAACGGCGATTTGACATAGATGAATTGGATTCTTCCGGCTTCCGTGTCCCGGAAGAGCGACCCGGATGTTCCCGTGAACCAGTCCGGCGAGACGCCGACGGCCGGGAGGTTGGCCGGCACATAGACGGGGTCTCCCTCGTCGTCGATGACCATGAGGTAGCCGTTGCGGCCGAGGCGCACATTTTTGAGTTCTTCCGCGATCACGCGCAGTTTCAGGTCGATGAGGACGACGCCGAGCACGCGCTGGGAGTCGGGGTCGAGCACCGCACGGGCGACCGATATCACCTCGTCGTCCCGGTAATTGACGTGGCTGGTCACATGCCGGCCCTCGGGACGCCCGACAATCGTGAAAATGCCGTCCCGCTTCACCGCTTCTTCATACCACGCCTCCAGGGTCAGGCGGTGGCCTTCTTTGGCGTACAGCTCGTTGCTGATCGATTCGCCGTCGCTGTTTACGATGAGGATGCCGGCGACTTCCGTGTACAGCGTGCTGATCGTCTGCAGGAAATGCCGGATCTCGTAACGGTCGCTCACCTTCGCTTCCTGTTCTTCCGTCCCGTCCAGAAAACGACGCACATCCGGATTGCCGGAGGCGATGTAGGTGATGTTCTGGAGACTTGCGGCGTAGTGCTCCAGCGAACGGTTCACTTTGCCGATCAGCTGCAGCGTGTTTGCCGTAGTCTGCCGTTCCAGCACGCGGTCCACCGAATAGTGAATGAGCAGCCCGAGGCAGACCGCCGGCAGGATGCCGATGAGCAGAAAATGGGCGATCAGCTTGTAGCGGATCGGCCAGTCGTTGATTTCCAGCCATTTGCGCACGCTTCCCACCTGCCACCCTGGCGTCCGTCATTTCACGTAATAATGGTCGACATTTTCCCGGGTCACGACGGAAATCCCCGTGTCCACATAGACGGGAAGCGGGGAGGCGTCCGCCGTCTGTCCGCTGTCCGGCGTGACCAGCCCGTGGTGGAGGTGGAACAGGTACAGCAGCGACCAGTACCCCATGTTCCACGTGCCCTGGGCCAGCGTCGCGTCGATCTCGCCCTGGCGCACCATATCCAGCGTCACCTTGTCGGTGTCGAAGGCGACGATCTTCACCTGATTCTGCCGCTGCCTCAGCCGGACCGCGTCCGCGACGCCGACCCCGCCGACCGCGTCGGTGTTGAAGATGCCCTTCACGTCCGGATACTGATCGAGAATGGCAATCGCCGCATCCCGCGATACGATGCGGTCCCCCTTGCCGTCCTTGACGGCGACGATCGTGATTTCCGGATATTCGGCCCGGATCGTGTCGCGGAAGCCGTTGGTCCGTTCCTGATGGTTGAGCTGGTTGGGCAAGGTCACGACGCCGACCTCCCCTGCGCCGCCGATCAGCCGGGCCATCGTCCGGGCCGCCGTCACGCCCGCGTTGTAGTTGTCCGTGGCGAGCAGGGAATAAGCCTTGCTGTTCGGCGCCCCGGAATCGAACAGGACGACCGGAATCCCGGCGTCCACCGCCTTGTCGATCGACGGTGTAAGCGCTTCCGGATTCATGACGGTGAGCGCGATGCCGGCCGGTTTCTGGGCGATCACCTGCTCCAGCACCGTCACCTGCTCGCGCACGTCGTATTGGGTCGAGCCCCGGTATTCCACCGAGACGCCCAGCACCTGCGCCGCGTCTTCGAAACCTTTGATGACGCTTTTCCAATAATCGATGCCGGACTGAAACGTCACCATCACGTACTTCTCGTCCAGGCTGCCGACCAGGGCGGCGGAATCGCCGGCCCCGGCCGACTGGCTTTTCCCGTAGAAAAAGTTCAGGGCATACAGCACATAAGCGCCGATGATCACCAGATAGAGGAGCAGCATCTTCTTCATGCGCGGACCCCTGCCTTATCCATTGGTCAGCCTTCGTTCTGCGACCCGCTCTGACGGGCTGCATCCGTCTGCGCGTTATCCGGGTCCGCCGGCGTCTCATCCAATGTCGTGCTGCCGCCCGCATGGCCTTCGTCCGCATCGGACTGCTGCGTCACAGAGGTGTTCTTCTTCGGCGTGCCGGTCAAGCCGATGTAATGATCGTATGCGTCGAAAATTTTCCGCGCGATCGGCGCCGCCCCCCGGCCGCCGTATCCGCCTTCAGGCACGACGACGGCGACCGCCAGCTTCGGCTTGTCGGCCGGGGCGAACGCGATGAACACCGCGTTCTCGATGATGCCGACGCTCGTCTGCTGCTCGGAGGTCCCGGTCTTGCGCCGGAAGTCGTACGGGAATCCCTCGAATCCCCGCACGTTCGATTTCATGCCGCTGATGACGACATCCCAATACTCGTCCGGCAGATCGATCGTGTTCAGCACGACCGGCTGGAACGTCTCGACCGTCCGGCCGTCGGCGTCAACGATCCGTTCCACGAATTGCGGCTTCAGCCGCTTGCCGCGGTTCGCCAGCGTCGCCGCATACTGGGCGAGCTGCAGCGTCGTGTAGCGTCCCTGCTGGCCGAAAGAAGCGTAAATCAGCGCCGACTGCGGGCTGCCGTTCTCCGCCTCGTGGAAATAGTCGATAACGCCCTTGGACTCGCCCGGCAATCCGCTCTCGGTCAGCACGCCGAGCCCGAACTGCTTCACCCAATTGTCCCAGATCTCGACGCCTTTGCGCCCGTCGCGCCGGTACAGCGCATTGCCGATCATTTCCGCCATGAACGTGTTCGACGACTTCTCGATCGCCTTCGATGGCGTCAGCCGCCCGAATGCCCGTTTCTCGGCGTTGCGGATCGAGACGCGGTACCCTTCGCGGCCGAACTGGAACACGCCGGTGTCGTTGTAGGTCGTCTTCGGCGTAATGAGCCCTTCCGCCAGCCCGATGAGCACGGTCAGCGGCTTCTGCGTCGAACCGAGAGGCACGAGCGAGGACGGGTGCTTGTTCGCTTCCTCCTGCGAACCCCAGTCCTGATAAGCCTGGGAGATCGCGCCGTTCTTGTGGAACGTCTTCGTCGCTTCGTAGTTGGACGGGCTGATCTGACCGCCTTTCCAGACGTTCGGGTCGTAGTCCGGCATGCTCGCCATCGCGATCACCTTGCCGGTGTCGACCTCGATCGCGACCGCGTAGCCGGCGCGGGCGTACTCCGCCCGGTCGCCGCTCGACTTCGGCGCGTTTCGCAGATACTCGATATGATCCAGGATGGCCTTCTCCGTCGCCAGCTGCACATCGCGATGGATCGTCAGATACAGGTCGCTGCCCTTCTCCGGCTTCGTGATGACCGGTTCGCCGATGATTTCGCCGAGGCTGTTCACCGGGTACGTTTTGACCCCGTTCCGGCCCCTCAGCACATCCTGGTACATCAGCTCGATGCCGTCCATCCCGACGTCCTCGTCGTTCAAATATTTCAGCGTCGGATCGGACGATTGCAGCTTCTGTTGGTAGAAATCCTTCGTCGCGGCGGACGTGACGGCCGAGTCGAAGTTTTTCAGGTAGCCGACGAGCTGCACCGCCACCGTGTCGTCGTCATAGTGGCGGATCGTGTCTTCCACGATGCTGATGTTCGGAAATTTCGCGCTGTTTTCCGAGAAGTGCGCGATTTCCTGCTTCGTCAGGTTGTATTTGATCAGGCGCGGCGTGTACATGTTGTTCTGCCGGAAGTTGATGTCCATCCGCTCGATGATCTGATCGATCGTGATCGCTTCGTTCGGATCGCCGTATTGCGTGAACACTTCGTAAAGCTCTTCCGCGATCTTGCGCGCCTCTTCTTCCTTGATCGAGCGCTCCATCGTGAAATAGAGCGACTGCGTCGACACCGAATACGCGATCGGCTGGCCGGTCGCGTCGTAGATGTTCCCGCGGATCGGCGGAATCTGCACGGGCCGGCTGCTGCTTCTTTCCCGTTCGGTGCGCAGCTCCGGTCCGCGCACGAACTGCAGGATCGCCAGCTGCACGATGAGCACGCTGAACAGGACGAACGTGCTGAAGAAGAAAAGATTGAGCCGGAACGAGAAATGCCGCCGATTCGCGATCAGCCTTCGCTGTTCTTCTTCCGTCCGCTGTTCGTTCGCCACGACCGCATCCCCCTTTTCCGCATCATGGTTGAAAAATGTTCCGCCGCACGCATCCGATATTTCCGCTCCCCCTCACGTGTCCCGCACATGGGTACGGTCGAATTCCGGCGGATTGAACCAGTCGCCGGACGCTGCCCAGGTGGCGTCGAGCGGTATCCACTGCTCTCCCGTTCGCACTTCATTCCAGGCGTGCGGCCCGAAACCGCCGCGGCCGTCCGCGCCGAGCCCGGTGACGACCCGCGCTTCCAGGCCGGCGCTGCGCGCCATGACGGCATAGAGGCGCGCGATGTCGATGCAGACGCCGCGCCGCGTGCGGAACGTGTCTTCCGGCGTCTGTTCCCGCCACTCGCCGCGCTCGGTGTAGGCGTCCGCTTTGTCCCAGTCATAGGCGATGCGCGTCCCGATCCAGTCGTACAGGGCGCGCGCCTTCGCTTCATCATCCTTCGCTCCCGCAGTAATGCGGAGCGCGGCTTCCCGGATGTCGTCCGGCACGTCGCGGTCGATGATCTCGTACCGGCGCTGCAGAATGCGCCGGAATTCCGCTTCGACGGCCCGCGACAGCACCGGTCCCTGCTCCGCCATCACGCCGCCGGCCACCGGCTCGAGCAGACGTTCCGACGCAGCCCGGTAGAGCGGGGACGAATCGATCCGGGCGGCGAGCGGCGCGTTCGGCAGCAGCGACACATAGACGAACAGCGCCGCCATCAGCACGAGCGCCCGTCCGCCGCCGTGCACGAAACCGAGCGCGGCGCCGGCCGCACGGCTCAGCGCGCCGCCGGGAGCGGCTGCATAGGCGCGCATCCGCGAGGCGCCAGCCATGGAGCCTGCGCCGGCGGCGAGGGTCAGCGCAGCCGCGGCGAGCAGCCGCAGCAGCAGGCGGATGACCAGATAGCCGATCAGGAACAACAGCCCGAAGCGAAGCAGCGAGAAATCCCTGACGCCCGTAATGAACGTGTGCCATGCCACAGACCAGTTGTCCATTTCACCGGCGGGCGGCCTGAGATCCGCGTCCATGAGACGCGATTCGACAACCGGACTGAAAGCCGTCGCGAACCGGACGGCGAGCGCCAGCGACGCGATCGTGCAGAACGTCTCCCACAAGAACAACAAGAGGTGCTTCGCGGAACCCGGCGCACCTCGTTTCATGCCTTGCCAGAGCGATACGGCGATGATGATGACAACGGCGACCGCGACAGGCTCCGCAAAATCGGATGCGCGCATCCGCATCACGCCCTTTCGCCCCGCCGCGGATCAACCCGCGGCTTTGGCCTGATCGATGAGCGACGCGATCGTTTCGTCCACTTTCCAGCGGCCGAGCGGCGCGCCGTGGTAAGTCACCGACACTTCGTTGTCGCCGATCTTGCCCTTGATGACGAGGCTTGCGGTCTGCACCGTGAACGTGCCGTCTTCGCTTGCCGTGTAGACCGCGTCCGAAGCTTCTCCCGCCATGGCTTCGAGCGCTTCTCGCTTCAGCGCCGCGGCGGCCTGCTCGGTGATCTGCGCTCCAAGCTCTTTCAGCTTGTCTACGCGCAAATCTTCAAGCGAATATCCGCTGTACAGCAGCACGCCGATCACGATGACGGCGACAAGCAGCCATTTCACGACGGTTTTGACGATCTTGATGACGATCAGCAGCGCGATGAGCGCGATGACCAGCACATACCAGCGATCGGTCAGAAATTGTTTCCATGTCTCCAGATCGGCCTGGAACAGTTCGCCCAGCATCGCGGTCCCCCCTTTATGATATAGCTGACGATGGAAAACGCTTGAAAGTTGTATGTATGCCGTTCGATTTCATCCGGCCGCGGATCGGCATGCCGCTGCGGAGGGCGTACGGCCCCATCGGATATGTCCCGATGGCGTGCGCTGACGGTGCGTTGTTCCGTTAGCAGCCCGCCCGGACGCGCCGACCGCAACGCTGACGGATTTGTTCCGTTGCAGGCGGTATGCGGCTTCGAAAATGCAAGCCTCATCCGGAAAAAATCCCGATCTCATTATAGCGCAGGCGCTGCCGGGCGTCCACGCCGCGGGACGGGGCCGGACGAGTGCCCGCTCCGAGCCCTTTGCCCTGCGGCGCGCTGTAACGTGCACACCACGTTACAGCCTGCGGCCCGCCGTTTCCTCGCCACCTGTAACGCGGATACCACGTTACAGACCTCGGCGCACCGCTTCCTTGCCGCCTGTAACGCGGATACGACGTTACAGGCCCAGGCGACCCGCCTCCCCGCCCGCTGTAACGCGAATACCACGTTACAGACCTCGGCGCACAACTTCCTTGCCGCCTGTAACGCGGATACGACGTTACAGGCCCAGGCGCACCGCTTCCTCGCCCAATGTAACGCGGATACCACGTTACAGCCTTCGGTGCCGCCGGACAAACAGACATAACTCGTCCGGCCCGGGCGTATGATCAGAAGGAACCCCGCAACACGCAAGAAACGGAGCGTGACCGCATGAAAACCGCCTTCTGGCTTTATCTGTTCTCGTTCATCGCCATCTTCGACCTGCACGCGCAGTATCCGATACTGACCCCGTTCGCCGTATCGCTCGGTGCCGCTCCGTCTTTCATCGGCCTGATGATGGGGCTCTATTCGATTACCCATCTGCCCGGCAACGTGATCGCGGGATGGAGCGTCGACCGGTTCGGCAGCCGCGTTTTCATCGTCCTGAGCCTGCTGGCAGCCGGCATCATTCTGCTGCTCCAATCCCGGGTGGAAGACCCGTGGCACCTGCTGGTGCTGCGTTCGATCAGCGGCTTCGTCCTCGCCTTCCTGTCGCCGGCCTGCATGGCGCTGCTCGCCCGGATCACCGCCGACCGCATCCTGCAGGGCAAGCTGATGGCCGGGAACGGGCTCGTGCACACGCTCGCCTCCGTCGTTTCCCCGGCCGCCGGTGCACTGCTCGTCGCCCGACTCGGCTTCGAGCTGTCCTTCTTCGCGCTGGGCTGGCTGCTGATCGGCACGGCGGTGTGCGCGCTCCTGTTCATCCGCGACATCCGCCCGACCGCAGCGGCGCCGAACGCGGCGGCGGGCGGGACGGCCGGCCCGGCTCATGCCGGCGTGCCGGGCGCACATGGCGCGGCCGCCCATCCGGCGACGCTCCCGGTCCCCGGTGCGCCGCAGACCGTCGCCGCGGACGACGATCTGCCGCTGCCCTGGCTTGTCTATGTGCTGCCGATCGCGATGTCCTGCGCGCAAGGCATCCTGTCGTTCGAACTTCCGCTGCTCGCGCTGCACGACCACAGCATCATGCAGACCGGCATGCTGTTCTCCGTCCTCAGCCTCGGCTCCCTCGTGACGCTCAGCATGATGTTCCTGAACCGGTATTCCTCGTTCCGGCGGACACTGGCGGGCGCGCTCATCCTGGCGCTTTCCTATTTCACCGCCGCCGTCGGCGACCTTGTTCCGCTGCCCGCGCTGCTGTTCATCATCGGCATGGCGAAGGGCATCATCTATCCCGCGCTGACCACGCTGCTCATCGAGCTGACGGGCAGCGCGAAATACGGCCGCACGTTCTCCGTGCTGTCCATCGCCTATTCCGTCGGCGCTTTTCTCGGTCCGCTCACGGCCGGGTACGTCCGCGACGCGATTTCCCCTTATTTCATCGCGTTCCTGGTGATGATGACCGGCGCGATCCTGCTCCCGTTTGCCGGGCCGCGGCGCCTGCACACGGCTTCCGGCCGCATCGGCTGATGCCGAATTCGACATTTCCCAGGAAATTGATACAATGGATGGCAGCAGAACGATGCGGGGGATGCTGCATGGAGATCGTCATCATCGTGGAAGGAAAAAACGATAAAGCCCGGCTGCGGCGGCTGCTCACCGGCGAAGTCGACATCCTGTGCACCTTCGGTACGCCGGGGCCGGATCAGATCGACCAGCTGGTGCGGAAAGTCGGCGATCGGGAGCTGTATATTTTCACGGACAACGACGCTTCGGGAAGGCGCATCCGCGGCATCTTGCGGGACGCTTTCCCCGACGCCGGGCACATTTACACGCGCAGGGGCTATCCCGGCGTCGAGAACACGCCCGACGAATACCTCATTCAACAACTGGAAAAAGCCGGGCTTGAAGAGTACATCATCCGTCCGGAGGATGACGATCTCGCCCGGCTGCTGCAGCACGATCCCTAAGCGAATTGCTCCGTCGCGGGCCGCCCGGCGATCCGTTCCCCCTTCTGCGCCGCGAAGCGCGTGCCTCATCTTCCGCAATGGCCGATTTCCTCGACAATTGCCCGAATCCCTTCCTCGATGCGATTCGGATCGGCGCGGGACACGCTGATGCGAAGGAACTTGTCCCGGTCTCTGCGGTCCGAAAGATAGTACGGTTTTCCCGACGTCACCGCGACTTTTCGCTCCGCAAGCCGCCTCACCAGCCGTTCCAGATTGACCGTCCGGGGCAGTCTGAAATGGGTATACAGCCCGGAGCTTGCCGACGGCGCCTCGATCCAATGTTCGGGATCCTGCTTGCGGAGCGCCTCGTGCAAACGCTGATTCCGGGCGGCGTATTGCTTGTACATGCCGCGGCGGTGCCGGGCATACATGCCGTTCTTGATATACACGTCAAGGACCGCCTGGGACAACACGGACGTTTCGGCGAACCGGCTGTAATGGCGGAATGTGTCGATCAGCGGTTCCGGGAGGACGGCCGCACCGAGCCGCAGACCGGGAAAAATGATCTTGGAGAAACTTTTCAGATAGATGACATGGGAAGTCCGGTCATGCGCGAAGATCGGCTCGAACCCTTTGACTTCCCCCAGGTCGGCCATGTAGTCATCCTCCACCACGTAAACATCGTATTTGCCGGCCAGTTTCGCCACGGCTTCCCGCTCTTTGCCGCTCAGCGTCGTGCCCAGCGGATTGTGGAATCTCGACATCGTATAGAAAAATTTGATCCTTCCGCTTCTGAATTTGGCCTCCAGCTCGTCCAGATCGATTCCCCCGGACGTCCGCATAATCCAGGATACCGGCAGCCTCTCCGCTTCCAGAAATCTCAGATAAAGATTGTAGCTCGGCTGTTCCACCAATATTTCCGTCTTGCCGTTCGGGAACGGCATCAGCGTCAATATGCCAAGCGCATGCTGGATTCCCGCGGTCAGCATGATGCGTTCCGCCTTGGCGAACACCTGGCTGTCGGCCAGATGGGATGCGAGCGTCCGCCTGAGATTGTCCGTCACCGCCAAGTCCCCGTAGTTGAACAGTTGCCTGCCGTAAATCTCGAACGCCTTGTTCAGACAGTGCTGGAAATCCTGGTGCGGAAACAGGCCGGCATCCGGCGACGACGACGAGAAATCAATCGCGCCATGCTCCCCGCCGCGTTTTTCCCCGCCGGCCTGATCGACGACGTAGTAACCGCTCTGGGGGATGGAGTAAATGGCGTGCCGCGTCTCCAGTTCGGCATAGGCCTTGACGATGGTGCCGGGACTTACCCCGTACTGTTGTGCCGCCTCCCGGACGGACGGCACCCGCTGTCCCGCGCGGTAGTGACCGCTCGCGATTTTGTGCTCCATATCGGCAAGGATTTGCGCATATTTCTTCACGCCTTCCATCCTCCTCGTGCTTGCGGCTCAAACTGCACAGACGACGCAACTGTATCAATACAGTCGGCAAAATCTCGCATTGCGGCCCGTTGACCTTCCGTCTACTATTCATCCATGGGATTGTTCGCGAACACCCCGAATGGTTTCAGGGAGGGAAAGGCCATCCATCACCACGAATTGAAGCTTGCTTATGTCAGCGCGGCACTGAACGCCGTCATCATCGGGTTCTCGTTCCTGTTCGTCAAAATCGCGCTGGAGTCCGCCGCCCCGATGGACATCCTGGCCTGGCGGTTTGCCGTGTCGTTCGCCGCTCTGTCGCTGCCGGTCCTGCTCGGCAAGATCCGGTTGAACTTTCGGTGCAGACCGATGCACAGGCTGCTGCTGCTCGCAACCTTGTACCCGCTCGGCTTTTTTCTGTTCCAGACGTACGGACTCCAGCATGCCGCTTCGGCCGAAGCCGGCATTCTGAACGCCTTTACGCCGGTGCTCATCCTGATGATGGCTTCGGTCTTCCTGAAGGAATCGGCCGGCGGATTGCAATGGATATCCATCGGCTTGTCCACGGCCGGCGTCGTCTTCATTTATTGGATGAAAGGAAGCGCCATCGACCTGTCGAACCTGACCGGCATCCTGCTGCTGACGGGATCGTGCGCCGCGTTCGCCGGATACAGCGTACTGGCCCGTTCGATGTTGAAATCGTTCCACCCCATGGAACTGACCTGGTGGATGCTGGGCATCGGCTGCATCTTTTTCCTCGCCGTGTCAGGGATTCAACACGCTTCTGACGGTACGTGGAACGAGCTGTTTGCCCCGCTCGGCGATTTCCGCTTTATCGTGTCGGTGCTCTACCTCGGCATCCTGTCCTCGCTGGTCACGGCGTTTACGGCGAACTATGCGCTGTCCCGGTTGCAGGCGGCGAAAGCCGGCGTATTCGCCAATCTGTCGACGGTCGTATCCATTGCGGCCGGCGCGCTCATCCTCGGGGAGACGATCGAAATCTATCATCTCATCGGCACGTTCATGATCATCGCCGGGGTGTGGGGAGCGAACCGTCCGTGGAAGCGGCCGTCCGCGCAGAACCATCCCGCGTGACGATGCTCGCGCACCGCGCCTCCTCTTCCCGCTGTTGCCGCGGCTGCCGCATCCGGCCGCGGCACCGCGGTTCATCCGGAATTCCAAGTATAAATCAAGATTTCCTCATTATACTATCCCGTTCCAAACACTGAAAGCATAATGGCATTTTCTATTCAAATTTGACTAGATGACAAAGCAATGTTAAAAGCAATCTGCGGTATTCAAATTTGACTAGATAGCATGAGGAGGTGATCCGCACACCGTGTCGACGGTCAGACTGCTCGTGCTCGGTTCCATCCTGCGCCGCCGCATCAGCCACGGCTACGCCGTGCTGCAGGACATGACGACCTGGCGCGTTGACACCTGGACGAACGTCAAACCCGGGTCGATCTATCACGCGCTGGACAAATTGGAATCGCAGGGGATGATCGAAGCCGCGGCATCCGGGGCCGGCGCGAAACTCGGTCCGTCCCGCAAGGAATACTCCGTCACGAAGCAGGGCAAAGCCGAGTTCTTCCGGCTGCTCGAAGCAGCCCTCGTCAGCCCGGACATTCTGCAATTTTCCGCCGGCGTCGCCTTCATGGAATGGCTGCCCCGCAACGAAGTCATCGCGCTCCTTGAACAGCGCCGGACCGTACTGGATGCTTCCCTGAGGCTGCTCAAGAGCCTGCCCGTGGACGAGCGGCCGAGCGAGCCGTCCCGCCACCCCGAACTGGTCGGCATCTGGATCGGTTATGTGGAGAGCGAAGCGGCGTCCACGGAGCGAATTTTGACCAATGTGCAAGCAGGGCGTTATGATTTCAAATCCGAACGTTTGGAGGCGGAATGATGAACCAGGCAGATTTTGAAACGTGGATTGCGGGATTGCCGGAGGTGCGGCGCGAGGAGAACTTCGGGTACTCGTTCTTTTTTGTCGGAGACGATCAGCGGCTGCCCTTCGTCACCATTGCCGACAGCGACTCGGAGTATGACCAGGTGTCCAACCTGAACCGGGAAGGCGTGTTTCGCCTGAACATCGGCGTCAGCCGCGCCACCTTCGAACGACTGACGGCCGGCAAGCGGTCGGATGACCTCGATTATTCGGAGCTGAACGTGTTTCTGCCGCATCCCCATTATGCGCGGCAACATTTCGTGTGCATCCTGAATCCCGCAGGAGATCACGTTGAACAGACAAAGGCGCTCATCATGGAAGCCCATTCGATCGCGAGAGAGCGGCAGAATCGGAAAAGCGGAAACTGACGCTTCCGGCGGCATTGAGCCTCTCCGCCCGGCCCGCGGTCCGGCCGCAGGCCGGGCATCCGGCATGCGGCCGGCTTACATGACCAGCGCAATGACGATCGTGACGGTGACGATGCTGAGCAGCGTCGAGAAGAAGACGGCCTGGGAGGCGAATTCCTTCTCGTTGTCGAACTCGACCGCGAGCAGCACGCTGCTGAGCGAAGTCGGCGAGGCGGACGAGACGATGAGCGCCGCGGCCGTCAGCCCGTCGAAGCCCATGAGCAGCGTCAGCCCCCACGCGAGCACCGGCCCGACGGCCAGCCGCAGCAGCGCGGACAGCCCGACATCGACCGCGAGAGCGCGATCGATCCGCCACGACATGCTGCCGAGCTGCACGCCGAGCGTCAGCAGCGCCGTGCCGAGGAACGCGTTCGCGAGATACCCGATCGGCGCCTCCAGGACCGGCGGGATCGGCACCTCGAAGGCGCGCAGCAGCAAGGCGAGCGGGATGACGTAGATGATCGGCAAGGACAGGACGACGCGCCCGATTTCCCGAAGATTCGCTTTGTGCGCATTGACCGCGTACACGCCGTATGTATTGGGAGTCAGGCTCTGCAGCATCGAAATGAGCACCTGGACGGACAGCGTGTACGGATTGCCGGCGAACACCAGCTGGTTGAGCGGAATGCCGTAGTTCGCACTGTTGTAGAACATGACGCTGTTACGCATCGCCGCCCGCCGTCCGCCGGACGCACCCCGCACCCGGCAGACGAGATCCGCAAGGACATACTGGATCGCCATGAACAGCAGCCCGAACAGCACGATCTTGCCGAACATCGATGCCGAGATCTCCGTGTCATAGAGCAGGCGGAACATGATCGCAGGCGAGAAGACATAGAAATTCAGCTTGGACAACGTCCGGATATCCAATGAAAAAGCCCGCTGCATGACGACGCCTACGGCAATCATCGCGGACAGCGGGATGACGTTGTTTGTCAAAATATGCAGCAGGATGGACATGATGTCATCTTCCCCATTCACGGCGGCCGTGCGGTAAGGCGCGGCCGGCTTTCGCGGTCGGATGCGAGGATCAGAGCAGCTTGTCGATCTCTTCCAGCACTTTCTCGGGCGTCAGCGTCTCGTCGCCGCCGCCGCGGATGTAACTGCGCAATCGGCCCTGCTCATCCACCAGCGAAATGATGTCAGAATGCACCAGATTGTCGGGGTCGGGATTGATCACGCCAAGATTGAATCCCTTCGCGATCTTGACGATTTCCTCGGCCTCTCCCCTCAGGAAATGCCAGCCCGACCGATCCGCCTTGAACCCGTCGGCGTACTGCTCAAGCACTTCCTGCGTGTCGCGGTACGGGTCGATCGAGATCCAGTGAAATTCCACCTTGTCCCCGAAGAGCCCCCGCTCCTGCAGTTCGGTCTGCACGAAGGACATGACCCGCGTCGTAATCGGACAGACGTCCGGACAAGACGCGAAGAAGAAATAGACGAGCCGGATCTTGCCGTCCGATTCGGAGAAGGAAAGCGGCTCCCCGTCAAGATCCGTCAGCGTGAAATCCGGCACTTCGAGTATAACCGGAAGTTCTTCCTTCTTCCAGGGTCCGTAGGTGTACAGCAAGTAGCCTGCCATCAGCAGAACGAGCACGCCGACGGCCAACGGAAATTTGTAACGATTGACGAATGCCACGGAGACCGCTCCCTTCTCGCATCATTACGGCAGCCAGGCGCCGTCGCCCTGCGTATTGACAACCATCGCCAGGAAGACGACCATCAGGTAATTCACCGACAACATGAAATTCTGTTTCGCCCACACGGTGTCGTCCCGGGCGCGCACGCCGGAGATCGTATGCCAGCTCCAGACCGCGCCGAACACCACGGATACGATGAGGAAAATGATCCCCGAGTACCCGAACGCATACAGCAGGACGCCGGCCGGAATGAGCAGCACGACATAGGGGATCATCTGCCATTTCGTCCGCCGGACGCCCTTCACGACAGGCAGCAGCGGGAATCCGGCCGCCCGGTATTCCTCGACGCGGCGGATGCCCAGCGACCAGAAATGCGGCGGCTGCCACAGGAACAGAAGCGCGAACAGCAGCCATGCGCCCGCGTCGATCTGCTCCGTCACGGCGCAATACCCGATTACGGGCGGCATGGCGCCCGATACGCCGCCGACCGATGTGCTCCAGGTCGAATGGCGCTTGAGCCACAGCGTATAGACGACGATATAGACGAACATGCCGAGAAGGCCGAGCCAGCCGCATAATGGATCGACCAGGAAGAACAATATCGAGATGCCCGCGATACCCAGCACGATGCCGAAGGCGAGCACGAACGCCGGCGACAGACGTCCGGACGGCAGCGGCCGGTTCCGCGTGCGCTCCATCTTGATGTCCCAATCGCGGTCGAGATAGTTGTTGAGGACGCAGGACGACGCGATCGTCAGCGTCGTGCCGAGCAGCGTCCAGATCAGGAGCAGCCAGTCAATGTCCCATTTCGATGCGACCCAGAAACCGCCGAATGCGGCGATCAGGTTGAGTCGAATGATCCCGGGTTTCGTCAGATTAAGCAAGTCTTTCAGCACGTCGGGCCTCCCGAATTCAGGCGCCGATAATTGGAGCGGCCTGACGCTCCCGGCCCATGGAATCGTTACCTATCATACCGTAAATGCTTGGCTGTTGACAATCATCGCGCCGGCGGGTTCAACAATTTGACACTTTCGCGGGAACCGGGCGGAACACTTGGGCGTTTGCCGCCATAGGATGATGTAGCATTCGCCCATGCGAAGGCACGATATGCCGTGGAAGGAAGTGATGATGAACCGGATGGCCGTCATCAAAGCCAACTCCGAGGACATCAAGCTGCTGGCGCGTCTGATGCGCGCGGAAGCAGAAGGAGAAGGAGAGCTCGGCATGCTGATGGTCGGCAATGTCGGGGTGAACCGCGTCCGGGGCAACTGCCTCGACTTTCGGAATATCCGCACGATTCCGCAGATGGTCTACCAGCGCCCGGGCGGATTTGAAGCGACGACGAAAGGATATTTCTACCAGAGGGCGCGCGAAAAGGAGATCCGGCTGGCGGAACGCGCCGTAAACGGCGAACGCCAGCATCCCGCGACGAACGCGCTCTGGTTCTTCCGTCCGACGGGTCAGTGCCCTTCCACCTGGTGGAATCAGGCGCACAGCGGACGGTTCAAAAGCCACTGCTTCTATGCGCCGTCAGGCAGCGATTGCCCCGGCGTCTACTAAATGAAATAAAGGAGGAAACCAAGCGAACATGTCCAATCAATCGTATGACGAAAACCGCCTTGGCACGCCGTACGCATCCGGCATGCCGGGCACACAGTCCCCGTCCGGGTGGTGGTCGACCGGTTATCCCGATACCGCGATGCCTTACGCAACCGATATGACCGGCGTTTCGCCGTTCATGACCACAGGCGGTTTTCCGGGCATGCCGAGCGACATGACCGGCGTCTCGCCGTTCATGACGACAGGCGGTTTTCCGGGCATGCCGAGCGACATCACCGGTGTTTCGCCGTTCATGACGACAGGCGGCTTTCCGGGCATGCCGACCGACATGACCGGCGTCTCGCCGTTCATGACCGCAAGCGGCATTCCATCCGTGCCGAGCGGAGCCGGCATTACGCCGACGGGCGGCAGCATCGTCACGGTCCCGCAGGAAGAGTCCTACATCGAGAACATTCTCCGGCTCAACCGCGGCAAATTGGCGACCGTGTACATGACATTCGAGAACAACAGCCAATGGAACGCGAAAGTGTTCCGCGGCATCATCGAGGCGGCCGGGCGCGACCATCTCATCCTGAGCGATCCGTCGACGGGCACCCGGTACCTGCTGCTGATGGTCAACCTCGACTACATTACGTTCCAGGAGCCGATCAACTACGAATACCCGTTCCAGGGCGGCATCGTCACGCAGCAGACGCCGTTCAATACGACGCGCGAAAACGAGACGGAAACGGACTATACAGATCTGAACACCCAGGCGTGAACATTGCCGGAAGCAAGGCGGGACACGGCAGACCAGGGGGATTCGCTTGACAGCCTCATCTCCCGGATGCCGTCCGCTTCTTCCTTCGTGCCGGCTTCCCAGACCTCCACGAACAAGCCGGGTTGATCCGTTCCTTCATATAAATACATCTCCGGATGCGAGACCTTGAGGGATGCCATCAGGGCCAAATAACGCTCCCGGTTCTCCTCCGCAATCCGGTACTCCGCGAAACAACGATACATGAACTCCCCTCCAGCCGCCGATCAAGTTGAATCCGCGGGACGAACCCGGTACAATGGTAAGCATAGCAACCGGCGGAGGAGACGGCAAGAAGCCCGGATTCATCCGGGCTTCTGCAGCTTCATATGCTTCAGAATTGACGGGAGCCCGCCAATTGTTGTTCAGCGATCTGTACGAGGCGCTTCGTGATGTAGCCACCGAGCGAACCGGCGTCACGCGTCGCCATGTTGCCGTAGTAGCCGTCTTGGGGAATTTGTACGCCCAGCTCTTGAGCCGCTTCGTACTTGATTTGCTCCAGCGCCGCTCTGGCTTGCGGAACGACCAGCGTGTTGCTGTTCCGGTTTTGGCCTGCCATGGTTGTCGTCTCCTTTCGTCCCTTAAGCTGTAGTGTTGATGCAAGCTTGCAAGCTTATTATGCACCTCATCCGTTTTCTTATGCTTGACCATGCACAAGTCCCGAATCCGCCCAAGGAGAGACGAAGATGTCCAAAACCGCTTCCCTCTTGTTCGCTGTCGCCGCCGTCGTTCTGATGCTGGCGACGGGCGTCGCCATCAGCCACAACGGGTGGCTGGCCGCCCTGTTCTTCATCCTGACGTTCGTCGTCATCGGAGCCGGATTCATCTATCGGGCGAAAGCGCTCAAGCGCAAATGACGGAGCGGCCGGCGGAGATCCGCCGGCCGCCGCCCTTTTCATCCGGCGATCCGGTCAGCGCGGCGGCAGAAATCCCATCCGCTCTTTGGCCAGCGCGACCGTCCGGTTCGCGATTTCCGCCGCCCGTTCCGCGCCTTCCTTCAGCACGCGGCCGAGCTCCCCGGAGCCGCGGATTTCCCGATACCGCGCCTGCAGCGGCTCCAGCACCGCCACGACGCATTCCGCCAGCTCTTTCTTGAACGGACCGTAGCCCTGCCCTTCGAACCGCCGTTCGACTTCTTCCACCGTCAGCCCGGCGCAATGCGCAAAGATGCTGATCAGGTTGCTCACTTCCGGCTTGTTCGCGGGATCGTATTTCACTTCCCGGCCGGAGTCGGTAACCGCGCGGGAAATTTTCTTCCGGACGACGTCCGGCTCGTCGAGCAGCGCAATGTAGCTGTTCGGATTCGGATTGCTCTTGCTCATCTTCTTCGACGCGTCATCGAGCGACATGATGCGCGCGCCGACCTTCGGCATGTACGGCTCGGGCAGCTTGAACGTTTCCCCGTAGCGCCCGTTGAACCGATCCGCCAGGTCGCGGGTCAGCTCCAGATGCTGCTTCTGGTCGTCCCCCACCGGAACCAGATCGGCGTTGTACACGAGAATATCCGCGGCCATCAGCGTCGGATAGACGAACAGCCCGGCGGGCACGGATTCCCTGCCGGCCGCCTTCTCCTTGAACTGGGTCATCCGCTCGAGCTCGCCCATGTACGCGAGCGTCGTCATGAGCCAGCCAAGCTCGGCGTGCGCCGGCACATGCGACTGGATGAAAATCGACGAACGCGACGGATCGACGCCCGCCGCAAGGTACAGCGCCGCCACCGATTCCGTCTGCTCGCGCAGCGCGGCCGGATCCTGCGGCAAGGTGACCGCGTGCAGGTCGACCACCATATAGAAGCATTCGTGCTCATCCTGCAGCTTCACGAAGTTCTGGATTGCGCCGATGTAGTTCCCGAGCGTGAGCTGACCGCTCGGCTGGATGCCCGACAGCACCCTTGCCATGCGTATCTCCCCCTTGACCTGAATATAAAAATCCCCCGCCGCAAGGGACGAGGGACCGTGGTGCCACCCTTATTCGCTTCGACGCCGCATGCCGGACAAGCGGACGGCGAAGCCTCACAGCTCCGTAACGGGGAGCAACCGGGAAACCATGGGCGGCATCCGGCCGCTTTCCGATTTCCGGCTCAGGGACCCATTCCGCCAGCCGCGATGCCGGTTTGCACCTTCCACCGGCTCTCTGCAATCGACAGTTCATGGCGTACTCTTTCCCGTCATGGCCGTTGGCAACATTATACCCGCTGCAATGCGAAAGTCAAGGCGGCTGCCGGCGATGGCCGCGGGCACAAATTTCGACCTTCACGTACCATCTTCTTCCGCCGTCTGCTCGGTCGTCGCATGGCGGTTCTTCATCAGATACCGGTCGACCGCTTCGAACCGGCGGTCGTGAATTTCGGCGCATTCATTGCACAGGTTCCGCAGGTTGACCTGAAACACTTTGCCGCACATCGCACTGCTCATCCGAATTTGACCGACGTCTGCGATCTGTGCGGCGGTCCTTCCCGGACGGGCCATCTGTGCGCCAAATGTTCCGACCGGCTCAGAAAGGACATTGACAAAATGCTGGCCGAGGAGCAGGCGGAGCGCGAACGCAAGCGCGAACACAGCTACAAGATGAAGGGGCAGGCCGAAGACTGACGAATTAGTGCAAAAGTGCCGGTTATGTATATTTCCTCCCAGGGCAGCCATACTAAGACCGCCCAAGGAGGTGAACAACATGCCTTCCAACAAACGGAGCAGCAACACGCTCGTCGTACCTCAGGCAAGCGCCGCGCTTGAGCAGCTGAAATATGAAGTTGCCCAAGAACTCGGCATCCAAATCCCGCAGGACGGGTATTACGGCTACATGGCGACGCGCGACACCGGGGCAATCGGCGGTTATATCACCCGCCGGCTGGTGCAAATCGCGGAAGAACAACTTGCCGGCCGATTCGCAAGATAATCCGGAAACGAAAGATGGAACGGGGTTCTCCGCTTGACAGGCGATCTTCAGCGGAAACCCCGTTCTTTGTTCATGGGTCAGCTGCCCCTTCATGCCTTGCCGCCTAGGCCAATTGATTCGAGGATCCCGACGGCTTCGGCTGGTAGCGGAACATCCAGTTCGCCGTATTGTAGTTCGATTCGTACTGCACGCTCGCCGTCCATTCCCGGTTGCGCCGCACGGCAAAATCGAACAGGATCTCGCCGTGGGTCCAGTTCCGTTTCATCCGGAGCGATTCAACGGCCATCCTCCGGAATTCGTTCACCTGCTGAACCGTGAGTCCCCGTTCGTTCTCGAGGAAACGGCCGTTGACGCACTCGATCGGGTGATGGCGGACGCCGTATTTTCCGATCATGTTGTTGCGGATCTGGATCGTTACCGTTCCCGCCACCGCGTCAGTCAACTCCGGCTCCAGCTGGCGGAACACCTGGTCGATCTGCCTGGCGAGGGGCATGTCCTCCAATTTCATCATTATCCTCCTTTCCTCCTGGTTATGATAACCCTTCCATAGGGATTACAGCCTAAATTATACATCAATTGGCACTATGCGACAATATTGAACGTGTTTTCACATTCCAAAAGTCCTGCCCACAAATCATTCGACAATGATAGACCAGATTCGGCTTCGGTGTTATAATATGGCATAATTCTACAAGTAAGGGAGCATTGCATCATGAGCTGGTTAATGAAGCAATCCATACGGACGAAATGCCTAATCGCCTGCTACGCGGTTGCAGCTGCATTCTCTCTTGCCATGCTGATTGCAGCGCTGGTCGGCGGCCAGGGAATTTTGCTGCCCCTTGTGCTGATCGTAGTATTATGTGCCGCTGTCTATCCTCTTGCGATCCTTTTTGAGAGAACGCTTTCAAGTTCGATGGACGAGATGCGCACGGCCGCATACCAGATCGCGAAAGGCGACTTTACCGTCCGGCTTGCGGGCGACGAAGACACGGGCGCTTCCAGCATCGCCCAGGCCTTCAACAGCATGGTCGAACGGCTGCGCGACATATTGCGCGAGACGTCGTCGATCACGAGGCTTGTCTCCGATGCAAGCCGCACCATTTTTGAACGCAACCAACAGCTGAAAACGGTCATGGAGCAGGTGACCATCTCGGCGGGCGAACTGGCCACCGGCGCGAACCAGATTTCGGAAGACGTCTCGCAGATGAGCGAGTCGATCAGCGAGATTGAGAGCAAGGTGGCCAACTACGCGGATTCGACCCGGCAAATGAATGAACGGTCCGCCCATACGCTGGAACTGGTCCGTCAGGGCCGCCAGGCCGTGGAGAATCAGACCGAGGGCATGCGCCGCAATGTGGAAGCGACCGAAGCCGTTTCCCGCACGATCGAAGAACTGGCGAAACATGCGGACGGCATTTCGAAGATTACCCGCTCCATCTCGGAAATCGCGGATCAGACGAACCTGCTCTCCCTGAACGCCTCGATCGAGGCGGCGCGCGCCGGCGAGCACGGCCGCGGGTTCGCCGTCGTCGCACAAGAAGTGCGCAAGCTTGCCGAAGAAGCCGGCGCGTCGACGAAGGAAGTGTTCACCCTCGTCCGCGGCATTGAACAGGGAATCAAGAATGCGATCGCCAACATGAAGGTAAACGAGGACATCGTCCGCGACCAGAACGAGCTGATCCGCCAGTCCAACGAAATCTTCAACGAGATTGTGAAGAGCGTGGAATTCATTTCCGATCAGATGGAAGCCTTTACCCGCGAAAGCGACGCCATGCTGGAGAGCGCGCGCAAGATCGCGGCTTCGATCCAGAATATCTCCGCCATCACCCAGCAGTCGGCTGCCGGCACCGAGCAGGTGTCCGCGTCCATGAACGAACAGATGGCCGCGGTGCAGTCGGTTGTCGATGAAGCCGAGCAAATGCAGCAGACGGTGCTGAAACTGCAGCGCACGATCCAGATTTTCAAAATTTGATATACTGTCCGATCCCTCCGCAGCCGCCTTGCATGAATCCGGCGTTCATGCCGCAAGCTAATGGCAGCACACCGCGGAGGGATCGCTTTTGAACTGCTTGCATCTTCCGAAATTATTGTCCGTCATGCTTGCGGCATCGCTCGTGGTGAACGGTCTGCCGCAGCCCGTACATTCGCCGGCGTCCGGGCCCGGAACGGGGCCTGGCGAAGCGGAGCGGACGGCGGCATTGCCGTCCGGGCAAGCCATTCGGCATGAAACGGACGCCGCCATCGGACATGCGCTGTTGGCAAAGCCCGGGCGGAAAGCCTGGAAGAAGCGCCGCATGAAGAAAGCGCGCTATTCCTGGGTCGCGCTCGAACAGCGGCATCCGGGCGCGTTCGTCACCCATGGACCGGTTCATGCCAAAGCCGCCGCGCTGACGTTCGATGATGCGCCCGATCCCCGTTTCACGCCGCAAATTCTCGATATTCTCGCCCGGCACCGCGTCCGGGCGACATTCTTTATCGTCGGCAGCCGCGCCCGGGCGCATCCGGAGCTTGTCCGGCGGATCGTGCGGGAAGGCCACCTCATCGGCAACCATTCCGATACGCACGCGCTGCTGACGAACAAGACGGCGGCCGGGTTCGAACGGGAGATCCGGCGCACCGACCAGACGCTGCTTGCGATCACCGGCAGGAAGCCGCGCTTCATCCGGCCGCCGTACGGCGAAATCTCGCCGAAGCAGACGGACTGGACGGCGCGGCGCGGATATATCGTGGTGAACTGGAATGTGGACGCCGTCGACTGGCGCAATACCCCCAGCCGGACGATCCTCGCGAACGTCCGGAAGCAGCTTCGTCCCGGCGCCATCATTCTGCTGCATGCCGGCGGCGGCCGCGGTCAGGATCTGTCGGGCACGATCAACGCGCTGCCGCGGCTGATCGCCATGCTGAAAAAGCAAGGCTACCGGCTGAACACGCTCGACGAGTTGCTCGGCCAGCGCGGCTACAGAACGTAAACCGTAATATACTGGACGCCGAACTTCATCGCCTTCGCGCGGCTGTCCGGCACGAAGATGTCGACTCGGTTCCCCTTGATCGCGCCGCCGGTATCCCTGGCGATCGCATACATGCCGCCCTGCGGCAATCCGTCATAGTCATAGCCGGTAATGTACAGCTTCGATCCGAGCGGAATGACATCGGGATCGACGGCGACCGTGCCGAGGCTCAGCGGATTGCCGAAGTAATCCACCGCTCCCCACTTGCCGTTCTCCTCGGCCGATGCCGTATAGGCCGTCGCTTTCACCTGGATCGCTTTCCGGTATGTCTTCGGCGTCTCTCCGGCTTTGCCTGCGGCGAAGGTGGAGACCGCCGCGGAAGCGGAACCGGTTGCGGCGGACCTTGCAACCGCGTTTGTTCCGGAAGACGCCGCCGCTGCCGCACCGGAGGCCGTGCTCTTGTTCCCGGCATCCGGTATGATCAATTTCAATCCCTTGTAGATGTTCAGCGGGTCGATGTTCGCGTTTGCCGCCATGAGCTTGTCCAGCGGCACGCCGAACTTCCCCGAAAGTTTCCAGAACGTGTCGTCGTCGCCCGCCGTGTAGACGGTCGCGGCGTCCGCGGCGCCCGGCGCGCCGGCCAGCAGCACACCGGCAGCGAGCAGCGCGGCCGAACCGCGGCGAATTTCCCGAAATTTCCTCTGCATCGCAATTCCTCCTCGAACACGAGGTTAGCACGTTGGCAAATCGCAATGTAAGCGGAAAGTCCTTCCACATTCGCGCCAACCCGCATCGGGAGTGGTTTATGAGAATTCTTTCAGGATTTGTCCACGCATGAAAAAAGCCGGGCACGCCCGGCTTTTTCGCTTACTCCAATCCGATCCAGTCCTTGCCCGCGCGCTCCCGCCAGACGCGCCGGATCGCTTCGACCTGCTCGGCGGGCAGCGGTCCCTTCTCGAGCAGCTTCGCGTTCTGCGCCCAACGGTCCGGGTTCGACGTGCCGACGATCGCCGTATGCACGCCCGGAATCGACAGCGCGAACCGGAGCGCGATCCCGACCGATTCGTCGAAATCGCCTTTCAGAAAATCATAGTCCAGCACCTGAAGCCGCTCCCAATAAGGCACCGCATACGGGTCCTCCGGCCGCTGGCCCGTCCGCCAGGCGACATTCGCAACCGGCCGCTTCACGATCACGCCCATCCCCCGCTTCTGCGCTTCGGGAAGCGTCAGGTCGATGGCTTCCTGGTCCGCGATGTTCACCGATGTCATGAGCGAATCGAACACGCCGGTCTGCACGGCGTAAAGCGCCGCGTCGGAGTCGCCGCTGTATCCGATGTAGCGGGTTTTTCCCTTTTCCTTGGCCCGCCGGAGCACTTCGATGACGTCGCCTTGCTTCAGCACTTCGAGACTGCAGCTGTGCAGATGAATCAGATCGACATAGTCGGTCTTGAGCCGCTTCAGGCTGCGGTCAATGCTTGCCTCAAGCACCTCCGGCTGCCAATGCTCGCCCGGCAGGCCGGCGGTATGGCCGCATTTCGTGAACAGGTAGTAGTCGCTCCGGCGGTGCGAGACGGCCTGTCCGATCAATTCCTCGCTCGTCTTGTAGCATTCGGCCGTATCGATGACGTTGAGGCCCGCATCCAGCGCGCTTCCGAGTAGTCGTTCAACCTCGGACACCGAAGCGCCCCTGAATCCGATCTCCGCACCTCCGAACCCCAGTACGCTGACCGTCATATCGGTATTGCCGTAGCGGCGCATTTCCATGCGTCAGTCCCTCCTTGCCGCAGCATGAGTTTACCCCGCCCATTATACCGCATTTCGACGCGGGGCATATAGGACGGCTTTGACCAAAAACAGGACACGCTTGAGCAAAATTCGGGAAGAAAAAACAGCATGGCGCATCTTAGGACTATTTTCCTGCAAAAGAAGGAATCTCCGCGCCGGTGTCGAATGTTAACATTCTGTCTGAGCCATTGTCGGAGGTGAATCATGAGACTGCTGCCCGGATGGTTTCGCAGACGATACACCCTGCTCATCATCCCCGAAGATTCCGACGCCAGCAGCAGAGTGCGTCTGACGATTGTGCCATTCCTGCTTGCCGGAGCCGTTTTCGGCTTGCTGGTTGCAAGCGCCGTCATTTTGCTGGCACTGCGTTCGGCAGATGCGCTCCGCATTCAGGCGCTGCATAAAGAACTGGCGGAAGCCGCTGACGCATATGAAGCATCGCTCGCAGACCGCGAACAGTCGATCGCCCTGCTCAAGTCCGAAGTGCTTCGGCTGACCGAGGAAGCCGGCGCCGTAAGGCAGAAGCTCGAAGAACTCGACAAGCTGGAAGCGGAGATTGAGGCCATCGTGGAGATCGCGCTGCCGGGCGAGACGAACGGCCTTGCTTCTACATCCGCCGGCAGGAAAACGGCCGTCACGCCGCTCTCTTATGACGTCGGTGTGGGCGGCGAGAACCATCCCGTCGACGAGGACGGCCTGGCGGAAACCGAAGCTTACGGAAGCGTCGAACTGATGACTTCATTGAAATATGAAGCGGAGCTGCTCCGCGCCCGCCTGGCCGCGAAGAAAGAAGAAGCGGACCGCGTGCTGGACAAGCTGCGGATGCTGCCGATTGCATGGCCGACGGACAGTACCCGCATCACTTCCGAATTCGGGCTTCGGTCCGATCCGTTCACGCGGCGGCTTGCACAGCACAGCGGCATCGATCTTGGCGGAAATTCCGGCGAACCGGTCTACGCCGCCGGCGGAGGCACCGTGATGGAATCGGACTATAACCGATCGCGCGGCCATTATATCATCATCGAGCATGAATCGGGTTATAAGAGTGTTTATATGCATTTGCGCAAACGGCTGGCCAGCGCCGGCCAGAAGGTCGAACAGGGCGAGAAAATCGGCCTGCTCGGCTCGTCCGGACGGAGCACCGGTCCGCATCTGCATTTCGAAATCTGGAAAGACGGCCAGGCCGTCGATCCGCTGCCTTACCTGCAGCTGTTCAAGGAGGAGAAGTCGTAATGTTCAAACCAGGCAAGTCCAGGTCCGATGCCGCCGCGACGGACACCTATATCGGGCCGGGCAGCGCGTTCGAAGGCCGGCTTGAGTCGGACGGCAGCATTCGCATCGAAGGCCGCGTGACCGGCAGCGTGCACAGCAAAGGCGATGTCTCGATCGGCGACACGGGCGTCGTCGAAGCGGACATCACGGCGCGCAACATCGTCATTGCCGGAACCGTGAAGGGAAACGTGCAAGCCACCGAGAAACTGACGATCAAGCCGAAAGGCACGCTGACCGGCGATATTCTGACCGCCCTGCTCGAGATCAACGAAGGCGCCCGTTACGAGGGCACCAGCCGGATGATGCCCGCTGCCGGCGCGGCGTCCGAGCAAGGCCGGGACGAGCAAGGCCGCAACGGAGAGAAAAAATCCGCCCAGAAGCCGGACGGAGAGAAGCGGCAGGAACAAGCCCGCGCGCAGGAGCAGCAGCGCCAGGAGAAGCGCACCGGCTGATGAAATCCTTTCCGGCCGCATAACGCCATGATTTCCGGTCGATACTAATCGTGTCTCTGCTTTCCCGGAGACAGCTCGATTGCATCGCAACCGGAGGCGATGGCCCTATGCGGCAATCGGAGGACAGGCGCGCGCCTGATCCGGAACGGAAGCTGCTCAGCATGTTCCCTGAAGCCGAAGTGTTCGACATTCTCGACGCGTTCGGCGATCCGGACGGCGAGTTCGCGGAGGAACCGGGGGAAGCCCGGCGAATTTCCTCATCCCGCGGCCGATCGAAGCCGGAGACGGATGCCGTCACGAATGACGGTCCGTTCCCCGACGTGCCGGACGCCGACGCCGTCGCGGCCGGAAGCCCGGTCGATCCGGTCTCTCCGCCCGACGAGTTTCACGGCACCGATCTGCTGAACGGCGCCGTTCGGACAGCGGACGAAACAAGTCAGGACCGGTAGCGCCCGCAGGCGCATCCGGTCCTGAGTTGTTCATGGCGGGACCAAGCCGCCGCCGCGGCTTCCCGCACGGCCCGCTCGTCACACGCTCTTCTTCGTGTAGCGGTTCGCATACGACGATGCCGCGTAGGATTCGGGCTTCACCCGCGCCGCATAGACACCCATCGCTTCGACGCGGTCAATCATTTCCTTCACATAGCGCGAAGTCTTGTTGAGCGTCGGGTGCGTCCCGGCGTCGATGTCGATGAAATGCTCAAGCGCGGCTCCCTTGTAGATGTAGGGGAGCACGATTTCCTCCATTTTCCGCAGCGCATCCCCCATGAAATAACTTGCCACTTCCTGCGACAGCGTCGTCTCGTAAGAGAGCTTCTCCTTCAGCGAACGCAGTTCGCGCGGCACGATCGTCTGGCGATAGCATGCCCACGCCCCGCGACCGACCCGGCGAATGATGATGCCGGTTACGAACTTCGTGCTTCCGCGGTAAACCTGGCTGTCCGTGCCGACGATGAAATGATACACCGCCTTCGGATCTTTCGCCATGAAGGACAGAATGCGCGCCTGCACGTCGTCGAGGGACAAGCCGCACTCGGAAACGTTCTGGAACACAAGCTCATCTTGCAGCGGCTTGCGCGGTACTCGTGTCATCGGACTACCACCGCCTTGTGAGTCTCGGGAACGCTGGTGCGGAGAAGCTGCGAATATTATTGGATATGGCGGGATTCGTACGTCCCGTCTTCTTCAGTATAACCGATTTTGGCGCATGCTGCCTTCCATGATCCGCCGTTTGAACGGCGCCGCAGCATCAGGATCGGCCCGGCAGCCTGCGTTCGGCGAAGGCCGGACGGGGATGCCGGATCAGTCGCTTGAGGGAACGGAGAAGCCGCCTGCGCCTGCTGGAACGTGACGATGTGTACGGCCGGTCCTGCGGCTTCGCGGCGTAGGTTACGTTCGCATTCAAGCCCCTGCACCTCCTTCGATCCTGCGCTTTGTCTTTTATTATCCGTCAGAATCGCCGGTGGAACAAGACTTATTGCAAACGGAGATCTGCGATTAAAGGCCTTTTCCCTTCATTCCGGCGTCCTGTGCGGACCGATGCTGCCAAATTTCTGCAACATTGCCGGTTTTGCTTGCGTCCGTATAGACAAACAACACTTGCCGCAACGGGGAGTCATTTCGTATTCGGGAAGGATGGGTGAACGGCAAATGAACAGAAGACGCAACGTTCTTCCGGCGATAGTGGCAGCGCTTGCACTGACCTTGACCGCGGTGCCGCATGCCATCGGCCAACCGGCCGATCCGCCGGATCGGCCCGCGCCCCGCGTCATGGCGGGCGGCGTGCCGCTCAAACTCGACCCCGCGCCGGTCTTCTCGGACGGCATTCTCCTGGCACCGGTCGGGCCGGTCGCGGAACTGCTGGGCGCGGACGTCGACGTCCGGATGGAGCTGAACGGAAAGCGCAGCATCATGCTCGTCAAAGGCGACCGGACGGCGGAACTGACGATCGGATCGAAGATCATGATCGTGAACGGCGTCGAAACGGAACTGCCCGCGGCGCCGGCATGGCGCAGCGGCACCGCGATGGCGCCGCTGCGCGCCGTCGCCGAAGCGTTCGGCGAATCCGTCGTCTGGGAAGCCGGCTCGAATACCGCGCACATCGGGCGCACACCCGAGCTGCCGGTCGTCGGTTCGCTGGAGAAGCTGCGCGAACTGCTGGCGGAGGCCGGGACGTCGATTATCCGGTTTCCCACGGCGATGGCCGTGCTCGGGGATGCAAGAATCGCGGCCGTAGTCGATCAAAAAGGCTCCGCCGATGCCTCAAGCGGCGCATCCCCGTCCGCGGGTGCCGGCTATGCGGGTGCCGACTATTCGAAGACGAATGTGCAGGTTGAAGGCGTCGATGAGGCGGATTGGGCGAAAACGGACGGCCGGTTCATCTATCAGCTCAGCGGGGGCCGCGTCCTGATCGCCGATATCCGGAATCCCGAATCGCCGCGGCTGGCCGCCGTACTGGACTACGCCGACGACAAGCACCGGTTCCGTCCGCAGGAGCTGTATGTCTCCGGCGGCAGGCTGGTCGTCATCGGAACGGCGTACCGGCAGAACGAGGCGCAGTCGGACCCGGCCTACGAAACGCAGCGGGATCTCGACGCGAAATCCAAGGAGATCATGATCTGGCCGCCGATTCAGGATCTGTCGTTCACCGCGGCCAGGGTCTATGAGCTGGATGGCAGCGGCGCGCCCCTCCTGGTGCGTGAACTGGAAATCGAGGGCCGCCATGTCACCTCCCGCATGGTCGGCAGCGCATTATATCTGGTGGCGAACAAGTACAACCCTGTCTATCCGCTTCTTGATCCCGAGACGGAACTGCGGCCGCAGGACTTCGAACCGGTATGGCGGGACACCGCCGGTTCGGATGAACCGAAGAGCATTCCGCTGAACCGGATTCACTATTTCCCGGACTCGCCGGAGAGCGGCACGCTGCTCATCGGCGCGGTCGATCTGGACGATTCCGGCGCGCCCATGCAGGTATCGGCCTATCTCGGTTCCGCCGGCACGGTCTACGCATCGGCGGAGAATCTGTACATTGCGGTTGCGAAGCACGACTGGCCGACGGATAGCTCCGGCGCCCCGAACCGGTCCGTTCAGCCGAAACTGCAGACGGATCTGTACAAATTCCGGCTGGACGGCGGCTCCGCAATCTATGCCGGCCAGGGCAGCGTGCCCGGTCATGTGCTGAACCAGTTCTCCATGGACGAATACGGCGGCCATTTCCGGATCGCGACGACTTCGGGCCATATGTGGGCGGAAGGCGATAATATTTCGAAGAACAATCTGTATGTGCTCGACGAATGGCTGAGGACGGTCGGCCGCCTCGAGGATCTCGCGCCGGGCGAACGCATCTATTCCGTGCGCTTCATGGGCAGCCGCGCATACATGGTCACGTTCCGCAACGTCGACCCGCTGTTCGCGATCGATCTGTCCGATCCGAAGCAGCCGGCTGTGCTCGGCCAGTTGAAAATCCCGGGCTACAGCGACTATCTTCACCCCTATGACGAAAACCATCTGATCGGGTTCGGCAAGGAGACGATCGAGATTGCGCCGCGCGACGGCCGCGGCGAACCGACCGCCTACTATCTCGGGATGAAGCTGTCGCTGTTCGATGTGACCGACGTGTCGAAGCCGATCGAGAAGTTCAAGGAAGTGATCGGCGACCGCGGCACCCACTCGGAGGTGCTGCAAGACCACAAAGCGCTGCTGTTCGACCGCGAAAGAGGGCTGATGGCGTTCCCGGTCGAACTGGCGGAGGTGAAAGAGGGGGCGCAGCGGGACGGCTACGACATCCCGCCGCACGGCGAATTCACCTGGCAGGGCGCCTATGTCTATCAGATCGATCCGGAGAACGGGTTCAGGCTCAAGGGACGGATCACGCATCTGTCCGAACAAGATCTGCTGAAATCCGGGCAATACGGATACGACTATACGAAAGCGGTGCGGCGGATTCTGTACGCCGGCGATACGCTGTACACCCTGTCCGATGCGATGCTGAAAGCAAGCGCGACGGATACGCTGGCGGAACGCGGAACGCTCCGCTATCCCGAGCCGAAACCGCCCGAAGCCATCGCCTACCCGGCTGATCCGATCCGCATCATGCGCTGAAATCCCCGCAACATGACAGCAGGGCTGCAATCCGGATGCGCGGCCATCGCGGCATTCGGAACGCAGCCCTGTTCTTCAGTTCGTAATCAGCAGCACAATGTCCTCGAACGAATCGCGGCCCTCGGCCGCCAGCTCGAGCAGGAAATCGACGCGGTAGCTGGAGACGAATTCATAGTTCTTCGTGTAGCATTGGACCAGTTCGACGGCCGTCTCCGGCGTCAGCTCCCCGCGATGCGCGGCGATGCCGGTCAGATGCAGCTTGATCATCGCGAAATCGACGGCAAGCGTCCGGTACAGCGTGCCGATGCGCTGACCGCTCCTCAGACCCGGCAGAAACGTGCCGTACACCTGATTGACCGCATAATTCTCGAAGAAATGGCCGCAGCGCGCGATGAACGGCGCCACATGCGCGGCGAACGTCTCCTCGTAATGACGGACGACCTGATCCGCGGCTTCGCCGCGCTGCGTCATGCCGCGCACATACTCGGCGACGCACCGTTCGTAGCGGCGGTTCCAGATCGTCCCTTCCAGCCGGCGCATCAGATAGCCGTTCAACATCCGGATCTGGAACGCCGTGTCGCGCGGGAAGGCGGCGTACTCGCGCAGATCCGGGTTGTCGGCGAGCCCGCCCGCCGCCTCGGCTTCGAAATCGGCGAGAAACGCCGGAATCGCCTCCGGATCGCCGACCGCGGCGAGGCGATCGAGCTCCTCGCACATGAGGCCGAGCAGGATGAGCCGATGTGGGAAGGCGTAGCGCCGCATTTTCAGCATGCGGATGATCGCGCCGCGGATCACCGCCGCATGCGGCATATGCCGCGCCGTGGACGGCGGACGGTTCACGCTCAGGTTCGGCGTGTGCACGTCGTCCGAGGTGACGAATTCGCAGGCGTCTTCATGGAGCAGCGCAAGCCGGGCCGCTTCCGGGCAGGAGAGCGCCGCCGAAATTTCGAGCGTGCCGCCTTCGGCGTTCACCTTGCGCGGATAAGTGGCGCAGGTCGCGCTGAGCATCGCTTCGCCGTGCTTCGCCTGGATCGTGCACAGTCCGTCGTCTCCGAGCATGGCGCAATGGCCGGTTGCGGGATTCAGCTCGAACGATGCGTAATCGCGGTCGGTGCCTTCCGTCTTCAAAACGAGCTTCGACAGAATGCGCCGGCGCTCATGCTCGTCCTCGATGGCCCGATACCGGTCATACGCCCGCCGGTCGATACTGATGCCCCACCACGCGCAGCATGTGTCTTCGCAGGCCGGCCCGATGCACCGGAACCGCTCCATGTAGCGCGGCATTTCATACCGTGTCTTCATGTCCTCTCCTCTTGCGATGCGAAGTAATCCTCCAGCCCCTGCGCAATCGCCCGTGCCGCCGCGAGCTGGTAGCTTTCCGTCCGCGCCAGCCCTTCGTCCCGCTCATTCGTCAGAAAACCGAGCTCGAGAAGCACGGCCGGCAGGCTGTTCTCGCGCACGACATGGAAATTGCCGAACGAGATGCCGTTGCTGGCGAGACCGAGCCCGCCTTCGGCCAGCCGATGCTCGATCGCGGCGGCCAGCGGCTTGTCCTTCCCGGCGCTGTAGTAGAATGTCAGAATGCCCGAAGCCTTCGTCTCGGCCGAGTTGTAGTGGATGCTGACGAACGCATCGCCGCCGGACCGTGCGGCGATCTCGACCCGCTCCTGCAGGGACGGCTTCTCTTCGTCCGCCGCCCGCGTCATGACGATAACGGCGCCGCGAAGCTCCAGCTCCCGCTTCAGCAGAAGCGCGGTGGACAGGTTCAGCGTCTTCTCGTATGTACCGTAGGTGGTGCCGATCGTGCCGGAATCGTTCCCCCCGTGTCCGGGATCGACGACGATGACCCGTCCCCGCAGCGCATCGCCGGCCGGCTCACCGTCCGTCCGAAATCCGATGTAGGCGGCCGCGATCCAGCCGGCCAGTCCGCTCTCCGTCTCGATGCGGTACCACTCGCCTTCGCTCGCGATCACCGACACCCGGTCGCCCCGGTTCAGATGGCCTTCGATCTCGTAGTCGGTCCCCGGCCCCGTCCGGACCCGCACGGCATCGCCCAGCACATGGCCGGTGCGCACGGCGTTATCCGCCGTCTCGGTCTCCACCGGCTTCCGGGACGCTGTGCCGCGGATGCCCCGGCCGATCGCCTTCGGATTGGACGGGGGCGGCGCGGCGTCCGTCAACCCGTCCTCATCCGGCCCGGTGACGGTGCCGTCATCCGCCGGCTGCAGATAGTCCGAATGCGCCCATCCGGTCAGTTCGCCCGCCCGGACCCGGAACCATTCGCCCGATTCTTCAAGCTTCTCCACCACCGCGCCCTGCTTGAGCTTGCCGATCACCGGCGCGGTGAGCGACGGCTCGCCGCGCACGTTGAGAATATCCGCCGTCACCGTGTAACGGGATACCGCCGCGGACGCGGAGTTTGCCGATGCCGGAGATTCCGCGCCAGGCGCCGCATCCGCCGGCAGCCCGAGAACGGCTGCAAGGCAGCAGGCCGCCGCAACAAGAAACACTCTGATCATGGACACCCCGCCATCAGTCGACAAAATGATAGCTCTATTATAGCAGTCCGCCTCCAAATTCCGCCATCATTCCGATAGAAATAGAATAAAAGTCGGCGGCCGCGGCCGGAGCGGGCGGTTTCCCGGCTGCCCCGGTTCCGACCGCTTCGGACTACAACCGCCGATTGTAGAGATAGGTGCCGACCAGCGCGGCCGCTCCGATCAGCGCCAGTGCACCGCCGATGGCGTATGCGTGGCCCGCGCCGAACAGCTGGATGGCGTAGCCGCCGGCGGCGTTGCCGACAAGGCCGCCCAGACCGGCGAAGGTGACCGCGAACGCCGACTGTCCGGTCGCCCGCAGCTCGGCGGGCACAATCGTCATCATATAATGAATGGTCGCCAGGAAGAACAGCGGGAACGTCGCGCCGTGTAGCACCTGGGCGGCGATCAGGACGGCCGCGCTGTCCGTCGCGCTGTAGATGAACCAGCGGATTGAATAGATGACCGCCGCGATGGTCATGATGCCGATGGCATTCCATCTGCGGAACAGCCGGCCCGCGAACATCATGGCCGGTATGGTGCTCATCGTGCCGAAGAACCACGCGATGCCGATGATCGATTCCGGCGCCTCAAGCTCCTTCAGGTAAAGCGACAGCATCGAATCGTTCATCCTGTGCGGAATGCCGACGATGAGCACGATGAGCAGCAGCCACAGCAGACGCCGCTGCATGAACAGCTTGCCGAGCGCCTTCAGATTGACCGGCGTCGGCGTCACCTTCGATTCGCGCAGCTGCAGCGCCGCCATGACGGCAATGGCACCGCACGACAGAAAAATGATCCACAGCTTGTCGATGCCGACCGCTTTGACGAGATACCCGACCGAAAGCGCCGATACGCCGACGCCGATTTCGCCCCAGACGCGCATGCGCCCGAACTCCCGGCGATGTTCCTGCGCGTAGGAGAGGCTGAGCGCTTCGGCGAGCGGCCCGATCGGGCTGCAGAAGAACATGTAGCACGCGTACATCACGATGATGAGCAGCAGATGCTCCATGGCGAACAGACCGGTGCTGGCGGTCAGGCAGCAGATAAGCAGCAGGAGCAGGATGCGTTTGACCGTTTTCTTCTTGTCGCTGATATATCCCCAGAAAGGCTGCGAGACGATCGAGACCAGGGCGCCGACGGCCATGATCGTGCCGATCTGGCCCGCTTCGAACCCCTTGTGCAAAAGATAAGGCGTCAGATAGAAGCTGACGACGCCGAACATGCCGAATACGATAAACATGAACAACGAGATGCGAAACATGTCCAAAAGGCCTCCCGAAAGCTGACGAACCTTGACGCACACAAGCTCTATCGTATCACAGCCGGATTGATCGAAATAGTCAGCCATTTGATATTTCGGCTGAAAAACGCAAAGAAAAAAACGGGAGCATTGTCTCCCGTCCGCAGGGCGCCCGCCAGCGCCCATAAAGATCTTCCAAACAAAACAAAAGAGACTTCCGGCTTTTCCGCCGAAAGTCCCTGCATGCGATGCGTCAGCCGAAAGGCGCCGGCGATGCGCGGCGAATCGCCATCGCCTTCACACCATCAATTCGCAGATGTCGTTCGCGAAGGCAACCGGATCTTCGACCGGCAAGCCCTCAATCAGAAGCGCCTGATTGAACAGCAGGTTCGTGTAGCGCCGCAGCGAATCGCCGCCGGCGGCATGGGCGCGCTTCAGCGACTCGTACACATTGTGGCCTGTGTTGATCTCGAGCACCTTGTCCGCCCGCACGTCCTTGCCGTGCGGCGTCTGGCGCAGCACCTTCTCCATCTCGATCGACAGCTCGCCTTCCGCGGTCAGACAGACCGGATGGGACTTCAGCCGCTTCGACGCCCGGACGTCCTTCACCTTGTCGCCAAGCACTTCCTTCATCGCCTTGAACAGCTCCTGCTGCTCCTTCGCTTCCGCGTCGGACGGCTTGTCCTGTTCATCCGGCTCGATGCCGAGATCGCCGCCGGAGATGGAGCGGAACTCCTTGTCCTTGTATTTCTGAAGCACCTTGACCGCGAACTCGTCGACATCCTCCGTGAGGTACAGCAGCTCGTACCCTTTGCCCAGCACGAGCTCGGCTTGCGGTAGCTTGTCGATCCGCTCGACCGATTCACCCGCCGCATAGTAGATGTATTTCTGATCTTCGGGCATGCGCGAGACATATTCGTCCAGCGTGACGAGCTTCTTCTCCTTCGACGAGCGGAAGAGGAGCAGATCCTGCAGGTCTTCCCGGTTCGCGCCGAATTCGTTGTAGACGCCGAACTTGAGCTGGCGGCCGAAGGCGGTGAAGAACTTCTCGTATTTCTCCCGGTCGTCCTTCAGCAGCGACAGCAGATGGCTCTTGATCCGGTTCCGGATGTTCTTCGCGATCTGCTTGAGCTGGCGGTCGTGCTGCAGCATTTCCCTGGAAATGTTCAGCGACAGATCCTCGGACTCGACCATCCCTTTGACGAAGCTGAAATGGTCGGGCAGCAGGTCCGGGCACTTGTTCATGATGAGCACGCCGCTTGAGTACAGCTCGAGGCCCTTCTCGTATTCCTTCGTGTAGTAATCGAAGGGGGCCTGTTCCGGAATGAACAGGATCGCGTTGTAGACGACGGCGCCGTCCGCGCTGATGTGCAGATACGTGAGCGGTTTGTCGAAGCCGTACCGTTTTTCAAAATAGAAGTTCTCGTAGTCCTCGGGCTTCAGCTCGCTCTTGTTCCGGCGCCAGATCGGCACCATGCTGTTGATCGTCTCTTCGGTCTTGTATTCCTCGTATTCGTTCTCCGTGCCTTCCTTCTTCCGCGTGCGGGTGACGTCCATCTTGATCGGATAGCGGATGAAGTCGGAATACTTTTTGATGATTTGCCGCAGCCGGTATTCTTCGAGAAACTCGTCGTAGTTGTCCTCGTCGGTGTTCGCCTTGATTTTCAGGATGATGTCGGTGCCGACCTTGTCCTTCTCCCAGGGCTCGACCGTGAAGCCGTCCGCGCCGGACGACTCCCATTTGAACGCCTTGTCGCTGCCGAGCGCCCGGCTGATGACGGTCACCGTCTCCGCAACCATGAACGCCGAATAGAAACCGACGCCGAACTGGCCGATGATATTGTGGCCGTCCTTCGCCTCGAACTGCTGCTTGAACGCGAGCGAGCCGCTCTTCGCGATGACGCCGAGATTGTTCACCAGCTCTTCCTCGGTCATGCCGATGCCCGTGTCGGAGATCGTCAGCGTCCGGTTCGCCTTGTCCGGCACGATTTTGATATAGTAGTCGTCCTTGTTGAACGTCAGGCTGTCATCCGTGAGCGCCTTGTAGTAGATCTTGTCGATTGCGTCGCTGGCGTTGGAGATCAGCTCCCGGAGGAAGATCTCCCGCTGCGTGTAGATCGCACCTATCATCAGCTCAAGCAGCCTTTTCGATTCGGCCTGAAACTCCTGTTTCACCGCCATGCGCATGGCCCCTTTCCGATCATGGTGTAAAAAAATGAAACAGCCTCCCGCAAGACTTCGGCGCCAGAGCCGAAACCATGGCGTGCCGTGCGGGAATGCCGTTTAATGCAAGGTGTTAGCACTCTGATCTCGAGAGTGCCAATTTCTATATATCATACTTGTTTTCGGAGTGTCAACGCGGGGTGACAAGAATGATCTTAGCTAATTCTATATTGATATTAGCTAATTTTACAGGTATCATATAAAAAACATTGGCGATTCGGAGGGGTGTCGATATGCGGGTGCCTTCCACGGAACTGCAGAACAACTTCGGCCGCTATCTGAAATTTGCCGAGGCGGGCGAAGAAATCATCGTGACGAAGAACGGCCGGGACGCGGCCAGACTGATGCGGATCGAGCCTTCCGACTCCGTCGTTCGCGAGCATGCGTATTCTTACCGCCCGAAGAGCGAATGGGTGACCTATGAGGAGTACTTGAATCTCGTCGAGCAATCGGAGCAGCGGTACGAACTGATCGACGGCGTGTTGTACAATCTGGCCTCGCCGTCGTATGCGCATCAGGAGGCGGTCAGCGAATTGCTTGCGAGGTTTCGCCAATGGTTCAAAGGCAAGCCCTGCGTCCCGCTGACCTCTCCGTTCGACGTCACCTTGAAGAAGGCGGAGGACAACATCTGCGTCGTGCAGCCCGATCTGCTGGTCATCTGCGACAGGGAGAACATTGACGAGCAGGGCAAGTACCACGGCGTGCCGGCGCTGGTCGTCGAAGTGCTGTCCCCTTCGACGTCCGGCAAAGACCTCACCAAGAAGACGGAACTGTACATGGTGTGCGGCGTGCGGGAGTATTGGGTCGTCGATCCGAAGAGCCGGACCGTTACGGTCTATGTTTTCGGACAAGGCGACATCGCGGATTATGTGGTTTACAGCAAGGATGACGAGGTGCGGTCGGTGACCTTCGAAGGTTTGGGCGTGCCGCTGGCGGAGTTGTTTGAGTAGAAATCGGGGCAAAGGTCGCCCTGACGGTGCAAATCAGAACGCTCCGTTTCGTCAGAAATTCGATTGATGCCGCTCGCGGAGAAATAACGATATGCAGTTTCGTTGGAACTTTCACCTGTGGAGCATACATCGTCATCTTGCCATCCACCGGTTTTCTGCGATACAGTCAAGCTGACGAAGGTGGAAATGATCGCTGCTTGCGGAAAGGAGCATCCCGATGCATCTCGTCACGGCTGAAGAAATGCGCGCGCTCGATCGCTATGTCATCGAGCAGATCGGCTTGCCCGCGGCGGTGCTGATGGAGAACGCCGCCCGCGCGGTGGCGGAAGCGGCGATGGCGCTGGGAGCGGAATGGTACGGAGCTGCGGATGGCCGGGGCGGCCTGGCCGCGGGCGGCAGTGCGGCTGCGGGCGGAGCCGGGAGTGCTGCCGGTGGAAGCGGCGCGGGCGGAGGCAAGGTTGCCGGCAACGGTGGGGCGCCGCACGGCCGGCCGCTGCGATGGCTCGTGCTCGCTGGCAAGGGCAACAACGGCGGCGACGGCATCGCCGCGGCGCGCCATCTGCTCGAGATGGACGCGGAAGCGTCGATTCTGTACGCCGAGCCGCCCGAGCGGCTGACCGGCGACGCCGCCCTGCAGCGCGACGCGGCCGCGAGGCTCGGCATTCCGGCGTCCGTCTACGCGCCGGGCGCCGTCGATTGGGGCAGCTTCGACGGCGTCATCGACGCGCTGCTCGGGACGGGCTCGCGCGGCGCGCCGCGCGAGCCGTACGCGTCCTTGATACGCGAGGCGAACGCGAGCCGGCTGCCGATCGTGGCGGCGGACATCCCGAGCGGGCTCGACGCCGACACCGGCGCCGTGCACGAGCCTTGCATCCGCGCCGCCCGCACGGTCGCGCTCGCGTTCATGAAGCGCGGGCTCGCGCTTTATCCGGGCGCGGAATACGCAGGCGCCGTCACGGTGGCGCCGATCGGCATCCCCGCCCGGCTGGCGGACGCGCACGGCGTCCGCGTGTATCGCCTCGACGAGGCTGCCGTGCGCAGCCGGCTCGGCGTCGACCCGGCGCGGCCGAGGCGCGCGGACACGCACAAGGGCACCTACGGCCGCGTCCTCGTCGCGGCGGGATCGCCGCGCATGGCCGGGGCCGGCCTCTTGTGCGTGCGGGCCGCGCTGCGCGCGGGCTGCGGGCTCGCGGCGTGGGCGCTGCCCGCCGGGCTGGCGGCCGCGGTGACCGGCCGCGCGCCGGAGGCGATGCTGGCGCCGCTCGCCGACGGCGGCCGGGGCGACTGGTCCGGCGTCGCCCCGGAGGCGCTGGCAGCCGAGCTGGCCGGCACGGACGCGCTCGTGCTCGGGCCGGGGCTCGGCCGCTTCGCCGGCGACGCCGCCTGGCTGCGGCGCGTCTGGGACGCGGCCTGCGGAGCCGCGGGCGGCACCGGCGCCGGGCGCGCCGTGCCGTTCGTGCTCGACGCCGACGCGCTGAACATGCTGGCGGAGGCGGACGACTTCGCCGCCTGGCCGGGACGGCCGGCTGACAGCCCGGCCGTCCTGACGCCGCATCCCGGCGAGATGGCGCGCCTCGCCCGCACGAGCACCGCCGAAGTGCAGCGCGACCGGATCGGCATCGCCCGCCATTACGCGACGCGCCACGGCGTCGTGCTCGTGCTGAAAGGCGCAGCCACCGTCACCGCGCTGCCGGACGGCACGGTGTACGTGAACACGACCGGCAATCCCGGCATGGCGACCGGCGGCAGCGGCGATGTGCTCGCGGGCATCATCGGCAGCCTGCTCGCCCAGGGCATGCCGCCCGGCACCGCCGCCGCCTTCGGCGTCTGGCTGCACGGCGCGGCCGGCGACCGCGCGGCCGCGGCCCGTCCGTCCCAGGCGTCGCTGCTGGCCGGCGACATCATCGAATATCTATAGCATGAACCCTCTGATTCCCGATCCCGAAGGAGGCCTGTCCATGCGCAGCATCCGCGCTCTGTTTGATCAGTTGTATTGGGCCGACAAGCGTCTGCTCGCGACGCTCGAGGCAGCGGGCCATCCGCCTGCCGCCGCCATCCGTCTGTTCGACCATATCCTGAACGCCGAACGGGTCTGGCTGACCCGGCTCGAAGGCCGCGACAGCTCGCATCTGCCGATCTGGACATCGCCGGACAGCCTCGACGGGATGCGGGAACGGATCGAAGCGCTCCGTGCGGCTTTCGGACGCTTCCTGTCCGCGCTCGACGACGCCGCGCTGGATGCGGTGCTCGAATACCGGAACCAGTCCGGCGTCCCCTTCCGCAACAAGGTGCGCGACATTCTGCTGCACGTCGCCCTGCACGGACAATACCACCGCGGGCAGATCAACCAACTGCTGCGCGGCGCGGGCCTTGAGCCGATCAACGTCGACTACATCATGTTCGCACGCGAACCGTAAAAAAGGAGATCACAACCATGAGCCAAGCCGAAGTACGGGGAAAATGGGCGCTGGTCACGGGCGCCAGCCGCGGGATCGGATACCGGATTGCCAAATTCATGGCGCAGCAGGGCTGCAACCTGATCCTGCACAGCCGCAGCCTGGAGCACACGCGGAAGATTGAAGAGGAAGTCAGGGCATTGGGCGTGGAGGCGTACAGCGTGGCGGCGGAGCTCGCCAACCTGGACGAAGTGGCCGCGATGCTCGATGCGATCGAGGCGAAAGGCACGCCGGTCGACATCGTGTTCAATAACGCGGCCGTGCAGATCGCCTACCGGAAAGATTACTACAATACGCCGGTCGAAGATTTTGAAGTCAGCTTCCGCATCAACTTCATCTCGGCCGTGATGATTGCGAACCGCTTCATTCCGAAGATGATCGAGCGCGGCTTCGGCCGGGTCATCAACGTGACGAGCGGCATCCGGAACGAGCCGGAGCAGTCGGCCTATGCCGCCAGCAAAGCGGCGCTGGACAAATGGACGAAGGATCTCGCGTCCCGCCTGGACGGAACCGACGTCATCATCAGCCTGACCGATCCGGGCTGGTGCCGGACCGATCTCGGCGGACCGAATGCCCCGAACGATCCGGACACCGTCATTCCGGGCATCTGCGTCGGCGCTTTCGTGAACGACGGCAAAAGCGGCCGCTTCCTGCATGCGCAATCGTTCACCGGCATGACGCTGGAGGAAGCCGTCGCCAAGGCGCATACGATGGAGCCGACGCCTTACGTCATCTGATTGCTCTGACGCTCACATTTTTTTCTCCGCAAGCCGCAAATACAGCACATAGAGCACGCCGCCGTACACCAGGGGCCAGATCCAGACGGCGGCGTTCTGCATGCTCAAGTCCGCGTCCGGGTTGATCAGACGGTCGACCACCGGCGCGACAGGCGGCAGCGGGATGAACAGCGGCGCGAAACCGCCGCCGATCTCCTTCAGAATGCCGTCGCGCGCAATCGACAGAATCAGGACGAGCAGCAGCATCGCGGCGGTCAGGCTGCCTTTCCGGATGACAGGCTGACTCAGAATCAGCGCCGCAAGTCCCCCCAGCACCGCCAGCTCGACGTGCGCGAGCAGCGCCGTCAGCCACTCGCCGGCACGCACGCGCTCGTCGAAACTGCCCGCGGCAACCGGATAGATGAGCGCCGCCAGGCTGAGCAGCAGCCCGCATGCGAATACGGCCATCGTCTTGCCGATCAGATACTTCCGCACGCTCCCCGTGTGGACGGCGGCGATATGCTCCTGCGCTTCTCCGATCGCGCCGCAAAAGCCTGTCCCGATCCAGGCGGACACGAAATACAGCAGGACGGACGAAGCCGCGTAACTCCCCATCACCGGATTCGGACGTGCGGTGTAGAGCAGCATGAGGCCGAGCAAGAAGACCAATAGCGGTGGAAAATACCGATGCGACCGCAAGAAGACTGCCAGCAGATACGATACCAGACGCGGGAACAACCTAATTGACCCCCCATTGATTGCAAATCCAGTCCGACGTTTCCGCCTGAGCCGCCGCGCCGGCGCCCCGCTCCTGCAGCTCCTCGAGCCTTCCATACCGGATCACCACGGTCCGGTCGGCCCAGGCGTCCGCGAATTCCGGTTCGTGGCCCGTCATGACGATGGCCGCTCCTTCCTGCTTGAACTTCGCAAGCAGCCGGGCGAAATCCGCCTGCGAGCCGGCATCCAGCCCGGACAGCGGCTCGTCCAGAACGAGCACGTCGGGACGGGCAAGCACCGCCTGCATCAGGTTGACTTTCTGCGTCATGCCTTTCGAGAAGTGTGTAATCGGTCCGGCGGCATGCAGTTGGAACAGATCCATCAGTTCCTGAATGCGCCGCTCAAGCTCCGGCTTCGGGATGCGCCGGATGCGGCCCAGATGGGCCAAATATTCCTCCGCCCGGAAGCGGACCGGGGGGAAGCGCTCCGGCGCATAGCCGACGGTCAGTTCCGGGGCGCGGCGGACTGCGCCGGCGGAAGGCCGGGTGATGCCCGCGATCAGTTTCAGCAAAGTCGTCTTGCCCGAGCCGTTGCGGCCGCGGATCGCCAGACCTTGTCCGCGATAAACGGCGAGGTCGACCTGCTGCACGACCGGCCTCCCCGCCGCATACCATTTTCCGACATTCCGCAGTTCGATCAAGGCTTCCATGGTTCCTCCCGATCCAACATCGATTGGCCTGTCTCGTTGGGAACAGCATACCAACAGAACGAAGATTTGTCACTTTCCTGTCGGCAAATCGCTGCCTTGGGCCAGCCCCGATCCGACAGTCATTGCGCGCCGGACATGCTAAGATCATAACTCGACTACACCCGAACAGGAGCGATTGCAATGGAGCTTATTCTGGACCAGCCGTTTACGCACGAGACGATCGGGTTGGACGGGTTTGCTTTCGTCCGGTGTGCATTTGAAGACTGCGTCATCATGATCCGGTCGGAGGGGTATGAACTCGAGCAGTGCACGTTCCGGAATGTGAAGATTTTGATCAGCCCGGAGGTGTCCATCAAGGAGCTGGCGCGGCGACTGGCCTCCTGCCGCTGCGAGAACACGGTCTGCCTGTGGAATCCGGAAGGGGCGGTCACGGCGATGGCGTGAAGCTGTTGAAACGGCATGTGCGATGCGGTTATGATCGTCGTATGAATCCCTTTCCAACATCAGGAGCAACCCATGAAAAAGGTAAACGTTGCAGGCGCCGTCATCTTCAATGAAAAAAACGAAATTCTGTGCGCGCAAAGGTCCCCGTCGATGTCGCTGCCCGGATTGTGGGAGTTCCCCGGCGGCAAGATCGAGCCGGGCGAATCGCCGGAACAATGCCTGGTCCGGGAGATCCGGGAAGAACTGGACTGCCTGATCGAAGTCCATGAGCGGATTGCCGATGCGACCCATTCATACCCGAATCTTGTGGTAAGGCTCATCACGTACAAGGCCAAAATCATGGAGGGAGCCCCGGCGCCGAAAGAACACGCGCAACTGGTCTGGCTCCCTCTCTCCGAAATTGCCTCCCTGGACTGGGCCCCGGCCGACATCCCGACCGTGCGGGCGCTGCTCTCGGGATTTCAGAATAATGTTTGATCCATTTCCCTGAAAGCTTCAAGCTCATCTTCAAAATATTTATCTTCAGCATCAATCGAGCCCGTGATATCCAAATCTTTGAAGAATTTCAAACTGAGGCTCATCAGCCATAGTCGGCGCACTCCCGCAAAGAACGGGACAGCCGTCATATCGTTTGCCTGAACTTTTCGAACGCTTTGGTAGCCTGCCAAAAAAGCATTCCACTTCATGGCAACCTGTTGTTCTCCATCTACGCAAGATGGGAAACGTTGTTCCAGCGCAAATCTGAACACGGCGAGAATATAGGCTCTCCAACCGAATCCGCAAAGATCAAAATCGAAATGCGTAATATGATCGCCCAGCATGTGGGCGTTATAGCCGTGCAAATCCCGTGGCATATGCCCCAATCCAAACCTCCCACCCGATCAATCGCTTCTTTCAACTTGGTTCCGACGCGAAAAACAAGCTGATAATCATCAGGACGATGAACCATACAGGCTCGAATAACTTGCAGCGGTTGATCAACCAGGTATTCCAGATCCAGATGCGGCCTGCTGTGACGGGTTTGAAAAGTAGCCGAACCTGCATGGATTTGGGCAGCTTCCTTGCCATACTTGAAACATATGTCTTCAGCGTTCAAGTCGAGCGCGCTGCCTTCGGCAAGCGTAAAAAGGACGCCAAACCGTCTGCCTTCCGGAGCGGAAAGTTCATTAACATATTCGTTTCCGGTTGTGGCAACCGGAATCGACACGCTCACACCATTGGCATGCAAAAATCTCAACAGGTCAATTTCAAATGAGACATCGCAAAGGCTGTCTCGCCATCCGCTGCGGTAAACCCTGTAGATGTACTTACGGGTCAAGGTTTCGACAAGGTAGGAATCATTCATGCCCCTGTGCATGAAGACACACCGCAACACTTTGCCAATGTCATAGTTTCGGCTGATGTATTCGCCCAAATCCCTTTCCCTGAAGGTTGAATAGGATACCGGCAACATGGCTTTACCTTCCATCCTACCTGCACACCACCCGCTGCGACCCGATGTCCGCGAAAATTTCCATCCCGTCCGTCCGCGCCACGTGAACAACCCCTTCGAACGGCACCGCGTCCGGCACCAGTTCGATCAGCATGTTGGGCTGCGCCAGCACGCGCTCCGGATGCCAGATGACGTCCGGCTCGCCCGGCATCAGCGCCGTATAGAAGATGCCCGCTTCCACGAGATCGAGGAAGAAATGGCTGCCGTACGACAGCTCGGGCGCGATGCCGGATTCCTCAGGCGCCACTTCGCAAAGCACCGTCATGTGGCACAGCTCCGCAAAATGAACCGGCACGCCGAGCGACGGCGTCGTCGTCCCCCACCGTCCCGGCCCGATCAGCATCGTCTGTCTGCCCTTGAGCGCCTTGTTGATCCGGCCGATCAGCCGGGCGACCGCGTATTTGCCCTGCTCGGGCAGCGCGAGATAGCGGTACGGCCGCACGAATACGACATGGTCGATCGGCAGCCGGACGTTGCCGCCCATGAAGCCGCCGCGGGACGCGAAGAAACAATCGTCCGACGGCTCGGGCAGTTCGACCGGCCGCCCGAGGCCGCGCGTCTGCAGCGGCCGGCATTGCAGCAGGTTGACGCGGTACGCTCCGTCCGGCGTGAAGTTGACCGTGAACTCGATGTCGACGGGGTACTCGTACACGGCGGCGAGCTGCGCCAGCATCTCCCGCATGAACGACGGAAAATCGGTCCGCTCCAGCAGCCCGCGGAAATCGACGATATACGGCGCCGGCCGGTCCGTCAGCCCGAGCTCGCGCATGCGCGCGGCCGCTTCGTCATCCGGTGCGGCGATGAGCGATCGGTCGGCCTTGATGCCGCCCGCGAGCACGACGTCCGCATCCCGCGAGACCAGCGCGCCCTCCCGGAACGACAGCAGGTCGACTTCATGCTGCATGTATTTGCGCCGGTCGCCGGCATGCATCGGCGGCTGGCGCTTCGGGTTATCCAGGCAGACGATCCGCGCGTAGTCGCCTTCGGTCCGGTCGACCGCCCGCGTCCCGAGCCCGAACACGAGCCGCAGCATGCCCGCGTTCATGTCGATGCCTTCCTCCCACACGTACAGGTTCGTCGAATGGCCGACGCCCGCCGCATGCGGGAAATAGCCGTCCCCGTGCTCGTCGCCGGACACCCGCTGCACGAGCAGCGCCATCTGCTCGTCCTCGCCCGCCAGCCCGCGGATTTGCCGATACACAAGCGCGTCCTCGTTCATCGCGCTGGCGTAGACGGTCCGCACCGCCTGCTCGAACGCTTCATACCGCTCTTCCGGCGTCCCCCGATTGACGCAGAAGACGCTCTCGTATTTGCCGGCGAACGCGTTCCCGTACTGGTCTTCCAGGAGCGAGCTGGAGCGGACGATGATCGGGGACTGGCCGTAATGCTCGAGCATCCGCATGAACCGCTCGCGGATGTTGTCGGGGAACCGGCCCGTCAGCAGTTTCTCTCGGAGCTCGGCCGCGCAGCGGAAATAGCCTTCCTTCGTCTTCTGCCGCATGAACAGCTTCCACCAGCCGTTGTGAACGATGTACGTATAGAACACGTCCGAGCCGATGTACCAGGAATCGTGCGGCTCCAGCCGCGGCGCGAACCGGTCTCCTCCCGCCGCCTCCAGAATGCGCCGGGCGAGCAGCATGCCGACGCTCTTGCCGCCGATGAAGCCGCTGCCGATCTGGCGCTCCGCGACCCGGAGGACGTCCGCGAGCGCAAAGTAGCGGCCGCACAGCTTCAGCAGGCGCGCTTCGCGGCCGGCGAGCATCTTGAGCAGCCGCATCTTGACCCGCTCCTGCTGACCGGCAGGCGCATCCAGCGCCTCCTTCGCCTGCGCGAACATGACGTTCCAGTAGTCGAGCCGGTCCTCGCCGCGCGCGACCGCGGCGAACAGCTCGGCCGCCTCGGCGCTCGAGGTGATGCTGACGGCTTCGTCTCCGTCGATCCGATGCGGGAAGAACATGACGGGGGTGTAGCGGTTCCACGCTTTCAGCGGATGGATGTAGTCGCTGCCGCCGACCCGGTACACGTCGATCAGCAGCTGCGTCGTCTCGCGGATGCCCGCGATCGTCGCGAACGTATGGGCATTTCGGATGATGGCGAAGTAGGCCACGGTTTCGAGTTCATACAGGTAGGGGCAGGTGACGCGGAAGAAGTTGCCGATCATCAGGTCGGAATGCCAGTCGGCGAGCAGATCGGTCAGGCAGTCGAACACATAGAACGCCCGCCGGCCTTCCTTCTCGATCAGCCGGTGGACGGACGCGGCGAAGCGTTCGAATCCCCGGTCAGCCCTGAGCTCGATGATGACGGTGTCCGAATCCGGCGCAAACAGCGGATCGTGGCTGCCGAAACGGACGTAGATCAGTTTCCGTCCGTCCCGCTTCGCCTGCCCGGCGAACCGCGCGGCCAGTCTCCCGTATTGCCCGATCTCGTCGACTTGCCACACGACGTTGTCGCCGAGCCTCAGCCCGTCGACGACGTCGTCGATTCCCCTGATGCCGGTGCTGACGCGGTCGTGCATCATGCCGGAACACCTCAATACATCATTATCGATAATAAACAGCTCTATTTTCACAAATGGCGATCTTCGCACTCTGAACCGGAATCAATGTTGCTCGATTAATAAATGTTTCTGTACGATACGGATTATAATAGGCTTGCTGATAAGTCGGATCTATCGAAAGCGATTGTAAAGTTTCATCGTATTTTCCTACCACGAAAGCATGGACGTTTTTCTGGCGTTCTCGAAGTACTCTAGCTCTACCAGCTTGAGAAACTACAAATTGTACGTCATACAACACAATGCGATCAGTGTATCCTATAACCTTACGTGAGCGCCTGTCTCTAACGGAAAAGCAGTTTTTCACGACATGGTATGCAATGCGCAGGGTTTGATTTGGTAGTAGTAATTTCCGAAGCTCCGCGTTTTCACATATTGCACCGTCTTTCATTCCTACCCCGCCCTTTAACTGGATATACTAACCAGTATGCGGAGTAGCATAAACTTTATACTCAATCAATTTTGTTTTAGTAAAGAACAAAAATATCCAGTCCCCCTTTCCCATAGAGGCGATAAGGACTGGATTGCGAAATACGGTTGCTGTTAGACGGTGCACACACAAGGTACTGTATCATCAGGTTGCGTAAGAAATTTTTGAACTCCTTCTCGTTCCATTAGTTCTCGATATTCACGAAGGGTAAATGGCTTCCCGTTACGCGTTTTAAGAATCGAGACATCCTTATCGAAGTATCTTCGAAAGTTCTCTTCCATTTCTTCCTGTTCCCTATACACATCTGGCCAGGTTTTATAGAGATGTGCGTAGTGCTGCAGCCCGCCGCGTACACACCGTCCACCACAATTGGCGTGAGAGAACCCGAGCTCATACATGAGGGGGAGCCTAATTCCCCACTCTTCTTGTATAATCTTCTTTACGTCGATTTCCTCTTGAAATAATGTGATGAGAGGAAATCGTGTTTCAACGGGTTCCACGGGCACATGGGCATAAAAATTGCGCAGGTTTTCTGCCCGATGCTGCTCATGTCGACCAATGCCGAAATATAGAATGGGCTCCAGCCCATGTTCATCGCGAAGTTCTTCCAAAAATATTACAGTTTGTCGTACTTTTAATTCTTCTGAACATTTAGCAAGTCTTGAATTCCCCATATAACGGTAATCGTAAAATACTTGCTCCGGTGTCCGTCCATCCGTACGATATGTAATTTCCATCCCTAAATAATCTGCTACTTCATGCATAAATCGATAGTTGTCTTCATGTTCCCACAATGTGTTAGTAAAAAATAAAATACAATTTTCTTTACCATAAGTCTGCACCATATGATGTGCGACGAAGGCGGACGATGCTCCTCCGCTGAACATCGATACGTGTACCGGAGTCCGCGCCAACAGTTATCGCCTCCTCATGCATCATATTCTTGCATAATTTTCATCAGTAAGTGACGAATTTCCAAAGTTGTTAAGTCTCTACCCGCATATTTTAGCAGGTTCTTGACATTAGTATAAACGACTGTGGCCTTTTTAGATAGTTCTATTGGAGTATCCATTTCAAACTCAATTTGGGCTTCAGTAATGGTTGGAGCCTTCATCAACTGCCACTCATACTGGAATTGCTTTATAAATAACTCTTGTGTCGCATCCGACCATTCCGTGCGACTAACGCCAATGAGATGCTCCACTAGCCGGTCAATAGGACTAATTTCTAGATCATCCGGAACGGTCGATAATTTACTATTTGATCCAATTAATTCTATCTTATGCTTTTTAATCTCACTTAAAAAGTCGTTTATGGAAGGTTTAGTGACTATTTTGCATAGTTGACTCTCTAATTCGATCTCATTTGATTGTATAAAGCACTCCAACTCCTGTTTCGCAGCCTCAATGTCATCGACCATCGTAAGTAAGTTTCTCATATGTTTAAATGGATCTACTTCTGACGAACGAATAGCGGCTCGAATCTTCCGAGTCTGCTCCGATACTTGGTCCGTAATTAGAGTAAACTTCGGTAATGTACGAAGCCAGCGAAGTAATGCTTCGGACATATGCACAAAGCTAGAACTAGCTTCTGATGGAAAACTAAAAATATCACCAATGCGCAGTAACAGTTGTTTCTCCTCTCTTGTCATATCGTAGAAACGGTATTCGTAATTAGTCGAATTCTCAATCATTTCAATTATCGCCGCACCTGACAAGTGAGACGTTAGCATATCATGGGCGTAAAACATTAGCTGATTCCAAACATCTCTTAGGAGGGCAACAAACAATAAAGGGATGACCGGATTTCGAATACCGTAAGGCTCATCTTTAAATATGCGAATAAGGTCTGACAATCTTCCTACTGGTTGATGATGTAACATCTCCTTTAAATCATTCTGCAATTCACGTAGTGCGGCGTTGCAACTAATTCTTCCATCCTGATCATAGGCGTAATCATTGTTCTTTAGAACACTCACATAGATTAAATAATTGGGGCCATAACCTTGAATCCCCAACTGAGGCTCACTGGGTTGAGCGATCAAGCGATCAATTACATCAATTAAAGCTCTTCTTTGGATCGCTGAAATTCGTTTCCGGTTAAAAGCCTCATTTCGTATTGTTAATGTACGATGGAACTTTGCGTGCATTCTTTCAGTGATTAACTGTTCCAAGCCTTGAAGATTATTAATTTGACGCCGCTCTCCACTTACCCACCAATGCAATTCTTTGTAATTAAAGTATCGCTCAACAAATGTTGAAATCTTTACACTAGTCTCCTGTAGCAAGTATTGAAGTTCGTTCTTTATTCGACTATCTAATGACAGAAACTCCGTATCCGTAAGTAAACGTTTGACAGCATAAAATCTTTTCAAACTTGGTTGAATACTTTCAATCGTGAAAGTAGGTACAGCTATGATATGGGAATGATTTAGTTGACCACTGGTCTCGAAAAACTCATGTAATTGCTGTTCTTCAGTAAATACTGCAAAGAACACCAAATCGTCCGCATCAAAGGTCGCCAGTTTCTCTTGATCTGTTAAAGCTGATGCTTCAACAAAATGAAGATCAGCATAGCGTATCATGTCCACCGATTCGTTATATTCATATGGAAGGACATAAGAGTAAGGCATATGTTGTTCTAAGATGCTAATAAGACTCTCTGATTCAAGTGTGATCGTAGCCAATCGATCTTGTATAACTGCTTCTAAATCAACTGAGCTGCCATCAAAAAGCTCCCATTGATTGCGAATTTGATTAAATCTAGAGACTTTAGCAGCTGCAAGTTGATTTAGTGCATTTTCTACCAATTCTGCCGGAATTCCTAAAGCAAACGAAATAAATTCGGTAGTTAGTGGTTGCCTTTGGGTAAACCGAACAACAGACCAAAGTGTTATAAGTTCTACAATTCGAGATTGAATAGGATCTCGCTTGTCTATAAACGGCTCAACAATATGGTATAATGTCAAACTTGGCTGATCCCAAGTCTCAGCTTTAGCGAGTTCAAAAAAATGAAATAGTTTATCTACATAATAGTATCCTTGATCATGTTCAACATGTTCCCGAATACTATGACGACTATAATCCGTGAAAAAAGAAAAAAGCGTACGTTCGTTTTGACCAAAAATATTAGAAAGCTCTGGAAGTATTGCTACTCCCACGGGATGTAACGGGTACAATGATTTAAGGATATTTTGATCCAATTGATATGTGGTATATTCGGAGAACAACGGAAAACGTTGAAGTGTTTCTAACGATTCTAAATTCCCCGTCTTGGTTAGACTTAACGCATTGATGTCTGCTGCAGCTTGCTGAGCAAGCAACAAATAAGTTGCATTGTCATTTTCTAAAGTATAAGAGCGAAAACGTTTCTCTACCTTTTCAAATTCTGTGCGAATTGATTCACGACTATTCACTGCATAATGCCGGATATACCGGTGTCCAACAAGCAGCAACTGCATATTCTCTGTGTGATTAGAATACTCTGCAAGATCTTGTAAATCTTGCATGTTACGTAACGCATCAGACCCTTCAAGCGTTTGGAGGAACCGCCCGAACTCGTCATAAACAATGAGTATTCCTTTACCTCTTTCAGCTAATTTACGAGTCAGATGATCAATGTTCTCTATAAAATAATCTTCATGCTCAATAGCCCAAGGAGTTCCAGATGTAACCGTGGGATAGAACTCTATAAAACGCTTGATGACTTCCTCATCACCGTTCTCTACTCGAGTAATCCACTCATCCCAAGTTAGTTGATTCTTGCTTATATTTTCTATTAGTAAAGCAAAGGTACTTGGATATAACTTTTCCCATCGGTCCACGGTATTTAGAATGAAACTAACCTCATTAGGCAGCGTTATATCGATTCCTTCTTGTTTCATTATTCGATATAACGCACGCCCAATAATGGTACGAATAGATCCCGTCTTACCATTGATGACAACAGGAATATATTGTAGGTTTAAATTCTCAACGGCCCTTAATGACTCTGCCAGCTTAGGATCAATGCGTTCAGCCTGCGATAGGAGACTTGTACGCCAATTCGAGGAAAATTGTTTCGACAGTAGCTGACAAAGAATTGTGGCCACAAACGTTTTGCCCGTCCCATACGGACCAATAAGCAGGTGAGATCGTGTCCCCCCAAACAAAACACTCTCTACAACGCCCCGAAATACTTCGCTGTGAGATGGTGACAATATATATTGGTTAAGCAGTCGCTCGTCTTTCATATCCAACTGCAAATTGATGCTTGATCGAAACTGATGTTTTAACTGCAACATTACATCGCCGCCTCCCGTTCATATGCTTTCTGTAAAAATTGGTGCGGCTCTACCAATTCGAAATTTAGCGTATATAGTTGATTGGTTCGAACAAAGGTTAACGGGTAATACGGTTCTGCATGGAGCAGCTCTAACACTTCAAGAATCTGTTGAGAGGTTAAATGATACATTCGCCCCCATAATAAAGGCTTCACTTGAAGCTCTTCCCAAGTAACACTATTAACTTGATGTCGATGACCATATACAAGAAGACTAAAGTATAGTGCATCAAGGCCAATGTTCTGAATATCTGGTGTTTGCTTTACAAGCCCTTGCTTTGTATCAGCTAATAAGTTCAAACTTGAAAATGGGCTGGCGACCACCTCTTCTGGGTCGTCGCCAACCGCAGAACGTGAGGTATATAACTGGCGAATACATTCAATATCACGCTTTAATGATTGGATCGATACCGACTTATCAAATTCATTAAAAACCCACTCATTTAACGATTCAAGCACTTCATCAGCTGAAGCAGACCTTAAGTTGCATACATTAAAGAACCAGTACCACGATGTTGCTTGCTCCTTACTTGAAGCTAGGAGATAATGAAGCACAGCTGCCGTTAAAGGTCTACGTACAAAACGGTCGTGCTGTTTAATAAGTTCACCAATTGGTGTCAATACATGAACCGGCTTCCGCTCTTCGTTCTTTTTTTCCGACATAATTCCTACCGCTGTTGACCAATATTTCAGCGATTTGACCATATTACGCCCAAGTCCAATTTTTTCAAATCCATGGTCATCATAGAAGAAACGCGGATCGGATTCTATCGCCTTGAACGCTTTGGACAGCCAGTTCACTCGCAAGTAAAAGCTCTGATGATGTCCAAATTTCATGTTGCGAGTTCAATCCTTTCTTGTCTGCCCATCTTGCGTCCGAAAATAATTCAGCAGTGCTTTTTTCACTGTTGTCGTAAGATATGGGCTCTTTCCTCGTACAATATCCGGAAGGTCGATTTTGGCCAAGAAATCTCCTTTGCCGCCAAGCCTTTCAGCGCCATCATCATCGAGAATAATACGTGATGCCGTCTGGTCAGCAGCACGCAATGCGAGTCGAGCCCCGAGGTTGTTGCGAATATTTGTTGAGATAATATCCGCCTTCGGGCTTTGAGTACAAATAAGCAAGTGAATACCAGCAGCACGGGCTTTTTGACCGAGCCTCATGATGCTGTTTTCAACTCGGCTGCCCTGTTTCTTATCTTGCGACATGAAATCGGCAAATTCATCAAAGACAACGACGAGTCGAGGCATCTCAACTCCGCCAACCTCAATGTACTGGTCGAGGCTCGTAGCTCCTTCTACAGCCATTAACTCGTATCGGCGCTCCATCTCCTCAACAAGTCTGTCGAGCTGTTCCACTGCTTCTTCGATATCTGTAATGACACTTTGTGTATGGACAAGATTTTTAAACGCAATGAACTCGACTCGCTTAGGATCGATGAAGATAAATTGAACTTCCTTCGGCGAGTATAAACACATCATAGATAAAATAATGCTATTTATGGTAACACTCTTACCGCTTCCCGATCTGCCACCGATAAGCAAATGCGGTGTTTCAGGGCTTGAGAAATCCATTTTGATGATTTCGCCAAGTTGTCCTATTCCAAGAGGTGCTACAAGCTTTCCTTTAATTGCATCGGCAGGGATCTGTTCACGCACTTTCTCCATAAATCGTTCGAAGTACACAACCTCGGGATTCTCTCGATTAATATCAATGTTAACTTTCCCTGCTCGAATCACAATTTGTGGAGTATAGGAAAGCTCGAGCCACATCTGGATGTCCTCCGCTCGACTCTTGATCGAACTGAACGAGGTATTACCGGTCAATTCGATAATCAATCGAATGACACTTACGCCGACAATTGAATCCAAAATTTTAATTGGTATGCCAATTTCATTCAATCGCGATCGTAATTTTGACTGGTACCGCTGTACAAGTGGTTGAATATCTTCTTGGACCTGTGCTTCTGCAGACGGGATTCCGACAAGTGCCAATTGTTCCGGAAAACCTTTCTCATGCACGACCGTCGGCTCAGTCGTCCTTACTGAATTTTCACTTCCCGAAGCAGCTTCCAACCTGGCATACTTAATTTGATGGAATGCTTCGTCTCGTTCCGCTTCAAGGTGTTGTATAGAGGACACAACATCAGCCATATTTATCTGCTCATCCTGCTTGACTTCTTTTTCTGATTCAACTTCCCCTTCTCCAAGCTTATCTGCAATAAATTCACTGAGCTCTACGAAATCGACTCCATATACCGGTATCTCTTGTTCCGCTACAGCCCCCAATTTATTCAAGATAAAGTAACGGTTATAAATATGATTGATGTACTGATTGTCCAAAATATCCTGTTTATAACCATTCTGATGACCTTCCATAATATTCAGTTCAAGCAGATTGGAAGTATAAACGAAAGTATCGATGGATCCCGTCAGCGTTACATCAACGGACTCGAGCGAAATTCCTTGCATCTCCCTCAACAACATCGCATCTTGAGGGGAATATGTCCCACATTCGATAAAATGATTGATCATCTCTTTGCGCCAAAGCTCACCGCTTGAAGGATTTTCGTTAAACAAGAAGCGGCTCCGATACAACTCTAATCCTGCTTTTATTTGCTTAATCGCATCGTAACGCTCTTTCTCAAATATTGTGTCGGAAATGAACTTCAATTCGATTAGTTCAAAATTGAGGGAGATTCTGTCATCCACTTTCCGAATCGATGTTCGAACAAGGTCAGGACGACGATTCGAACCGTTGAACCACGGAAGCTCATCGCATACTGACCAAATGACAAGCTCTCCATCCATTGCAGGCCTTGCTTGGGTAGACAAATACACGGCAATCAATTCATGAGCAAACTTCCCGGGGCCGATAGCTTTTAATACTATGGCTCCAGAAATTTCCTTAACCTTTTCAACAGCCTGGATGATAATATTTCGATCAATCAAATCATTCTTGAGAAGCTTACAATACTTCCGATACAAACGATCAAAATACTCATGATCAGCTTGGTCTTGAGTCAACTTGCGAACATATTTAGACGAGGAAAGAATGGTCTTAAAACTCTTATTTTGCCCAGCACTGGATTTATATTTGATGATTTGAGCTTTTGAGGATACATGCCGCAACAATGGCTTGTCCAGGTACCGGTCAATGAACAGTGACCATACAAAACGCTCATGCATAAAGTTGAGGAGCGATTCATCGGACAATGTGTTAATGGATATGACGTTCCGCACCAGCATGTGTTCGTCTTCTGAAATGGCTCCGTTACTATGAAGAACGTATTGCAACTGATAAAATCGTTGCATAACTACTGGAAGCTCTTCGCTAACCAAGTTGATTCTCTTTACAGCGTTATCTTTTCTTACAGGTTCACGATAAATCGGCTTAAACCAATCCTCGGTGTTCTTCACTTCGACACGTTCAAATTGGTAATGAACATGAGAGGACTGACCAAAGTAATTAATAAGTATGCCAATATCAGCATCTTGCAAATGCTGATTCATGACATTCATCAGTTTATTGATATCTTGTTCAGCGATGACTTGGACGTCAACCTTGGGAAAGCTGCCAATCCTCTTTGACAGATGCTCATTCTGGCTAATCCACGCGTTGAGCGTCTCGAAAATTGTAGCTCCGCGATTTTCGCTATGGACAATGACTTTTAATTTCTGAACGCCTTCAACATTCAGCGCTTTTTCAATCGCCCGCATCGGAAACGTGGCGTTCGGACAGTATAGAATAACGATATCTAAGCAATCTTTGGCGTATGGATAGACTTCCAAATATGATTTAACAGCTGATTCAAATTCATCTACGAATGCTTGTATGACTTGCTCTTCACTACTACTGGCATCATTAGTGGTGAAAATTCCTTCACCCATAACTTCTTGCTGCTCAATAAGATACTTATCATGGGTTCCAACAACTTTAAAGTAGTTAGGCGACAAACGAGACATGTCATATTGAAGTTGTTGCAAGTATGCGTTCATGTCATCCAGTAAACTTTGGCCTGCATGCAAACGACTGATCCAAGAGTTCAACTCATGCTGAACTCGCTTCAATCGCTGAGCATAACTAAGCAAACGGATTGGATTGAGCAGAGTCAGGATTCGAGTCTGGACAAATCCCACTGTATCATTCGATCGATTATTAAACTTATCGTAAGCACCAAGAAGCCCTACGTACTGGATGATATATCTTGCTACAAGCGCAGATTGATGAACATAACCAAGCAGTTCCTCCAGTCGCTTTTCAAGTTGATCATAATCAACATTGGAAAGCCCGGAACTCAATGCTCTGTTGATTTCATCACTATACCAATTAACGAAATCCGTAAAGCTATTATATGCTTCTTCAACACCTTCCTGATACGTTGCAATATAGCCACTAACATTTCCTTTTACTTCTTGAACAATATTTACTCCAATTTCTGCATCCAAATATTCCTTTAGATAAGGAATGTGTCCATCATCCGCGAATTTTCCAAGCAATAACGACAATTTACCTTTACCGAGATTGGTAAGGCTAAATTCTCTGCTTGAAACTTCATCTCCATTGATATACATCGTCAACTGAAGCAATACTTGATCTGAATTACCCTCGATAACATTTTCAAGCGAGTTGGCATCAAAACATATACGATCAATCAGTTTTTCAAGATGATTAAGATGGAAGCCAAGAGCGGTTTTTAGATCTTCTCCTACTTGTGCTTCCACGATACTCAATTTAAATTTTGCAGATTCAACTTTCTGCTCCTCGCTAGATTCCTCAAGCAAATCAAAAGACTCTTTAAGCAACGCTTCAGCCAATTCATCGTATTCATGATGTTGCCGGAGACGATTAACGACACGTTGCAAATCTTTTATTAACTTAGGACTTTCGTTCGTTAATATATCCAAGAACTCATCAATAAACTCTTGAATTTTATCAGGATTTTCTCCCGATTTGACGGCTTCCAAAGTATCGGTGATAAGATCTTCTTGATCAGGGCTAATCTCACCCTTTGTTTCAAGCAGAGTTTTAAAATCTTTAATTCTGTCGTTAAGTGTCACTCTGCCTGGCTTAAACATAAACACAGACGAAATGAGATCAAACTCATAACGAAGCAACTCAGTTGACTGACCATGAATGAACTTAAGGGCTTGATCAAGGAACTCATCCGGAGATACACTTTCCCATAGTTCATGATCATCTGATTTTTCAATAAACTGGAACACATTTTCCACAAATTCGCTTTTCTTAAGTGAACGCCCATCCCGCTCTAGTCTCGAAAGCTGGTAGTTTCTCCTCAAACGTGTCAGACCATTTTGGTCAAAGGACAGCCTGTTATCACGAAACATTTGCAACTGATCCAGATTGCGTTGTATTTTATCAATCATTGTCTTTTCTGTGGATTGAATTACAGCAACCATGAAAGACAGCATCGTTCGCAGTTGCGGTTCCGACAGCTGGCCGTACATCGCTAAAAATCTTTGCAATAACCGACTATCCTCACTATAAATGTGGTATTTATCGGCAAGCAGCTGGAACAGCACCTTTAATCCGTCTTCACTTAACAATCGTGCCTCATCAACTGTGAAGATATTTTCTAAGCTTTGAGCTTCAGGGGATTCAGCGTTCATAAAGATAAGCAGCGCGCTTCCTTGTTTTGTGTTATTGCGCAGCCAAGTACTAGTTTCGTGTGCTTGGCATTGGTATTTCTCATATCCAGGAACAGCCGCCAGCGTACGAATGTGAGGCAAGTAATATTCTCGGAGTCGTTCCTCTGCTTCTGAAACAACTTCTAGAACATATCCCAATGCATCATCGTCGACACCCGTAACTTTGATAAACAACTTATCAGAATTAAGGGCTCTTTGGTTTGCAAAATACGATGATATTAGCCCTACCATCCACTGACCGAGCAACTGATAAGCTTGATTATGCATTTTATGCCTCCACTAAACTTGCAGCATATGGATTTTCGATCATCGCCGTAGCATCAGAGAATTCAATTAACAGCCCATTTTGAAGCAGTTTGTCTCTTAGTGCCTTCTCGTTTTCTTGGAAATATCGTACATTTAGTCGCGACATGTCATACAATCCAGAATCTTTAGCTTGTTTCTCACCAATTACGATTCCGTAGTCTCGGTAGAGGACATCCAAGAATTCAAAAAACTCCATTTTCCCTTGTGGTTTAACTTTTGTAAATACAAGCATTTGAAGGAATGTATCCGAAATCGTATAGCGATAATTTGCTGCAGACCCACGACGGAATGTTGCAAATCCTCCATCCCTCGCAAGGGTGCGAATAATACTGAGCATTTCTTTAGTAAGGGATTCCGAAGCAACTTCCCGCACGACATCTTTCAACTTACCTTTGACATCTGCCGGTGTGTGACACTGCATCAATTTTTGAACGATCGTTTTTTTACGGGATTTTAATTTTTGCAGGCCCATGAGTTCGAGAAATTGCTCTGGCTTCTCTCTCCAAGAAGGCAGCAATTGCTCGATGTTTTCATCTGAACCTACGGTATCTTTATATTTATTCTCAAAAGCTTGATCCAGTTTTTCCTTTATGATCAATTCATGTTGTTCAAAAATACGCGCCGACAAATAGGTAATATTCTTATTTTTGCTCTCCATGCAGTCAAAGAAGTAATATATTTTGTTCTCGCTATTGGGCAAATGAGCTCTCTCGTACATATAACGATTGAGTTGGAAGCAAATCAATGTCATTAGAAGATGAAAGACTTCATAAACATCCAAATCTACTTGTAGAAGTTGCTCTAATTCAATGGCAAAATTTTCAAACAAGTGTTCATTTTCAACTGGAGCATTGACCGGCAAAATCGGGCAATCATCCAATTTATCCGAACGCAGCTTAGCTTCTTTATATTCTTCTTTATCTTCATCAATAGCTGAAGTTATCTTCGTAACAACATTTTCAATTATCTTATTTTTAGTCAACAATTGACGAAAACGCGATTCAATAAATTCGCGACGTTCAGGATGCTTCTCCGTACCATGCGCCAACATTAGAAAATACAGTTCTCCACCTCTGGCGAAGAAGTTCCGTTCAATCGCGAGATTATCTCCAACCTTGCGCAATTCGAAATAAAGCAATGATTCGTGCAATGGATATAGGGACCTGGCATACCACGAACGGTCCGCTTCTTTGCCATTCAAATCGTATAACACTATTTCAAGGTTCCGCAAAAACTGTTTCAATACCGGCAAGTCGTTTTCTCGCACTGCTTGTTGCAATTTAATTTTTTCCTCATCGGTCAGAATTAGAATTCCGCCGCGCGATCCAGCCCCTTCTTTTACACCTTCGAAGATAAATTTCCGAAGACCGATAGACCGTTTGCGAACATAGCTGTCCTTAATGAATGAGTAATCAGTTCCATACAACACATTCAAGAATTCCAATACATACTCCGCGCCACGCTGACCTTCCTTAAACCGATGTCCCCATATGTGAGCTGATAGTTGAGAAGTTACTTTATCCAAATGGTTGGAAGCATCAGCTCTCATCGCAACCATCTCGCTGTCCTCCTAAATCTCAATATTATGTACCGCATAGACGCCCCTGTCTGCATCAAGGGCCAGCACTTCCAATGAATATTCATCGAGTTCACTAGAATTAATAAGATCGTTCTTAAACTTGTTGATGAGAATTTCAACCTCTTGGCGAAGAATGGTAAACAAACTTCCATTAGCCAATCGAAGTAAATACTCAAACACCGGCAATCGGACTTCTAGTTCAGCAGCCTGTTGAACTTGTAAAATCAGATGGGTCGGAATATGATCGATATCATTCCGTTGCTTCTCCAACGCAAGTTTTATTTGGGTACTTCCATATATACCGTGAATAAGCAAGTATTCATTAACGGCATATAATGCCTGCGGCTCTGAGCGCCCTATCAGTTTCTTAGTAAACGCCTGGTTCAACCCCTGGATGAGCTCACGCCGGATCAAAGAATGGGACTTTTGATTTTCCAAACAATCAATGAAAGAACTGAAATACTGATACGGTAACAGTTTTTTTCTCAATTCCTGCCCGTACACTCCACACTCAAAAAAGAACTTGCGGCGAAATCTGGGCATTTGATCGAAGATATCTTTTGTATTTTCCTTGTCTTGATGCGGATCTAATGTGCGATATTGCTCAATTCTTTTACGGTAGTATCCAAACAACAAATCAATATCATCACCGAAGATCTTTTCATGCTGACTAACGATAGCCTCGTCTCCGCTAATGTCACCATTGAGAATAAAGTCGTCAATTAACGATATTGAAGTAAGACCGGGATCCAGGTTTACAAAATAACGGCCCCCCCCCATTTCTCCTGCACTAACTTCGGGTATCATGTATCCGTAAAAGTTGTTATAATAGGCTCGGTTTGCGTGATCTTCGATGTCCTTGTAGCTAGCATTTAATACATCCACACATGTTAATCCCCCGGTAATTGTGTAACTCAAATGAATTAATATTTCACGCATCGTAACGTGAATGCCCAAACAGTCGAGCAATCGATATTGTTCAACTAAGTGCTTCCTGACATGAGTTTCCGACATTTGACGATGATTGTAAAAGATAATGCATTTATCTCTCTTCGGGCATTGCGCGCACTTGTCCCAATACTTTTCGTTATTCCATTCCTCAATAATCCTATCAGCGTATATGGACGAAGTAACATCTTGCAAATTGACCAAATGTAGATGCTCATTATTGTTGTGATGATCCAGAAATCTTAATCTTACCCATTCGCTGAGCTGATGGAGTTCAGGATGTTGAGATAAAAACTTTGTGAGTTTACCTTCATTTGCAGCAATTAGGTAATAATGCTTATCTGAATGATGATCCAAAACAACTTGTTGCAGCCTCGACAACTCTTTATCAATAACGGTTTCTGTCAACTCAGATAGATCTTTTACTATTCGAAGAGTTCCAAACTCAAATGGAACATCGACGATACCACCATCAGGCCAACTTGTTAGCTCTTGCCCTGTCAACTTTTCATAAATCGTTCGGCACAGACGCGTCTTCCCATCGCCCGCATTTCCAGTCATAATGACACTACGAGGACGATCGGTGTATATCTCCATAAGAAACTTTTCTACCTTAGTTGAAATTGAAAATTTATACTCTTCTTCGTTGCTAATAGTGTATTCATCGTAGATTTTGGAATGATTTGGAGACAACACATTAAACTGGTCTAAAAAATCAATAAACTTATTCATACTTCCTCCAGATCATTAAATAAGCCTCTCGGAATTCACCATTCCGCATCGGCTCTGGCCCTTCGGCCAGGGTCTTTTATGGTTTCACCCCCAAAACGGGGATGCGAACAAACTTTCCTCTTGACTTTTTCAAAACGCCCCAACAATCGCGAGAAGGCATTTTTTGCCTAACTCTTTAGCGAATTGGGTGATTATGGTGAAGCTTGTTTCTCGTTCTCATCAGGACTACCTGGCCTTCGTATGCGACCAACTGCGAAAGGAGTATGACTCACCGGAAGCTCTGCTGTTTTTGCAGCAC